>Ga0335072_10014970_pt1 | contig 11018 bp, 8 predicted proteins | sample Lox_Sample_21_FD_206725 | JGI IMG/M metagenome (GOLD analysis project Ga0335072, IMG submission 206725) | Soil microbial communities from Loxahatchee National Wildlife Refuge, Florida, United States - Lox_Sample_2.1 | ecosystem: Environmental > Terrestrial > Soil > Wetlands | place: USA: Florida... | reverse complement strand
TGCCAATATGCTTCGGCGGCTCGAGTACCAGGCGGGTCACGCAATCGTATGGCGCGACGCGGTGGTGCAGTATTTCCTGAAGCTGAGCGGGATTCCAGATGACCGAGGGCGGGCCGGACACTATCCAAATCGCCTGGAAGCGGAAGACGCGCGCTTGACCGGGTATCACGTGATCGATGTGACGCCGTGGGAAGATGCAAGCGGCGGAAAGGCGGTGTCGTGCCCGGTTGCGAGTGGATGCACGGCGGAATGGACTTGGAATGGAGCGGCTGGAAACTTTCAACTCGCGGTACAGTACTTTGACCTCCAGGGCGGCGATGCGCATTTTACGTTCCTGTTGAATGGCAATCCTCTCGTCTCATGGACGGCGAATGCAGATCTGCCCTCGCGCAGGCCGAACGGGGATAACTCTACGCGCTTCACGGCACCCACGGTGAATCTGAAACCCGGAGACGTTCTCGCCGTCAAAGGCACCCCGGATGGGGCCGACCCTGCGGCGCTCGACTATATTGAACTGCTTCCGGAGACACCGGAGAAGTAGTCAGCTCTTGTTTGCCCAAGTAACAAGGATGGAACGGGGCGGTCGACTTTCGTTGACATCGGCTCAGTGTGCCTGTATTCGGACTGCATGGTTCGACTTACAGTGTTGTATCCCGCAACCGAAGGGTCGACGTTTGACTGGAAATACTATCTCGGACCGCACCTGGTGCTGGCCCGGCAGTTGCTGGGGCCGCGCGGGCTGGTGCGAATCGAGGTCGATCGCGGGATCGGAGCTTTTCCGCCGGGTACGCCCTCGCATTACCACGCCATCGGCCATCTCTATTTCGAGTCGATGCAGGACCTGGATAATGCGCTGGCCGCGACAGCCGCAGAACTGGTTGCGGACCAGCCCAAGTATTTCATTGGCGAAAGCGTGGTACAGGTAAGCGAGGTTGTGCCCGTCTGATTCAGCGTCCACTAAACACGTCAGCCGTTGCCCGCATTCGGTAATGAAGCTTGAGAAACTGTTTGCCGAAAAACCAAAGCACGTGGTCCGCGCGCGCGTCGTTCTGTTCTGCAGCATAGACCGTGATCTGTTCCGTCATTGCCTTCACATATTTAGCCCAGGCTGTGCCATCTGATCCATGCACGACAAAGTAGAATCCGGGGTCGCCAAAACGCCGTCCCCTCGAAGTCAGGGAAAGCGAACCGTCCTGGAGAGGCGCAGGCTTCATCAGGACAATGGCATTTCCATTTGGCAGCGGGAAGACAACCTTCACGCATGGACTCGGATGTCCGGGGATAATGCACACCGAATAGCTCCCGGCATAGATTACATTTCCGGTCCCTCGCAGCTCTCGAACCCACCCCGTTTGCACCAGTTGCCCGTTCTCGCGGTTCCACATCTGCAAAATCCGGTTACTCATCCCTCGACTGGTGTCGAGTGATGACAAAGGAATGTTTAACTGTTGCAAGCGCCTGCTGAAAATGACGGCGAGCGCTTTCCCGAATGGCCGAAACAGCCCGTGCCACTCTGCCCAGACATCGAGTTCGTACGCCGATGTCTGTTCATAGAACGCTTTCACTTCGCGCGCAATGAAATGGGGATCGATGGCGCCGCCGGCCAGTTTATCGAAATGGTCAAGAAGGCCCCGCCTACCCTGCTCGACGACGTCAAGCTGGCGCGTTCGTGCGAACTCCGCAAAGAAATCTCTGCCAATCACCTTGGTGTTCCCGGTCGGCCCATCGAGCCAGGGGTTCGCAGCGATATCGACCCGGCGACCGGTAGCACGCACCCATTGCTGGGTAACCCAATCGCTCAAATAACCTCGTGTTTCGCCGAGCCAGATCACGACGGCATTATCCCATGACGCTGAGTCGTACCCGGCGGGTCACAGGCTGCAGTGGATTTCCGCGTTATCATTCCAGCGTGAAATTCCGCACATTTCTGCTCACGGTTAGTTTTGCGTTAGCTTTTTTCTTTTGCTCGGCCCAATCGCAGCTAGATCAACCAGACCAGCCAGATCCGGCTGTGCTCCTTCATGACCTTACGGGCGACTTCGATCGGCTTGCATCGCAGACCATACGGCCAGCTGACGGATACATCAAGCACCCGTATCTGATTCCAGCTGGGTACTACAACCAGATGTGGGACTGGGACGGATTCTTCATCGGACTGCACTGGGCCAACCAGGATCCGGCGAATGCGAAACATCTGCGCGACTGGGTGCTGAGTTTCGCGGGTTCGGCGGACGCCGATGGCTACGTGGCGGGCTGCATTACACCCAAAGGTCCGCGGCCACTGTTCGGCAAGTTCGCCATGAAGCCGTTTCTCGCGCAGGGTGCGCTGGTTGCGGCACAGGATCTGAATAACTTTGATTGGATCAGACCGATATGGCCGGCAATGCAGCGCGTTCTCGAATACCGGAAACGAACTCAGTACGACGCGAAGTGGAAGCTGTGGTTCTGGGATAACGCCATGCAGTCCGGAGCGGATAACAATGCCGCGCTCACCAATGACGAGAAGGATCGTAGCGCCATGCTTGCTGTCGATGCTTCAGTGTGGGCCATGCGCGAGTACTTTGCCATGGCGACGATTGCTGCCGAACTGGGCGACACGGCTTCGGCCCGCACCTATCAAGCTGAAGCCATCGCTACGCGCCACGCGATTCTTCGCCAGTTGTGGGCGCCGCGCGACGCGATGTTCTGGAATCGCCGGCGCGACAACGGCGCAATTGTGCGCGTAATTGCGTGGTCCAACTTCCTGCCGCTGGTGGACGGCATCCTTCCGCGGGAAGAGGGCCGGCGCATGATCAGCGTCTACCTGCTCAATCCCACACAGATGCGGTCGGATCACGGCTTCCGGAGTCTTTCGCGTTTCGATCCTGGATATAACAACGAGGCAATGATCAACCCTTATTCAAACTGGCGTGGGCCGATCTGGATCAATGCCAACTTCCTCGACTGGGTCGCGTTGAGACGTTACCAGTTCGATGACGAAGCACGATGGCTGGCGATTACCCTCGCCGCCGACATCCACCGCGACATCGAAAAATGGGGCTCGATGCACGAGGACTACGATGCTGAAACCGGTGATGGCCTGGCGCCCACTCCGGAAGAATCGCCGGGCGGCAAGTTTGCGGGATTCGTCGGCTGGAACTTGCTGGCTGAGGACATGCTGCAGTGCGAGGTTACAAAGCAACACTGCATGACGCTATCAGTTGTCGGAAGCAACTAACCGGCAGTCGGCATGTCAACAGGTTGCAGCCATCCTCGCTTGGACAGGCGCGGCTTGACTCCTGACCAACCCGCAGTGCAGAGGTTTACTCTGGATTCAATCCCAAGTTCCCCGGAGATCCATGTCCAATAAGTCAAATGTTTCGCGCCGCAGTTTTGTACTCGCTTCGGCAGCCGCAGCCACTGCAGTTGCCACTGGTGCCCAATCGTCCCAATCCGATACGGCCAAGTCTGTGCCATCCGCGATCGCTGCCCTTCCGAATCTGTCCGGACAAGCACGTCCATTCACCAACGCCGAGCGTGCGGCGCGCATCGAGCAGGCACGAAAGCTTATGGCGTCGGCCAAGATCGATGCCATTGTTCTGGCCAATTCGACCAGCTCGTCGGTTTACTTTGCGGATCTGCGGCTCTATGGTGGCGAAAGACTATGGGCGCTGGTGATTCCGGCGCGATCCAAGCCATTTCTCGTCTGTCCGGCGTTTGAAGAGGGCCGCGCGCGCGAATTGCTCTCCAGCGGACCTTTGGCTTCGAACTGCGACATTCTGACCTGGCAGGAGGATGAAAGCCCATTCGCCCTTCTCGGCCGGGGTTTGAGCGATCGCGGACTTGGCTCGGGCACCATCGGACTCGATGAGCACATGGCCTTTGTGTTTTCCGACAGCATTCGCGCGGCCAACCCACATCTCAAACTCGTTTCGGCCACGCCTGTGACCGCGGGCTGTCGCATGATCAAGAGCGCGCATGAAATCGAGTGCATGCGGCTGGCGTGCCATGCCACGCTGCTGGTTTATCGTGCAGTCGCGCAATCGCTGCATCCCGGCATGACGACGAGCGATGTCCAAGGACTGGTAGGCGCCGCCTATCATCGCGTCGGATTTGAGGGCGAGGCCAGCCTCAACGCGGACGAGTTTACCGCCCTGCCCCATGGCTCGCGCCAGCCGCAGACGTTGCGCGAGGGTTCTATCCTGATGCTCGATGATGGCTGTTCGGTTGAAGGCTACACATCCGACATCACTCGGACCTTCGTGTTGGGCAAGCCGACAGACAAGATGCGGTCCGTTTTCGATCTGGTTCAGCGTGCTCAAAGCGCGGCGCTCCACGCCGCCCGCCCCGGCGTGCCGACGGGGGACGTTGATGCTGCAGCGCGGAAGGTGATCGTGGACGGAGGTTACGGCCCAGGGTTCAAGTACTTTACCCACCGAGTTGGTCACGGCATCGGCATGGATATGCACGAGTGGCCGTATTTTGTGCACAACAATATGTTTGGCTGGGACTTGAATCCGAAGTTGGCAGCCGGAATGACACTCAGCGACGAGCCCGGCATTTACATCCCAGGTGAGTTCGGCATTCGTCTCGAGGACGACATGCTCGTTGGTGAGAATGGTGCGGAACTGCTCACCCCGCAATGCCCGTCGCTGGACGACCCGTTCGGAAATGTCAGCTAAATAGAGTTGGAAGCGGGGATGAGATCGAGTTAGCTCATTCCCGACATAACCAGCATGCGCGGTTCGGTCATCTCTTCGATCGCAGAGCGGATGCCTTCGCGGCCGAGACCGGAATCCTTGACGCCGCCGTACGGCATGGGGTCGAGCCGCCATGCGGGTGTATCGCCAACGATGAGTGCGCCCACTTCAAGCTCGCGATAGGCGGTGAGGATGCGTCCCGCATCGCGGGTTAACAGCCCGGCCTGCAGGCCGAAGCGGGAATGGTTGACCTCGGCTAAGGCCTCCTCAAAGTCGGTATAAGGTTCGACCACGGCGACCGGGCCGAAGACCTCCTCGTCGCGAATCTTCATTCCGGACTTGGACCCGGTGAGAATTGCGGGCGCAACTACCGAGCCTTGCCGTTCGCCGCCCGCAATCAGGCGCGCGCCGCCGGCTACGGCTTCCTTGATCCAGGCCTCGACGCGTTCGGCCTCGCCGGGACGAATGAGCGGTCCAATCTCGGTTGCCTCGTTGGCCGGGTCGCCGGAGGCCAGCTTGCCGGCGATCTCCACGAACTTCCAAAGAAAGGTCTGAAAGATGCTCTTGTCGACAAAGATGCGCTGCACGCTGATACACGACTGGCCGGCGTAGCCGAAAGCCGCAAGGGCGGTGCGCTCAGCGGCTGCGTCCAGATCGCGGTAATCGCTATGGATAATCAGTGCCGCGTTGCCGCCCAGCTCGAGCAGAACCCTTTTGCGCCCGGAGTGGGCCTTCAGTTCCCAGCCCACCTTCGCCGATCCCGTGAAGCTAACCAGCTTGATGCGATCTTCCTTTTCGGCCAGCCAGGCCGTGTCGGCGTTCGCGAGCGGCAGTACAGCGAGAGCTTCATCGGGCCAGCCGGCCTTCAGGATCACTTCGCCCAGCGCCAGCGCGGTAAACGGCGTCTGCGGCGAGGGCTTGATGAGGATTGGACAGCCGGAGGCAATGGCGGGCGCTACCTTGTGTGCCACCAGGTTCAGCGGAAAATTGAAGGGAGTAATGGCCAGCACTGGACCGACAGGAAAACGCTGCACCAGTCCCCAGCGGTTCTCGTTTCCCTGGGTCAAGTCCAGTGGGATGGTCTCGCCGCCCAGACGAGCTGCCTCTTCGGCTGCAGTCTTGAATGTGAGCACGGCGCGATCGACCTCAGCACGCGCAAGGCGCAGGGGTTTGCCGGCTTCCGCCACGATGAGCTTGGCGAAACGGTCCTTCTGCTCGATGAGGGATGCCGCAATCTCCTCCAGGATTTCGCGCCGTTTCCAGCGCGGCAAAGCACGTGTGCGGCGCATGCTGGCCACCGCGTGATTGACGGCCTCACGTGCGTCGGCGCGTGTCGCGACAGTCACTTTGCCGATCAGACCCTGGTCCCACGGAGATCGGACTTCTAGTGCTTCACCATCGGTCCATTCCTTGCCACAGAGAAGAAAGCCGGTTTGCGTGCCGGGACGCATTTTCATAAAACCGCTCCTGAGAGGAAGCCTCTCTGTCCATGATAAAGAGACGACCCCCAGCGTGGTGGATTGGCTCAGGTGCGGTCTGGACGCCGCACGATCAGGAACGCGAAACGGTACACTGTCGCCTATGATCCACGATGGCAAGCGCAAGAAGCTTCCTTTCGATCCGGTTCAGGCAATTGCGCATCTTAAGGCGCGCGATCCGAAGCTGGGCACGCTGATCGATAGGGTGGGCGAGTTCCGGTTGCGGCTCGATGGAGCGCCATCGCCATTCGAATCTCTGCTGGAGTCAATCCTTTATCAGCAGCTGCATGGCAAAGCGGCGGCCACCATCCATCGGCGGGTTCGTGAGTTCTTTCACGGTGATCCCACCCCGAGGCAATTACTCGATACGCCGGATGGGCCTTTGCGGGCGGCAGGCGTTTCCGGGAACAAGATCAAGGCGCTGCGCGATCTTGCCGCGAAGACGCTGGACGGAACCGTGCCTACCCATAAAGCCATCCTGAAGATGCCGGACGCGGATATCGTGGAGCGGCTGACGGAAGTGCGCGGCATCGGCCCGTGGACCGTGGAGATGCTGCTGATTTTTCGGCTCGGCCGACCCGATGTGCTGCCGGTGACGGATTATGGAGTGCGCAAGGGATTCGCTCTTACGTTTCAGCGGCTGCCTAAGAATCGTCCCATTGAGGCATCGGATCTGCCCAAGCCGGATGTGGTCTTCAAGCGCGGACAGAAGTGGAGGCCCTTCCGTTCCGTGGCGAGCTGGTACATGTGGCGCGCCTGCGATCTGGCACGTGGAACGCCGCCCGAAGGCAGATCCGTGGTCACTGGTTAACAGGAGCCCTTTTGATGGCATCAGATATAGAGGTTCTATGAGGGCATTATTTGCCCCGGAAGATCCGCACTCAGCGTTTGACCAGCGGAGCCTACAATAATCAGGCACGGCATTGCGCCGATCGAATTGAGAAGTCATGGCGACAACAACGAAACGCTTTATCTGTATTCATGGCCATTTTTACCAGCCGCCGCGGGAGAATCCGTGGCTCGAAACGGTGGAAACACAGGATACGGCCGCGCCCTATCACGACTGGAATGAGCGAGTGTGCGCGGAGTGTTACGCCACCAACGGCGCGGCGCGCACCGTGAACAGCAAGAACCAGATCATCCGGATCGTCAACAACTATTCTCGGATGAGCTTCAATTTCGGCCCGACACTGATGAGCTGGCTGAGAGAAAATGCTCCGCGGACTTACCGGATGGTTCTTGACGGCGAACGGCGCAGCCGGAAGTTTTTTGGCGGACACAGTTCGGCGACGGCGCAGGTCTACAACCACGTCATCATGCCGTTGGCCAACAAGCGCGACAAGATCACCCAGATTCGCTGGGGCATCGCGGACTATGAAAACCATTTCGGAATTGTTCCGGAGGGAATGTGGCTGGCCGAGACGGCTGCCGATTCGGAAACGCTGGAACTGCTGGCCGAACACGGAATCAAGTTCACGATTCTAGCGCCGCACCAGTGCAAGCGCATCCGGCCACTGAAAGCGGACGCCACGGATACGGATCCGGCGTGGACCACGCCGTTAAGCAGCCTGGTGGATACGACGCGGCCCTACCTGATGCGCTTCGCATCGGGCGTTTCGATCGCCGTGTTCTTTTACGACGGCGCGTCCTCGCGTGCTATTGCATTTGAGGGCCTGCTGAACTCCGGCGAAAGCTTCGCCGGACGACTCAAAGCCGGGTTTAAAGACAACACGCAGCCGCAGCTTGAAAGCGTGGCAACCGATGGCGAATCGTACGGACATCATCACCGCCATGGCGAGATGGCGCTGGCGTACGCGGTGCGGCTACTCGAGCAGGACAAGACCGTCAAGCTGACGAATTACGGCCAGTTCCTGGAGAAGTTTCCACCGGAGTGGGAGTGCGAAATTGTCGAAGATACATCGTGGAGCTGCGCGCACGGCGTGGAGCGCTGGCGGTCAAACTGCGGCTGCAATGGCGGACGGCCGGGGTGGAATCAGGAGTGGCGCACTCCGCTGCGGCAGGCACTCGATGAGCTGCGCGATGCCATCGCTCCGATGACCGAAGAAGAGGGCGCGAAGCTCTTCAAGGATGTATGGGCTGCCCGGGATGGATACATCGACGTCATCCTCGATCGCAACGCAGAGGTGGTGGAGCGCTTTCTCGAGGATCATCAGTCACACAGCCCGAGCGCGCAGGAACGCGTGAGGGCACTACAACTGATGGAAATGCAGCGCCACGCGCAGCTCATGTATACGAGCTGTGGATGGTTTTTTGACGATATCTCGGGAATCGAAACCGTGCAGGTGATTGCCTATGCGGCGCGGGCACTGCAACTGGCACGGGAATTGTTTGGCGAACATGCTGCGGGTTTGGAGCCGGCGTTTCTCGCGCGCCTGGCAGAGGCGAAATCGAACGTGGCCAGTGCCGGCGATGGTGCCCGCATCTACAAAGAGAAAATGGCTCCGATGCAATTGGGGCTGGAGCAGGTGGCTGCCCACTATGCGATCAGCAGCATCTTCTCCTCTTATGCCGAAGAGACGGAGCTCTTCTGCTATCGCGTACGCCGCATCTCCTATGACGTATTCACATCGGGACGCGGAAGGCTGGCGGTTGGACGCGCTCATATTACAAGCACCATTACGGAAAAGGCCCAGGCATTCAGCTTTGCCGTTTTACACTTCGGCGATCAGAACATTACGGCCGCTTTGAAACCGTATTTTGATGAGGATGCAGCTCACTTCGACACGTTTGCGACGGAGGCGGGGGAGCAGGTGCAGCGTGCTGACTTCCCCGACGTGATTCGGCTCATCGACCGCTACTACGGGCATGTCGACTATTCGCTGACGTCTCTCTTCAGCGATGAGCAGCGCCGCATCGTTCAGCTCATCTTGAATTCGACGCTGTGGGACATTGAGAGTTCGCTGACCAACATTTACGAGGATCACGCGAGCCTGCTGCATTACCTTTCGCAAGCGGGACTGCCGAAGCCGCCGGCGCTAACACTTGCTGCCGAGTTTGCGGTCAACGCGGGGGTGCGCCGTGCTCTCGAAGGCGACCCGATCGACCAGGCACAGTTGCGGTCGTTTCTGCAACTGGCGAAGGCCGATAAGGTTCCCTTGGATACGGCTACGCTGTCGTATATCGCCGATCAGCGCATGAAACGGGCGATGGTCGAGTTACAGATGTCGGCGGGGTCGCTGGAGATGCTGGATCGCGCGCTGACCCTGGCGCGAACCCTGATTGAGCTGCCGTTCGAGTTGAATCTGTGGCAGGCCCAGAACATCTGGTACGAGATTCTCCGCACGTCGAACTATGCGCTGACGGCACAGATTGCCGACGATCGCCCGCAGTGGGACAAGGATTTCAACGAGCTGGGCAAATGCCTCTCGATTGAGACGACGGCAATGATGGCACCGGACCAGCTTGTTGAAGCGATTGGGGATTGACAGCATCTACCCGTCGGGGAGATCCCGCCAGATCCACTCTCCTATTGCCCGCTCTGCCGTCCAACTCTCGTACCCTGGGATATCGCACCCGGGGGACAGTTCTCCCGTCCGCCTTAGCCGGATACAATGGAAGCAGCGCTGATTTGACCACTTTTTCTTCAGATTTGGAGCAGGTGCACGTGATACGTATGTTCCGCCGCGGTCTGCGGCTTACCTTGGCTGCGGCATTCGGCATCGCATTGGCAACGCCGTCCCCAGCCGCTTCAGCCGCCAGCACGCAACAAGCCACGCAGACCACGTTGCTCGTCGATACCCGCGACGTAATGGGCCGCACCCAAGCCGATCTGTTTGTAGCAGTTTCCGGCGCGGATGGCCTTCCTGCCGCCGGCTCCATTTCGATCATGGATAACGGCAAGTCGCTGGCTGGCTTCACGCTTGATCTCCAGGGCCACGCCACCGAAGTTCTCCAACTCGCCCCGGGCAATCACAACTTCTCCGCCGTCTACACCGGCGACGCCTCGCACCGCACCTCGAAATCAGAAGTTACTCCGGTTGCAGCCGATTCCAACTCGACCGCCGGTTTCTCGGTCTCGATTGCTCCGGGCACCCTTTCGCTGACTCAGGGCCAATCAGGATCCGCTGTCGTTTCGGTGACCCCGATCAATGCCAACCTGCTCACCGCGCCGATGTTCGTCACCATCTCCTGCTCAGGCTTACCCGATCAAAGCGCCTGTACCTTCACCCCTGAGAACATCGAGATCCCCATCGGCGCAACGGCTGCGATCAACAGCACCATGGTCGTTGCCACCCAGAACGGAACGCTGCCCGGATCGGGAGCTGTGATCCGTCAGGATCGCCATCCCATCGCATGGGCGGTATTTCCCGGCTCGCTCCTGCTTGCAGGATTGGCTTTCGGCGCGCGGCGTCGCCGCTATCTGAGCCGCCTCGCGCTGCTTGGTCTGCTTTCGCTGGTCACCGTCTTTAGCGCAACCGCCTGCTCTCCCCTTTACAACTACTACAACCACGGGCCGAATCATAACCTGCCGACGCCCGCGGGAAGCTACACCATCAAGGTCGCTGCACAATCCAGCAACGGCGTTACCGCGAATACGCAGTACACCTCGCTCGCGCTGACCGTCACTGCCGCTTCGCAATAACGTTCCCCACGGTCCCTGAATCAACGGCGTTCGCGCGAACTCCTCCCAGCCTTCCGCGCTATCCTTTCAGGTTGAGGTGAAGTGCCATGACTCAGACGGCTACCCGTCCGCAGCTTTCTTACTTGACTGATGTTCTGAATGATCTGCGCGCCAAGGGAACGCATTTTCGACTCCGCGTCCTCGATGACCAGCAGGCCCCGGTGTGCCATTACGACGGCCGCGAAGTCATCAACCTCGCCAGCAACAACTACCTCGGTC
>Ga0335072_10014969_pt1 | contig 11018 bp, 8 predicted proteins | sample Lox_Sample_21_FD_206725 | JGI IMG/M metagenome (GOLD analysis project Ga0335072, IMG submission 206725) | Soil microbial communities from Loxahatchee National Wildlife Refuge, Florida, United States - Lox_Sample_2.1 | ecosystem: Environmental > Terrestrial > Soil > Wetlands | place: USA: Florida... | reverse complement strand
CTCGCCGAGCTGTGTGGACCCGACACCATTCAGGAAATCGCCAACCAGTTGTCCGGGCGCGCAGTAGTCGCTGCCGCCCAGGAGATAGGCTTTGGATTCCCACATCTCCTGGAGCTCGACGCCCGCGAGCGGCCCACCGGGAAAGTCCGGTTCGGGATTGATTCCGACGACGATGCCCGCGTTGGCGTTACGCTCGTTGCGCGAATACTGGCTCATACCGTTGGTGACGACACGCCCCGGCTCGGAAGTGGCGGCAACCACCGTGCCGCCGGGGCACATGCAGAAACTGTAGACCGAACGTCCATTGCTCGCGTGATGAACCAGTTTGTAGTCGGAGGCACCCAGCTGCGGGTGGCCGGCAAAACGCCCCAGGCGGGCGGCGTCTATAAGGGACTGCGGATGCTCGATACGCAGGCCGATGGCGAAAGGTTTGGCCTCGATATGGACGCGGCGTCGTTCCAGCATGCGGAAGGTATCACGGGAGCTGTGCCCCAGCGCGAGCACCACGTGGCGGCTGTGTAGAGTCTCCCCGCTCGCCAGCACCACACCTTCGATCTGCCCCTGTTCGATGATGAGGTCGGTTACCTTGCTCTCGAAGTGTACTTCACCGCCCAACGAGATGATTTCCTCGCGCATCTTCGACACGACGCCTGTCAAGCGAAACGTGCCGATGTGCGGCTTGCTGACATAGAGAATTTCAGCGGGTGCACCGGCACGGACGAACTCCCGCATCACTTTGCGGCCGTAGAATTTCGGGTCTTTGATCTGGCTGTAGAGCTTGCCGTCGGAAAACAGGCCGGCGCCGCCCTCGCCAAACTGGACATTGGACTCCGGTGTCAGCGTGTTCTCGCGCCAGAGGGCCCAGGTATCACGCGTTCGGCGCCGCACATCGCGGCCACGTTCCAGCACGATGGGTTTGAAGCCCATTTGCGCGAGCAGGAGGGCCGCGAATAGTCCGCAGGGACCGAATCCGACGACCAGCGGGCGTTCTTCGAGTTGCGCGGGGGCTCGCGCGACCGGGTGATAGCTCGTGTCGGGTGAAACGCCGACATGGCGATCCCGCGCCAGGCGCTCGAGCACGGAGGCCTCGTCCCGCACCGTGACGTCGACCACGCAGATGAAGAAGATGCCGCTGCTCTTCTTGCGCGCATCGTAGCTGCGCTTGAACAGATTGAAGTCGAGCAACTCGGCCGCGGGAAGGGCAAGGCGCCGCAGGATGGCGTGGCGTAGCGCCTCGGGCGTGTAATCGAGCGGCAGCTGCAGCTCGCTGATGCGGATCACCGGCGTCTTCCTGGCCGGTGTATCCGGCAGAGGAGTAGAATCAATGGATTATAACCGGTAGTTCCCTCGGAAGATGCCCCGCACGAAAAGCAGCGCCAGCTGGCTCTCCCGCCACCTCAGTGATCCGTTCGTCAAGCAGGCACAAAGGGACGGTTACCGCTCGCGCTCCGCCTACAAGCTGATCGAGCTCAACGACAAGGACAAACTGATCCGCCCGGGCATGCGGATCATGGACCTCGGCTCCGCGCCGGGCGGCTGGTCGCAGGTGGCGGGCAAGCTCGTTGGCGACAAAGGACGTGTGCTGGCGACGGACATCCTGCCGATGGACGAGCTGAAGAATGTCGATTTCATCCAGGGCGATTTCACGGAAGAGGGCGTCGTGCGGCAGGTGCTCGACTGGCTGGGGGACACGAAGTTCGATCTGATCATTTCCGACATCGCGCCGAACATCAGCGGTATCGATTCGGCCGATCAGGCGCGCTCAATCTACTTCCTCGAGCTGGCGCTCGACACGGTGTGCAAGACCCTGAAGCCTGGCGCGAGTTTCGCCGCCAAGATGTTTCAGGGCTCGGGGTCGGATGAGTACCTCAAGGAACTGCGGACGCACTTCGCGAAGGTATCCATCCGCAAGCCCGCGGCTTCGCGCAAGGAATCGCGCGAGGTTTATCTGGTGGCGAAGGGCTTCACCGGGTGATGTCTCACGAGGTCGCCTCTGGTATCTCTCATTGGGAGTGTGCCAGATAGGCGGCTGCCGCGCCGAACCCTTGATTGGCGGCACGCAGCCCTGTAAGCACGCCCTCGGACTCCTGATGATGTTCGCGGGCGGGTCGGTTCCGAGCGCAAAGTCGCCACCCGCCGGTGCGACAGCTGCATCGCCGATTTTACAGTCGGTTGGCAGGATATGCAGATCAGAGCGTAAGGTTCTTTACGGTCGACCTCGGTAAGGTATTCCGTATCGCTATCCCAGGATGTGCTCGAGCGACTGCCAATGCAGCCCGCGAGCCGACTTGAGGAACTCTTACCCCACCGCTGGGAAAAGGCGTCCAAGGTGCACCAATGACAGAGGCGAACAGGTTGAAAACCGGGTACATTCCTTGGGCGGCCATCACAGTCCAGGGCGCGGATGGTGAAGCGCCAGAGGAGTTCCTCGGAGAATTCGAACGAAGATTTTGCCATCACTTCGAGTCGGTGGAAGTCAAACGGCCTTGGTTACCGCGATCCGCTGTGATGCTCTTGTTGCGTAAATCCTCTCTCTCCGTCGGTCTCAAGAGAATCAGTGCTGACTCCCATGAGTGGAAGCTGGTGGTCTGCGCAGTGTCGCCCTTCGCATTTGATTGGTTGCGCGGCCGGAAGATGAATCCACAAGGTGTCGATCTGAGGGGTGCCTGCCGAGAGATACACGCGATATTGACCGGCATGTCCAGGGTGAGCCGCATCTACTGGTACGCTCGCGGATCTCGAAAGAGCACCGCTGCGGTTTGGACGCCAGACGAGCTGCCGTGGAATGAGCCGGCATCAGCAGGAAGGTGACTTCACCAGGGCGACCCTTCGGGCGCAGGCGCCGGTTCCCGGGCGAAGTTTTCGATCTAGCGGGACTCCCTGAACAAGTACGCATGCGCGGCACTGACCGGCAGCAGCTCGTTACGGTCTCTCAGCTTGATCTCGAGCCGACCGCGAAACGAGCGGTAGATGCGGTCGATGGCGCCGACGTTGACTACGATGCCGCGGTGGATTTGCCAGAATACTTCCGGATCGAGCTTTTCTTTCATGTGGCGCAGGGAGGTCGTCAACAGGAAGGTGCTGTGCGGGGTGACCACGCTGGTGTACTTGCAGTCCGCCCGTAGATAGGAGATCTCTGCGACCGCGAGAACCCGCAGCTCGCCGCCGTGAGGCACTGTCAACCACTTCAGGTATTTTGACTCCGGAGGGGCGAACTGCCGCAGAAGCTCGGAGATCCGCTGCAGGTCCGCCGGGGGCTCGAGCAGGCGGGTACGCAGCCGCTCGAGCGCGAGCCGCACGCGTGGGGCGGAAATCGGCTTCAACAGGTAGTCCACCGCACCCTGCTCAAAAGCGGCAACCGCATACTTGTCGAAGGCCGTGACGAACACGACATGCGCCCTGCCGTTCAAGCGCTCGGCAACCTCGAGACCGTTGAGCCCGGGCATCTGAATGTCCAGGAACAGGACATCCGGTCGCAGACGCTCGACGGTGGCCAGCGCTTCCACTCCGTCCCCGACCTCGGCTGCGATGGCGAGCTCGGGCCACAGGCTCTCGAGCGCATCGCGCAACTCCTGGCGCACGAGGGGCTCATCTTCGGCGATGATCGCGCTCGGTGTTCTCATGAGCGAGGCTGAGATTCGGGGATCGCCTGGTCCATCGCAACGGTGCGGGAGACGCTGGCGCGCAGCGCGGCGATCAGATCCTCGAGGTTGCCGTCCGCGCCGGGGTGCGCGGTGGCGAACTGCTCGCGCACGGTGGACAGCCGCCGCAGCACCGAAACGGTGTCCATTCGAGCCTCGGCCGCCACGAGGCGCGATGTGACTGCACGCCGTTCTTCTTGCGCACGAGCGAGCTCATCTGCTCGCAGGTGGGCGAGCAGACGTGCGGCGCTCTGGCGGTTCAAGTAGACCAACAGGGCCGTACCCCAAAGAGCGCCCACGTTGAAGAAATCGTTGGCAACAGAGGCCGGCCCGTGCCCTGGTGCGATGTCACTGAACGCGGCGTCGAGCAACCCCTGCCCGGCGGCGTTCAGCAGCGATGCTCCCAGCACCACCATGGAGAATGCACGCAATACTTTCCAGCCCCGGCACACGGCTTCATCGCCGGCAAGGGCGGCTGCCAGCACGAGCAACGCCGTCACCGCCTGTGCACACAACAGATAGACGAGAAGACGGATCGTCCCGTTTCCTCTCTCCAGCCATTCGGTCAGGGCAAACAGGGCGCCGAGAGACTGGGTGGCGAGCGCGGTCCGCCAGGTGAAGCTCCTCCAGAGCGAGGCGGCGAATCCAACCATGCCCGGCGGGTGCGTGGAGCAGGCAGAAGAATCCGCGGCCACGCTGCATCCTCAGTTCAGCGGTATGGAGACGCTCGCCACCGCGCCGCGCGGCTCGGCGTCCCGCAAAGACAGCGTCGCCTGAGGGCCATAGGTCATGAGCAGCCGCTGGCGGATGTTGGCGAGCCCAGTGCCGCGACCCTGGCGCAGTCCCAAGCCGCGCCCGGAGTCGGCTACCTTGAGCAACAGCCTGTTGCCCTCTCGCGAGGCGCTGATGCGCACGAAACCACCTTCCACCATCGGGCCCACCCCGTGTTTGAGCGAGTTTTCCACGAGCGTGAGCAATAACATCGAAGGAATCGTCGACCGGCCAAGATTATCGGCAACGGACACCTCGTAGCCGAGGCGCGTGCCCATTCGGGCGCGGTAGATGGCCAGATACGCCTGGACGAGCTCGACCTCCTGGGCCAGGGGCACTTGTCCGTCTCGCAACCGCGGCAGCGCCGCGGCGAAGTAGCGAATCAGATGATCCAGCATGGTGACGGTCGCCGGGCGGTCGTTCTTCGACAGCGCTCGTACGACCGACAGGGTGTTGAAGAGGAAATGCGGCTCGATCTGCGCTTGCAGCAACTGCAGGCGGGCCCGTTGCCGCTCGGTCCCGAGGCGGGTACGCTCGATCTGACTGTGCAGCAGGGCATCCGCGGCCGCGCGCGAATAGCTGTGATACGCGCATACGCCCACCACGAGCGAAGTGGTCAGCAGTCCGTCCAGGATGTACCCGACTGACTGCCAGTCCCAGGCGTACACGATGCCTTCGAAGTACTCGCACCACAGAAACATGGGCACGGTCGCCGCGAGCAGCCACGCCACTCGACCCACATAGGACTGTGGCGCGAGATTGACCGCGATCGGGATGAGGATCGGGCCCGGGATGACAGAGAGCAGGCTTATGCGCACGTCGAGCAGAAAGTCGCGCAGAGCCAGACTCAGGTCCCCGGCAGTGAGATATCCGAGCGATCCCTGGATGGAACCCCAGATTATGTATACGAGCGTGACGGCGAGCGCGTAGCCGAAGCCGTTGAAGAGCCCGCGTGCCCTGTCCAGCACCAACCATCGACGGCGGAAAGGCGCAAGCGCAACGGTGTTCATGGCGAATGCCTGACCTCGTAGCGAGATACGGCGGCTCCTCCAGGTTCGAGGCCGCAAAGCGGCCACGCCGAGGCGATAGTAGCAAAGGTCCGCGAAGGCGGTAATGAGACGCCCCGGCGGCAATGCCGGAAGCCGACTCCGGCGAGCCGCGGAAGGCCGAGGTTTCCACGTTCGCGCCGCCCAAAAGCACTCTCAGCCGTCGGAAGCGCCAGTTCATCCGAAAGTCGCGGCGCGGGCGGCGCCGGACGGCGATCCTGCAGGCTGGGCAGGAACCGGTAGGAACGCCGGTCCGTCCGACAGACGAATCAGCTCATCAAGAAGCGACTCAACAAGCAACTCAACTCGGGAGAACCACGATGAAGGTCTGGATCAAGTCGATGACACCGGTCATCCTGTTCATGGGGCTCGCCCTCGCCGCCCGCCAGGCGAGCGCGGGGTGCGGAATTTCGGACTCGGGGGCCATGAGGCCGATGGTCTACCTCAACGAGGCGGGCGGCGGGGCGCTGCTCAGAGCCGACTATGCCCCCGGGGCCGGCCTGTTTCGGGGATCGTTCGGGCCATTTCGCGCCTCAGCCATCACCGGGCTGTGGAAATTCGCCTTCACCTCCGACGGCACGCACCCTGGACCGCCCGCCGGTGCGCCGGTCGATGCGGGCTTTGTCACCTGGCACGACGATGGCACGGAGATCATGAACTCCGGCCGAGCCCCGGCGAGCGGCAGCTTCTGCATGGGAGTCTGGAAGCAGGTGGGGCCGAGAACCTACTTGCTGAACCACTGGGCGCTCAGTTGGATCCCAGGATATATTCCGGGCGGCGCGACCAGCGGTGGGACCAGCAGCTGGGACCAGGTTGGGGGCACCAACAGCGCGTTCGCGCCGTCGGGACCGACCAATATTCAGGAGACCGTGACTCTGTCCCCTGATGGTAACCATTACACCGGCACGTTCAGGATCACCAACTACGTCTATGACGGCAAGAGCGTGACCGACGCCAATTCGACCGTGGGGCCGCCGATGGTCATTAGCGGTACCATCACCGCCACCCGCATCACCCCGTAGGTCTTCGCCGGACTGCCTCCTCCTCGCCCCGCTTGCCGGTCGCGAGGGGGAGATCCGGCGTATTCTGCCGGAGGGTGCCGGAACCGAAGAAAGCGCAGCAGGGGAAGCAGTAATATCCGAGTCCGGCCGTGCGTGAGATCACTCCGACCGACGGGCGATGAGCAGCGCTGCGATTGCCGCAAGGGAGGCGAAGCCTTGCTCCGGGGCGACCGCGCGGGGGGCTGTTCAACGGTTTCGGCTATGCCATGACGCTCAGCGCACTGCTGATGCTGGCGTGGTCGGTGACGATTTTCTTTGACGAGTCCTTTTTCGGCGCCGGCGCTGCACGGGCTGCCTTCGGGCGCGGGTATGTCCACCTCGGCATCTCCTGGCTTCCGGTGTGCTGATCGCGATCGCGAGCATGAGCCTCGCTCCGCGCGCGGGAATGCGACGCTGGCTCTGGCTCGCAACCTGGGCGTGCCGGCCCAGAGCATAGCGGCGGCAGTCTGATAAATTCACCGAAAGCCCGCAGCGATACGCTAAGTTAACTTAGAGAAATATTGGATAAGTACTTGGAAATTAACAGGAAAATAAGCGTCGCACCGATGATGGACTGGACCGATCGCCACTGCCGGTACTTCCTGCGCGCCTTCTCGCGGACGGCTCTCCTTTATACGGAGATGATCACCTCGGCGGCGATCGTGCGCGGCGACGCGCGGCGGCTCCTTGCGTTCGATCCGGAGGAGCACCCGGTCGCGCTGCAGTTGGGCGGCAGCGAGCCGCGGGAGCTGGCGGCCGCGGCGCGTGCCGGCGAGGAGGCCGGCTATGACGAGATCAACCTGAATTGCGGCTGTCCGAGCGATCGCGTTGCGAGCGGCGCGTTCGGCGCGTGTCTGATGCGGGAGCCTGCGCGGGTGGCGGACTGTGTCGCGGCGATGCGCGCCTCGGCGTCAGTTCCGGTTACGGTGAAGATGCGCATCGGTGTCGTCAGCGGCTCGCGAGAAAAAGTACGGGAGTCGCTCGCTGGATTCGATGACGCGGATTTCGAAGCCCTGCACGGGTTCGTGAGTCAGGTGCGGGACGCCGGGTGCGAAGTTGCGATCGTCCACGCGCGCAAGGCCGTGTTGGGAGGATTGTCGCCGAAGGATAACCGCGAGGTTCCGCCGCTGCGTTACGACGTGGTGCGGCGATTGAAACAGCACTTCGGCGATCTGCCGATGATAGTCAACGGCGGCTTTCGCACCGCGGCCAGCGTGCTCGAGGCGCTCACCTGGTGTGATGGCGTGATGCTGGGCCGCGAGGCCTATCACCGTCCGTTCGTTCTCAGCGAGCTGCAGCAAACGCTCGCGGGTGCGGAGCGTCTCGAGGCGCCGAGCCGGGAGGCGGTGCTGGAGCGGATGGCGGGATATGCGCAACGGCAGGTCGCGCAGGGCGATCGGCTGTCCACGATCACGCGCCACATGCTCGGGCTCTATGCCGGCGAGCCGGGCGCCAGGGACTACCGGCGCCTGCTCAGCGAAGGGGCGAGGGCCGCGGGTGCGGGGCCGGAGCTGATCCGGGAGGCGGCCGTGGCGGCGCGGCGAGCGCGGCAGGTCCAGGCCGCATTGGGGCCTCCGGGCGGCGGCTCCGGCTAATCGGTAGCGCGGCGAGGCCTCTCTGGTATGATCCCGGCCAACGTCGTCGCCTTGCCGTGTAGGGGTGCAAGGGTGGGCGGCTCACTGCACACTCTGGCATGGGCAAGGATATCGAACTCGCCATATTGTTTGCCGACGTCGTCGGCTCGACCCGGCTCTACGAGCTCATGGGTGATCTGCGCGCGCGCGATATGGTGTCGATCTGCATCGAAGTGATGCGCAGCGCGACCGAACAGCGGCATGGCACGGTCATCAAGACGATGGGCGATGAGGTCATGGCGACCTTCCCGAGCGCGGACGAGGCGCTGAATGCCGCGGCGCAGATGCAGCAGCAGATCTCGACTCATGCTCAGCTCAAGGTTGACGGCCAGCCGGTCGCGATCCGGATCGGCTGCCACTTCGGGCCGGTGGTCCTGGAGAGCCGCGATGTCTTTGGCTCCACGGTGCATACCGCCAACCGCATGACCAGCCAGGCCAAAGCGGGTCAGATCATCACTACGGCGGCAACCGTCGAGCATCTCGGCCCGGAATGGCGCGCCAACTGCAGGTTGATCGACACCGCTCCCATCAAGGGGCAGGGGAACGAGGTTCCCCTCTACGAAGTGCTCTGGCAGACCGAAGACGTCACCAGCATGGTGCCGGCGATCGCTCTCAAGGGGCGTCAGGCCGCGGCGCGGCTACGGCTGCGTTGGCTCGATCAGGAAGTAGTCGTCGACGAGCACCGCCCCAGCGTCACCATCGGCCGCGCCGAGGACAATGACCTCGTCGTGAAAGGGAATCTCATCTCCCGCCTGCACGCGCGCATCGAGCTCAGCCGCAACAAGCTGGTGCTGATAGATCAGAGCACCAACGGTACCTTCGTGCAGACGGAGGGCGGCGAGGAATCCTTCGTCCGCCGCGACAGTCTGCAGCTCAAGGGCCAGGGCATGATCGGCCTCGGCCGCCTGCCGGAGCCCGACTCCGCGCAGACGATCCGCTTCACCTGCGAGGCCTGCTAGCCGAGCCGGCTTTGGGCGGCGGCGAGCTCCGCGAGCAGCTCCGGCGGCAGCCGCGAGCTGTATTTCTCCAGGTAGGCACGGATGTCGGCGAACTCCCTGTGCCAGAGCGCCGGATCCACCGACAGCAGCGCGCGCAGGGAATCCTCGCCGATGCGCAATCCCTGCACGTTCAGCTCCTCCGCACGCGGCAACAGCCCGATCGCGGACTCCACCGCGCCGACTTTGCCGGCGCAGCGATCGAGCATCCACGCGAGCACGCGCAGGTTCTCGCCGTATCCCGGCCAGAGGAATTTGCCCTGCGCATCGCGGCGGAACCAGTTGACGTGAAAGATCTTGGGCGGCCGCGCCAGCTTCGCTCCGACGGCGAGCCAGTGCCGCCAGTAGTCCGCGAAGTTGTAACCGCAGAAAGGCTGCATGGCCATGGGATCGCGCCGCACCACGCCGACCTGGCCAACGGCCGCCGCGGTCGTCTCCGAAGCTACGGAGGCGCCGACGAGCACGCCGTGCTGCCAGTTGCGCGCCTCGTACACGAGCGGCGCCACTTCGCGGCGCCGGCCACCGAACACGAGCGCGGAGATCGGTACGCCACATGCGTCCTCGGCATGTGCCGAATAGCTCGGATTGCGCTTGGCGGAGACGGTGAACCGTGAGTTGGGATGTGCCGCCGGTCCCTTCGTCGGGTCGTAAGGACGGCCCTGCCAGTCCGTGACCGGAATGCCGGCCGGCAGGCCTTCCCACCACGGTTGGTTGTCTGCCGTGAGCGCGACGTTGGTGAAGAGCGTGTCGCGCCGGATCATCTCGTAGGCGTTGCGATTGGTTTCGCGGTTCGTGCCGGGCACTACGCCGAAGTAGCCGGCCTCGGGATTGATGGCCCAGAGACGTCCGTCGGGGCCCGGATGCAGCCATGCGATGTCATCGCCGACGGTGTAGACCTTCCAGCCGGGAAGGGAGTCGGGCGGGATCAGCATCGCGAGATTGGTCTTGCCGCAGGCGGAGGGGAAGGCGCAGGCGACGTAGTGCGTCTCGCCCTGCGGGCTCTCCAGTCCGACGATGAGCATGTGCTCCGCCAACCAGCCCTCGGTGCGAGCCTGCCAGCTCGCGATGCGCAGCGCGTGGCATTTCTTGCCGAGCAGCGCGTTGCCGCCGTAGCCGGAGCCGAAGCTCTCGATCGCCAGCTCCTCCGGGAAGTGCATGATGAAGCGCCGGTTGGGATCGAGCTCCCCGATCGAGTGCAGGCCGCGGACGAACTTGCCGTCGACCGCGATCCGCTCCAGGGCAGCGCGTCCCGCCCGAGTCATGATCATCATGTTGATGGCGACATAGGCGCTGTCGGTGATCTCGACGCCGCAGCGCGAGAGCGGTGAATCGATGGGTCCCATGCAATACGGGATGACATACAGCGTCCGCCCGCGCATGCAGCCGGCGAAGAGCGCGCGCATTTTGGCGTGCGCTTCCTTCGGGTCCATCCAGTGGTTGTTGGGGCCGGCGTCTTCCCGGGAGCTGGTGCAGATATAGGTCAGATGCTCGACGCGCGCGACGTCGTTCGGGCTCGAGCGGGAGAGATGGCAGCCCGGGAAGTGCTCCGGGTTGAGCTTCATCAGCTCGCCTTCGCGGATCAGCTTCGAGGTCAGCTCGCTTTGTTCGGCATCCGTCCCCTCGCACCAGCGCACTCCGGCCGGCTGGGTCAAGGCTTGAACCGACTCCACCCAGTCCGTGACCGCGCGGGAGAGTTGGGACATCGGGATCGGCAGGGGTACAGCAGTGGCCATCCTCGGTTCCTCTTGTCGTGTGCGGCCCGGCCTTCACCGAGGCCGTTCATCGAACGTGGGGACCATCGGCTCCTGCCGGGTCCAGAGTGCGTCCCAGTATAGCCGCGCCCCCCGCCGAGCCTCATAAAGTACGATAAAACCCTCCCTTTTGTTCCATA
>Ga0335072_10014968_pt1 | contig 11018 bp, 11 predicted proteins | sample Lox_Sample_21_FD_206725 | JGI IMG/M metagenome (GOLD analysis project Ga0335072, IMG submission 206725) | Soil microbial communities from Loxahatchee National Wildlife Refuge, Florida, United States - Lox_Sample_2.1 | ecosystem: Environmental > Terrestrial > Soil > Wetlands | place: USA... | reverse complement strand
GGCCACCATGTCCCCGTCCACGACCTGCGCGTCGATCACGTAGGTCGGCACCCCGCCGACCATCTTCACGGCGTTCTCGTAATCGTCGCGCGCGCCGTCCGGTCCGCGTCCCGGCGGCGTATGGCCGTAGTCCATGTAGTCGGGTGCGACAAACCGGTCGAAATCCTGTGGCCGGCCTTCGGAGTAGCAGTCGAAGTACCCGCGCACGACGTCTTCCGGGCTCAGTTGCTCCCTCACCATTTGCTCGCTCACCGTTCGCTCATCCCCCCTGAGTTCTCGTGAACGACCCCGCTTCCCCAGCCTACGGGGCCGCCGGCTCGTGGCTTTCGGTGGTCTCGAAGGCACGCCCGAACGTCCGTACCCGCTCCGGGCGGGTCAGGACCAGCGCCGCGACGATGATCAAGCCCGCGACCAGCAAGCCCAGCGCGATCCACAGTGAGTAGCTGATCGGCGCGGGCGGCCGCGGGAAAATCGACGCGTAGATCGTGTACCCGCAGATCGCGACCGCGATCAGCGGCAGCACGATGTCGAGGACCACGTTGTACGAGCCGCCGTCGCGGCGCGCCTTCCAGAAGAACACCATGCCGGCCACGGCGACCAGCACGTAGACGAACAGGATGCCGATGGACCCGGTCGTGGCCATCAGCGCGAAATAAGTGATCACGCCGTAGTGGCGGCCGAGTGTCGCGCCGAGCACGAGGGTCAGGACGACGGACACGCCGATGCCGACGTAGGGGCTGCGGAAGCGGGGCGTCACCACGGCGAAGGCGCGGGGAAGGCCGCCGTCGCGGCCCATCGCGAACAGGGTCCGCGCGGTCAGGTGCACGCCGGCCAGGGCGGCGACGAAGCTGTCGACGACCACGACCACATCGACGAGCGTGCTGAACCAGTGACCGACGTACCGGTCGGACAGCGTGGCCAGCGCGGTCGGGTCGGCGGCCCAGCGGCCGGCGCCCGCCACGCCGTAACCGACAGCCTGAGCCCAGGTGACGAACACGAAGTAGATCGTGGCGACGATGACCGTGCCGAGGATGGCGCGCGGGATGACCCGCTTGGGCTGGGCCGCCTCCTCGCCGAGCACCGCGGCCGCCTCGAAGCCGATGAACCCGGTAAACGCGAGGATCACCGCGAGGAACAGCCCGTGGGTGCTCGGGGCCAGGCTCGGGTCGAAGGGGCGCCAGGTCAGGCCCTGCGCCCCGCCCTTGGCCACGATGGCGAGGGCCAGCGCGAGGATGGTCAGGACGCCGATCACGGCGAAGACGAGCTGGACCCGGGTCGAGACCCGGATGTCGGCCAGGGCGATCAGCAGGATCAGCGCGAGCAGGATGCAGTAGAGCGGGAACCAGCCCAGGTGCAGGCCCGTGTTCGCGGTGAGCACGGTGGACAGGAAGTCGGCCGAGATGATTAAGACGAACGAGATCCCGATGGCGAACGCGGTGGCGTACATCCAGCCGGCCAGGAACCCGGCCCGCGGACCCAGGCCGCGCACGGTGTAGGCGTAGAGCCCGCCCGCGTGCGCTATCCGGCGGGTGAACCGGACGATCACCGAGGCCAGGCACAGGCTTCCCACGCCGGCGATCACGAAGGCGACCGGCACGTCGGCGCCAGCGGTGGCGGCGGCGCCCGCGGGTGCCGCGGATACCGCGAACGTCAGCGCGAGCAGGGCAAGGGACTGGGCGATGGCGTCGGCGCTGCCGAGCACCCCGTGGCGCAGCTCGCCGATCCCTCTGGTCTGACCGGTCGACATGGCCGTCCTCCCGGCTAATCGTCGAGCAAGGCGAATACCCTGGCCGGGCCGCCGTTGGCGCCGCTCACCTTCAGCGGCGCGACAACGATCCGGCAGCGGGCCGGGAGCTGGTCCAGGCCCGTGAGGTTCTCGAGAATGATCGCGCCGGCCGACAGCCACACCTGGTGCAGCCGGTAGTCGGTGCTGTCGACCGGGTCGGCCGACGGTCCGTCGAACCCGACACCCGACACCCCGGCCCGCACCAGCGCGGCCGCCGCGTCGGCGTCCGGGTAGCACCAGCCGTGCCAGTACGCGTCCGTTCCCCAGTTCGCCGCGTTGCCCGAGCTGAAAAGCACGATGTCCCGCGGTCGCACCTGCGGGAGGAACGGCTCCAGTTCCGTCAGGGCAACCGGACCAGGATTATGAACGCCCAGGTCGATGGTTAATGCCTCGGTCACCAAGCGGTCGAGCGGGATGTCATCAAGGGTGGCCCCGCCGGCCACCTGGTGCGCCGGGGCGTCGACGTGGGTGCCGGTGTGATTGACGAACGCGTACTCGGACATCGCGTAGCCGTCGGTGGCCACCTGGGCAAGGTCGCGGAACCGGGGCGGCGTGATGCCCTCCATGACCGGCATGCCGTTGGTCATCGGCTGGGTGAGGTCGACGACCCTCATGAGAGTTCCTTCTTGGCGGCCGGGCTGCCCCCCGGATGGAACACGCCCAGCACCACGAGCTCGCCCGGCCCGGTGTTCTCCAGGCAGTGCGGAAGTCCGGGCGGCAGGTGCAGCCGGGCCCCGGGCGCCAGCGGCCGGTCGCCGCCGCGCACGTGAGCCACACCCTGCCCGGAGAGCACGAGCACCAGCTCGTCATAGGGGTGGATGTGCTCGGGCGCCCGGCCGGGCGGGATCTCGCCCACGAACTGGGTCGCCGCCTCGCACCCGCGCCCGGGGCCGAGCAGGACGCGGAACCGGCGATCGCCGGTCCGCTCCACCTCACAGTCCGCCAGCTCGGCCAGGCGCGGCGGGTCGGACGCCGCCCCGGGCTCCGGTGCGGGCAGCGCGACCGCGTCCAGCCTGATCTGCGCGCCCGGATCGGCCCGCAGCAGGTAGCGGGTACCGGGCGGCAGCCAGGCGCCGCTCTGCCCGCGCACCGGTGCCGCGCGGTCGTCACCGGGGTCCAGCCAGCCGCCGCCGGAGATCACGTACCACAGCTCACCGCCGGATCCGGCGATGCCCTCGAGCGTCGATCCCGGGGCCACGGTGATCAGCCGCCGGGCCAGGCCCGCGCTCCCGCCGCCGGGTGCCATCGCTACCGGCCGGGGGAGTGCAGCGCCGCCATGTCGGAGCGCTCGGCCACCAGCGCGGCGAGCGTCTCGTTCAGCCGGTCGATCTCCTCGAGGGTGTTGTAGTGGGCCAGGCCGATGCGCAGCGCCTCGCCCCAGGCAACCCGCTCGTACAGCCCGGGCGCGTAGTAGTTGTCCCCGCTCCACACGCCGAAGCCCCGCTCGGTCAGCGCGAGGGAGAGATCCGCCGACGACACGCCGGGGAAGTTGACCAGGAACGTGGGGACCCGGCCCGCCATCCCGGGCAGCCCGTAGAGCTGGGCTCCCTCCGGCAGCCCCGACAGCAGCCGCTCGCCGAGCCGACGCTCCCAGGCCGCGAGCGCGGCCACCCCGCCCAGGCTGTCGGCGTAAGCCAGGGCCGCGATCAGGCCGGCCAGCAGCTCATGCTGCATGGTGCCGGTCTCGAACCGGTGACTCACCGGCTGCATGGGAGCGGGCCGCGGCTTGTAGGGGCGCCATGACTCGAGCACCTCACGCCGCCCGTAGGCGATCCCGAGGTGCGGGCCGCAGAACTTGTAGGCCGAGCACAGCAGCACGTCCGCATCCACGGCCCGGACGTCCATCGGCTCGTGCGGGGCGTACTGCACGGCGTCGATCCAGGCGAGCGCGCCCGCCTGGTGCGCGAGATCGCACACGGCGCGCGCATCCACCGTGGTGCCCACGGCATTCGACGCCCAGGAGAACGCGACGACCTTGGTCCGCGGGCTCAGCTTTCGCTCCAGGTCAGACAGGTCGAGCGTGGTGTCCGGATGGATGTCCACCAGACCCACATCCAGCCCGGCGTCGCGGGCCAGTTCCAGCCACGGCGCGACGCCGGCGTCGTGGTCGAGCCTGGTGACCAGGATCTCGTCGCCCGGCTGCAGGGTGCGGCCGAGCGTGCGGGACAGGGTGAAGTTCAGAGCGGTCATGCTGCCGCCGAACATGACCTCGTCCGCGTCGCAGCCCAGGAACCGCGCCGTGGCCGTCCGGGCCTCATCGATGGTGGCGTCGATCCGCCGGCTGGTCGCGTAGGGGAACCCGCTGTTCCCGCTGGCCTCCCGGTACATGCGGGCAACGGCCTCGCCCACCTCGTCCGGCGTCTGGGTGCCTCCCGGCGCATCGAGGAAAACGAAGTCCTCACGCAGCGAACTGAACCTGGCCCGCACCGCGGCGATGTCGAACGACGTCACGCTGGCTTCACCTCTACCCTTCTGGCCGGCAGCGCGGCCTTCCATGCCCCGGTCAGGGCCAGCACGATCACCGCCGCCACGCAGCCGAGCAGGATCAGCGGCGTCCAGACAAACCAGTCCGCGTGCGAGAAGGTCCGCAGCCAGCCGAGAGGCGGCTCGTAGGGCGTGCCCCCGGGCATCATCGCGAACGCGGCCGCCGCCAGTTGCACGATCACCAGGTAGTCCAGCCGGGAGGCGACGTAGAGCGCCATCATCGGGATGATCATGGCGTCATACCACGGCAGCGCGTAGAACCACAGCAGCAGGAAGGCCACCCCGACCGCCAGCGCGGGCTGGACGGCGGGCAGGTCCGGCACCGCGTCCGGCAGCCGGATCAGCAGCAGCAGCGCGAGCGCCGCGCATCCCAGCACGACGAGCACTTCGAGGCTGGGCGGCAGTTCGTGCCGCAGCGGCCGGGAGAACAGCTGGTAGAAGTTGTACGCCGTGGCCTTGTTGCCGCGCGACAGCAGCGCGTGGATGCTCGGGCTGCCCAGCGCCAGGTACGGCAGCAGGACCACAGCGCCCAGGCTCACGCCGCCCGCGAGCATCGCGGCGGCGGACCGCCGCAGTGCCCAGATCAGCGCAGCGCCCAGGATGATGTAGTAGAGCAGCAGGTCGGTGGCGACCCCGACGAGCGCGCCCGCGGCGACGGCGGCGAGCACGCTCGGCTCCGCCGCCCCGCCGTCCTGCGTCCGGCGGACGCGGAGCATGGCCAGCCCGAAGAACCCCGCGGCGGTGGCCATGCCCTGCAGGTGCCCGCTAGCGACGATGCCCCAGATCAGCAGCGGGTTCAGCGACCAGAGCAGGTGCGCGCGGATCCGCCGGGCCGGATCTCTGCGCAGCATCCGGTCGAGACCTATCACCACGCCGGCGAACACGATCGCGTTCCACAGCTTCAGCCAGAACACGATCTGCGGCCCGGAGGTGCCGCCCAGCTCAGCGGCGGCCGTCTCCTCGATGGTGGCCAGCGGGCCGTAAACCGACCCGTGCCGTTTCCAGATCAGCGGCGCCAGCTCGCCGATGGGGTCGCCCGTCCGCTTCAGCATGTTGGGCGTCATCACGTACGGGTTGTGGCCGACGACCTCGATCCGCCCGAAGGTGGCATAGCTGAGCGCGTCCGTTGACCCGGATGGCGGGAGCACGGCGAACAGGGCGGTCACGATCAGTGCGACCGTGATCAGCGGGCGGGCCGGGAACCGTGCGCCGCGGGCCACGGCGGCCAGGCCGGCCATCACCCCGGCGGCGCCCAGCACGACCGCGATCCACAGCGCGGTGTACGTCGCGGTCACGGGGAGCCGGCCGACCAGCTCGAGCAGCGGCGGACCCGACTGCCAGGGAGGCGGGGGAATCGCCGGGCTGTACTTGACCGCCGATGCCACGAGCATGATCAGGATCGAGCCGCCGATCCCGATCACGGCACCGAAGGAGAGAGCCCTGGTCAGTCTGCGCGCCGCCGGCGCGGCCGGGGGTTCGGGGCGGGGCGACGAGCCGGTGCCCGTGGCAGTGCTCGTTGCGGAGCTCACTGTGTCTGCCCGTCCCGGTTGCTGATCTGTGGCCGATGGCCGCCTTTAGCCACCAGCGTCCGATCGCGGATGACTGGCAACACAGTACCCGAATAGCGCCTTCTGCCTGGGCCGGACGAGGTGCCAGGCGCGGCCGGAGCCGTAACGCGTTCTGGCGCGGCTCCGTCGTGAGTACGGGCGCTTCCGCTTCGGCCCGGACCGCGCGGGGACCGAGGTTCCAGGCCCTGGTGGCGCAGAGCCAGACCAGGTACGCGAGGCAGCCGAACAGGACCAGCGGCATCAGCCGGAACGAGAGCAGAAACGAGAGCCGGGCCAGCCAGTGCGGGTGTATGGCCTGCACGGTGCCCGGCATGATCGCGACGGTCGCGGCGGTGAGCTGGCCGACCACCGCCCAGTCGAGGCGGGAGGCCGAGTAGACCGCCAGCACGCCGATGGCCATCGTGTTGTACCAGGGCAGCTGGTAGTACCAGAGGAACAGCCAGGCGACGGTGAAGGCCAGCGCCGGCTGGATCGCGGGCAGTCCCGGCACCGCGTCCGGCAGGCGCCACAGCATCAGCGCGGCCAGGACCAGGAACGCGATACCGACCAGGGCCGACGTCGCCGGCGGCAGCTGGTGCCGGAAGGTGACCGAGATCAGCTGGTAGAACGTGTCTGCTCCGACCTTGCCCTGGCGGCGGGCGAGCGTGCGGAAAATGGGCGCGCCGACCCACACGTAGGCGGGCACCGCCGCGACGCAGACGCCGGCCGCCGCGGCGGCGAGCGCCGCCCACGAGCGGCGCAGTGCCCAGGCCAGTGCGAGGCCGAACAGCAGGTACGTGAGCATGAAGTCGGCCGCGATGCCGACGAGCAGCCCGGCGACCAGTGCCCTGGCCACCCGGCCGCGGGCGTCGTCCGTCCGCAGCAGAATCAGCCCCAGCAGGGATGCCGCCGCCGCCAGCACGTCGAGATGCCCGCCCGCCAGCAGTGCCCAGATCAGCAGGGGGTTGACCGACCAGAGCAGGTGCGCCCGGGCCCGGCGGGCCGGGTCGGACCGCAGCAGCCGGTCCAGGCCGATCGCCACGCCGAGGAACGCGATCCCGTTCCACAGCTTCAGCCAGAGGATGATCCCGGTCGCGGAGGTGCCGCCCAGCTTGGCCGCCGCCCACTGCTCGCCGGTGGCCAGCGGGCCGTACAGCGACGGGTACTTGTGCCAGGTGAGATGCGACAAGCTGCCGATCGGATCACCGATCTGGTTCAGCTCTGCCGGGGTCATCACGTAGGGGTTGTGGCCGAGCACGGCGATCCGGCCGTAGGTGGCGTAGCTGACCGTGTCCGTGGAGCCGGCCGGCGGCAAGATGACCAGAACCGCTACGACGACCGCCGCCGCCGTGACCAGCAGCCACGCGGGATACCGCGCTCCGCGCCCGACCGCGACGAGCCCGGCGATCACACCGCCGCCGCCGAGGAGGGCGGCCAGCCACAGGCCGAGCGTCACCAGTTCGTTCGGCAGATGGAACGGAAGTTCGACGGGCAGCGGGCCGGACGGCGCGGGCATCACCGGAACCGGCAGGCTGTACCGGGCCGCCGAGGCGACGATGATGATCAGGATCGAGCTGGCGATGCCCGCCGTCGCGAGCCAGCCGAGAGATACCAGCCCGGGAAACATCCCCGCTGGCTGTCGATGGCCTCCCCCGACTGCGGACATCTCTCGGTGCGGTACCCAGCGGGGTGGATTCCGAACCTGGCCGGACCGGCCCGAAGTACCCGTTCGCGGCCCCCGTCTACGATCCGTGGTGTGAACCGTGACGATGATCACGCCGGGCACCGTGAGCAGCTCGTCAGCTACAGCAACCGGCTGCTTGCGGACGGGCTGGCCGTGGGCAGTGCCGGCAACATGAGTGTGCGCATCGCGGACGAGGTGCTGATCACGCCGTCCGGGATCCCGTACCCCGACCTGGATCCGGCCGACATCTGCGTCGTGGACATGGCCGGGGCCCCGCGGGGGAGCGGCGAGCCCTCGTCGGAGACCCCGATGCACCTGGCCGTCTACGCAGCCACGCCGGCCCGTGCGGTGGTGCACACGCACTCGCCCGAGGTGGTGGCGCTGTCCGCGGTCTGCGACGAGCTCCCGGCCATCCACTACGCCATCACCGGCCTGGGCGGGCCGGTGCGGGTGGCCCGGTATACGCGGTTCGGATCCGATGGCCTGGCCGCGGCCGCTGTCACTGCTCTGGCCGACCGCACGGCCGCGATCCTGGGCAATCACGGCGCGATCAGCTACGGCGCCAGCCTGGCGCAGGCCTACGACCGGGCGCTGCTGCTCGAATGGCTGGCCCAGGTGCACCGCCTGGCCTGCTCGCGAGGCGAGCCGCGGATCCTGACCGGGCCGGAACTGGAAGAGGTCACGGCCGAGATGCGCCGCCGCCGCTACGGCGAGCGGCGCGGCAGCCGGCCCGGCGGCTGAGCGATCGCCGGCCGGACCGGGCGGTCTGGCCGCCGGACGCTACAAGCAGATGCCGATCCCCAGCAGGTCCAGGCAGTCCGACGCGGACTTCTTGGTCGGGGTGGGCGACGGGCTCGGCGACGGTGCTGAGGTGGGCTGCGGGGACGGGCCGGAGGTCGGGGGCGTCGTGGCGACCGGGACCGGCTTGCCCGACGTCTGCGGGGCCGGACCGCCGCTGCCCGCCCCGGACGTACCCGCCTTGCCCGACTGGCCCTGCTTCGCCGCGTGCGTGGCGCCCCCTCCGGCCGCCGGGCCGGTCACGCCGTTGGCCGACCTGCCCGCTCCGCCGCCCGCCTGGCTGGCCGGCCCGCCGGCGGCCGGCGGCGGCAGTGCCTGGGGCCGCGAGCCCGCGCCGGGCCCGAGCTCTGCGCCGGTCAGAGCCATGGCCGCGGCCATCGCGATCACGATGACGGCCCCGGCCGTCGCGGCGGCGAGCAGCGCCCGGTAGGTCCAGCGGCTTCCCGGGACCAGTCGCAGGCGAATGGCCCCGGCGAGAGCCGGGATCAGCACCGGGCCGCCCGTCGAGCCCCAGCCCGCGTCGGGCGCCGCGCGCAGCGCCCGGCGGATCGCGGTCGCTCGCCCGGCCGCCGACAGGTCAGCCGAGACGTACACCGCCACCGCGCCGTTCTCGCGGCGGGCAAACGCCTGCATCCCCGCCGGGAGCGGAACGCGCTTAATACGGATCATGAGGTCGCCCTCCCGCCGCCCTGATCCTGGTGATCTTTACATCCGCACGGTTTTCCGGCCGCTCAGCTGCTGCTGGATGAACGCCCACATCTGCGTGGCGTCACCGCCCTGCTCGCCGAGGACGACGACCACGTTCTGGCCGCCCGCGTCCAGGACGAGCGTGCTGCCCCCCTCGGGCGGGCGGCGTGCCGCGAGCCGGAGCGGCGACGGCAAGGGTGCCGGTTCGGGTTCGAAGCCTCGCAACTTGTCCGGCTCCCCGATCGCCATCCGCCGCTCCCCGTTCTGACCACCTGACAGGGGTAGGGTACCGGCGATCTCCGGCGTAGCGATAGATACAAAGATGTTACTCGCGAGTCCGAGAATTTCCGGCTTATCCCGCAGCCGCCTTCCGCTCTGTGGCTTTCCGTTCTGGGATCTTCTGGAAGCGGTTCAGGGGGCGGCGGGGGCAGGTAAGGGCTTGCGGCCGTCCCGGCGGGGCTCGCTGATGTGGTCCGGCCGAAGGCCGAAGAAGATCCCGAGCATCGCGGCCAGGTCAAAGATCGCGATCAGGCCGCCGATGTACGGGCCGGGGCCGCCGAGCCAGGCCAGGTAGCCGCAGAACGAGAGCACCACGATCAGCGCGCCGAGCACCCGGGGCCGGGCGCTCTGAGCCAGCCGTTCGGGGACCTCGTACGGGGCGCGGTCCACGTAGTTGGCGGTAGCGGCCTTCTCCTGGGCGATCTTGAGCCACAGGTCGTAGAGTTCGGGCGCCTGGTCCCGCAGCATGATCGCCTGCTCGACGGGGAGACCCTCGGCCTGCACCGGCGGCTGGGGGAAGGCGGTCCGGGGTTCGGGCTTGCGCACCGGCCCGTTCACGTGGTCGCTGTCGGTCACGCGGGTAACGTCACGCCGGTGTCGGAGGCCTGCACGGCCACCTGGCTCTTGCCGGGGATCTGCATGGCCACCTCGCTCTCGTCGGGAGCTTGAACCACTACCTCGCGGTGCGCGGCCATGATCGTGTCCGTAGCGGCACGGAACGGATCAGGACGCGACCCGCGCGGCGGGGGTTCGGGCAGGCCCGGACGGACCACGCGGAAGATGGTTGTGCCGGTGAGGTCAAGGATGGCGGAAATGCCAAGCCGGAGGGAAAGCACCCACCGAGCTGGCCCCTCCGTCGGCATGAGTGCATCAATTCCCGGTGGCCGGGGGCGCAAACTCCGGGCCAGGAGCGTTGTCGCTACAGTAAAGGCGTGGTAGCCCGGGGTTCCTCGGAAGCTGTGCCCGCCGGGCCGCTGTCCGGCTTGCTGGTAGCAGACTTCTCCCGCGTCCTGGCCGGTCCCTATTGCACGATGCTGCTGGCCGACCTCGGCGCCGACGTGATCAAGGTAGAGAGCCCGGGCGGCGACGACACCCGCCGCTGGGTCCCGCCGGTGCGCGACGGCGTCTCCACCTACTTCCTGGCCATCAACCGGAACAAGCGGTCGGTCGCGCTCGACCTGCGCGACGAGGCCGGCCTGGCGGCGGCCGCCGAGCTGGCCCGCAGGGCCGACGTCATGGTCGAGAACTTCAAGCCGGGCGGGCTGGCCAAGTTCGGCCTCGATTACGACACGGTCAGCGCCGCGAATCCCGGTATCATCTACGCCTCGATCACCGGGTTCGGCGCCGGGGGCGGGAAGGACCTGCCCGGCTACGACCTCGTCGTGCAGGCCATGTCCGGGCTGATGAGCCTTACCGGCGACCCGGACGGGCCGCCGTTCCGGGCCGGCATCTCGGCGTTCGACGTGATCGCGGGCCTGCACACGGCCATCGGCATCCTGGCCGCCCTGCACCATCGCACAAGCACCGGCCGGGGCCAGCTCGTGCAGGCCAGCCTGCTGTCCTCGGCGCTGTCCGGCATGGTGAACCAGACCAGCGCCTACGCGGCCGGCGGGGTGGTCCCGTTCCGGATGGGCAACTCGCACCCCAGCCTGTTCCCGTACGAGCCGCTGCCGACCGGCGACGGGGACCTGATCGTCACCGCCGGGAACGACGTCCAGTTCCGCAAGCTGTGCGAGGTGCTGGGCGCGCCCGA
>Ga0335072_10014967_pt1 | contig 11019 bp, 11 predicted proteins | sample Lox_Sample_21_FD_206725 | JGI IMG/M metagenome (GOLD analysis project Ga0335072, IMG submission 206725) | Soil microbial communities from Loxahatchee National Wildlife Refuge, Florida, United States - Lox_Sample_2.1 | ecosystem: Environmental > Terrestrial > Soil > Wetlands | place: USA... | reverse complement strand
TCGAACGAACGCAACATGCTGTAGAGCTGCGGATCCGTATCGTAAGCCTGCTTGTAGATAGCGGCCGATTGCACGCGGGCATTCGCTTCGATGTCGGCGGCATCGGCTTTTGCCTTGGCAATGGCGATGCGCGAATCACTGGTCGCACGCGAAGTGATCTCCGCGGCTTCGCGTTGCCCCTCCGCCGAGCGTTGCGCCGCCACCGTGTCGCGCTCGGCCTTCATGCGATCGATGGTGGCGTCGAGCGTTTCGGTCGATAAGGTCAAACGCTCTATGCCGACCTGCTTGACCGTAATGCCGTAGACCTTCAGTGCTTGCTCGTCGATGCGCGCGCGCAGGCGATCTTCAAGCTGGTTGAGCTGGATCTTGCTCGGATCGGTATTGACCAGACTGGCCAGGTCGAAGCTGCCCGCAGTGATTTCCAGCGACGATTCGACGAAGCTACGCAATTGCGCCGCCGCGATGTCGGGCTGGTTTTGCACCGCGCGCAGAAACTGACGCACATGCTCGGCATCGCTGGGAACCTGCCAGGCCACGTAGGCCTGCACAATAATGCGCAAGCCGTCGCGCGTACCCACATCCTGCAAACCGCTTGAGGTGGTGTGTAGCCGCAGGTCCACCGGAATGGTGTTTTCGATCGGCACCGGCCATTTCAGTGCCAGCCCGGGCGTCATTACCACGCGAACAGGATTGCCGATACGCGTGATCACCATCGCCTCGCCAGGCTCCACCGTCACCAGGCAGGCGGACAGCGTCAGGATCAAGACAATGGCAGCGGCGATCCACACGCGGTATTGGCGCAGGAATCCGAAACGGCCTGTGTTTCCGGCATCGCCATGTCCATGATGATGTGCATGGGAATGGCCGTGATGATGATGCGTCATAGCGTGCTTCCTGCGATCATGGCTCAGGAATAACCGACGGAGGTGTCGCCGATGGGCTGAATCGGCGCAGATCCACGGTAGGTTCCAGGGTGTTGTTCATGCGGTGATCGACAATTACCAGCGGCGACTTCGGCAAATCCTGGCTGAGGTGGTTGAACCATCGTTCCGTGAGGAAGACGTCGCCGCCACGCAGATAAGCCTGGTGATCGCCATGGAACAGCGTCAGCGCGGCCTGCGCCTGATTCACCTGTTCGGCCGAATCGGCCTTGGCGGTATCGAGAGTGCTGTCGACGGTCTGTTGTGCTTTGCTAAGCGCCACAAATGCCGTGCCGCGGCTTTGCGATATCAGTGCATCCGCCTTGATCTGCGCCGCTTGGACATTGTGGTAAGACGCGGCGGCCTCCGGTGGCGGATGAATCGCTTCGACCACCACGGCAATGATGTCGGTACCGGTTTGCAGTTGATCCAGCCGTTGCTGCAATTCGTCGCGGAAACTGCTCACGAACCGCGCACGATTTTCGCCCAGTACATCAGCGAGCGTATAGCGCGAGAAATGTTGTACCAGCATGCGGCCGGCCGCTGCACGGATCAGCGCCTCGGGATCGGTCACGCGATAGGCGGCCGCCATCGCGCCCTGGTCGGAAAGGCTGGTGCGATACACGATGCGCAAATCGATATTGACGATCTGAAAACCCTGCAGTCCGTTCGCCGTACTGGGAATCAAATAACTGGCTTCGAACGGATGCGAGTCATCCCAAAGCCGATCCTCGCTGGCCGAGGGTATGGCTTCGGCAGGCGAGGTCTGGGCATCGGCCGGTGCGTCGATCGCGTCTGCGGCGATGCCATTCGGGGTGGTCGGGAACACAATCGGCATTTCATGCACGACGCCCAGTTCGACCTTGCGCATGATCCCGAACGGCCATGGTAGATGGAGGTGCAGTCCGGGGCCTTCGATCGCCACTGGCACACCAAAGCGCTCGTAAACCGCGCGCTGATTGATACTCAAGGCGGTCAGCCCAGTCAGCAGCCAGCCCAACACACAAAAACCGACGAACATGGGCAGCGATGCACGCGCCACGAACGCCATCGCCCAACTGCGCGACAAGTCGATGCCAAATTGCTGCTGTATCCCGGCGCCCAGATCGGCAAGTCGTGGCCAGCGTAGTGCAAGGAGTCGAGCAATGGCACTTGCCGCGGATGTGCGTCGCTCCTCCACCGGAGGCATCGGGAGGAAGATGCGCGCCACCGAACGCAGCATGATTTCGATGGCCACCACGCTCACCAGCAGAATCAGCACGCGATGGATTAGGTAAGGCCACGCATAACCAAGCGAATGGAGAATGCTGGCGATACCCAGACCGACGCTGACGACCAGCGGAATACGCAGCAGGTTTTCCAACGACGGGGCGGCGGCCCACGCGGTTTTATCTAATCGCGCGTGCAGCCGATCGAGCACCAGCAACGGAAAGGCCATCACGATCAATGCGCACCCGATCCAGGGCGCCGGCAACCTTCCGGTGGTCATTCGGCCCGTGGTAGGCCACATCGCTATCGCGATGCCAGCCGCCAGCAAGCTCCCAACAAAGGCCATCGCGATCGGTGACCATGCGCCAACCCAGTCGACTCCAGCCAGCGTGCTACCGACGCGCTGATAGTGTTCGCGTATCGCACGCAGGATCGACCACGGCCCAGTGGATGATTCGAGCGGTGTTTCGGCAGGACGCTGCCACGGTTGCGCACGCGCTCGCACATGGCTCAGTACCACTTCGCCGAGAAATCCGCTGGATGCCAACAACAATGCGCTGCCGAAGATAGACCAGGTTGCGACCGACGCCGGCTCAGTCATGAAACTCGCAAGCATCAGGCAGTAAAGCGCGCCGCCCAGCAGCAGAAACGCCGTGATCGGTATCAAGACACGGCCTGGATGCGCGTTGCGTTGCACGTCAGTGCCCATGATCCAGCACCGCCGCCAACCACATGAATGCCAGGCCCCCGGCCACGCCCAGTGCCGGCGTGAAACGATGCTTCGAACTCAAGTTCGGCCATAAACCAGGCAGCACATCGCCACAAGCCAGATAAATCGTGGTACCTGCCGCCAGCGCGAGACTGGTGCCAAGAAACATCGGTGAATGCCCGACCAACGCAATACTCAGCGCGCCAAGCAGAATAGCCAGCGTCGTTGCTACCGACAACCAGAAAGCACGACGCGCCGCATAGCCGCCGGCGACCAGTACACCTGCATTACTCATTTCCCGCGGTAACTCGTGCGCCATGATGGCCAGCGCCACAACGACACCGAGCGTGCGATCGATGGCAAAGCTCGCGCCAATCACAATGCCATCGACGCCGTGATGCAACGCGTCGCCGACGATGTCCATGCGCGCGAACGCCGCCGTGGAAGAGGGTGCGCTCATCGCACGTACACCGCATTCGATGCACAACAATCCCAGGATGCCGATGGCCAGACGTTGGCCTGCCTGACTGGCCGACAAGCCACGCCCGATAGCCTCGGGAAGCATGTGCAGTAGCGCATCGCCCAATAACAGTCCTGCTGCCGACGCCTGCAGCCACGGTAAGCAGGCCTGAAGGTAGCGCGGGGGCAACCACACCACGAATCGAGCCGCGAGGGAGGCGGTGGCGACGGCAATGCTGGCCATGAGGGCCCCGGCGAGATCGAATCCTGGTGGCATGGCGCCCTTTCAACCCTAAAATTGCAATGTTATAACATTGCGAAAATAATGCCAGAGCGGGAATTTGCAGAGGCGTCAGCCGGGGTGTCGCTTACGCGGGGACGAAAGATTCATGGTTAGGCAGGTCTTCGAAACGGAGGGGTAAACGGTGATTCGGCGGGTAACATTCCATCGACACGTAGCATGGCTGGCTTTGGCTGCCATGGTGCGTGCGGGCCAGGTCTAGGGCGAACGGCCCATCCGAGCGTCAAGCAATCGCACTGTCCCCGTCATGGCGCGGCCCTGATGCTGTTGACGTAAGTACCGAAGCGTTCGCGTTCACGCAGGTCCAGGCTGGCCAGCACCGTCCATGATCGACGGGTCAAGGGATTGATGCGTTCGCCATGATCCCAGACCTCGTAATAAAGATGAGGTCCGGTCGATAAGCCGGTACTGCCGACGTAGCCGATGATTTCACCGCGATGGACACGGCTGCCCAAACGAATGTGCGAGGCGAAGGCGCTGAGATGTCCGTAACGAGTCGCCAGATTGGCGCCATGCTTGACCTCGATCAGGCGCCCGTACTCGCCGCGCCATTCGGATATATCAACCACGCCGTCCATGGTGGCGCGTACTGGTGTTCCCATTGGCGCGGCGTAGTCGACACCGCGGTGGAATTCATTGCCACCGAGTACCGGCTGGATGCGCCAGCCCCATCCAGACGAGATGCGTGCATCCGATACTGGAAGCAAAGGATCAAGCACTCGATAGCCCTGACCATGCGCGCCGACAAGGAATTCGTGACCATGGCCGTCGACGTAGTAATAGACCCTGTCCGTACGTCCCTGGTAATCGAACTGGATATAGGCCAGCTGCATTCGAGAGCCGGGCCGGTTTCCAGGGACCAGCGCCAAGGTACAGTGGCTATCTTCAGGCAGGCGTTCCCCGATATGCCATTTTTCACGTGCGTAAGCGATCGCCGCCGTAACGATAGGATGGTGGCCAAGTAGGCGCTCCAACTCCATGCTCAAGAGATGGCCGGGCGCCAGCGGGGTGAGCTTTGGATCAATTACGTTCGCGATCACATTTCCCGGGGCGGCGGCTGAAGGAGTCGCTGATACGGCGATCTTTTCAGGGACCAGGCGAGCGGTGCTCACCACTTCCCCCGTAACGCCCGCGAACAAGGAGGGCGAAGAGGGCTTCAGTTGATCTTGCTGTCGCGCGAGCTTTCTTCCTGTGTCGTCGCGGATGATGCGTACGTCGACAAGGGCATTGTCCGTCGCACCTGAAGCGGTAGTGCAGGCATCGAACACATCACCCGGGCGCATATGTTTCAGCGCTTGACGCGTATTGGAATCAGACCGTTTGAGCCACGTCGCGAAATGCCCTGCACCGACACCACTGCGCGATGCAAGACTCATGGCGGTGTCGCCACTATGGATGACTTCTCGATGCGATGTGCAGCGTATGGCCGTGACCTTGGCGTGCACCCCTGTTGAACTCAATGCGGCCAATGTCGCAAGACACGATGCCACTCGCTTCATCCGCAATCCCCCTGTCGGTGCGGGTTGAATAGATCGAGTTGTTATAACATTGCTTTTTGCATTTAACGTAAATTAAATACGTGATGGCAGCTCATAACATCGCTGCATTTTGAGCATTTTTAACACAATGGAGCCTTCGGCCATTGTGCCATTCCGTCACGAGTGGCCGGATGCGTGACGCTTGCTCTCTCTTTCTTCTGCGAGGCCGTGCAATGCACAGGATGTGCAGTTCACCGGTACGTCCCATGTACGCGCCCGGACTATTCGTACCTGTGCACTTCTCGTATGTGATCCGTATCACGTCCCCAACGACTTTGAAGAACCTTGGGCGCGTCTGCTGCTGTCGAATGACGCTGCTTTGCCCGGTTTTTTTGAGGCTTGACGCAAGGTATTGGACTGCGGGCATCCGCGTCGTCCGTCTGACACGCCGTTAATCCAAAGGCGCTAAAGCGCGGGCAGACGTTGGGGCGTCAATGCACCGCTTATGCCGCGCGTCGTGCCATTGGCATGAATCACGAGCGTGCGGGGTGTTTCTCCGCCCCAACCTGGGTCGAGCAGGTAATTGATCCGCTCCGGAGTCGCATCGGTATAGGCGCGCGCCGCATAACGATCCAGGCCCGTTGCATGCAGGCGTTCAAGTATGGCGTCTTTCTGAGCAATGCTATCCGTCGCGACCGTTATCAACTGGACGTCGTCCGGATGGGCCCGCTGGAATGCTGCGGCGGCCTGCATGTTCAATTCACAGTACACACAGTCCAAGGCCCACAGCTCGATGATGCGTTCGCCATGGCTCGGCGGTTTGAGCAAGGCGGGAACGTCGGCAGCAGATAGGCCGATGAGAGGTGCGGCATGGGTCAACATGGGTGCTAGCATTGCCAACGCCACGAATACGCGATGCATCAGTGCTCTCCGACCGTCAGCAGACGAAAACCCTCGGCCGTGTTCCACGCAACATAGGCGCGATGGCGCCAAAGCAGCAACTGCGGCGCCCCGGCTGATGGGGCCGTCGAGGCAAGGCTCCTGGGCTTGTCGAAATGAGCGCCGTCGTCGAAGGATTGGCGGATCATCAAGGTATAGCCTTGCGCATTGACCTGGTTCCACGCTACCCACACCGTGTGGCCATCGACGGCTACATCGGCATGGCTGGCACCTGTGCCCGCAATGGCTTGCACATGGCGCGGCCGATGGCCCGGATCGAGTTGACCGTACCATATCGTCGGCGTGTCCTTGGCGACATACCAGACCACATGACGCGTGCCGTCGGAAGCTATGGCGAGACCCGGACCGTGACGCGGGCAAGCGGCAATCTGCCAGTCATCGAAGGTGGCGCGTTCGACCTTGTTCGGCTGCGCATCCGCATGAAGTACGGCATAAGCATGGTCGCGGATGTTGTCGCCGAAGATGCCGCGGAAAAAGGCGGCGATATCGCCTCTGGGCGTACGCGCCAGTGCAATACGGCAACAATCGCAGCTATGGTCCATGAGCTTGCGCTCAGGCGCGAATGTGCGGCCTTGATCATCCGACCAGCTGTAGTACAAGGCGGCGCCAAGGTATGGCTTCTTTCGTGCGCTTGCCGCTTCGGCATCGCGCTTGTCGATCCACGCGACTACCACGCGGCCCTTTCCATCGACCGCCAGCGCATCGAAAGCATGGCCGATCTCGGTGCGGTCGACATGCACGGTGATCGGCGTGGAAAAGTGTGCGCCCCCATCCAGTGAACGGGCGAACCATACGAAGCCCGTCCATGGCCTGGCGAGCGATTGCGACCAGCTGACGTAAAGCTCGCCATGCGTACCGATGGCGAGCTTGGGCCGATTTTCGCTGCGGTCATAGATCGGCTCGGGTTGAGCGTTGACCATGACCGGCGCGCTGAACGTTACGCCGAGATCGTTCGAGTAACGCACGCGAACGTGTTAGTCCGCCGCGTCGACTACCCACAGGCGGCCATGAGCATCGAAAGATGCGCTCGCCCCTAACTCCACGGCGTGGGACGGGCTGGCGGTCATCGGCATCTTGCCTTGCGCAGCAACGCTGAGCGATAGCAGGCAGAGCATGGCGACGAAATATTTTCGCATAGAAGCTCGGGCGCTACGAAACGGGTTCTAGATTATGCTCTCAAGTGCTGTAACACGGCGTTTTTCCCTGGCCTGCAGTCGGACGTTGCTGGCAACCTCGGCTTGAGCGCAACGGAAGCTGATGCTGTTGCGGTGCCGAGCGCGAACGACCATTGTTTCCTGATACAGGGACATGCTTGGCCGCCTTGTCAAAAAAGGGGAGGCGCGGCGACAGCACGCACTCCCCAAAAGGTTCAGAAGCTGAAGTCTTTCTGCAGGGACAAGTAAACGCCACGACGAGGGCCGAACTGTGGAGCGCCTACGCCGATACCGGTTCCATCGCGCAATTCGTATGTGCGATCCAACGCGTTGATGACCGCCAGCTGTGTATGCAGGGTGCCGGTGCTTTGGAAATTGAAGTCGTGCGAAACACTGAGGTTCAGCTGGAAGTAGTAGGGCATCGACAGGCCATTGGGGATGTCGCCATCTCGCCGTAGACCGCTGCCGAACAAGTAATCTGCGCCGACCTTGGTGGCGTCGGTGATCGCATAGTTGATGCCGCCCGAGGAGGTGATCTTTTGATCGTGGTCCAGATGGATGTAATTGCTTGCCACGTAGATCAGGTCGTCCGGATCGAAGTTGTATTGGCTCGTTACAACCTTTTTGCCCATGGCGCGGTTGTAGGCATAGTTGAAGTAGGCGGACCAAGGGCCATCCTCGTAACTTGCCGTAAATTCGGCGCCGCGCACTTTGCCGTACTCGTAGTTGAAGGTGGAATAGACCAGTGCCGCGCCGAACTGGCCTTCGTCCTGCAGGCGGCTGACGTCACGGTAATAGCCGTCCAGGCCTAGCGTGAGGTGACCAATGTTCTGCGAGATGCCAAGGTCGTAGTAGTTGGAACGCTCTGCCAAAGGCGTATTGTTGCCATAGTTCTGCACGGCATTGGTGGTGTTGGTGAACAGCGCGATAGCCTTGTCCGAGATCAGTTCGGTAGCCGGCGGGGTGAAGTAGCGCGAATAGCCGACGTGCACGGTCGTGTCCGGCGTCGCCTGCCAGACCAGGCCCACGCGCGGGCTCAACTGGCGCTCGGTGCGGAAGGCTTCGTACTCGTCACCGCGAACGCCGTAGTTGACCGTCCATTGATCGGCGAAATTCCATTCATCCTGTACATAGGCGGCCCAGGTACGCGCGGTGATGTTTTGTCCGGTGAAGATGTTGAACGGCACCGTGCTGGCTTGGCTGCCATCGGCATTGGCCGGGAAAACCAGCGAATTGGTATTGGTCGCACCCTGGTCGAAATTGCCATAGAGACCGTAGCGCAGAGTGTGCGAGCCTCCCCAGGGCATGGCGAAATCGGCCTGGACAGTCGAGGCGCGATCGGACTGATCGATGGCGGCGGCCACGCCATTGAACATCAGGTCGCCAATGTCATCGGGAATGAACTGCACATCGCTATAGCGTTGGCCGATCGATACCTGATAATCGGTGTCGCCGAATTTGCCCTGCAACGCCAGCATGCCGAAGCGAGTGATTTCGTCCTGGCGCTCATCGAGATCGGCCGAGTTGAAGTTGACCGTGTCCAGATAGCCGAAGCTTGGCGCCTGGTCGGGATTGTTCGGGATCTGGAAGCGGTTGTTCGCCACGCCGAACAGGAAACTCAAGCGTGTGTTGTTGTTGATCAGATAGGAGACGTCGCCGAATGCCTTGACCTGATCGGTGTGGTCATGGATAGGTTCGCGACTGGACGTGGGATTCTCGATGCCGACGTCGTTTTTCATGAAGTTGGCAGTGAGAAAATAGCTCCAGTTTCCGCTGTTGCCCCAGATGGACGCATTGGGATTGACGGTGCCGAACGAGCCACCGGTAATGCCGACGCTGCCACCGTTGCCCAACTCGGCGCCTTCCTTGGTGGTGATGTCCACCACGGCAGCCGTACGCTCGCCGTACTGCGCCGGGAGCGAACCATCGAGTAACTTGATGCTTTGGATCGTGCGTGCGTCCAGGGTCTGGCCAAAGCCGGAAATCGATTCGGGCAAGAGCACGCCGTTGATACGGTACTGCAGGTTGGCGTGGTCGCCACGCACATGCAGCTGGCCGAAAGAGTCCTGCACCACGCCAGGTGCTTGCAGCAGTACTTGGTTGAGCGGCGTTGACTCGCCCAGCGGCAGCGCCTGGATAGCCTTGCTGTCAATCACATATTGGTTGCTTCCCGTGTCCGGAGACAGCTCGTTGCGTGCCTGGTCAAGCGCAGCGGTCACGTTGACCGCGCCCAACTGGGTAGGCCTGATGCCGGCTCGGTTGCGAAAGCCGTTGTCGGAAGTCGAACCCTGCGCGGACTGGCCGGCGGTATCGGTGGCCTGGGCCGGACCGGCTGCATCTGTCGTGCTTCCTTGCGCGGCAAACGCCGCAGGAGAGAGCAATGCGATCGCTAGACTCAGGGCAAGTGGGGCTCGTTTCACGGGGTCATCCTTAGCGAATTGTTGTGTTATTAGAATGTTATAACATTTCACCAAATTTGCGTGAAGGCCTGTGCCAGAAGTCATGATTCAGTGTTAACGGCCCTCATTTCCTTGCTATGGGGCGCCAAGGTCTAACTTCGTACCACCTAGGCACCGCGCGCATTTCCCATGAATTTCAAGAGCGCTTCGCTGTACCTGGAAACCGACACGACCTGCGCTTTCATTTACTCGTTCCTCTACGAATACGTCTTGGATTTCGATGGTCGATTTGCACTGAGTGCAAATTAGGAACACGCTGGCATTAGGATGGCTTCTCGTCGAACGAGATACATAAGCATTGTGGCTCTCAATTCTGGCAATGAGATTTACATTGAGTAATCCGCTCAGGGCGCGGTAGACCGTCATTGGTACCAGGGTACGCGCCCAAGTCTCTTCTAAGCGATGCAATAGTTCATAGGCGGTCATTGGTACAGATGACGCCCATAATGTCAGCAATAACCGCTGGCGAAGCTCGGTGAATTGCACCCCATGATCGCGACAGATTGCTGAGACCTCCCGCAGTGCCGACTGTGGATCAATGTGGCCAAACGCGGTTCTAGACGCTGACAAAGGGGTGCCTTCCTGGTCCGATGCAGATGAGATGAAGCGTCTTTTTTTTCCACGTGATGCCTTCATGCAGTGATCCTCGCTAAACGTGGAAACGACACTTGGCATCGCATTAGCTTTTGTCCTGGAATGTTTGAAGCAGCGGATGACGGCGGAAGTAGTCCGTGACGCCCTGTTGAAGAGCGCCGGCAAGCTCGTCTTGATGGTGCTCGGACATAAGACGAATGCAGTCATCGCGATTGCTCATGAAGCCGGTCTCGACCAGGATGGAAGGGATGTCCAGTGACTTGAGGACGGCAAACCCCGCTTGGTCGACCACTTGTTGATGAATCCGCGTCACTTGGCCAAGGTTGTCGACCATGATTTTCCCGAGGTCGAGACTTGCAGCGATGGTTGCGTCCATCGACATATCGACCAGCACCTTCGAGAGTGTTGGATCGGGTGAATACAAGGCGCTATCGCGTGCAGGTGCAGACCGGTTGGCGCTGTTTTCACTCTTGGCTAGCCAGCGCGCCATCGTTGACGTGGCGCCATCTTTGGAAAGTACGTAAACGGAGGCGCCTTGTGCCTCGGCATTGGGTGCTGCGTCGGCGTGAATGGAGACGAACAAGTCCGCGCCCTGCCGGTGAGCGATACGCACTCGCTCGCGAAGCGGAATGAAATGATCATCGCCACGTGTCAATGATGCTTGGAACCGCGTATCTGTTGATTTCCGCCGAAAACTGAGCCGGGTTTTTCATCGAAAAGTGAGCCACCCGTTTAGTGCTGCAGGTTAGCTTAGCTCGGGATGGATGCCAGGTTCT
>Ga0335072_10014966_pt1 | contig 11019 bp, 3 predicted proteins | sample Lox_Sample_21_FD_206725 | JGI IMG/M metagenome (GOLD analysis project Ga0335072, IMG submission 206725) | Soil microbial communities from Loxahatchee National Wildlife Refuge, Florida, United States - Lox_Sample_2.1 | ecosystem: Environmental > Terrestrial > Soil > Wetlands | place: USA: Florida... | reverse complement strand
GCTGGGCAGGGCACCCCGATGTCGGTTCCGGCTACCGCATCAAAGGGGTGACCATGCGGCTGGCGCTGACGGTTGCGTTCCCAGGCGCGCCGCGGACGGTCGACGTCGTGCTCGAGGCCGATCCGGCGACGCCAGCGACCCGGGTCGCGGCCGAGCTTGAGCGCTTCCTGAGCGGAAACTTGACGACACCGGGGCATCCTGCGATCGGGCCTGGCGGCGGGGCCGGGGCCCGGATCCTCCGCTTCCCCGCGCCGCCCGCCGGGGTGACGCTCGCCGCCCAGTTCCCCGATCCCGGCCATCCGTATCCGGTCGCGCTCTACGTCGACGGCCTGCGGGTACCTCCCGAGCTCACATTGCTGGACTCCCCGATCAGGGAGGGAGCGATCGTGGGCCTCGGCAGTCCTGAGGGGTGCGCGGCACCGGAGCCGTCTGGGCTGATCGAGGTCAGGGTGGTGAGCGGCCCCGGCGCTGGCTCGATCTATCATCTGACCGCCGGTTCATCTGATATCGGCAGCGGCCCGGTCCACGTGTGCCTGTGGGATAGGGCTGTTGCCCCGTGCGCCCTGCGGGTGTTCGTCGACGGCCGGGGCGGCTGCCGGGTCGCCCCCTTTGAGGGCGTGGAAGCAGCCTTGGACCGGGAGCCTCTCACCGCCGCTGCGGACTGGCGGCCGGGCCAGCTCGTCGCTGTCGGCCGGTGCCTGCTCGGGCTGGCCCGCTACCGGCCGCCCGACGCGGCCCTGCACCCGTCGGCCGACGGCGCCGGACTCGATTTCAACCGGCCGCCACGGCTGCTCCCACCCGAGCGGACGGCCCGCTTCCAGCTTCCCGCGCCGCCGTTGGCGCCCGAGCGCCGTCCGCTCCCGTTCCTCATGGCGGCGATCCCGCTCGTGATGGGCGTCGCCATGGCCTACTTCCTGCACCAGGTGTACCTGCTGGCGATGGCCGGGCTCAGCCCCGTCATGCTGATCGGCAGCCAGCTCACCGAGCGCGGACATGGCCGCAAGACCGCCGCCCGGCAGACCGCCGCCTACCGCGAACGCAAGAGCAGGATCGAGCACGACGCCTGGGAAGCGCTCGAAGCCGAGCGCGCGCAGCGGGCCGCCCAGTTCCCCGACCCGGCCGCGGTCGCCTCGATCGCCACCGGGCCCCGCCGCCGGCTCTGGGAACGCCGCCGCGCTGACCCCGACTACCTGGTGCTGCGGGTCGGGACGGCCGACCTGCCCTCAGGCGTGGAGCTGAGCGACCCCGAGCAAGACGAGCACCGCCGGCAGGTGGTGTGGCCGATCCCGGACGCCCCGGTGACCATCTCGCTGCCCGATCGGGGCGTGGTCGGGGTGGCTGGGCCGGGGGACATCCCCCGCGCGGCCGGACGCTGGCTGCTGACCCAGGCGGCGGTATTGCACAGTCCCAACGACGTGCGGTTCTATCTGCTGACTGACTCCTCTGGCAGGGAGAGCTGGGAGTGGGCGCGGTGGCTGCCGCATTGCCGTCCGGACGCCGGGCAGGACTGCGCGATGCTGATCGGCAACGACGCCGAGTCGGTCGCGGCCAGGATCGCCGAGCTGCTGGCGATCATCGCCGCCCGTCAGCAGGCGGCCAGGGACGCCGGACCGCAGCAGGCCCGGTTCCGCCCCGAGATCGTGGTGATCTTCGACGGGTCGCGCAAGCTGCGGGCGCTGCCGGGAGCCATCCAGGTGCTGCAAGATGGCTCGCAGTTCGGGGTCTATGCGATCTGCCTGGACGCCGACGAGCGGCTGCTGCCAGCTGAGTGTCAGGCCGTCGTCGTGGTCGACGGCGACCGGGTCCGCGTCCAGCAGTCGATGGCCCCGACCCTGCCCCAGATCAGGCCGGACATGGTCCCGCCGGACTGGTGCGCCGAGCTGGCCCGGTCGCTGGCGCCGATCCGCGACGTCAGCGGCGCTGACGACGGGGCGGTGCCGCCGGACTCGGCCCGGCTGCTGGACACGCTGGGTCTGGAGCCGCCGTCCGCGATCGGGATCGCGGGCCGCTGGCGGGCCGGCGGCCGGACCACGCATGCCGTCATCGGCGAGTCCTACGACGGGCCGTTCGGGATCGACCTGGGCAAGGACGGCCCGCACGCGCTGATCGCCGGGACGACCGGGTCGGGGAAGTCAGAGCTGCTGCAGACGATCGTCGCTTCGCTCGCGGTGGTCAACCGGCCCGATGAGATGACGTTCGTGCTGATCGACTACAAGGGCGGCAGCGCGTTCGCTGACTGCGCCCGGCTGCCGCACACCGTGGGCATGGTCACCGACCTTGACCCGCACCAAGTCGAACGCGCCTTGGCGTCGCTGGCGGCCGAGCTGACCCGCCGCGAGCACATCCTCGCCGCGGCCGGGGCCAAGGACATCGAGGACTACCAGCTGATGGTGGACAAGCGGCAGGCCCGGCCGCTGCCGCGGCTGGTCATCGTCGTCGATGAGTTCGCCTCGATGATGCGGGACTTGCCCGACTTCGTCACTGGCCTGGTCAACATCGCCCAGCGCGGCCGGTCGCTCGGCCTTCACCTCATCCTGGCCACTCAGCGCCCGTCCGGCGTGGTCTCGGCCGAGATCCGCGCCAACACCAACCTGCGGATCGCGCTGCGGGTCACCGACCCGGCCGACAGCGCCGACGTGATCGGCGTCCCCGACGCCGCCACCATCTCCCAGGCCCAGCCGGGCCGGGCCTACGTACGGCTCGGCCACGCCTCCCTCGTCCCGTTCCAGGCCGGCCGGGTCGGCGGCCGACGGCCGGGGGCCGGACCATCGGCCACCGCGAGGCCGTGGCTGGCGCCGCTGGACTGGCCCCGCCTGGGCAAGCCGCTGCCCGCGCCGCCGGACGGGGACGCACGCCGCGAAGCGGAGATCACCGATCTCACCGTTCTGGCCGAGGAAATCCGGCAGGCCGCCAGCGGGCTCCGCATCCCGCGTCAGCATCGTCCGTGGCTGGAACCCCTTCCGCCGTGCCTGCTCCTGCAAGACCTCATGCCCGCGTCCCTCGACCGCGACCGACTGGCGGGCGGCGCGGTCCCGTGTGTGTTCGGGCTCGTCGATCTCCCTGCGATCCAGCAGCAGCAATCGGCCGTCCTCGCACTAGACGCGTTCACCCATCTGATGGCGGCCGGCGCCCCCCGATCGGGGCGGTCGCAACTACTGCGGACGATCGCCGGCGCGCTCGCGCTCGCGCACAGCCTCGCCGACGTCCAGCTGTACGGGATCGACTGCGGCAACGGCGCCCTGCTGCCACTGGCCGACCTCCCGCATTGCGGCGCCGTCGTCACCCGCACCCAGACAGAGCGCGCCACCCGGCTCCTCAAGCGACTGGCCGCCGAGCTCAGCAGCCGGCAGGAACTACTCGCCAACGCCGGGTTCGGCGACATCCGCGAGCAGCGAGCCGCTGCCGACGAGACGGAGCGGCTGCCGCACATCTTTGTCCTTCTCGACCGGTGGGAGGGCTTCCTCCCCTCCCTGGGGGAGCTCGAAGGCGGCGGCCTCGCCGAGATCCTCACCCGGCTGCTCACCGAGGGAGCCAGCGCCGGAATGCACCTGGTCATGACCGGCGACCGATCGCTGCTCCTGGGCCGCATCTCCTCGCTATGCGAGGACAAGCTGATCTTCAAGCTCGCAGAGAAGGACGACTACCGGCTGGCCGGCCTCAACCCGCGCGAGCTGCCCGACCACCTGCCGCCGGGGCGCGCCTTCCGGGCCGGCTCCGGCGCCGAGCTGCAGGTGGCGCTGCTCGCGCCCGACGCCTCCAGCCAGGGGCAAGCAGCCGCGCTGCAGGCAATCGCGGCGCACTGCCAGGTGCGCGACGCGGCCGGGCCTATGCCGCGGCGGCCGTTCCGGGTTGACGTGCTCCCGTCGCACGTGACCTTCGCCGATGCCTGGCGGCTGCGGCCGGCCCTGGCCGGGCCGCTGTGGGGCCTGGTCGGGGTGGGCGGCGACACGCTCGCCGCGCTCGGGCCGGACCTGGCCGCCGGCACGCCGTGCTTCATCGTGGCCGGCCCGGCCAAATCGGGGCGGTCCACGATCCTGCTCTCCATGGCGAGATCGTTCCTCGCGGCCGGCACCCCCGTCGTGCTGGCCGCGCCCCGGCCGTCCCCGCTGCGCGCGCTGACCGGGACACCCGGCGTGGTGGCAGTGTTCGACCGGCCGGAACTGGGCGAAGCCGAGCTCGCCGCCGCTCTCGGCGCATTCACCGGGCCCGGTGTCGTGCTGGTCGACGATGCGGAGCTGCTGCGCGATTGCGGCGCGGCCGGCGAGCTGAGCCGCCTGATCGCCCTCGGCGGGGATACCGGGCGCGCGCTCGTTCTCGGCGGCGACGCCGAGAACATCGGAATGGGATTCGGCGGCTGGCAGGTCGAGGCCAAGAAAGCCCGGCGCGGCGCTCTCACAGCGCCCTCCGCCATCCCCGAAGGAGACCTGATCGGGGCCCGGCTCCCGCGCGACGTGCTCGGGCAGCCGCCGCGCCTCGGCCGCTGCCTGCTAAACGCGGGCGACGGCAACCTCATCACAGTCAGCGTCCCGGGCTAAAAGATCAGTGCGGGCCCGGCCCTTTCGACGCGAGACCCTGCTGGCCGCTGGCCCGCCAGGCGCGGCTCCACTGGTGCACCGATTTTGTGCTGACCCGTAGTGACCTGGCGATCTGCACCGGGTCCGCGTCCTGACCGAACATCTCCGCAGCCTGCAGTAATCACATGCTCCTGATATCACGGACATCAGGGGACGGGAGACCGGCCAGTGTCGTTCGCGTCGTGCCCGCCAGGAATCTGATCGCGCAGCTTGGGCGACGACAGTTCGATCGGCAGGTGGTGCACCTCGCCGTGTCGGGCCGGGCCGGTTCGACCGGGTTGGCGCCGCCGGGTCAACGAGGACTCATACGGCTCGCCGTCGTCGACCCGTTCATGGAGTAGCAGGTGCGCGTTGCCATCGACGTGCCCTCGGTCTACCAGCGCGGCGACCAACGGCGCCGCGTTGCGCGGATCGCAGACTGCGATCTCGTCGGTCCGGGCGGGCCCTGCCAACCAGGTGTCGCGAGAACGCGCGGCCACAACCTCGGCGATCGCCGTCCGCTCGTGGTAAGGCAGCGCGAGGTAGATGTCTCCTGCGGTCTGCGCTGCCGCCCTAGCGTCGGGGGAGACGTCGGCAGGCCGCTCGAGGCCGGCCAGCTGGCGAGCGGCCAACACCGACTCGGCGGCGCGCCAGTACGCCGTGTGCCCGGCCCGGCTCTGCTCGACGTAGGGGCCGAGAACCTCGCCGGGGGCGTCGGCGGCGACCTTGTACTGGTCGCGATAGGCGGCGATCACCGCGACATGACGCCGCCATTCGCGAGCGCGATCGGCATCGGACGGCAGCTGTCCGAGCAGGCTCATCCAGGGCGGCCTGTGCCGGATTGCCGTATCAGCCACCTCCGCCACCCGCGCGGAGATGACGCTGGCCGCATCCTCGATGTACGAAGCCAAGGGCGTCGCACCTCCTTCGGCCGGCGCCATCAAACGAGGGCCGGGAACCCAGGGGAGTAGCGGCTCTTGGGCGGCGGTATGAGCAGGCTCAGACGATCCATCAGCCATGGCCGCGCCTGCCTCAGTCATCCGATCGGCCTTGTCCGGCGGATGCGTTGCCAGGTGCCGGTTGATGCGCCAAGCGAGGAGCTCGCTGACGCTGCGAGCGGTGCGCAGCTCGCGGGCAGTAGCCGTGCGCGTCAGCGCGTCCGCCGGGTCGAATCCCGCCTGCTCGGCGCGGCGAAGGGCGGCGATGAGCGCGGGCCAGGCCACCTCCGCTCGGGCCCGATCGGCGAGCTGCGCGCCCAAGGCGACGATCGCGAGGGCAAGGTGGGATTGGCCCCCAGTATCAGCGAGACTCGCCAGCTGTGGGGGCCCGGGATTGCCTTCAAGGAAGGCATCTATCCGCCAAGCCATAACCTCAGCGATGCTGTCGGCGGAAGCGAGCTCCCGTTTGGCCGCGACGGTTGCGAGCATCCGCGCGGGGTCCCATCCATGGCCCTCGGCGTCAAACAGCCGTCGGACAACCGCGCCCCAGGCTGGGTCTGCGGCGAGCTCGCGACCTCGACCCGGGCCGAGCGCTGATACTGCGGCCGCGCGATACCGTCCGTCCGCTTCCTCGTGGGAGGCGTACAGGTAACGCGGCACGAGGGTGGACAGCGACGCCGCTTCCTCTTGAGCGACGGCGATCGTATCGGTGGCGGACAGTGGCGCCCCCTCGGTCGCGATGATGTTAAGAAGCACCTCGCGGGCTGCGTACTGGCGGGGGTCATACCGGACCTGGTCGATCCGCGCGTCTTCGTCGTAAGGCAGGTCATGGGTGGCGACGTAGAAGACGGTGCTCTCGCGAGCGCGAGTGGCCAGCACGTACAGCGCCTCGCGGCTAATGCCGGCGGTGATGAGCGAGTGCGCAGTATCAACCGTAGTCCCCTGAGCGCGTTGGGCGGTGGTCGCGTACAGAAGCTGAACCTTCTCGCGAACGTACTCAGCGGGCAGCGTGACCCGACCGCCGTGAGACAGGTGGCGCACGGTCAGGGCTCCGTCGGAGTGGCGCCGTTCCACCTGCCACGCGTCGCCGTTCTTCACCCAGTCCCGTCCGCCGAACGTCGATAGCCGCCGGTCGTTGAGCCGGGTGACGATCCAGTCGCCGACCCCGGCAAGGTTGCAGTCCCTGAGCTGCGCGCCCCCTGCCTCGACCTGCCCGGCGGTGACGCGTTCGGCGCGAGCCTGGGCCGACAGCTCGGTCACGTCGGCGTCGTCGGCTGCGGCCATCAGGGCAACCTTCCCGGCGAGCATGTCAGCCTTCCAGCCGGTATACGCGGCCAAGGCCATCGCCTCACGGGACCCGGAACGTACCCGCCCACGCTCGTGGTACCAGTCGACCGCGGATCCGTCTCCGATCCGAAGCCGCAGGGTCGCCGCGGCCTCGTCGGGGTCTCGGAACCGGTAGAGAGTCGACAGCGCTGGCGAGCTTGGCGCAGTGGCGACCAGCCGCAGCGCACCGCCACCTTCCACGGCGGGCAGCTGCCGGTCATCGCCGAGCAGCCGAACAACGGCACCCCGCGCAGCGGCGAGCAGGACGAGCTGGTCGAGCAGCAAGGTGCCCGCCATCCCGGCCTCGTCGACAAGCACGACGTCTCCAGGGAACAGCCGGAACATGCGCGCCCGATCAGGCACCAGCGCTCCCGCGCGGAGCTTGGCGGCTGACGGGCCGCGGGTCCACTCGTGTATGAACTTGTGCAGGTTCTCCGCTCGGACTCCCAGCTCGCGGCCGAGCACATCGGCCGACGACGCGGACGTAGCGAGCGGCACCAGCCGGCGCCCACCACCATGGAGCGCGTAGACAAGCGATCGCATCGCGGTCGTCTTGCCGGACCCGGCCGGCCCGATACCGGCTAGCAGCAGCCGCGAATCGCAGGCGAACGCCGTCACCAACCCCCGCTGTCCCGGGTCCAGCGAGGTCCGCGCGACCGCCTCGAATCCGTCCAGCGATGCCGCGACCGACGGCCCGGAAAGCCCGGTCGCAGTCGGGGTCCGGGTTGCGTTCACCAGCCGCGCCTCGGCGTCAAGGACGCCTTGGCTGGTGTACCGGGCAGCGGCGTGCTCGATGAACACAGACTCCCCGTTACCGCGACGCAGGTCCGCAGGTTCGTCGAGCAGCGAGGGCGCCTCAACCGACAAAGAATTCGCGACCGCGAGCGCGGTGACCGCTTCGGCTAGCTCGCGATGGTGTTTCGGCGAGATGAAAGCCACCTCGTTGCGGAGGACCCGCTCAACCTCGGCCCGCACGTTCCATACCGTCCAGGTGGACCGGCGAGCAGCCACGGAGTCCACAACCCGCTCTGCCAAGCGCGACAGGTCCGCCGGGGACGGCAATCCCAGTGCTGCTTGAGCCTCAGGCGACGAAGGGACAGCCCCCATCAGCCGGTCCACGGCGCCCGTCCCGAACCGCGTGCTCAGCTCCTCCCGCCATGCAGCCCGCTTGTCGTCCAGCGATAGCGGCGGCTTCTTGCCCGGCCGGGTGTCGAGGTTGGCCCGTCGGGCTAGTTGATGGGACATGGCCGCGTCGGGGTCATGCCCGTGCTGCCGCCGATGCTCGCGCAGCAGCTCGGCGTACCGGGCCTCGATCGCCGCCCGCCGACGGGAGAAGAACTCGATCATCGCCATCGGCACGCCGGTGATCTCCCGCACCGGCTCGCGCCCCCCGAGGGTGTCCGGACGCGAGGTGAAGGTGACGCCGAGCGATGCCGAAAGCGCGGCCTCGAAGCCGGTGTTGTAAACCTCTGACGCGGCCACCGTCATCCGGTAGAGGGTCCGCGCGTCGAGAGACCGCCATTTGCCGTCCACCCCTCTGACCTTCGACGAAACCGCGACGTGGGTGTGCAGGTTCGGGTCGCCCGCCCGCGAGTCCCAGTGCTCGAACGCCGCCGCGATCAGCCCGTCGGTCTCGATCTGCGCGACTCCGCCGTGCCCGGTCCTGGTGAACGCCCCGTGCTCCTCGACCAGGTCCAGCGCTTCCCTGAGCGCCGCCTCGTGCGCCCTACGAATCGCCTCGCGAACCCACGCCCGCTCGTCGACCGCCCACAGCAGTGCGGCCGACTTGACGGGCGAGAACACGAGGTCGAAGCCGGCGACGGCAGCTCGAGCCCGTCGTGCCTCGACCGCCTTCACCCTCTTGACTTCGGCCTCGGACGGCTCGCGCCCGGTCTCCTCCCTGATCACGGAAAGCCGCGCCTCGACCCGTGCGTCGAACTTTTCCAACGGTTTATAGGCGGGGAAAGGACCCCCCAGCCGCGCGGCCGCGATCGCCGCGTTCCGCACTGTTTCCAGCTGCCGGTCAGTCATTCCGGCATGCACGTTGGCCGCCAGGTAGGCGGCGATGATGGCCTGACCGTCGGGGCGCTCACCATGACCGAACAGTGCCCTCATCTGCTCCTCGGTGACCTCCTGCCCAGACAGCCCAAGCAGCGAAGCCCCCGCGCCGATCCAGCGTCCTGGCGGGTTTCCCTGCGCGGTGTAATACCTCGCAGCGTCCGCTTGCCGACTGTCGGCAGACGCCAGCGGCGGGTCCGCGTCGCCGCGGGCGGTGTGCCTCGTGAGGTATGTATACCCGTCACCGGCGGTGATCTTGGCGATGGTCATCACCATGCGCGCCGTCCGTTTTGGTCCGCGCGCTGCGCGCGGCCCGAGATTGCGCAGGATGCGATCTCGCCTCCATAGTCACTTGGGTGCAAGAGGTGTCTTGTCAGCTGACTCTCGCCTCCCTCCGCTGCGCCGCTTGACATGAGCACATTAACATGAGTTAAAGTGTGGTCGTCAGGGTCAACTGACACGAGGATGCTCCCCCTCGGGCCAGGCGGCTGCTTTCACAGGCGGCCGGGCGGCCCGGCTATCTGGTTCTCCCCGGCGTGGCGCCGGGCGAGGGCCGGAGGGGAGCACGCCCATGGCGATCCATCAGCCCGCGCCCGCCCCGGACGCCGCGACGTTGAGTCCCGGCGAGTGGCTGGCCTCCTGGGTGACGGCCCGCGAGGCGGAGGCCGCGACCGCGATGCGGCTGATCGCGGCCGGGGGCCGGAGCAACGACAGCTGCCTGCACGCCCGCCAGTTCCTCGAGCAGGCACTCGGCCCCGGCCGGGGGGGCCAGCTCAGCGGCGCCGACTACCAGCAGGCCGCGAGCCTGCTGGACGGCAGGGGCAGGATCCAGCTCGGCGCGGCGATGGACGCCCTCGCCTCGGTCAGCTGGGAGCTGGAGGCCGCCACGGCCGGATGGCACAACCGGTACGCCGGCCGCCCGCAGACCCAGCCCGAGCGGATCGCCGCCAGCCAGATCCGCAACGGGGACGTGGTGGAGAGCGGCCACGCGGGGCCGGGCATCGACGGCGCGCACTACTCCCGCGCGTACTACCCGCGCTCTGGCAAGCCCGCGATCGTGATCACCACCAGCGCGCTGACCGAGGAGATCGTCAACTTCGCCAACACGGCCGACGCGGCCGCCTGGCTCGCCTCGCGGTCGGCGGGGATCACCGGGCCGCTGCCCACCAGCGCGACCGGACCTGCCAGCAGGACGGCCCGGGAGGAGGAGCTGCTGGCCTTCCTGATACGCGAACCGGGCCGGGGCGCCCGGCTGGACGCGATGGCAGGGGCGGCCACCTTCACGACGCACCTGCGCGCGGAGCTGTTCGCCGCGCTGCGGTGGGCGACCGCCGCCGGGGGGACGCCCGGCTACACGGTCATCGCCGAGGCCTACGGCCGCCGCCTGCTGCGCGCCCCGGCCGAGGCCGCCGAAGAGATCGGCTGGCCGAACGCGACCCGCGCGACGGCCTACCTCAACCGCCTCGTCGTCACGCCGGTCACCGAAGCCCAGGCCGCCGCGGCGGCGGATCTGCTGGCAGCCGCTGACGCAGCCGCCAGCGGGGCACGCCAGCGGATGACCGCCACCGTCCGGTCGGCGCCGCATACGCCGGCCTTCAGGCCGGCCCCAGCCGAAAGGCAGCTGCTCCAGCAGCCGCCTGCGCTCGTCTCGGGCCGCGGCTCGCCCATGCCGCGCCTTTTACGTCATCGGGAACGGATCAATTCTCTCCCGTCCGCCCCATTTCCCTCCCGGCCAGCGCGAACGGAAAGCGCGCTGCGGCCGGCCCGCCCATGACCACCCGCCGGCGGCGCGAAGGCCGCCCGCCGCGAACCGCAGCCCCGCCGCAGGCGAGAACAGGAGACGACCATGCCGAGACGAGGATCAGCCCGGGCGGACGCGATGCGGCGTGCGCATGAGGCCAAGGCGGCCCGTGACGCCGCCCGCCAGCAGCGCGAGGCGCTGATCGAGAGCGCCCTCGCCGATTACTACCATGCAGCCGTCCTCGCCGAGCGGATCCGCGACACCGGCCGCCGCAAGTGCGAGGAACTGCTCGCCGACGCCGAACGCGCCGCCGGGCCGCAGGACGCAGCCGCCGCCCACGCGGTCAGCCGCCTGCGGGACCTCCTCGGCGGGATCCCGGAGACCGCGCAGCTGTGCGGCCTGA
>Ga0335072_10014964_pt1 | contig 11019 bp, 5 predicted proteins | sample Lox_Sample_21_FD_206725 | JGI IMG/M metagenome (GOLD analysis project Ga0335072, IMG submission 206725) | Soil microbial communities from Loxahatchee National Wildlife Refuge, Florida, United States - Lox_Sample_2.1 | ecosystem: Environmental > Terrestrial > Soil > Wetlands | place: USA: Florida... | reverse complement strand
CTGACCTCGCCGCGGCCCGGATGGTAGCTAGCCAGCAAGGAGCGGACGGCCACGATGCCGAACGTCACCGTGGCCCGGGCGCCGGCCTGGTCTCGGGCCGTGACCCTGACGGTCGCGACTGAGACCGCCGGCCTTCCGCTGATCACTCCCGAGGACGGGCTGATCGACATCCCGCCGGGCAGCCCGGTCGCCGAGAAGGTCAGCCGGGAGCCCGCCGCCGAGTCGTAGGCCCTGATCGCGGGCAGGTGGTAGGTGAGGCCCGCCGAGAGGTCATAGGTGCCCGGGTTGATGACCGACACCATGCGGCCGGCCGGGGCCGTGAACGCGGCCGTGCCGCTGGGCGTGCCCAGGCCATCGGGTCCGTTGTAGCCGTTGCCGAGACTGTAGGCGTCGTCGCACAGGTAACGGCGGCTGGCCTCGCAGCTGCCGTCGGCCCCGGCCGTGACCCGGTGCAGCCCGCTCGGATGGAGGTACGGGTACTCGGCCGGGAACGTGCCCGCGCGTGGCGTGCCCGCGAGCGCGTAGACGGCCGCGATGATCGGCGTCGCGACGCTCGTGCCGAAGGCCTGGCAGCTGCCGCCGCAGTCGATGCCGCTTGAGTAGAAGTCCACGCCGTTCTGCGCGTCGGCCACGGCGGCCACGTCGTTCTCGGTGCGGTTGGCGCAGCCCGGGTCGGACTGCCAGGCCGGCTTGGGCTCTCCGGCCGAGCAGCCCGACTGGGTTCCGGTGCCCGCGCCGCTCGACTGGCCGCTCCAGGCCACCTCGGACCAGCCGTGGGCCGCACCGCCGCTGCCGCCGTCGTCTGGGTACAGGTAGGTGCCGCCGACCGAGGTTACGAGCTGCGACGACGCCGGGTACCCGGCCGCGTAGCGGAAGTCGCCTGAGGCGACCGTGGTCGCCACGCCCGGATGATCGAAGTAGCGCGTGTCGTAGCGGGACTCACCGGGAAAGTCCGACCCCGACCAGCTGTTGGAGACGAACCTAGCCAGCCGGGCCGCGGAGTTCTCGGCGGTCCCCAGGCTAGCCAGGCTGGACGAGCTGGCCTCGAGCACGACAATCCGGCAGTTGGGGCAGATCGCGGCGACCATCTCGACATCAAGTGCGGTCTCGTCCGACCAGCCGACGTCGTCGGCCACCGGGAGCGGCTGGCTGCGGCCGTACTGGTTGAGCACGGTGAGGCAGTCACCGCCCGCGCACTGCCCCAGGCCTGCAAGCTTCCGGTATCGGGCCAGGTCGGAGGAGACGTGCGCGTCCCCGTAGGCGTCCACGACCGCGACGGTCTGGCCCACCCCGGCGGTGCGCGCTACCGCGGTGAGCCCGTACGCCTCACGCAGGTCGGCGGCGGTCAGCGGGGCGGCGATCAGGCCGCGCGCCCCGGCGCGCCGCATCCCCAGCCGGGTCCCTGGCCGAGCGGTTCCGATGAGCAGCTGGCACTGCTCCATCAGGGGCCGCGACGGTGGCGGGCAGGCCTGCCTGGTCCCGGGAGGCAGCGCCGTGGCGGCGGGCCGCATTCTCGGCGGCACCCCGGCCGAGTGCGGGGCGGCGGACGCCGGGCCGGCGGCGATGAGAGTGGACGCCGTGAGCACGCCAGCCGTGGCCAACGTGGCAAGCATGGTGTGCAAACGCAACAATCCCCCAGCAGGTTACGGGCCGATTACGGTCAGCAACCTATCCGGTTGGGCTGGAGAGCAACCACGATCCGTTATGCAAATTACTAAGAGTAATAACAGCGGAGGCTGAGCAGCATGGCCGCTCCGCCCTCGGGCCGCGACCGTGCGACGACCGTGCCCTGCTGCGCGATGGCCAGCCGCCGGACGATGTACAGGCCGATCCCGACGCCACCGAACCGGCGCCGGTCGCCGGTCTCGCCCTGGACGAACCGCTCGAAGATGCGCTCGTGATCGCCCGGCGCGATGCCGATCCCCTGATCCTCGATGATGACCTCGATCATCGGCCCGGCCACGGCCGCCCGGACGGTCACCTGGCCACCCGACGGCGAGTACTTGAAGGCGTTCTCAAGCAGCTGGCCGACGATGATGTCGGTCGCCATCGAGTCACCAAAGGCCATCGGCAGGTCAGCCGGGACCTCGGCGACTACCTGGTGCCGGTCAGAGAGCGGACCGAACGACACCACCGCCGCCCGCAGCAGCGCCGCCAGGTCGAACGGGACATTGGTGACCGGTAGCTGATCCGCGCCGGCTCGCGCCCCCAGCAGCAGCTGCTCGACCAGCCTGCCCAGTGAGCCGGCCCGCTCGGCGATCGTGCGGACCGCGGACCGCCGGTCGGTGTCGGACAACTGATCCCAGCGGCTGGCCAGGGTGCTCGCGAACCCCTGCACGACGGTGATCGGGGTGCGCAGCTCGTGGCTGGTGGTGGCCAGGAAGAGGTCCTTGGCCTCCTCCAGCTCCTTGGCCGCGGTCACGTCACGGAAGTCGACCACCCGCTCGTACCCGTCACCGAAAGCGGTGCAGAGCACGTCGATCCAGCGCCCGCCGGGCAGCTTGTGGGTTCGCCGTGCTCCGGCGTCTGGCAGCGGGAACGGCAGCCCGTCCGCCAGGACCTGCTCGGCCGACAGGCCGGTGATCCGGGTCGCGGCCGGGTTCCACTGCCGGACGCATCCCTCGCGGTCAAGCACGGCGATGCCGTCGGCCGACCCGTCGATGACGGCCCGCTCGTGCGCTCGCTGCCGCTCGACCTCCTCGAAGGCCATCGCGTTGGTGAGGGCCACGCCCGCGTGCCCGGCCAGCAGCTCGAGCAGCTCAAGCTCGACGTGGCTGAGCGACCGCCGGCTGTACAGGGCGTAGAGCGCCCCGTAGGGCTCGCCGCCGACGTGCGAAAGACTGAGCGCGATCGTGTGCAGCCCGGGGAGCGCCGACCAGATCAGGTCGTCGAACTCGCCCGACTCGCCGGTGGCCATCATGGCGGTCTTGCCCGAGCGCATCAGGTCGGCGACCAGGCTTCCGTCCAGCGCGGCGACCCGGCCGCGCAGCCGGGCGGGCAGCCCGGCCGTGGAGACCAGCCGGAGCCGATCCTCCTCGATCAGCACGAAGCCGCCGCCATCGGCCCCGGTCAGCTCGCGCAGGCTGGCCGCGATCCGGTCGAGGACCGCCTCCAGATCGCGCTGGGCGTTCATGTCGGCCACGACGTCGCCCAGCCGACGCACGACCCGGGCGCGCTCGGCCATGTAGTGGCGGGCGATGTCGTCCTCACCCGTCTCGTGGCAGATGTTGACCCAGCCGGTCACGCCGCCCTCGGCGTCGGTCAGGGCGCTCGTGTCGATCCTGACGTCGACGAGCGCGCCGTCCGACCGCAGCCGCCTGGTGGCGAAGGAGATCTGCCCGCCGCCGCGGACCCGCTCGAGGACGGCGTTGTGCTCGGCGGCGAGCTCCTCAGGAATGTTCGGCGGCTCGCGGCCGATGACTTCCTCGCTCACCCATCCGAACATCCGCTCGGCCGCCGGGTTCCAGAGCATCACGGTCCGGTCGGTGTCAAAGGCGATAATCGCGTCCGCCGCGCTCGCGATGACGGCGCGTGCGGTCGCATCCAGCTTCTGGTCGCCGCCCCTGAGGGAAGAGACCCCGCCTTCTGCCCTCGGGTAGGGCTCGGCCTGCTCCGCTACCACACCCTCATGGTGCCACTACCAGGCGGTTCAGGCAGGGAAAGGCGTTACATATTTTCCAGAACGAGCTGTGGCGACCGTTGCGAACTGGCGTATTTCTGTGGCTTCCTGGGGTTCTCGCGTGACCAGCGTCACTGTCGTGATGTACGGGGCGGATGGTTTCTGTAGCTGGCCCGATACGATCAGGGCCGGACTTGGCTCTTCGCAGGCCAGGGAACCAATGCCCCGTTTTGTCCACGGACACGCCGTGGACTATGTACGATCCCCCTAACCTCCGGGTAAATTTGCTGTAATAATCAAACCACGTACACGTGTGGCCGCGAGGGCGCGATGGAAGAGCCTTACCCCGAAGGCAAGCCACAACAGCGGCGGCCCGGTCAGGACCGGCCGCGAGAACGCCCGCGCGCCAACCGGCGCCCGGACTTTCGGCCAACGTGGCCGCCGCGACCGATCAGTGTCGTTCATCCTGTTGTGGTTGGCTACGACGGATCAGCGTCCGCGCGGAACGCGCTCGCCTACGCCGCAGGAATGGCGCGCCGACTCGAGCGTCCACTTCTCGTGGTTTATGTAACGTCTTCTGGTGTTTACTGCGAGCCACTAACCGGACAGATCGTCGGGCTTGCCAGGGATGCCGAGTCGCTGGAGCGCTGGCTCCTCACCGAGCTCGATCAGGTCACCGATCCTGGTGAGCTCGAAGTGCACGTCAGGACCCGGCGCGGGCACGCGGCCAGGGAGCTTGCCGCGGTGGCTAGGGAGTTCAGCGCCGACGCGCTAGTCATCGGGGCACCACGGCATTTCTGGCACCACGTGGCCGGGTCCGTCTCCGGCTGGCTGGCCCGCCACGCGAGCTGCCCGGTCATCGTGGTGCCCTAACGTTGGGCGATGCGCTCCATCGACGGTAACGAGGTCATCGTGGCCGACGGGGGCCTGGCCACCGAGCTCGAGGATCAGGGTCACGACCTGTCCGACGACCTGTGGTCGGCTCGCCTGCTGGCCGACGCGCCCGTGGCGATCAGGGACGCGCACCGCGCGTACTTCCGCGCCGGGGCGATGATCGCGACGACCGCCAGCTATCAGGCGTCGTTCGAGGGCTTCGCGGCCCGCGGCATCGAGGCCAGCGAGACGGCCCGGCTGCTGCGGCTCAGCGTCCGGCTGGCGGCGCAGGCCCGCGAGGAGCTATCCGGCGACGGCCGGCGGCGCTGGGTGGCCGCCTCGGTGGGTCCCTACGGTGCCATGCTCGGAGGCGGGCAGGAGTACACCGGGCGCTACGGGCTGTCCGTCGGGCAGTTGCGCGACTGGCACCGCCCCCGGCTCGAGGTCCTGGCCGGCGCGGGCGCGGACCTGCTGGCCATCGAGACGCTCCCGGACGCCGACGAGGCCGAGGCCCTGGCCGGCCTGGCCCGCGAGCTCGACCTGCCATGCTGGCTGTCGTACACGATCGCCGGGGACCGGACCCGGGCCGGGCAGCCGCTGGCCGAGGCCTTCGCCGTGGCCGCGGGCGTCCCCCAGATCCTGGCGGTCGGGGTCAACTGCTGCGCGCCCGCCGACGTGGCTGCGGCGATAGCGGTGGCCCGCCAGGTGACCGGCAAGCCCGTCGTCGCCTATCCCAACAGCGGCGAGTCCTGGGATGGCCCGCGCCGTCAGTGGGAGGGCCGCCGGGAGCCGACTGCCTTTTCGGCGGCGGCCAGCTGGGTGGCGGAGGGCGCGCGGATAGTCGGCGGCTGCTGCCGCGTCCGACCGGCGGATATCTCCCGGCTCGCCGGGATTATCAGGACACGGCCTGCAGGCGCTGCAGGGCCAGGGTGAAAGCGTCGGGACCCACCCTGACCAGCCCGACGAACGGATAGTTCAGCTCGTAGACGACCAGCAGCAGCCCCCCGATGAGCAGCGCGACTGAGAACATGACCAGCGCGTGGGCGACCGTGCTCTTCATGCCAAAGAACAACGGGAACCCGACGGTGATGACGCCGCCGAGGATCAGGGCGCCCCACAGGAGTCGCGGTATGCCGTCCGCGGACTGGTCGACTCGCTCCCGGCGCGCGTCGCCGAGCTGGCCGGTGGCGTCGAGTGCCCACTGGTACCTGGCCACGGCGGCCTGCGTGGCCGGCTGCTGGGCCTCGATGACGTTCCTGATCTGCGTGTAGACGGACCAGGCCTGCGGGCTGGACTGCTGGCGGGCCAGCTCCGGCCACTCGACGTCGATGACGACCGTGGCGTACTGCTTCAGCAGGTTCTCGACCTGGGCGTGCTGCGGCTGGGGCAGCGAGTGCCCGTACCAGTCCAGCTGGATGAGCGCGTTGGTCTCGGTGTAGGTGTTGGCCTTGGCCTCGTCCAGGGTGTTCCACGCCGCGACGACGACCAGCCCGAGAACCACGGCGTAGGCCACTCCGACGACGGCATAGACAAAGCCGACAATGTCGTTATGCATTTCACGGCGCCTGGCAGGCAACACCCTTTCAAGGACGAATGGCATGGCGGCCGTCAGTAGCGCAAGGCCGAGGATTACAAGAATTCCCACCACCGGCACTACCCCTCCCAGCTTACGCAAGACCGGATATGCCGCATGATGCTCGCCATCGACCCTCATGCCTGCCGATTGAATTCTATGGCAATCTAATCGGGATTGAAAAGGGTCACTTTTACCGACCAATTTGCCATAGCCGGGTAAATCGTGGCATATATTAAAAGAACCCGGCGTTACGGGCCAGGTCCATGGCCGTGACAAGGCCGGCCGTGGCGTCATCGCCTTGCCCGCGCCCCCACGCCTGGCAGGCCGCCTCGAGCTCGGCGTTCACGTCGTCGGGCAGCAGGTCCTGGTCCCAGTCGAGGAGCAGGCGGGCCGAGGCGACGGCTCGCTCCGTGTCGGACTGCGCCAGCCGCACGGCGATAAGCGGAAACAGGTAGACCCAGCTGTAGCGGGTCCAGGTGGGCTTGCCCCGGGCCATCGACGACTCGATCTCGGCGGCGACCCGCAGCACCTCGGCCGGGCGGCCGTCATGCCAGGCCAGCCAGGCCAGCGGTGCCTTGGCCCACGTGTAGTGGTAATCGGCGCTGAACTGCTCGGCCGCCTGGACCGAGCGCGTGACCAGCTCCCTGACTTCGGCCACGTCATGGCGGCCAAGTGCGATCATCGTCAGAACGGCCAGGGCCTCGGCGTGCAGCGCGACCTCGCCGATCCGGTCAGCGATCGTGAGCGCGTCCTCGAGGTTATCCCTGGCCTCCTCGATGTCGCCGTGCAACCAGAGGATCCAGCCAAGAATGCTGGTGGCGTAGCCGATGTCCTTCATGTCGCGGCTTTGCCTGGCGGCCACAACCGAACGGCGCATGTCGGCCACGGCCTGGTCGCTGGCCCGCAGCCGGGCGCTCAGCACCTGATGGCAGCCACGCAGCATGTAAAAGGAATACTGCCTCGACGAGTTGCCGCGGGCCGCCAGGACCGGGCGGGCCGCCTCCAGGCTCGCGAGCGCCTCATCCATCTGCCCGTAGTGCATCAGCAGGTCGGTACGCCCGTCGATCATCAGCTCAAGCCACTGGTCGGCCTCGGTATCGCTCCAGTCCTCGCCCGGCTGGTCACCGAGGAGGGCCGCCGCCGCGTCAAGCGCCTCGCTGGCCGCGTCGTACTGGCCGTCGAAGAACTCCAGCCGGCCGAGCCGGGTGAGCAGGTGCGCCCGGCGGAGCATGACATCCGAGCGGGGCGTGTCCGCGCCGGGCAGGCCCCGCGCCAGCCGCAGTGCCTCATGGAACGCCGCCCGCGTCTCGGCGCGGCGGGCGGTGCGCCACAAGACATTGGCCAGCTTCCCGTGCAGCCGGGCGCCGGCGTCCGCGTCGCCACAGTCCCCCGCGGCCACGATGGCCTCCTGGTAGGCCGCGATCGCCTCGTCGTTGGCGAAGGCATTCGTGGCGGTGTCGCCCGCGAGGTCTAGGTAGCGGACGGCCTTGGGCGCGTCGCCCGCGGCCGCGAAGTGCCGGCCGACGAGCGCGGCGACCTCCTCGGGACGGCCCGCGGAAGCCGTCTCTAGGGCGGCGGCCGCGTGCCCGTGCAGGCGGCGCCGCTCGCCGCGAAGCAGCCCCAGGTAGGCGGCCTCCCTGATGAGCGCGTGCCTGAACCGGTAGGTGGCTTCCTGCGCGCCCGCCAGCGGATGCAGGATCTCGCTGGCCCGAAGCTCGGCCAGCGCGACCGGCAGGGCGGCCGGGTCGATCGGGCTGGCCGCCCGCACCACGTCGGTCAGCAGCCGGGCCGGAAACTCCGGGCCGAGCACCGCCGCCACCCGCACGGCTTCCTGAGCGGCCGGGCTGAGCCGGTCGATTCGTGACCGGACCAGGCGGTCGAGCACGTGCGGCAGGGCGTCAAGGCTGCCCGTCTCCAGCAGGGCCGCGACCCGCTCCTCGAGGAACAGGGGGTTGCCGTCGACGGTCGCGAGCACGGCGTCCAGAACCTCGGGCCCGGCCGCCGGGCCGATCAGCGCCCGGGCCAGGTCCCGGCCGGCCGTGTCAGGCAGCGGCCGGAGGGTGACCGTCCGCACGCCCGCCGAGCGGGCCAGGGCATCCACCTCCGGGCCCGCGTCCGGCCTGGTCGTGGCGAGGATCAGCAACGGGCGGTCGCGGGTCAGGGCGAGCAGTTCCCTGGTGAAGCTGAGCGACGTCGGATCCGCCCAGTGCAGGTCCTCAAGGACGATGACCCCGGGCCTGCGCGCCGGGACCAGCCGCGAGATCACCGTGCGCAGGGCGCCGAAGGCGGCCAGGCGCAGTTCCTCCGGGCCAGGTCCCTCGCTTTCCAGGGCCGCGGCCACCCCCATGACGTGCTCCAGGATCGGGAGCAGGTCCACGCTGGCCATCAGCGTGGTCAGTGCCCGCTCAAGCGCCTGCCTGACCACGGGCCGCGGCTGGTCAGGCGCGACCCCGATCCAGCCCGCCAAGAGCTGCTGGTACAGGCCATAGGGAGTCGCCGAGGCGTACGACGCCCCGCGCCCCTCCAGCCACAGCGGCAGCCGGCCACTGCGGGCGCCCACCCAGGCCAGGAAGCGCTCACGGCTCTCCTGGACCAGCCGCGTCTTGCCGAGGCCAGGTTCGCCGCGCAGCAAGACGGCCGAGCCGTGCCCGTCGTCCCGCGCGGCGCGGAAGGCGGCCTCAAGCGCCGCGACCTCGGCCGCCCGGCCGACCAGCGGGCCACGGGTGGCGATCCGCGACTGCCTGGCCTGCGCCAGCGGCTCACCGAGGTAACAGGCGACCAGCGGCTCGCTGGCCGGCTCACCCTCCGGGCCCGCTACTCGCTCCCGCTCACCCCAGTCGAACAGGTGCCCGGCCGCCGCCCTGGTCACCGGGCCGACGAGGACCGTTCCTGGCCGGGCACGGGACTGCAGGGACGCGGCCACCGAGACCACGTCGCCGAGTGCTCCGTAGGAGACCCGTCCGCCGCCGCCCAGGGGTCCCACGACGGCCGGCCCGGTCTCGACACCGATCCGCAGGCTCGCCGGCGCGGCCGAGAGGGCTCGGTAGGCGGCCCGCAGTGCCCGTTCTGGATCGTCTTCATGACTTCTTGGCGCGCCCCAGATCGCCTGCAGGCCGGGACCTGACACCGAGGTGACCCGGCCATCGAGCGCCTCGACCTGGGCGATCACCGCGGCCAGGGAACTGGTGACAACCTCGCGCAGCGCCTCGGGATCCAGCCGCCTGGCCGGCGCGATCTCCGCGAAGAGCAGCGTCACCGGTCGCAGTTCCTCCCGCGGCGGGGCCTCGGCGGCCGGGGCGCTGGTCGCGGCCGGCGCGGTTTGCGCGGCCGGTGGCTGGGTCACGGCCGCGTAGAGCTCGTCGAGGGAGGGCGAGGTGTGCAGGCCGAGCTCGGCCAGGGCGGCGGCGCACCGCTCGTAGACGCGCGCGGCCAGCTCGCGGCGGCCCTGCTGCCGGTATTCGTGCAGCAGCGCGCCCGCCGCCTCCTCGCAGGCCTGATCGTGATCGAAGGCCGACAGCCAGGCCTGGGTGACGGCATCCGCGCTGCCATCGGTGGCCCGGTCCCTGGCCAGGGTTAGTCGTGCCTCCTGCCGCAGGGCCTCGAGGTGCTCCCTGGCCAGCATCGCCCAGTCGGCGTAAGGCTCCTCCGCGAGCAGTTCGCCTTCATCCTTGAGCGCGACGGCGAGTGCGCTGGCCCGGCCGGCCCTCGGATCCATCCCCAGGGCCTGGCGAAGCGCCGTGACCTGCTCGTCGGCGTCCACGATGACGTCTGGCGCGGCCCAGATGTGGGTCAGGTCGGCGCCGAGCAGGGATGCTTCCGGCTCGCCAAGCTCGGCCAGCGTGGCCCGCGCCATCGACAGCGCCTTGGACAGCGCCCGGGCGGCGGCCCGCGGATCAGTGCCAGGGAACAGCTGCTCGCAGGCCAGGTCCCTGCTGATCCGGCGGCCCGGGCTGACCAGGACAAGCTGGCATAGCCGCCGTGCGGTCGGCCGCGGCCAGGCTCCGACGGCCTGCCCGCGCGCGGAAACCGTGAACGGCCCCAGCATCCGCACGATCACCACGCTTGTCATTGTCCTGCTTGCGGGGATCCGGCGGAAAGCGCTTTTCGATCCGGTTTCTGGCCCGCCCGGCGGGAACAGCGCGGGAACAGCGGCTTCCTAGCGTGGTCTTATGAACCTCGGATACCTGACCTATCAGGCGGAGCGCACTCCCTCCCTGGCCGAGCAGCGCGCGGCCGACGCCCAGCGCGGGGAACTTGCCCGGAGGCTCTCCGGGCTGCTGCACCGGCGCCCTGGGGCAGACCGTCCCGGCCAGTCCGCCTGCGCGCCCATCACCGTGCCCGACTACCTGCCCGACGACTGGGGCCCCACGCAGTGACGGCTGGGTGACGGTGCCCAGCTAACGGACTTGCCACCCGGGGGAACAGGGGCGTGGCCAGCCGGCGTGGTGGGTGCGCCGGCTGGCCACTGGCATGCCCGCTCCACGTCCAATCCCACTTCCCTCTCACCTCTATAGTCCCAGCAGTCCATTGCGTCACTTCAGACGAACCACGTAACGCTGATGGCGGACGGCTTGTCCTTTCAGCCAGCCAAAGACTGCTTGCGCTGTTGATAATGCCGTGTTTTGCGGCACGATCAACAGCGAGCAGCCTGGGCAGTGGTGCTTCAGCCGCCTGGCACCGGCCGGCGGGGTGTGACCGGGGCTGGTGATGGCGAAGAGCCGCCCGCCCGGGGGGAATCCCGGGCGGGCGGCTCCTGGCGGGGCCGGACGGGCGAGCCGGGCGGCTCACGCGACCGCGGGCTGAAGGCTGCCAGTGGCGGGGAGTTGGCTGGCGCGGATGCCGAGGCCGGCGGTGCGGACCAGGACCATGACGATGGCCATGAAGATCAGGCCGTCGGTGAGGGCGGCCTGGGAGACCTGGTGGGTGATGCACCAGGTGACCAGCGGGGTGG
>Ga0335072_10014963_pt1 | contig 11020 bp, 7 predicted proteins | sample Lox_Sample_21_FD_206725 | JGI IMG/M metagenome (GOLD analysis project Ga0335072, IMG submission 206725) | Soil microbial communities from Loxahatchee National Wildlife Refuge, Florida, United States - Lox_Sample_2.1 | ecosystem: Environmental > Terrestrial > Soil > Wetlands | place: USA: Florida... | reverse complement strand
GCTGTACTGGAGCGGGCGGCGGGATCGGAGTTGCGGCCGCTTCTACGCTTACCGCTGCTGCCGCCGCCGGAACGGCAGGAGCTTCCGGCGCAGGTGGGGCCGTCACAACCGCAGGCCGTTCTACAACCGGAGCCGCGGGGACTGGAGGCTTGGCCGCTACAACCGGCTTTTCCGGTGTGCGCGGCTGTTCTTCCCGCGCCGCAGGAGCCACAGGCGGCTTGACCACTACCGTGGCCGCCGGAGGAGTAACAACCACCACGGGACGCGCGGGGGCAGCAACGCCGGCAGGAGCCTTGGCAATCACCGGCCCAGCCGGCGGACGGGAAGCAATGGCGGGAGCAGAAGGCGGCGCGGCAACAATAGGCGGCGCAGAGCGCGGCTGCGGAACAATCTTGCGCGGCTCAGGGCGCGGAGGCGCTGCAGCCGGCGGCGCCGCAACCACGGGAGCCGGGGGCCTGACGGGCGGAGCGGTCACTGCGGGCCGGGCCGGCACATGCACATGCCGCGCCTCTTCTTCAGCCTCTTTTTTCTTGGCCAGAATCGCCTTCATCACGTCTCCGGGTTTGGAGATGTGCGACAGGTCAATCTTCGGGGTAATCGTCTGCTGGCCGCGTGAGGAGGCACCGCCTGCCGATGAGCCCGGCCGGTCTGAGCGCGCAAACTGCGCACGCACCTTGTCTGCTTCGTCAGCTTCCAGTGAACTCGAGTGCGTTTTGCCGGCGCCCAGGCCAAGCTCCGCCAGTACGTCAAGAATCTGACGGCTCTTGACTTCCATCTCGCGTGCGAGATCGTTGATTCGAACCTTACTCATCCGCCTCTTTTCAGCGTGCCGCCAAAACGCCCCTCAGTCGCTCATGGCTACTCCGTGGCAATGGCCGCTTTTTCGTCTTGCGTTAGGTGTCGTACCGCTATTCCATGGCGTGCGCATCTTACGCGCCGCCCTCATCTTCCGAATCTTCTGCGTCGGCCGGCGGCACGTTTTCAATCGCCAGTTCCGCGGCCGTAATGCCTTGTTCTTCTGCCAGCTCTTCAGCCAGCGCCTCGTGGCGCTCGTCGGCTGCATCCAGCTCGCTCTCCGCTTGTGCCGCGCTCACGCTCTCTGACTCTTCCAGCACCTCAGCCGCGTTTTCAAGCTCTGCCTCGGCAGTGTCGGCAGCCGCCGATGGCGTGGTCGCTTCTGCTTCCCCTTCAGGCTTTTCCCCGGCTTCGCCGTCCTCAAAGTGGCCGAAGTAGTGGCGCACAGCCACCGAGATCTTTTCGAGCGTCTTTTCGCCGATGCCCGGAATCTCTTCGAGCTGTTCGGGGGTCATGTCGGCCAGCGACTCCACGGTCGTGATGCCGGCGGCCACCAGCTTCTGGATGATCGTGTCACCCAGTTCGCTTACCTGCTCGATGGGCGTTGTAGGTCCGCCGGCCAGGGCCTGCATCTGCTGCTCGACCTCCTGCCGCTTCTCCTCTTCGCTCTTGATGTCGATCTTCCAGCCCAGCAGCTTGGCCGCCAGGCGCACGTTCTGACCCTTCTTGCCAATGGCCAGCGAAAGTTGCGTGTCGTCCACAATGACTTCGAGCTGCTTTTCGCCCAGGTCGGTGATCGAAACGCGGCTTACCTTGGCCGGCTGCAGTGCCTTCTCGGCAAAGGTCGTGATCTCCTCGCTGAACTCGATGATGTCGATCTTTTCGCCGCGCAGCTCGCGGATGATCGACTGCACGCGCATGCCCTTCATGCCCACGCAGGCGCCCACCGGGTCCACATCCTTGTCGCGGCTCTGGACGGCGATCTTGGTGCGCTCGCCGGCCTCGCGCGCAATGGCGCGGATGACCACCGTGTTGTCGTAGATCTCAGGAACTTCAGACTGGAAGAGGTTCTGCACCAGCTCCGGCGCGGCTCGCGAAACAATCACCTGGGGCCCCTTGGCGGCGCGGTCCACTTTCAGCAGCACCACCCGTACCCGCTCGCCCACGCTGAACTGCTCCAGCCGCGACTGTTCGCGCTTGGGGCAGCGAGCCTCGGCCTTGCCCAGGTCGAAGATAACGTCCTGACCCTCGACGCGTTTTACCGTCGCCGTCAGCACTTCCTTTTCGCGGTGCGCATACTCCTGGAAGACCGTATCGCGCTCGGCCTCGCGCACCTTCTGGAAGATGATCTGCTTGGCCAGTTGCGCGGCGATGCGGCCGAGCGGGCTGGTGTCGCGATACATGCGAATCTCGCTGCCCACCTCTACACCAGGCGCCAGCTCGTTCGCCTCGGCCAGCGTGATCTGGTTGACCGGATCCTCGATCTCGTCCTCGTCGGGCACGACCGTCTTGTAGACATAGGCCGTAATCTCACCGGTCTCCTTGTTCAGCTCCCCGCGCATGTTTTCCTGGGTCTTGTAGTACTTGCGCGTCGCCAGGGCAATAGCTTCTTCGACCGCGCCGACAACAATGCCGGGGTCGATGCCCTTCTCCTGACTCAGGACCTCGATGCTCTGATATAAAGCGCTGGTGGCCATACGTCTTTTCGCTCTCTTCTTCGCGATTGTGTTCAGGTGCAGGATTGGGAGACAGGCAACCGGGAATAAAACAAACCCTGAAGCAGATTGCCGCGTTTACTCGTCCCTCACCCCTGTTTCCTGTTCTCTGTCTTTCAAATCTCCGGCACCAGTTGCGCCTTCTCGATGTTTCCGAAAGCGATCTCCACCTGGCTGACGCCGGTCTTCCGGCTCTTGCTGTTCTGCCGCACCGCGGCAAGGTCAATCGTGATTTTGTCCGCGTCCGCCGCCGTCAGCCGTCCCTGCCAGTGCCGGTTGTTGCGGATCGGCTCAAAGGTCTGTACCTTCACCAGGCACCCTTTGAACCGCTCGAAATCCTCTCGCCGGCCCAGCTTGCGGTCCAGCCCCGGAGAACTTGCCTCCAGCGTGTACCCCTCGCCGGGAACCAGGTCCTCCACATCCAATAGGACGCCGAAATCGCGGCTGAAGGCTGCACAGTCCTCGTGGGTGACGCCCGAGAGCTGCTCCACGCTCAAACTGCCCTCGGTCAGCCGTTCCGGAAGCCCCTCGGCACCACTCGCCATTTCGGCCTTTAACCGGGCCCGGCCCTCGGCGTTCTTTTCGAGGTAGATGCGGAGCGTCCTGTCCTTTGCCGGGCCGGCGAGCTCCAGATCTACCACGTCCAGCCCATGGGAAGCGGCTACGCGCTCTGCTGCCGATCGGATTGCGTCCAGCCTGACTGCCATCGTTCCCGCGTTGCGATTCCTGCCCCGTTTTCAGGCTCCATCTACAGCCTTTACCGGATGAAAATTGCCGCAAATAAAAAGTGGGCTCTAAGCCCACTCATCTCTCCGCCAGCCGGTGCGCACACGGTCAAACTCCGGCGGACAAACTCGTCTGCCCACTTAGAATACCTTGAAATGTAAGGAAATTCAACAGGCAGCCGGTCGAATTGCCGACAAAGCCGCCACGCGAGGCAGCAAAAACTTGCGCAAATCCATGCCGACGGTCTAGCAAAGTAGATATGCCTCTGAGCGCGGATCGTCCGGTCTACGTCTCGCTCGCCGGAATCGAATCTCTTCTTGCTTCGCTCGCTGCCGCTGACCCTTGTGCCGGCCTCTTCGGTCCCGGCTCCATCACCTGGCGGGTCAACCGCGAATCGGCCGTCTTTCTGGGCGCGGGCCGTGCGGCGCTGCTGCAACTGGCACATCCCTGGGTCATGGCCGCCCTCGCCGACCACTCCAACCTCCTCCACCGGCCCATTGTCCGCTTTCACAATACCTTTCGCATCGTTTTCACGATGGTTTTCGGGTCGCTCGGCCAGGCCATGGCCGCTTCCCGTTATCTTCACGGCCTCCACACCCATATCCGCGGCGAGCTGAATCAGGACGCAGGCCAGTGGCCGCGCGGCGCACACTATGAGGCCAACGAGATTGGCGCGCTGCGCTGGGTCTATTCCACGCTGGTGGAGAGCGCCGTAATGGGCTATGAGTGCGCCGTTGGTCCGCTCACCGACCCGGAGCGGGAGCAGTACTACGCCGAAAGCCGCACCTTCGCGGCTCTCTTCGGCCTGCCCGCATCGGCTCTGCCTGCCGACTGGTCCGCATTCGCCGCCTACAATCGCCGGATGCACGGCTCCAATGAGCTGGCCGTGACCGGCGCGGCGCGCGCCTACGCGGACACGCTTCTCTCAGGATCCGGATCACCTTTACGGCCGCCCACGTGGTTTCGCGCTCTCACTGCCGCATGGACGCCGCCGCCCCTTCGCGCCGGTTTTTTCCCTGACTTCGACTGTGCGGATCAACACGCAGCGGACGCCGCCGCGCGCCGCCTGCCGCGTATCTACCGTCATCTGCCTGCGCCCATTCGTTACGTCGGCCCATGGCAGGAAGCGCAGGCGCGGCTCACGCGCCAGCCGCCGGGCCTGCCCGCACGCCTGAGCAACCGGTTCTGGATTGGCGAACCGCTGCTGCCATTCGCCGATGAAAATTGAAGCCTGCGTTGCCGCGCCGGATAATTCCATTTGGCGTAGCCCGCCGCCAAGAACGACAATATCGAAATGAAATTCTTGGTGGCATTGTCGGTTGCCTTGCTGGCCGCACTCACGCCGGTATCCACGCTCCATGCGCTCGAAAAGCAGCCCGCCGGCGTCTATCGCGCGCGGCGCGTAGCGCTGGGGCAGCGGCTGCGCGGAGGCGTTGCGGTGCTCTTTGCCGCCGAAGAGCCTCTGCTCGACTTCATGCCGTATCGCCAGGACTCCGATTTCTACTACCTCACCGGATGGACCGAACCCGGCGCGGCGCTGATGATCGTAGGGGACGCGCCCGATGCCGCCTCGCCCCGCGCCTATCGCGAGATACTTTTTCTGCCCACTCGCAATCTGCGCATGGAGAAATACACCGGAGTCAAGATCGACGCGGCCACGCCCAACGCGGCTGCGATTGCCGGCGTAGACGCCGTCGAGCCCATGACCGAGCTTCCCGCGGAGCTGAACAGCCTTATCGGCTCCGATCGCCATCTGCTCACCAACCTCTGGGTGCAGCCGCTGGCGCCCCAGGCAAAGCCGCTGCTCGCCTTTATCGCCACCATGCTTGGCTCGGGAGACATTCCGCAGGGGCACGACGTTACCGACCTCACCGCGCAGCTTCGCGTGGAAAAAGACCCCGGTGAGATCGACCTGCTCAAGAAAGCTTCCGCCGCTTCCATTGCCGCGCAGTTCGCCATGATGCGCGCCGTAAAGCCGGGCATGACCGAGCGCTCGGTCGCGGGACTCATGACCGCATCCTGGATGGAGCACGGCTGCGAGCGGCCCAGCTACGCGCCCATCGTTGGCTCCGGCATCAACTCGACCATCCTCCACTATTCGGCTAACGATCGCACCATGCAGGACGGCGATATTCTGCTCGTCGATGCAGCGTGCGAATACTCGATGTACGCCTCTGACATCACGCGCACCGTGCCCGTCAACGGCCACTTCACACCGCGCCAGCGCGAGATCTACAACATCGTGCTGGGCGCGCAACAGGCGGCTATCGATGCTTTCGTCGCCGGCAAATCCACCATCAATGACCGCGACCGCCAGGACCCCAACTCCCTCGACACCGCCGCCTACAACTACATCAATACCCACGGCAAAGACCTGCACGGCCAGCCGCTGGGCAAATACTGGCTGCACGGACTCGGCCACATGGTGGGCATCGATGTGCATGATCCTGCCGATTACCCGGCCGTGCTCAAGCCGGGCATGGTCTTCACCATCGAGCCCGGCATCTACATTCCGGAAGAAAAGATCGGCGTGCGCATCGAGTGCGATTTCCTCGTCGGCCAGGACGGCAAGCTTATCGATCTCGACGCCGCGCTGCCTCACACGGCCGATCAGGTGGAAGCGGCCATGCGCGGCAAATAAGTAAACCAATGGACTCACGCGATCAGATGGAACCGGATCAGCTCGACTCGCTCAGCCGCGCCTTCAGCGATCAGTTGATGGCCTGTCTCGACGAGTGTGCGCGCGGCCGGCATGGATTGTTTGCCGAATCCATCGAGGAGGAAGAAGGCAAGTCCTGGCCTGAGGCCGCGCAGCTTCGCCAGTTGGCCATTGCGCTGCAGGCTGTCTTTGCCCAGCAGGGTGAGCGCAACGCGCTCTGCGACGAATTCCTCGATCTCTGCTCGATGCATGGCGAATATCATCCCGGCGAGCGCAGGCTGGCGCGCGCATTGCTTGAGCGCATCGAACGTGGCGAAGTTGGATCGCAGGGCACGGAAGGGCGCAAACCGTGGTAAAGCTGCATGCATTTCTGGCGTGGCGCTTTGCCCCGCCTGCCCAAGGAATGATGCGCCCGGAAGATTGGGAGCCTTGTAATTCGAACCCGCAAAACGCCCTGACGCCCCTACCACTGCACTCCAGGATAGAGACTCGGCAGCCGGTTGACGTGGAACTGATCGGCTTTGGGGGTGGTCGCCTGCCACACCACCTGCTGAGTTTGCGGATTCAGTTCCTGCACAATGGCGCCTGAAACCGGCGAACAGAAGTCGGCCTCGATATCGTTGTTTGCCAGCAAGCCGGCGTTGCCGCCGAAAAAGCTGAAGTAGCTGGATGGCGGAGCGTAGTGCGAGATCATCGTGGCCGTGCCATTGGTTTCGTTGATTTCAAGAACCGGAACGGTTGAGTAGCACTGTGCCGAGGTGGGCTGGTTGGGTTGGCAGAGCACCTGCCCAGAGGGAAAAATGCGGTCATTCCCGTTGTCCATGAGCCCGAGCCGGAAAACGCCGGTTGTGTTGGGAGTGAAATAGGTCATACCGTGTTGTGCATAATACCAGTCGGTCGGATCGGTGGCGCCCACCAGCTTGAAATCGCCGCCTTCACCAAGCCGCCACATAATATCTCCTGATCCGGTGCCGTCCAGAAAGTTGATCTTGATAATCCAGTTCTGATGGCGCATGGAAAGCAGCAGGTTATGATCGTCGCTCGAATAGAGGATGTCGTTCGAGTGCGTCCAGTCTGGAAAGTTCATGGGATGCCGGTTGATATCCAGGTGGTCAAACGTGTTCCACACCCAGTCGGGATTGGAGTTCTGGTCTACGTCCACCAGGGCATCGCCAATCACCGTTGTCGTGCCGGAGTGCCCCGGGAGATTCGTATAATTCTTCCAGTAGTCGGCCAGCAACACCCAGTGACCATTCGGCAGCGCAAGCACGCTGTGATGGAAACTTCGAAGGTGATAGAGATTTCCCTCCGCATCGCGCAGGCTGGAAGCCGCCAGCCGCTGGTCGAGCTCGTTCATGGTGATGCTGCGCACCGTGTTCCCCGCCAGATCTACCTCGCGCACTTCGTTGAACAGGTTCGGGCTCTGGCTCGCAGTCAATGAAGAGAGGTAGGAGATGAGCATGAGCAAATCGCCGTTGGGCAGCAGCTGGATTCCTTGAATCAAATCCCCCGTGGAGTGAGGGTAATTGTAGGTCCAGATCACATTCCCATTCAGGTCTGTGGCAAAGGCCTGCGTGTCGTTCGACGGCAGCATCGTATTCCACATTTCAATGCCGGGCTGTGGCGTTGCTCCGCTGGAAGTAGAGACCTGCACTGGCGAAGTGAGCGGCGGTGTTCCCGTCGTGCAGGTGTGGTCGCTGTCGTTATAGGTGGCGCCATCGTTCAAGGTAACCTGGGCGCGCATGTGATAGAGGGTTTGGCCCAGCATCCCCGCCACGTAGATTTGCACCCCACCGCCGTTGGCTGACGGCGTAGGAACCTTCCAGGTAGTCAGGCCGTAAGCGGTGGTGGTGCCGAACTGGATAGACACCTGTCCCGGCGCCGGCAGATAAATGGAGTAGAGCGCCACCTGCGGATTGCCGGTGGCCTGTGGGCACATCACCTGCCCCGGCACAATGATCGATACCACCGCGGTGGCGTAGTTCTGTTGTGGCGAGCCAGCCAGCGCCACCGTTACGGTTACATTCTCGCTTTGCTGCACAGAAGCCGGCGCTGTGTACTCTCCCGACGCATTCACCGTGCCCACGGTGGAGCTGCCGCCGGCCGTGCCGTTAACCAGCCACTCCGTCTGACCTCCGCCCGTGACCGTTGCCGTGAACTGAAAGCTCTGGCCCGGCACCAGTGCCACATATTGCGGTGAGAGGGTGACCGAGCCGCTCTGACCGGAAATGGGAGGTGGTGAGGAAGGGGGACTTGGGACCGGAGGCTTGGGCTGCGGCGGCGGCACGATATCACGCAGCGTCGCAGTCCCGCATCCGGCCAGAAGCAGGGCCAGTGGCAGGAAGAGCAGCAATGCGCCCCGTGCAGCGGGCCAATCCTTCCACGCCTCCGCCGCCAATGCCTTGCCTGGTTGCATGTTGCTTGGCTCCCACAGCGCTGCCAACGCATGAATTGGATGCTGAAATCAAGACGGGCCGTGGCCGGCGATCCAGGTAAAGGGAGAATGGCGTGAGAGCTTAAAACGGCATGAGGGAAACGGCGGCCCAGCCGTTCCTGCGCAGAAACCGGGCTTCCAGGTCGCTGGCCCGGGTCGCGGAAGATCCGATACATGCGGATCTTCCGCGGTTGCCAGGACCAGGCTCTACCTTTACCAGCGCACGCCGAAGCTTACCGGAATCACCTTGGTGTCCGCGGCGACGGTCGTCTCCGCCAGGCCGTTGGGATAGGCCACGACCGCGGGCGTCAGCGCATCTACATAGCGAACCTCGGCAAAGAGTTTTGTCTTGCTGTCGCCGTACATGCCGCCCAGTCGGTGTTGAAAGCCAGCGCCAATGTTAAAACCGCCCTGGTTGGAGGAGAAGTGGCCCACCACTTCGTTGGCATAGCCCACTTCGCAATAGAAATAACAATACTCAGTTTCCCCAATGTCGGTGAAGCTGGTTACCTTGCGATAGAAGCCTCCGCCGCCGGTGATGTACACATCATTGGTGGCTTTGGGGAACAGATCGAGCACCGGATCGAGGGTCAACGACCACATATGCACATGGCCACCCTGAGAGCCTGCTTCGGCAATGATGTGACCCGGCAGCTTGTCGTCCATGAATTGATACTCGGCGAGCACGGCCAGGCGTTTGCTCAGGTTAAGACCGCCGCCCACGGTGAACTGGCCGCCCCAGGTGATGTACGCTTTGTCGCCGGCAGGCGCGTTGAAGCCGCCGCTGGCTTCAAAGGCAAAGTTACTCTTCGCCTTGCTCCATAGCCCGCCGCCGCCATATTGCTGACCGGCAGCCGCGCTTGCGCGACCCGCCGCAGCCGGAGCTGCAGGCTCGGCAAACAGGTCGCCCGGGGCCAGGTTGCTGGCAAACTGCAGCGAGCTTGACTCTCCCGCAGAAAGAGCCGGCGCGCCTGACTGGGCGGCGTTTGATTGGCTGATGGTTGATTGGCTGGTGCTTGACTGGCTGATGGTTGATTGGCTGGATTGACTGGGAGCGGGGGCAGACTGCGCACTCGCCATCGAAGCGGCCAGAAGCGCAGCAGCCCCAAGGAGACTGACACGCCGGAACGGCGAAATCCAGCAGGGGAATGACATGTCGGAACCTCAAGGATTGAATTGTCTTAAGTACGCCCGGGGCGCGAAACGCCCCTCTGTTTCAGTTAGACACCAATCCCGGCAATAGGTTGCAGCCGGGGGCGGTTTTTGCGCGAGCGGCGGGCGCCTGGTGCGGCCTCCTGATTGCGAGAGAAAAGCGCAAAGGCCGGAGTCCGAACTCCGGCCTTCGTCATGGCGTCACCCTGGTGACATTCATCCCTGAATATCGAACTGCTCGGGATGCAGTGTCGGATCGCTCTTCAGCAGCACGTTCCTGCCGATCAGCTCTTCGAATTCATTCATCCAGCGCGCGTTGTTGGCCTTGAGCACCTTCACCGTCTCCGGATGGACGCGGATCATCACATCGCTGCCCTCAAAGTGCCGGCGCATCTTGCGCAACTCGATGTAGATCTCGTTGCACACCGTGGCCGGACTCTTCACCATACCCGTCGCCTGGCAGGTGGGGCAGGGAATCGACAGCGTGCGCTCGAGCGACTGCTTCACGCGTTTGCGCGTAATCGCCACCAGGCCAAAGTCGTTAAACTGCAGAACCTTCGTGGGCGCGCGGTCGCTCTTGAGCGCCTCTTCGAGCGCGGCCATCACCTTGAACCGGTTTTTACGCTCGTCCATGTCGATGAAATCGATCACGATGATGCCACCCAGATCGCGCAGCCTTATCTGGCGCACAATCTCCGGCACCGCGTCCAGATTGGTCTTGAGAATCGTGTCTTCGAGCCGCGCCGACTTGCCGACATACTTGCCGGTATTGATGTCGATGGCCACCAGCGCCTCGGTCTGGTTGATCACAATCGAGCCGCCGCTCTTGAGCCACACCTTCGAGCGCAGGGCCTTCGAGATTTCGTCCTGAATGCCGAAGTGCTCGAACAGCGGCGTGTCCTTGGTGTACAGCTTGACGCGGCGCACCAGCGACGGCGAGAAGCGGTTGAGGAAGCGCACGATCCGCTCGTAGTCGGCTTCAGAGTCAACCCAGATGTTGGAGAAGTTTTCGCTCACCTGGTCGCGCAGAATACGTTCGATCAGCGACAGGTCGTGATAAATCAGCGCCGGCGACTTCGACCCCTCCGACCGCTGCTTGATGTCGTTCCACAGGTTCATCAGGAAGCGCAGATCGGCGCGCAGCTCATCTTCCGATGCGCCTTCGGCTGCCGTGCGGACGATGAATCCGCCTGAGGATTCACCCCGCTCGTTAATCAAAATACGCTTCAGGCGATGGCGCTCCTCGTCCGATGCGATCTTGCGGCTCACGCCCACATGCGTCACCGTAGGCATGAAGACCAGGAAGCGGCCAGGCAGAGCGATGTGGCTGGTGATGCGTGCGCCCTTTTTGGCGATGGGCTCCTTGGCAATCTGCACCAGGATCTCCTGCCCCGGCTTCAGCAGGTCATTGATCGCCGGCAGGTCAGTGGTCTGCATGGAGCGGCGCGAGGGTCCGCGGCGATTGCCTTGTCTGTCGCCACGTCCATGGCGTCCGCGTCCGTTGCGGTCACGGCGTGGCTGGCCGGGCGTGGCGGCCTG
>Ga0335072_10014961_pt1 | contig 11021 bp, 7 predicted proteins | sample Lox_Sample_21_FD_206725 | JGI IMG/M metagenome (GOLD analysis project Ga0335072, IMG submission 206725) | Soil microbial communities from Loxahatchee National Wildlife Refuge, Florida, United States - Lox_Sample_2.1 | ecosystem: Environmental > Terrestrial > Soil > Wetlands | place: USA: Florida... | reverse complement strand
GGCGCAGTAGCTATTAACCCAGCTGATTGGCTGAAACAAGATATGGGCGACATGATGTTCTCCTGGATCAAATACCCATTTATCCTTGGCTCAGACGTTGCGGGTGAGGTCGTCGAGATCGGCCGTGCCGTGACTCGCTTCAAAGTCGGCGATCGTGTTGTTGGTCATGCGGTTGGAATGGACAAGAAGTACAACAGGTCGGCCGAGGGCGCCTTTCAGACATACACCGTCCTTTTAGCCCATATGGCATCGCCTATTCCCAGCACTTTATCCTATGAAAACGCTGCCGTCCTCCCCTTAGGCGTATCCACGGCAGCTTGCGGTTTATTCCAAAAAGACCAGCTAGCACTTCAATACCCTTCAGTACCTCCAAAGCCAACTGGCAAGACTCTACTGGTCTGGGGAGGCTCAACAAGCGTTGGCAGTAATGCTATTCAGCTTGCGGTTGCTGCCGGCTACGAAGTCATCACCACTGCCTCGCCAAGGAATTTCGACTACGTCAAGAAGCTCGGTGCTAGCCAGGTCTTTGACTACAACAGCAAGGCCATTGTGGACGACTTAATTCACGCATTTAAGGATAAAACAATTGCTGGCGCAATTTCTATAGGTCATGGAGCGGCCGAGGCCTGCCTGGATATCCTCGACAAGTGCGAAGGCGACAAATTCATCTCTATGGCCAGTTATCCTGTGCCTCAGCCACCACCGAAACATTTTGTTTTTCTTTCGACTGTTTTTTATTTTGTATCCTGGAGCATTTCCAACTGGTTCAAATCCAGAGCAAGACATATACGTACCAAGTTCATCTTTGGCACTACCCTTGTTGACAACGGAGTCGGTAAGGCCGTTTACGTGGACTTCCTCCCAAAGGCTCTAGCAGAGGGCACGTACATCGCTGCTCCAGATCCACAGGTCGTCGGGAATGGTCTTGAGTGCGTCCAAGCCGGTTTTGACTTCCAGAAGAAGGGCATGTCTGCTAAGAAGGTAGTTGTCTCTTTGTAATGCAAGGACAGGTTGCAGGAAGATAGTGTGGAGGCGTGGTAGAAACATAATGTAGTAGAATTCCTGCAGTAGATGCGCTTGGCCGCTATATGCGCGTTTGTCGGATTTCGATCAGGTGTATGTACTATAGTTCCTCCAGCAAGGAGTCAGTAATGCAATGGGGGGGTGTTGTTTCCTCAAAAAATCCAATCCTGGAGGTCGTCACATGTGTCCAGCCAGAGCACGGCTAAGATTACAATAATGGTCCAAGTTGTATGGTTCCAGCTTCCGGATACGGAGGGATTTCGGCGCCGTTTTGAACAGTTTGAAGCAGGTAATTTTCAAGTATAGAGTCTAAGTACCAGTTATATTGCGCAGGCATATTATCTTAAACTATAGGCAGTGGAATGCCCAGCGCTTTGAACCCAAGGATCACATTCTGAAGGATGTCAGATCCTTTAAGGAGGTCCCAGTCCGTCCCACTTTGCTTTATCTCTAAATCTGTAGACGACACCTCAGTCTTTTCTAATTTATCTCTCTTCAATTTGATCTGAAATAGGTACATCTCTTCAACTGCGGCGGCGCTGACTGCATTATCGACGCCGTCACGATACCACAATTCCCGGCTTTTTAATCGAGACCCTAATCTCATCCATTGCATGCTTAGGTCTTTACGACGGAGTAAATCCAATTTCCGAAGTTCCTCCGTAAAAAAGTCCCAATTGATCCGGCAAGAAACCAGATTCGATACGCAATTGACTCCATTGACTCGAAGGAGGAATACAAGAATGAAGCAGAAGTACAGAGAAGGCAGCCGCCCTACTTCGGGAAGGCCAGCTGAGAACTCCATGAAAGGGTCGTGGAAGTCTCTACTCTTCTGCAATTTTTTGGTCAGATCTGGAAGAGCAAATTGATATACGTGTCTATAAGCCTCATCAAGTCTCAACGCGAGGCTAACTGCACTCGAGCTTGCTCCACCTCCCAAGCTGAAGATGGGAGAGTAGTTCGAGTCTTCTGAGCGCATGGCTTTCGTTGCATCGTCATCAATCGAATGCCAGATTAAGCATTCGGCATCGCGGGCATATTGGCATTGCTCGTCATCCGTCAGCCATAAGCGGGCGACTTCGTGAAGAAGCGGATGCAGCGTGATGAGCTTCCTCGGCTTTTCCGTAGAGATCTCATAAACAATCGAGTCTTCATATGGGTACATAACCGGTCCAGGAATGGTGTCAATTTTGGCAAAGGAGTAGGAACAAAGCTCATCAACAGTTTCAAGGAACGCTATTTCATCCCATTCTCCATTCGTGATAAAATTATCAAGAATCCACTCTGGAACTCCACCTTCTTTAGGTGAGACCTCCGCCAATGCCCCGTCTAGTGTCCACCGAGAGCGAATTTGGCAGGAACGGCGAAAAAGATCTAGGGTTATGTTGGTTCGATCAAGAAAGGATAAAAGAGAGATGAATTGGCCAGTGACTGGTCTCATGCTCGCAATAGAAATTCCCCATGCCGCAAACACTGACCACGGGTAGCTGGATCCAGAGGCATTAGATACAGCTCCCATTGACTTCTTCAAGACCGTCTCCTTAGACTCCAAGTAAAGTTTGAGATAGTTATCTAGATCCCCGTGGAATTTCTTGATGAATCCACCAGCAAGATCCACTGCAAGAGCTAGGCAGCCCAGCTGATCAGCAATGACTTCTGCTTGTTCACTTTGCTCGTCTGACGGATTCTCGATGCCGGCATGATGTAGAAGTAAAGTAGCTGCGACTTTCGGGACAAGTCCTTCTACCGTGACAACGCCGGTTGCAAGCTTATATGCCTCCTCCCGTCGCGATGTGACAATGATGTGCCCTTGCTCGCTCATTGGGAAGTAGCGCTGGAGGATATTAATGACGGTTAAATCGTCAACATTGTCAAAAATCAGAAGCCAGTATCCGCGTCTTTTTATAAGCCACTCCTTGACAGCTACTATATAGTCAGATTCCCACCTCTTTGCTATGGCCTTTCTAACACCGTCGGATGCAAATTGCACAGGTACTGCAAGTCCTAGAATGCGTGCGATGCGTAAAAAGCTCGAAGTAAGTTTCTCATGATCACTTGCGTCAATCCAAAATACTGCGCTGTAAGTTTTCCGAAATCGATCATGGGCATAGCGCAATGCCAGCTGCGTTTTTCCTGCGCCTCCGATTCCAACTGTACAGCACACAGTAGTTGGAGTACCCTTGCGATTTTCAAAGACGTTGGCTATCTCCTCTAACTCTTTTCTTGGGGAGAAATAGGTAACAGGAGAGAGGGCGAGGAAATTTAGATCTGTGATGAGGATTTCGTCGCCCCAAGTACCGGATCTGTCAAGGCTTGTCCTGCTACTCTCTCTAGAATTGAAATAATCAGAAAATGTATTACCATAGAGAATTTGCTGTAGGTACCTCGTGACATTTTGTAGTCTCTCTTGCGAGTTCCCACGAGAATGGCCTTGGGAATTCCCATATGAACTAGACAAGTTGCCTAGTCGGTCGGGCTGAAGTTGCGTGGACGACATATTATTTGTATCTGATGGACTTACGACTCAAAATCAGCCAAACTTCATGCTTGAGAGAGTGCTGTGTTAAGGAATTTGCAATCGACTCACAGTGTTCTTCGAAAGGATGTCCTCAAGTGAGTAACACAACCAGACAGCTCCTCTTCAATAGTCGTCAAATACTCGTATGTTAACACCCACATGTCATCCATAGCTTGCCACTCTTCCAATGTGACATCCTGAACACCTTGCGCGACATTGAATCTAAAGTATTTGTTGCGAAAACGGCCTCCGGCCCCACACTCGCGTTCTTTAAACTTTTTATGGGTGGTTTCCGTGTTAGTAGCAATATCCACGCAACTCTGCGCTACAGCGGCTAGACGATCTCCTTGTATCTTTGGCTTCATTATGCCGGTGCCGAGGCTGACAATGCAGGCAATTTGCTTCCCAGAAAACTCTCGTTTTGTCGTCACTTCACTGATGAGTTCGTCAAGCGGATTGTTGTTTAAGAGACCTCCATCACGAAGGGTCACCCCGACATCTAATTTTACTGGTTCGAAGAAGGTTGGCGCTGCAGAAGTGGCTCGAGCCGCTTGTACAATCGTACATTTGAGTGATTCTTCATTGCTGACGCCGTAGCTGCGCAGCCGGAGGGGCTTGCTGTTCTGCATTGTCGCACATACAAAACTAAAATAATCAGATTATTCTCTCTTAACAACTGAGACGAGTCCTACACTTTGCATTCTTTCATGTCTTGGCATATCAGTAGCACATCTCTTGGTAGAGGAGGATCAAGTGAAGCTAGGACCTCTTCGATTTTCTTCTCCAGTCTCACGCCTGAAAAGGCTGGGCTTCCAAGCACGCTGTGGACAAAACGGCCGCCGATGAAGGTTCTTTTTCTCGGAGTGAAAATCTCTTGAGCAATACCTTTGTAAATATCTATGCATGTCTGCACATCCAATTTCTAGAACCACCCAGACAGGTCAGCTGATTCTGCTGTGCAATTTGGACTAGGCAAGCGATCTTACGAGCCGGCCTAGCAGAATCGCTATCAAACCACCAGTTGATGTCCCTGCGAAGACATCGAATACGTCGCATGGCTTGGGTAGCTTGTAGTAGTCATCGTTGGGTTCTATTAGATACATAAGGCGCCTGAGAATGTAGAGGGTGGTTAAACCCCGCACACCTCCACCGTCTAACGCGCGCTGTTAGCTAAAGAAGCCATTATGGGTAGTCACGGGTGTGTACCTAGCGATAGAAGGTAAAGAGCATGAGGGTCCTTAACAGCTGGTATGGCCGAGCTTGCCATGGTGAGTTCGCACTTCGTTTGGCCAGTCGTCCGATGGCCCGACAAGATCAATAGACAAAAGCTCAAAGTTGCAAAGCCGTGGGGCTGGAGGTACCAGCTTACCGAGCCCGAAAAAGCAAAGCCCGCTTAACTATAAGTGGAAAGTCAGGCGCAGCAGCTCTTTGTAGTCCCAAGATTTGGTTTCTACAGTACATTTGGGATGTAGATGTATCGAAGGAAAGCCGAGTTTCATTAACTAAATTTCGCGGTAGCGGCTACCACCCAAATTGACTTATTTTTGCATTGCCAAATTGTCGTTTCTAGTTTGCCCAAGTTTCTTTTGGTTGGGATAAAAGCGAGTGGATTATTAAGGCAAGCTCTTCAATTTTGCCGATACGCAGAGGTGTCTGGCGGGGTAGACAGATAATGGCCCGTGTGGTCTCCCGCATTTTCCCCTTCTGCATCTTCTTACAGTAGTAGAGCCCTGACTTTATAGCCCATAGGATTTGGAGAAGCCACTGCGCGGGCGATCATGTTGACACTAGTGCTCATATCTTCGGACAAGGCTGAGATTGAAGTTGGTCAGTGCATTTGGTTATCGCAAAGCGCCTAGGTATCTTTTTTAGCTGATTCCTCAGTTTAGACAAGAAGGTTGCTTGTCGGTCCAACCTCATCAGGACGCTGTTGGAAGACGAGATGGACGAGCCAATTACCTCAATTCCTATATCAATGGTAAGTTCTATTATTTGTATTTGCATGTAATGGCCCCTCTGATCTGGTCACACAATAATAGGTCAATGAGGCTGTCCTCCGCAAGGTTCTAGAGTGGTGTGAGCATCATAAGGACGATCCAGACTCGGATATTTCTGCTGTCTGTTAATCATAGCCGCGTAATTTTGATGACAATCATTGATAGAATATCTAGACCGCCAATAGGGAATCCCGTTCCGTCCATATTGAAGAATGGGACAGCAAATATCTTCATACCGCCAACCAGGAAAGGATCTTCGATGTCATGTTGGTATGGACGTTTTCCTTTGATCTCTTTTCTGTCTGTGAGGAATTTGATTACACTAATCAAATCTCGCTATGCATTACAGGCTGCCTATGCCTTGGAAATCCAGCCATTAGTAGAACTTTGTTGCAAGATTGTGGCAAACATGATCAAGGGGAAGTCTGCAGAGGAAATTCGCAAGACCTTTAATATTATAAATGACTTCACGCCAGAAGAAGAGGAGCAAATAAGACGGGAAAATGAATGGGCTGAGGATGATCTCGATTTCTCCTCATATCCATTGGATTATACGCCTTCAGACGCTAGGCCAAATTCTGGTCAAACGTCCGCGGATGACTCCGACGAAGCCTTCGTTGGAAATAATTTAGTGGTAATTAGCGCCCCTTTATTAACTTTGATTCTACACCTATAATTACTCTTTATTTTATGTCAAAGTAGCTGCGCTTAAGCCATGCAATTCCGGTTTCACTAACTTACAATCGGTGTACGGGTTAATGGTTCCATACTAACATTGTGTAGATCTCGCGTCATGGTACTGGCCTCTCCATACAGAGCGTCCACAAACACCGGGGCGTCCTTTCGTGGTGTAAGAGTATCCTCACGTATAACAAGGCGAGATGAACTGTAGACTAGATCCGAGAAAATTTGAATTTACAGCTTCATTTGGCGTCTGTGGTGTCAAACTTGAAAAATAAGCGTCTTATATACACAATTATAGCACTAACACTATTCCCAGAGTATTTGTAGGCGGATAGACGATGTCGATGACTACCAGGCTGACCGTCTAAACGGATGCAATAGCTAGTGAAAAAAAGAACTGAGTAGGTTGGAGGAAAATCAATACAGATATGTGATTGCATTTTTCTGGATTTGACGCGTACTTTATACGCGGAGAACAGAAGAAGAGCGAGGACTTGGCGTATATCGTGATTGGGCTATGTCAAAGATTCTAGAGGCTATGTGGAAAAGATGGGCTCATAGAACACAACAGGCACTATTGATAGGCCGATGGACTATGTGACCTGAAAAGACTGTATGAGACGAAGTGCGTTGGGGTACCCGAGCACGGCTGAGGAAATAATTAGGCATTGGAACTGACGAGGTTGAGCATGCGATTTGCTGCAATATCGCAGGCGCAAGACATATTTAACCAAATACGTCTTTGTACTAAGAACAAAACGAGGATGTTTACCCGAAATTTTTAAGAGAGCCTAGGTTTAAGGGCCTTTTAAAATGGGCCACAAGTTAATCTCCACACATCTGTTTTCCACAAAGCATAGTACAACAGCTGCGACCCTGCATGTCTAGGACGGCCCTGAGCTGGCTTGGATGCCTAGCTAGTAAATTGGCTTTGCCTAATGCAGCGGTGCTATGATAATTTTGCATTTTGATCAGCACCTCTAGCCGCAAATAAAGGAAAGAAGATGACCCTTTGCAACGATGCTGTACATGCCCTCTAAATTAGAATTGAGTTAGATAGTTGAGCACAGTACAGCAATAATATAGAGCAACGCTTTGAGTTGTAAAGACCAGTCACGGAGTTACCGAGCACTTGGTTGTTAGCACAGGCGGCCGCTAAACTTGAGGTTGGGGGCAACCCGCAGCATGTGTTCCTCTTATATACACTTATATAATTTGACTTTATGTGGGGATAAGCAATTACTCAGCAGTTTTATCCTTAGCCTATTAAAGCAGCTTGAAAGCCTAATCTAAGCTATCTTGATAACCAAGCGAGTTGACTCTAAATAATCCTATATTGATTTAATTCCATCTTAACTTGTACAATAACTCTCCACCATCTCAAGCCTTCAGACTGAGGAGTTCTCAATTTATGTTTCTTGTACCAACGCGTCTCATACCCAACTAAGCACATTCGATTCTTATCAATCACCCCAAGTTTCCTAGATTTTACATCTGGACAAATTGGAACTAATACCCTACGTTTATCCTCAGCAAAATGGGTTCTAACGAGCTAGGTGCTCTCAACTTACCTGTGCCGATCCCACCCCCAGCAATACTCGCCTCTCTCCATACAGGGAAGATGAAGCCTCTCAGCACACGCAACCTGAGCTCGCTGCTCGGTTCTCTGTCCATTTCGTCCGGTATTGACAAAGTTCCCCGTACTGGCAGCGTCTTCGTCTCCTATTCCGGTCTGACTGACGATGAACATGACCTCACATTTCACGGTGGCCCTGACAAAGCTGTACATCAGTACTGCTCTGATCACTACCCCTTATGGCAACTGCTCTATCCCGACCCTGAAATAGCGGCGAGGTTTACTCCCGGCGGGTTCGGTGAGAATCTCGTCGCCAGCGGGATGAACGAAAGCAACGTCTGCGTAGGAGATAAGGTTCGAATAGGCTTTGGTACTAATTCAGAACCTAATCCAAGGGACGAGAGCGTCTTGCTAGAAGTGTGCCTTCCCCGTCAGCCTTGCTTTAAACTGAACCAGAGGTTTGGGTTAAAGAACTTTGCTCCAAAGACTCACGAGCTTGCACGGACAGGTTGGTATTATCGAGTCCTGAAAGAAGGATGGATTGAACAGGGCATGGAGATTAGTGTTGTGGAGCGGCCGTGGCCGAGATGGACTATTGAAAGGTTACATCATTATATCCACAAGGAGAAAGAGAACTGGATAGTCATGGAAGAGTTGGTGCGCGTGAAGGAGATGGGGCTAGAGTGCCGTGGCGTTTTTGAGAAGCGACTAAGCAAGAGGAAAGAAGATTCTGTCGGCAAAAGGAAGAAAGCTGAAGTTTGGAAAGATTTCAGGATGGTCGAGAGACGATGTGAGACGTCAAGGGTAGTTGCAATATCCTTACAGGATGTGAACAAGCCTCAGGATATTGATGACATCAGTCCCGGGAGCCACGTACGCCTGAAGCTTCCTAACGGTCTCACACGTGCCTATTCTATTGTCGGAGGAACAACAAATCACTTTGAGCTCGGCATCGCTAGAGAGGAAGAAAGTCGGGGAGGCTCGGCTTACATCCACTCGACTGCAAGAGTTGGAGACATTTGGTCAGTTGGGAGCATAACTGAGAGTTTGGGTCTTGCAGACATGGCTTCACACCACATCTTAATCGCTGGTGGTATCGGGATCACGGCATTCTTAGCAATGACTAAAGTCCTCGATGCTATCAACTATGCCTACGAACTGCACTATGCAGTGAAGGCAACAGACGACATCCCCTTTTCATCCCATCTCGAGAAGTTGGGTCAGAAGCTGAAAATATACGATAAATCGAAAGGAGAACGAATGGACATCCCGTCTATATTGGCAGAAAGGAAATGGAACAGTCATGTTTTTGTGTGTGGGCCACAGCGAATGATGGGCGAAGTAATTAGATCGTCAAAGGCATGCGGGATGTCGAGCAATGAAGTTCATTTTGAGGCCTTCCAGATCGCAACGTCAGGAGATCCATTCACTGCCGATGTCGTGGGCCTAATAGGGCCAGCTCAAAGCGTGAAAGTCGGAGAAGAAGAGACGCTATTAGAGGCTTTGAGAAAGACAGGCATGGATATAGGAAGTTCGTGCGAGGCGGGCAACTGTGGGACGTGTAAGGTCGGAATTGTGAGTGGCAGGGTAGACCATAGGGGCAGTGCACTGAGCGATGAGGAAAGGAAAGGCTACATGTTGAGCTGTGTTTCTCGTGGCATCGGACATATCATTGTCAAATTGCCTGAGGACTAATAAGGACTGCCTCCATGCAGCGAATGGATATAGTGCTGAATTGGAAACTCTGATTATATTTACGTAGTTGACAAGTAATATTTCCTCATAGCGCCGTGGCTCCGCATTCTAGTGTCCATGCATACCACACTAGCCTCCAATCCCCGGCGCAACCTTTCCAAAAGTCTTGCAGTTTGTTAATCGAAGCCATAGCGGATTTGCTGTCAGATGAATGTGATTTCAGCAAAGCGAATGATATATTTAATTCTCATCTGTCAATAGCTTAAGTTACAAGAACTTACCTTATTCGGAGCATTATGAGTATATTAGCTTATAACTGAGTGAGAGCAGAGCCACAACACAAGAATTTAAAGAAACATACCACAGTACGAGTTGCCTCCGCCGCATCATTTCCAATGCTTGTAGAACGCAACCTCAAGCACATCCCGGCGGAGAAGATGTCGGATCGTCTGCTGGCTGGCCACAAATATATTCAAGATAATTATTTGGCAGCCCAAATATCCTCGTTGGACTCAAATTCCCCATACGCACTCCCACATGGCCCAAAATTATATCCCGGCTCATTATTATTAGCCTCGTTCGCCGAAATTGGGGTTATAGTTCGCAATTCCCAGAGTCACATCGTTCGGGCAGACTGCTGGTGTCTCCTCGCCAAGGTTATCTTCTGCTCCTATGTAGTATGCGTAATGGCAGGTCTTTGGTGCTTATCTGTCGCCGGAGGCGCCGAAGTCGAACTTCCACCATACACAATTGAAGACCAAGGTGCAAGCTGTGCAGCAGTTCATCTTGGAGGCGACTAGAAAGGATTGAACGACTCCATAGCCGGACTCTGAATTGGGCGCTGGTGCATTGACTTGGAGGCTTGGAGCACATAGAGCGGCGTATGTTGCCTTTGTTGTTGGGACATGGTCGTCGCAAGTTGTGGTCTTTTTCGCAGAGATGCAAATTAGCAGATGAAGCGGGTGAATGAGGACAGGAATTGATCAACTTACTATATCTATTGAGAAAGATCCTTGTGATACGTGGTTGTGGAGGCCACTGGTACCGACAGGCATGAACAAGCACTAGATATCCTAGAAGCTGGATATGTTGCCGCTATATATATGATGGTAGTGACACATTCTCTTGTTGCTTAATTTCTTGAGGAGGTGGAGTCGGAGTTAGAATAGCGCGCTTGTATAGGCTTCTCTTTTCGGTCGACGTAGTGAGGCACTGGGCAACCTATAATCCCGGGCTCCCCTGGGATTGGGAAGGCATTGGAGACGCGGAGTTGTGACTGAGCGGTGTTGGGATGGTCGACAATGTCTGCAGATTGTAAAGATACAAAGGAATAGATGATCGACTATACTGTAACGTAGCTTGAAAAAAATGCATATTGACTAAGATAGCAGATCCTGGCTATTAGCAGCGAATGTTGGCTCTATTGGTCCAACCTCAACATTGGAAGGATTCCCAACCTCTTAGGAAAATAGACGGCTGGAGAGGTTGGCATTTTGAGAGGCTGGTTATACCTTAGTTTGTGCATTAA
>Ga0335072_10014960_pt1 | contig 11022 bp, 4 predicted proteins | sample Lox_Sample_21_FD_206725 | JGI IMG/M metagenome (GOLD analysis project Ga0335072, IMG submission 206725) | Soil microbial communities from Loxahatchee National Wildlife Refuge, Florida, United States - Lox_Sample_2.1 | ecosystem: Environmental > Terrestrial > Soil > Wetlands | place: USA: Florida... | reverse complement strand
GAGCAATGTACGCGACTTCGTGAACATCAAGCTGAGCGACCAGACAGCGGCGGAGCTGGCGCATCGGCCGGTGGAGTACGACTCGGGGTTCACGCTGTTCCCAGGTAAATACACGATCAAATTTCTGGCGCGCGACGATGAGACGGGGAGGATCGGGACGTTTCAGACGACGTTCACGATTCCGGATCTGAACAAGGTGACGCGGCGGCTGGCGATCAGCTCGGTGGTGCTGAGCAGCCAGAAGGTGGCGCTGAACGATGCGCTGTACAGCGCGACGCGGGGCAAGGAGCAGGCGAAGGACGACGCGGCGAATCCGCTGGTGCAGAACGGGCAGAAGCTGATCCCGAGCGTGAATCGCGTCTTCAATCGCGACAAAGAGATGTACGTTTACCTGCAGGCGTACGAGAACGATCTGGCCGCGGCGCAGGCAGCGCAGGGTTCGACGGGAGCCGCGCCGCTGCCGACTGCGATGCCTGCAGCAACGGCGATGCCAGCGCCGAGCGTCGACGCGAACGCGCCGCTGTTTGCGTGGGTGACGTTCTATCGCGATCAGAAGATGGCGATGGAGACGCCGCCGGTGGCGATGACGGCGATGCCTGCGACGCGGCTGGGGATTGTGCCGTTCAGCTTCCACATTCCGCTGGGATCGCTGACGGATGGGCAGTATCAATGCCAGATCAGCGTGCTCGATCCAGGGGGACACCGGGCGGCGTTCTGGCAGGGATCGGTGATGGTGGTGCAGTAAGGGGTGAAGCAGGCGGTCGCGGTGTCCTGGAAGTTCGCGCCGTTGCAAAGGGGCGAAAAGCAGGTTCCCGTTCGACTCGCCTCGCGTTGCTCGGCCTCCGCTCAGGGCAGGTTCTCCCTCACCACCCCCAAACTGAAAGACGTTTGGGGCCCCTTTCGCTCGGAATGACAAGTTTTGTTTTATTCAAAATTTACGGGACGCCCCACTAGCTAGCTCGTGTCGTGACCGCGTGAAGTTGTCCGGGCCTAAAGGCCTGGAAGGTTGGAGAGGCTCTATTCCCGCGGCCTGAAGGCCGCGGCTTCTACCGTAGTGCCGCTTTGCGGCACAGGCTTCGCGTCAGGTACCAGATGATGCGGTCGCTGCACTAGCGGAAGAGGAGGTTCAGCCACACACAAACGGTGAGGATGGCCAGAGCCCAAAGCAGGGTGGGCCCACTGATGGTTAAGGGGAGACGGCGGGCGGGGGTGGTCTGATCTGGAGTCGTGGCGCTTCGGGCGCGCAACCGGCTGGAGAGAAGCACGGCCGAGGCGGTGACGATGAAGCTGAGAATCGCAGCGTAGAAATCGGCGCTCATGCGGCTGCCGTAGTGGAGGAGTCCTGCGTAGACGAGCGCCTGATGGGCGCCGGCGCTGAGGACGCCGGTGAGCAGGCCGATCAGGCCTCCGTTTGCGGCACGGCGTGGCACGAGCGCAGCCAAAGCCACGAGGGCAAAGAGCGGCGCATTAAAAGTGGCGAGGATCATCTGGATGTACTCCATCAGGCTCTGATCGTGGAGTGCCGACCAGGCCGCACCTATGGAGAGCAGCACGGCGAGCGCGGTGGTGGCGCGGCCCATCCAGAAGTAGTGGCGGTCGGAGGCGTGAGGACGCAGCCACACCTGATAGATTCCCTGGACCCAGGCGGAACTGAAGCCGGCGACATTGTTGGCGAAGGTGGAGACGAGGCTGGCGGCCAGCCCCATGAATCCGATCGCCGCCCAGGAGGGGCGAAAGTAGTGGAGCATGAGCGCGGGGAGGGTGGTGTTCCAGTTGGTTGCGGGATGAGCGCCGAGAACGAGCGGCGCGGCGATGCCGGGCAGCACGATGAGCGCGGCAAAGAAGATCTTGGCGGTGGCGATGGAGAGGGGAACGAAAGGAACACTGGCATCGCGGCGGACGGCGAGGGCGCGCTGCATCTGGACGAAGTCGGTGCTCCAGAAGCCGAAGCTGAGCACGAGGCCGAGGCCGAAGATCACGCCGACCTGGTCCATGACGGCGTGCGGAGCCAAGAAGGGCAGAACTTTCCAGGCATGAAGGCGGGAAGGAGGAATGCGCGCGAGGAGCGGGGTGAGTCCGCCGAAGCTGCGCAGGAGGAGAAAGAAGAGCGGCACGACGGCTGCGAGAACCACGGCGAAGTGGAGCAGTTCGGTATAGACGGTGGCGCGCAGGCCGCCGATCCAGGTGTAGAAGAGCACGACGATGGCGGTGATGAGGACGCCGGAAGCGAAGCTCCAGCCGAGGAAAGCGGTGATGGTTTGGGCGACGGCGCAAAGGCAGACGCCGGCGAGAAGGAGCATCAAGGCGGCCATGCAGAGGGCGACGACGGAGCGCGTGGCAGTGCCGTAGTAGTGTGCGATGAAGTCGAGGATGGTGGGGTAGCGGCCGCGGGCGTAGGCGGGCAGAAGCCAGACAGCGACGAGGATGAGAGCGGGGATGGAGCCGATCCAGTAGAAGTGACAGGCAAGGATGCCGTACTGAGCGCCAAGCGCCATCATGGCGATGACGTCGAGGGAGCCGCAGTTGGCGGCGATGCAGGCGGCGATACAGATCCAGAGCGGAATGGAGTGGCTGGCGTTGAGGAACTGATTGGAGTCGGCGCGTTTGCGTCCGGCAAGAATGCCGAGGGCGAGAAGACCGGCGAGCCAGGCGGCCGCGAGAAAGAAGTCGAACCCGTTCCAGACCATAGCGCCGAGGTGTCGATCCGATTGCGCCGGGATGGATCGCAGCGCGAGATTGTGGATCGGCCAGCACGATTGTATGCGAGGCGGTCGATCTGAGCCTTCGGTTGCGGAGTTCATCGAAGAGCGGGACTCAGGGGGCGGGGGACGCGAGGGAGCACTGCGGGAGCCGCAGGTGCTTCGCCGGTTCGACGCGCACCTCACTCCGTTCGGGGCTTGCTCAGGGTGACGCGCAACTGAAATTTGTGTTGCGCCCCAATGCGGGCGCGACCGACACTTCCTGCGACCGGTGTCAGAACTTCTGCATGGTCACGCGAACCACGCCTGGCTGCTTGCCGTAGAAGCAGAGGCCGCGGTCGGTTTCGTCGCCGTTCCAGAGGCGCAGCGGTTTCCACACACCGTTTTCGTAGTTGCCCTGTTCGGCGGTGAGGATCTGGCTGCGAATCCACGGCTGCTGGCCGGGAAGATGGAAGACGACGCTGGCATCGACGCCGGTGACGAGGAATTCATCCGGACCGATTTGCGCGACGAGAGCAGCGCCGTGGGCGTCTTTGGTGCCGGGAGCGCGGCGACCGTCGGGTTGCGGAAAGCCGAAGGCAACGGTTGCCTGCCACGCGCCGAAGTCGATTTCCCGGGAGGCCTGTCCGGGCTCTTCGACGGCGGTCTTCAGCTTGCCGTCATACTCCAGCTGCGCGATCTCGCGATCCATGGGACCGATCAGGGCGAAGTTTCTGGCGTGGGCGGACCAGGGCTCGTCGCCGAGGATGTTCCATCCGGATCGATCGACGCCGAAGGGCGAGAAACCGATGGCGCCGCGGCCGATGGCATAGAAGAAGAATTTGGCGAAGCTGTCGCTGCGGCCGGTCTCGGGGATCCAGAGAGGATTGTCGGGGCGCTGATACGCATCCATGGTCTCGCGATAGAACTGCGAATCGTCGGCATAGATGTCGGGGCCGATCATGTCGATGGCAGGGGCGAGCTTGCGCCACAAGCCAACGAGCTTTTGCACGGCTCCGCCGCTGGGATAGGCGATGCCGGGCTGATCGAGCTGGCGCTGGGGCAGTTCGGCGGCGGGATAGTCGATCCAGACGTTGATGTAGCAGGGAATGGCGAACTCGTGTTTCCCGGCGGCGGCGATTTGGTTGACATAGCGGGACTGGTAGTAGAACTGGAACATTTCGTCGGCGTCGCCGCCGAAGACCTGCTGCCAGGCGCCGGGTTGTTTGCCGGCGGCCTGGAGGAGGTCGGCAGGAACCTGACCGGCGAAGAGACGGTTCGCTTCCGGGGAGAAATCGCGGACGCTGCCGATGTTGCCCGATTCGTTTTCGACCTGGATGAGGAGAACGGTGTGCTGATCGTCGTCAATCTGTTTCAGATGACGGGTGAGCGCGGTAAAGGCGGCCTTGTCGGCGTCGAGAGTGTTTTGCGAGATGGGGGAAAGAACATCGATGGGCACGCCATCGGGACGAATGACGCGGGGAAAACGCGCCGTATCGGTTTTGACCCAGGTGGGCACATAGTGCATGTTGCCGTTCTTCCAGGTGCCGAACCACAGCAGGACGACATGGAGGTTGTGCTCGCGGGCTCCGTTGATGACCGCGTCGACGTTGTCGAAGTCGAACTTGCCGGGTTGAGGCTCGAGCTGCTCCCAGTAGACGGGGGCTTCGACGGTATTCGCGTGCAGCGCGGCCATCGACTCCCACACCTGCGGCAGTTCGCTGGGCCAGGCACTGGAGTTGTGAATCTGGCCGCCGAGAATGAGGAACGGTTTGCCATCGACGAGGAGCGCGTAGCGGCCGTTCTTCTGCACGAGCTGGGGCGGTTCGGCAGCCAACGCCTGGGAGGCGGCAGCGGTGAAGAGAACGATCAGGAGGGGAAGGGCCGAGAAATGGGAAAAGGAGATGGCGGTGCGGAAACGCATGGATATCACCTGATCCCGCAATGTAATCGGGTACAAAGCGGAATTCAACCTTTTTGTGAGCAAGGTCCGCACGACGGTTCTATCGAGTGCGAGCGCGGACGGGTTTGCGGGGCGCGGGTCCGGTGGACTCGCGAATCACCAGACTGGTGGAAAGAACATACTGGCGGCCGCGGCGGGTGAGGTCTTCGGTACCGGCGCGCAGCGATTCGAAGAGCAGACGCGCGTACTCTTCGCGCGAGATGCGCAGCGTGGTCAGCGGGGGGTAGACGATGTCGCTCATGGAGATGTCGTCGCAGCCGGAGATCGAGAGGTCGGCGGGGATGCGCAGCCCTTTCTGATGCGCAGTGCGCAGCGCGCCGATGGCGGTGAGGTCATTGGCGGTGACGATGGCGGTGGGCACATCGGGCCGAGCGAGGATTCTGGCCATGGCGGCGGAGCCGCCGTCGATCTGATAGTTGCCCTCGACGATCCAGCCTTCCGATGAGGTCAGACCCTGCTTGACGACGGCGTCGAGGAAGGACTCGCGGCGGACGCGGGAGGTGATCAGGCCTTCAGTACCGCCGATGAAACCGAATTTGCGATGACCGAGGCGCTTGAGGTGTGCGACGAGCTGGGACATGCCGGAGGCGAAGTCGATGACGATGTCGCTGATCCCGGGGCCGGTGCGGTAGTGGTCGGTGGTGACGACGGGGATGCGATTCTGGACGAGAGATTCCAGCGGCGCGGCTTCGATTTCGGAGGTGAGGAGAGCCACGCCATCGACACGGCGGAGCAGCATGCGGCGGACCGAGCGCTGCATGCGGGTGGAATGAAAGTCGGTGTTGGCGACGAGCAGTTCCTTCTCATTTTCGACGAGCAGTTCTTCGAAGATCTTGATGGTTTCGGTGAAGAAGGGATTGGTGAGATCGGGAATGATGATGCCGTAGATCTGGCTGGTGCCGTTCTTGAGGTGGATGGCGCTTCGGTTAGGAACGAAGTTCAGATCCGTGATGATCTTCTGGATGCGCTCGGTGGTTTCTTCGGTGACGAGGCTGGAGCCGTTGATGACGCGCGAGACGGTTGCGCTGGATACTCCGGCAAGTTTCGCGATTTCGCGCATGCTGATGGACATGACTTCCCCTTGGAAGACGTAACAAAGCGGCGGCCGCGGCAGCAACAACGAACCATGAGCGTCGGAACCAGGGACCGACGCGCGGTTCACCTGCAGGGAGTGCTAGCCCGAACTGTAGCAGGGGTTCCGCGAAGTCACCACCGCGATTTGTTCTGGAAGCAAACGAAGCCTGCAGGAGTGACGATACTGGATGTAACCGTGTGCTGAACAAGGATTTGAGGCGACGCCATGGTGAGGGGTGGTCGATAACCGGGTTTCCCGGCCAAAAATAAGGCTTGACAAGCTCAAAAGGCAAGGATTAGCTTCCATTGCTGAACTGAGCAGGGGCCTGAATGTAATCGTGTACATGTGCCTGACTGTTCAGCAGAAGCTCCACAATTCACGCAGCCGATTTTTCCCAGCTTCAAATCGGGTCGAAGGCAAGACCTTTCGGAGGCAACCCATGAGATGCAAAAGCGTGTGGTTTATCGCGCTCGTCACTCTGCTGGCCATCGCGGTGCCGGCAGTTCCGTTGTTTGGACAAGTCGATCAGGGCACCATTACGGGAATCGTGCAGGATCCGTCCGGTGCAGTGATTCCCAATGCCAGCGTCACCCTGACGAACCTGGACCTCGGTTTCGTGCTCAACGCGAGAACCGACAACGCGGGCATTTACGTTTTTTCTCCGGTCAAGATTGGTAACTACTCGCTGCGGGCCACAGCGGCAGGTTTTGCCACGACGACGCAGACCAATCTGCACCTGAACCTGCAGCAGACGCTGAACGTGGTGATCGGGCTGAAGCCTGGCGCCTCGACCGAGACGGTGACGGTGACCAGCCAGGCGCCGCTGATGCAGACCCAGGAAAGCTCGGTTGGACAGACGATGGACACGCAGACCATCGAGAGCGTGCCGCTGAACGGCCGCAACTGGGTGTATATCGCGCAGCTGGCGCCGGGCACCGCACCGCCGGAGGGTTCGCGGGGGGCGGGTAAAGGCGATTTCAACGCCAACGGCCAGCGCGCCGAAGAGAACAACTTCGTGCTCGATGGCGTCGACAACAACGCCAATGTGGTCGACTTCTACAACGGCGCCAGCTATGTGGCGCAGCCTCCGCCGGATGCGCTGGCGGAATTCAAGGTGCAGACCAGCGACTACTCGGCGGAGTTCGGCCACTCGGCCGGAGCGGTGATCAACGCGAGCATCAAGTCGGGGACCAACAGCCTCCACGGAAGCCTGTGGGAGTATGTGCGCAACACCGCGCTGGACACCTATTCGTGGAACGATCCACGGACGCAGGACGTGCCGGCCTACCACGAGAACCAGTTCGGAGCCACGCTGGGCGGACCGTTCCTGAAGAACAAGCTTTTCTTCTTCGGGGATGCGCAGGCGAATCGGGTGGTGTTCAACGAGACCAGCACGGAGTCGGTGCCGACCGCTCTGGAGCGCACCGGCGATTTCTCGGAACTGCTGAACAGCAGCCTGTCGGGCAACGTACCGCTGCAGCTGTACTACCAGACCACGACAGCGCCGCCGATGGCGTTCGCGAATAACTGCATGGTGACGAGTTCGTCGTGCACCAGCAACGTGACCGGGGTGACGCTGAACCCGACGTCGCTGAAGATGCTGAACGACTACCCGATGCCGAACATCAACGGCGGGAAGCTGATCAATAACTACGTGGTGGTGCGGCCGATCATCGACAACACGTTCCAGTGGGACGCGCGCATGGATTCGACTTTAACCAGCAAGGACACGACCTATTCGCGTTACAGCTACTGGAACGAAGTTGGCTACAAGACGCCGCCTTTGGGTCCTATTCTCGATGGCGGCGGCTTCGGGGACGACGGCAAGCAGAAGATCTACGGTGCGAACTTCATGTGGTCGGAGACGCATGTCTTCAGCCCGAAGCTGACGAATGAAGCTCGGGTGGGCTTCAACTATCTGCATACCGGATTTCAGCATCCCAACGCGGCGAACTCGGGTTTTGCTGCCAGCCAGGGATTCGGCGGTATTCCGCAGGGTCCGCTGAACGGCGGACTGCCGTACGTGAACTGGCAGGGAGACGTCACCATCTCCGGCTTCGGCAGCCCGACATGGTCGACGACCGACGAACACAACAACGTCCTGCAGATTCTGGACAACGTGACAAAGATTATCGGCAACCACGCCATCAAAGCGGGGGTAGCGTTCCAGAACATCCGTTTCTCGACGCTGCAGCCACAGCAGTCGCGCGGGCAGTACTACTACAACGGCAACTACACCAGCAATGTGGGCGCGACGGCCACCGGGTACAGCCTCGCGGATTTCCTGCTGGATTCGATGAACAGCGCTGGATTGTCGAATGAAGTCATCAACGGGGATCAGCGCTGGAATAACTCCGCCTATGTGCAGGACGACTGGCGTGTTCGCCGCAACCTGACGCTCAATCTTGGGGTGCGCTGGGATTTCTTCCAGCCTTACCAGGATGTAGGTGGTTATCAGGCTTCGTATAACATGACGGGACCGTTCTCGCTGAACACCACGACGGGCTTTGGCAGCGGGAAAGCGCAGTATCTGATTCCGAGCGAAGCCAAGTCGTATGCGGCGCCGATTATCTCGCAGTTCGGTTTCGATCAGGTACTGGCCAAGGACAATATCGCCCTGGTCTACACGTCGAATCCGCATCTGCTGAACGCGGAGCACACTAATTTTGCGCCGCGGATCGGTATCTCCTGGTCGATGGATCCGAAAACGGTGATTCGCGCCGGATTCGGAATCTTCTATGGCGGCCTGGAGAGCACGGGTTATTGGCCCAACCTGGGGGAAAACTATCCATTCCAGTTCAACGGCAATTTCATCGCTCAGGGAAATTGCGGAGCCAACACCTGCCCAACCGACGGCATTACTCTCGCCAACGGCTTCAGTTCGATCATTGCGAACGGTTTTGCGTCCGATGTGACCGATCTGACGATGCGGGGCAGCGACTTCAATGTGAAAACGCCTTACACCGAGGACTGGAACCTTGCCGTGGAGCGCAGCCTTACCCACGACATGGTCGCCACGGTGGCTTATGTTGGCGACACGTCACGGCACCTGCAAATCAACATCGATCCGAACTCCTCGCTGGCACTGGAGAATCACGCCAACAACATCCAGAACGCTCGACCGCTGCCTGACTTCGGCGGGTCGGCGTACACGGGTTATCAGGGCATGAGCGACTACCACAGCCTGCAGGCGAAGATCGAGAAGCGGATGTCGCAGGGGTTCAATATTCTCGCCTCTTACACCTGGTCGCACGCGCTGGACGACGCGGTGACGCCGCTGGGCAGCACGGGAGACGGCAATTTCAGGCAGACGAATCTGATCCCGTTTAAAGACGATTACTCGCAGGCGGCTTTCGATACGCGTCAGCGGTTCACGTTCACCGGGCTCTATCAACTGCCATTCGGCAAAGGCCGTGCCTACCTGAACCAGAGCACGCTTGCCGACGAGGTCGTGGGCGGATGGTCGGCCAATGCGACATTCGTGGCGCAGACCGGCAACTTCTTCACGATTAACACGTCGGGTGTCGATACCGCGGCGGGGTTTGAGAATGGCCCCTTCGCGTACAAAGTGAAGGATCAGTACGCAACCGGCGGCGGCAGCGGCTGCGCTTCGTCGACCAAAAACCGGACGAACTGGTACAACCCGTGCTCGTTCGCGAATCCATGGAACTCGAACGATCCGGTCAACGAACCACAGCATTACATCCCCAAGTCGGCGACCGACACCACGCTGCCGAGCTATTCGATGCCGGTCTATGTGACGGCACTGAGCTCGGTGCTGGGTTACGGCGGCGGCCGGCGGGACATCGCGGTAGGCCCGGGATTTGAGCGCGTCAATATGTCGGTCTTCAAGGACTTCCATATCTGGCGGGAGCAGAGCCTGACCTTCCGCTCGGACATCTTCAACCTGTTCAACACACCGTCGCTGGGGCAACCTTCCACGGCGAACAACAGCGCGGCGGGTGGCGCCATCACCGCTCCGCGCAACGTGCAGCAGTACTCACCGGATGCGCGCTTCTTCCAGCTCTCGCTGCGCTACGCTTTCTAAGCGGCGCGAAGGGGCCACGGAGGGGATCCACGCAATGTGGATCCCCTTCTGTTTTGCGGGGGCTGTGCGATAGTTGAGGACTGACGAGGAGTCTGCCGGTGGGCGCGCGATTGAGCCAGTGGCTATGGGGTTTTGCGGCGATCGCTCTTGCGGGGCCGGGCTCGAGTTTCGTTCACGCTCAGGGTGCGCCGGCAGCGCCCGATTCCGCAGTGGAGCGGGATTTTCAGGCAGCGATGGCGGCCAGGGACCAGGGCGATCCGGACCGCGCCGAGACACTGCTTGTCGCGCTTCACAAGAGCCATCCGGGGATCTTCGCGGTCGATGAGTCACTGGGACTCCTGCTGGTTTCCCGCCACGAGGTCGAGCGCGCGCTGCCTCTGCTGGAGGCAGCGGTGCGGGAGCAGCCGTCGTCGGACGTGGCGCACGCCAACCTGGGAGCGGCGTTGTACACGCTGCATCGCAATGTGGCGGCGCTGACCGAGTTTCAGGCGGCGGCGCGGATCAATCCCGGGAATGCGTCGACGCAGCAGAGTCTGGGGCGGATTTTCATGGAGCTGCATCAGCCCGGCCAGGCCGCGGATGCGTTGATGGCGGCGGTAAAGCGGCAGCCCGGGGACGCCGATCTGGAGCTGGACTGCGTGACAGCTTTGCTGGCGGCGAATCGCGTGGAGCGGGCGCAGGCGATGCTGGCGAGCTTTGCGAATGCCGAGGGATCGGCGCGGGCGCAATCGTTGCTGGGAGAAACGGCGGAGAAGGAGGGGAAATTCCAGGAGGCGATTGGACACTTTGTGCGCGCGACGGAGCTGGATCCGAGCGAAGAGAACGCGTGGCAGCTGGGGGCGGAGTTTCTGCGCCACTGGACTTTTGCAGAAGCGATCCGGGAATTCGAGGCGGCCTCAGTGCAATTTCCGGCGAGCCAACGCATTCGGTTCGGGCTGGGCGCGGCGTACTACGGCGCTGCACGTTATGCGGAGGCGATTCCGGTCTTCGCGAATCTGCTCGATGCGGACCGCGACAACGCGCTCGACGCGGAGCTGCTGGGCATGGCCTGCACGGCTCCGACGGAGAAGGCGCAGCCCCGCTGCGATGCGCTGCTGACCTATTCCCGTGCGCATCCGCAGAATGCCCGAGCCGCGACGGACGCGGCGACGATGCTGCTGCATGAGGCTCCGACGAAAGAGGAGGCGGACGAAGCGCGGAAGCTGCTGGGCCAGGCTCTTGCGGCAGACCCCAAACTACCCGAGGCACAGTATGAGAT
>Ga0335072_10014959_pt1 | contig 11023 bp, 9 predicted proteins | sample Lox_Sample_21_FD_206725 | JGI IMG/M metagenome (GOLD analysis project Ga0335072, IMG submission 206725) | Soil microbial communities from Loxahatchee National Wildlife Refuge, Florida, United States - Lox_Sample_2.1 | ecosystem: Environmental > Terrestrial > Soil > Wetlands | place: USA: Florida... | reverse complement strand
CGGCATCTTCCTGGTCTCACTACTCATCTCGGCTCCTGTGCAGCATGGCCAGGTGTCCTACGGCGGACCATCAGGATCAGCGGAATCGCCGCGAACTCGGCGGCCATGCAGAATGCGACGAGCCCGCCGGCTGAGACACTGACCAGGACGCCGATCACGACGCTGCCAGCCACCCAGGCAGTTCCGTAGACTGCGGTGAACAGGCCGTAGGCGTGCGCCCGGCGGCCGGGAGGGACCATCGGCGCGACCGCCGCCGGGATGAGGGATTCCTGGACGCCCATGCCCAGGCCCCACAGCGCGGAGCCGGCAAGGATGGTCCAGAACCCGCCGAGGAACACCAGCGGCGCGTAGGCGGCGGACACGACCGTGAGCGGGATGAGCACGCTGATGCCGATCTTGTCGAAGACCCGGCCCAGGATGAGAGAGCCAGCGCCGCTGACGGCCATGGCAACCGAGTAGAACACGGGGGTGAGGCCGGCGGACACGATTCCCGCGTGCTGGAAGTGGTAGGCGATGAGCGGGAAGTCGGCGAACCCCGCGCCGGCCAGTGCCACCCCGGCCAGGTAGATCCAGAAGACACGCGGCAGGCTGTCGGAGGCGGCCTGGGCGGTGCCGGGCGCCAGGTCCTGCGGCCGGGGGTAGAGCATCCGGGCAACCACGAGCAGCGACAGCATGATGGCGGCCGGAATGGCTAGTACCGCGAGCGCGGCCTTGTAATCGTGATGCCGGGCTGCTAGCACGAGGGCGACGAGCAGCGGGCCGAACAGCGCTCCGAACTGGTCCAGTGCCTCGTGCACCCCGAAGGCCCGTCCGTAGCCGATGTCCCTGGCCGCGTGGGAGAGCATGGCGTCCCTTGGCGGGTTCCTGATCCCCTTGCCGATCCGCTCGGCGATGATCAGTACAGCTGCCACCTGCCAGTTCCCCGCCAGGGCGAGCAGCGGGACCACGGACATCTGCAGGATGTAGCCGAAGATCGTGATGGGCCAGTACCGGCCGGTCCGGTCGGCGCCACGTCCGGACAGCAGCCGGACGTTGTAGCCGATGAACTCCCCCGCCCCGCTGACAACGCTGATCGTGAATGCCCCGGCACCGAGCAGCCCCAGGTACGGGCCGGTGATGCTCCTTGAACCCTCGTAGGTGAAGTCGGCGAAGAAGCTCATGGCGCCGACCATCACCACGAACTTGACGGCAGGCGAGGCATTCGCCGCCCGCTGCAGCAGGCTCACCGCAGGCACCTGGGCACAGTGGGTACGGGCCGGATGGACTTGGGGGGCGGCTGCATGGGCTCCTCCTGGCTCGGTGACCAGGGACCGTCAGCGTGCCCTGCCTTCCGGGCCGCGGTTTAAGGGGTGAGCCCCATCACCCATGCTCCTGGCATTCTGCCAGATAGCACCGGAGCCCTGCCGGGTAGCCTGGGATGGGGAAGGGACCCGCCTTCGGATTCCGGGGTGCTGAGCATGGTGCAAAGGACGCTGCTGCTCCTGCGGCACGCCAAGTCGGCCTGGCCCGAGGTGCCTGACCGGGACCGGCCGCTGGCCGCGCGCGGCCAGCGGGACGCGCCCGCCGTGGGGCACTGGCTGCGCGCCGTCGGCTACCTTCCCGACCGGGTCGTGTGCTCCACGGCTGTACGGGCACACCAGACGTGGCAACTTGCGCAGCCCGCTCTCGGGGCCGACCCGGAAGCCATCTTCGACGACCGCCTCTACCAGGCGTCACCGGCGCAGCTCCTGGATCTGATACGTGGCACGCCTGCGGGCGTGCGGGTGCTGCTCGTCGTGGGTCATGACCCTGCGCTCCCCGAGCTGGCCCGCATGCTGGCGGAGGCCGCCCCCCAAGGCGGCGCGGGGCTATCGGGGATCGCTGGCCCGGCCGCGCCCGACCGGATGCGAGCCAAGTTCCCGACCGCCGCCATCGCGGCCTTCGGCTACACCGGGGACTGGGAGCTGTTCGGCCCGGGTCGTGCGCGGCTGGCCTGCTTCGTGGTCCCGCGGGAACTGCGAGCACGCAGTCGGCCCGCCAAGGGGCGATAGGGCATTGTTCGGATATCGTTGAGAACGGCGGAGGGGCCCGCCATGAACCGCGCCAGCGCCAACGGTCCCTGCTCATGAGGGAAGGCGTGCGGCATGAAGCAGGTTCTGGCTATGAGCCATGTCCGGAAGTCCTACGACGGCAGGGTCCTCCTCGACGACCTGACGCTGGCGATCCTGCCAGGGACCAAGATCGGCGTGGTCGGGCCGAACGGCACGGGCAAGTCCACGCTGCTGCGAATGATGGCGGGCCTGGAGGTGCCGTCTGGCGGCGAGATGCTGCGGATGCCCGGCCAGAGCGGCGGGATCTTGCTGCAGGAGCCACCGCTCGACGATACGAAAACGGTGCTCGGCAACGTCGAAGACGGAGTCGCCGGGACCAGGGCGCTGCTGGACCAGTACGGCGAGGTCGCCGCCAAGCTGGCCGTGGATCACTCGGGTGAGCTGCTCGATGAGCTGGGCCGGCTACAAGCGCTGCTGGACCACCTGGATGGGTGGGACCTGGATGCCCGGTTGGAGCAGGCGATGGACGCGCTGCGCTGCCCGCCTCCTGGCGCGGACGTTGCTACCCTGTCGGGCGGGGAGCGGCGGCGGGTGGCGCTGTGCCGGCTGCTGCTGTCGCAGCCGGACGTGCTGCTGCTCGACGAGCCGACTAACCATCTGGACACGGAGAGCGTGCAGTGGCTTGAGCAGCACCTGGCTAGCTATCCCGGCACAGTGGTGGCCGTCACCCACGACCGGTACTTCCTGGACAACGTGGCGGGCTGGATCCTTGAGCTCGACCGCGGTCATGCCTACCCGTACGAGGGGAACTACTCGACCTACCTGGAGGCGAAGGCCGCCCGGCTCAAGGTGGAGGGGCAGCGGGACGCGAAGCTGCGCCGTCGGCTGGAGGAGGAACTGGACTGGGTGAGGTCCAGCCCTCGTGCCAGGCAGGCCAAGAGCCGCGCCCGGCTGGACCGGTATGAGCACATGGCCGCTGAGGCGGTCTCCCGGACCAGGCTGGACTTTGAGGAGATCCAGATTCCACCCGGTCCCCGGCTCGGCAGCCTCGTGGTCGAGGCGGAGCAACTGGCCAAGGGACTCGGCGGCCGGATGCTGATCGAGGACCTGAGCTTCTCGCTGCCGCCGAATGGCATCGTGGGCGTGATCGGGCCGAACGGGGTCGGCAAGACCACCCTGCTGAAGATGATCACCGGGGAGGAGCAACCGGACGCTGGGACGATCCGGACCGGGAACACGGTGCGGATCTCCTATACCGACCAGTTGCGGTCCGGGATCGGCCCTGGCGAGACGGTGTGGGAGGTGATCTCCGGAGGAGAGGCGTACATTCGCGTGGGGCAGGCCGAGGTTCCTAGCCGTGCCTACGCGGCGGCGTTCGGGTTCAAGGGCGCAGACCAGCAGAAGCCGGCCGGGCTGATGTCTGGCGGGGAGCGGGGGCGAATGAACCTGGCGCTCACCCTCAGGCAGGGTGGCAACCTCCTGCTGCTCGACGAGCCTGCCAACGACCTGGACACCGAGACGCTGGCGTCACTGGAGAACGCCCTGCTGGAGTTTCCCGGCTGCGCGATGATCACCAGCCATGACCGGTGGTTCCTTGACCGGGTCGCCACCCACATCCTGGCGTGGGAAGGCGGCGCGGACTGGTACTGGTTCGAGGGCAACTTTGCTGCCTACGAGCAGGGCAAGGCCGCGCGGTTCAGCGGGGTGCCGGCTCGCCAGCACCGGGTCACCCACCGCAGGCTCACCCGATGAACAGGGCAGCGCCCACCATGGGCGGCCCACGGCGATGGTGCCCGCCTGGTCTCCCGGCCGAACCGCGACCTGCTGATGGCATCTGCAAACAGAGGGAGTTCTGATGCAAGAATCAGGCATCGTCGTTGGCTTGTGCGGATGCGATGCATGCCAGGCCGCTCTGCGGTACGCGATCTGTGAGGCACGCTGGCGCGGATGCCGCCTGATCGTCGTCGTGGCCTACGGGGAGACGCGCTCCTCGGCTGCTGCCGGCGCCGGCGCCGCTAGTGAAGACCTCGCGGCTGAAGCCGAGGCGACCGCACGGCGCTGCCTGGAGCTTGCCGGGACAACTACTCCGCTAGACGGACTGGACAGTCAGGTCGTGACCAGGGAAATGCTGCCTGTCGACGCCCTCGCCGCAGCTGCCCAAAACGCGGACGCCATGGTGGTGGGCCGCCATCATGGCCAGCCGGCAGCAGGAAAGCCTGTAGGGACGACAACCAGGCACCTCGTGGACCACAGCCCGATCCCGGTCATCAGTGTTCCCCGCGGCTACGAGTGAGCGCACCGGCGTCGGGGCAGCGGACCTTCAACTGGTACGTCCTGAGACTGCGCGCCGCACGCCTGAAGCATGATGAACCAGAAAGGGGCGTCCGGCGCGCTCATCGCGTTCGGTCCTGGCGCCAGCGGCGCATGAACGGGGACCGGCCCCCGGCTGGGCGGGGCCTGCTACCGCTGGCGTGCAGCAGCGCGGCAGCTGTGGCGGCGGGCCTACCAGTAAGCAGCTCGATGTGGTGCAGGCTGAGCCCGCAGCCCTCGTACAGGCTGGTGACCAGCTCGGCGGTGAGCTGGTGAGGCTGCGGGAAGCGTTCCCAGATCGGCCCAGGCTTCGTCACTTCCGGGATGCCGTGCCGGGCCAGCGCGCAATGAACCTGCGGGTCGGCGTACAGGGCAGCGAGAAGCTCGATCTCCGAGGGGCCCCGCGCGGGCGGCGGCCCGCCAACGCGGACGGGCAGGCCCTGGTCGTGAGCGGAGCGCAGCACGACGTGCCGAGAGACGCCCAGCACCCTGCCTGCCTCGTCGGCGGACAGCCCGACCTGGAGGTAAAGGGCAGCGAGTTCATCGGCGGGTATCGCGACCCGGTCCTCGCGGTTGCACCAGCCACGAGTGCGCATCGGCACACCGCGGGCGCGGAGCCGTTCCCGCACCCTGCGGTCCGGTATCCCGGCGATCTCCGCGATCTGCGCGGAGGGCATCCGCTGCTCCAGGTACAGTGCGGCCATGAGCTCATCGAGCCGCTCGCGGTCAGGGCTCTGCGGTGCCTTGCGCCGGCCAGCGCCGCGCGGTTTGACGGAGATTCCCGCCTTGCGCAGCAAGCGGGTGATGCGCTGTCGGCCGATGCCGGTGATGGCGGCGATCTTGTAGGTGGACAAGCCCTGGCACGCGTACAGGTGGACAGCTCGCTCAGGCAGTGGTGCCTGCGGCAGGTCGACGGGGCAGTGGGCTTCCGTCGCGCCGCCATGCGGGCAGCACTCCGCCGGGCAGTGCTCGCTCATTCCCGCCCAAAGCCCCCTGCCATTGCATCAGGCAGGGACCGTTGGCGGCTTGTCCGCGGTTGACGGCGAGCCCCTCCGCCGTTCGGGACAGTTTAACGCCCGCCCAGGTCAACAGCCGTTGCTACACGCCGGCTCTAGGCCCTGGACGCGATCGGCGTGGGCAAAGGGCCCGAAGCGGGCGCCGATCGGCAGGCCGCTGTGCAATGCCAGCACCGGGACAGCGTCCAGCTTGCCGCAGGCCGTCTACGCCGCCACGCGGTAATCACCGGAGAACAGGCCGTCCCGGCGCTGCGGGCGGCATCGGAGTCAGGGAAGGACATCTACCTGCGTGAGGCCGCCCTACGGAGCGTGCTCGCGATCGAGCGTGCCGCGCCGCTACTTCGCTGGCTGGGCGAGTTGAGCCGGTCCGCCTCGTTCAATGTTCGGGCCATCGCCCGGGAAGCAATAGACGGAACCGTCGACGGCGACACCGAGGCGGACGCGCTGTGATCAGGGGCTGTAACTGCGAGTGTGCCTCTCGTACCTGCCATATTTCTGGAGCCCCTTGGTATCCTGAGATCAGGCGGAGGGGCTCGCCATAATCGCGTCGTGCCAACGGTCCCTGCTGGACAGGGAAGGCATGCACCATGAACGAGGAGTCCCTTGAGGCCGTCCGTGCGGCTGAACGGATCGTCTGGGCGGCGAACTGGCGCCTTCGGGAGGAGGCGGTGCTCGGCCGCCTGGCGGGGACCGGGGGCGGTCCGCGTAAAGCCCGCGAGCTGGCCATCCGGGCATTCATGCCGTACCCGGCTTGGCCAGCATCCGGAGGTGATCCGGTTCGCCGCCTACGACGGTGAGCACCTCGGGCGCTTACGGCGCTGAGGGACGGGGACGGCGGGTTCTGGACCAATCGAGCGCTGCGGCGGCCGAGGCACTCGCCCGCGCCTGCGGCAAGAGCGTGACGAGGGCTGGCTGGTGCGGGAAGGCGACGAGCTAGGCAGCGGCACGCGGTTTGGCATCGGCAGGCCCGGGCGGATCGCCGCGATGCGCGCGGCCGACGAGTTGCGGTCCCGGAAGATAGCGGCGGCTGCCTGTTCAAGCCCGCGCTTGGCGGATGGATCGTGCGGACCTACCCTGGGGCATCGAGCGGCGGGACTAGCCGATGCGCCGTAGCTCGGGGGAGAGCAAGGCGGCGATCCTGGTGCACGGCCAGGTGGCACGTCGCCGTTCGGTTTCCTCGGGGGCCTCATCCATGACCGCGTAGTAATCCTGGGGCCCTTCCCAGCGGGGGCACTGCGAGTGCAGCGGGCACGTGCTGCGCGGCGGCTTTCCCCTGGCCTCGCAGCCAGGACGGCGACCTGAGCGGAACGCAGTCAGCGCTCGCCACAGCAGGAGGACTTCGTCTTCGCTTACCTTAGCCACTGCCATCATCACCCGTCTGATCGAGACAGGGACCGTTGGCGGTATCTCCGCAGGTTCAGGTGAGCCCCTCCACCTCCGTCCAACGTACTCTCGTTCCTCATCCACTGTGCCGGGGATAGTCCTGCGGTGCCGGACACGCGGACGGTCCCGATGCGCAGATGGCAGGTCACCGCTGCCGCGTTCCCGCCGGCGGTGGCCGGGACGCGCTGACCGCCTATAGTGGAAGCGGTGGCTTGAGGCCGCCCGGCGGTGGATCTCGCCGTGCCCGCGCGATACCTGCGGGGCAGCCGCAAGGCCGATGGGTCCTGCTCTCCACGTGTGGTGAGGAGGATGATGTGGCCGCGTTGGTGGCAAGGCTTGCTGCGCAGCCCGCGAGGGAATTCACCCGGCTTCAGTGGCTGCCGTCCGGTGGGTTCGGCAACCGGCTCGACGACCACTCTTGGGTGCCGGTTCTCGAGATCAGCCGGCAGGTCGTCCCGCGGGTTCTCAGCGCGTTGGGGGACGCCGGGGTAGCTGGCTACGCGGCACCAGCCACGAGCACCCTGACCAGGCTGCGGGGCGTGTCGGGACTGGCTGGGAGCTGGCAGTTGTGGGTCGGCGCCAGCGGATATGGCAGGGCCGAGGCGGTGCTGCTCGCCGTGATGCCGTCCCTTATGCGGAAGACGGCCCCGGCTGCCGGCAGCGCATGGCGGTGATCTGCGCGGCACTGCCGGCCGCCGCCCCACTTGCTGCTGTGGTGCTCGCCGGCCTTGCACTCATTGCGGTTGCCTGGCCGGCCTCGGCTAGCGGGCGTCCGGGGCGGTTCGCGTCCGCCCAAGCTCCCCGCACGCCTGGGAGCGCACCGGCCGGGCCGCGTGTCGCCGGTCCAGTGCCCGTGCCCGCCGGGATCGTGCCCGCCCGCCGTACCTTGCCTGCTGGTGGCGGCCGGGCGGCGGCTGGAGAACGGTACCGGGCGGTATCCCTGCCCGGTGGACGAGGAAGCGGAAGTCACAGGAGGCACACGTGAACATCGAGGTCATCGTGGAGATCCCGCAGGGATCACGGAACAAGTACGAGATGGATCACCGCACCGGCCGGATCCGCCTGGACCGGATGCTGTTCACCTCGACCAGGTACCCGCTCGACTACGGGTTCGTCCCCGGCACGCTGGCCGAGGATGATGATCCCCTTGACGCGCTGGTCATCCTCGACGAGCCGACCTTCCCCGGCTGCCTGGTCCTCGCTCGCCCGGTGGCCGTCTTCTGGATGCATGACGAGCACGGTCCCGACGCCAAGGTACTCGCCGTGCCCGCGCACGACCCGCGTGCGGCCGCGGTCAGGGACCTCCCCGACGTTCCCACCCACCTGACGGCCGAGGTCGCCCACTTCTTCGACATCTACAAGGAGCTTGAGCCTGGCAAGAGCACGGACGTGCGCGGATGGGAGGGCGTGGTCGTCGCGGAGCAGGTCATCAAGGAAGCCTTTGATCGCGCCAGTGGCCAAGAGGCCACCAGTGACCAGCCCCGCCCGTGACGAGCGTCGCCTTCTTACTTCTGGTGAGGGTTGCCGAGGTGAGGGAAGGAGTCGAGGGTGTCGGCGTGCGGGCCAGTCCGGTGGGGGGTGCCTCGTTCTTGGTGAGGAACGCGATCCGGATGTTGATAACGTCCTCGGTGAACATCCGGCCGTTGGGGTACGCGGCTGGCCGGGCGGGGTCGAAGTGCAGTACGTCCGGGAGGATGCCGTGCTCATTGAGCGCGGCGATCGCCTCCTCGCGGGCGTAGCCGCCAGTGCGGCCCATGAGGTGCACGAACTGGTCGGTCCACCGTGCCCGGTCGTTCACCGGCTCGCTGGCGTTGTACTCCTCCTTGGTCTCATCGGTGTTGAAGAAGCCGCTGACCGACGGGTGGCCGGCCCGGTCGACGTGCAGCAGCTTGCCGTCGCGCCGAACACTGCACCGGCCCCAGATGTGCAGTTCCGGGCTGGGCGCCAGCTCGGCGGTAGGTACCTCGATCGCCATGGAGAAGACATTGGCCCCGATGTTGGAGTCCACGCCGGTCCAGGGGGACTTCCCGCCCAGGTGAGGTGCGGTGAAATTCCGGCCGCCGTTGGTGTCGAACAGGTTCTGGACGCCGTCGAGGTCGAAGAAGAACGCGTCGCTCCGGCTTCCGGCGAAGACCTTCGACTCTCCGGCGGCGACCACTGCGGCCTGCGGGCCGAAGGACACGCCCGCATTGTCGACGATCCTGTCCCCCACCGCCTCGGGCTCTCGTGAGGCGGGCCCGGCGGCCCTGAGAACGCTGAATGTCTGTGCCCCGTCAGGCCCAGGGGGGCTGTAGGCCCAGCTATAGGCGATGTCGGTCAGGTCATCGCCGTCATTGTCGATGTTGAGCCGGTAGACGGCGTCGGGGTGCAGGGCGTCGGAGTTGGAGTTGGCGTTCACGATCAGCACCGTCCGTGCCGGCCCCCAGGAACCCCGAAAGCGTGCAGGTCGCAGAGGTCAAGTCGGTGATCGCCGAGCGGCGGCCCCAAGCTGAGGCCGGTGAAGTGACCGGACATGCCCGTTCCCTTCCGTCACTAGCCAGCGCCTGGCCGTGCCGCCTGATGCCACCTGGACGATCTTCGCGATCCATCCGCCTGGTGCAGGCTTGAACAGGGCAGCCGCCGGTACCTGGCGAGACGTTGGTTCCTCCCGCGCAGACCCTCGCTGCCCCTAAACAGGGACCGTTAGCGTTACGCGCTTATGACGATTCCCCCGGCTTCATTTGACTACCCGCCGTAGCGGTCCCGGGAACCATGACATCGGACGATGCGCCAGGACGACCTCCAGCGAGGCGTCCCCGATACTGGGGCAAGAGGGGATATCTCGGCTTGCCGCAGCCATTCCGCCTCGGCGCGGATGTTCCGCGTCGCCCGCGTGGAACGCGGGCCGCGACACAGGCCACGGCTCGTTCTGCTAGCGGGCGAGATCGGGGCCGCAGCCCGGATGCAACCCAGTGCAGGGCTCGTGCTGAGATTCCGCAGCCGGCGGAGGGCCATCTGCACGAGGCCCGGTATCTTCTGCCGCCGGCCTCATGCGGGGACTTCCTCGCTGTGCGCGTTGAATGCCTGTCGGTACAGGTCCTCGCCGTAGCTGGTTGCCAGCGGTGCGCCCTCGGGGAGCTTGTAGCTGCGCTGGCCGTCAGGCTCCCGCTGGGCGCGGAGGAACAGGGCCCGGCCGTCGGCTCGGGCGTGGATGCTTTCCGCCAGGTCGTACAGGTGAGTGACCATGACAACGCGGATGCCGGCCTCGGTGAGGGCGCGGATGACCTCGCGGGCGATCTGCGAGCCTTCCCGCTCGTTGGTGGAGGCGAAGGACTCGTTGGACAGGAGCAGGCCGCCCGGCGCGATCAGGTCGGTGATCGCGCTCATCCGCTCGAGCTCCTCGTCGAGCTTGCCCATCCTCATCGTCGTGTCCTCCTCGCGCTTGAAGTGCGTGAAGGTCCCTGAGCAGGCACTGGCGGAGAGTTCCTGCGCGGGAGTGAACATGCCTGCCTGGAGCATCAGCTGGGCCTGGCCGATGGCGCGCAGGAAGGTGGACTTGCCGCCTTGGTTGGCGCCGGTGATGATGACGAGCTGTCGCCCGTCAGCGTTCACGTCGTTGCCGGTGACCGGCCCGCTGAGGGTGAGCGCGAGGCTCGCGTCGTACAGGCCGCGGGCGGCGAGCCGGCCCTCGCCCACGGCCGCCGGGACCGGGTAGCAGACCGGCTGGCCCCTGGCGGCCAGCTGGTCGCGGAGGTTGAGGCAGCCCAGGTAGAAGCCGAGCTCGGCACGCAGGAGCTGGAAGAACCTTTTGACGTTGTCGGCGGACTGGGCGAGCGCGTTGGCGGTATCGCTGACCGCGCGGCTGGTCAGCTCCGATAGCGCTCGCGCCCCCGCCTCGTCCCGCTCGGGGATGGCGAAGCTGTAGGAGTCCCGCTTCCGGCCCGGCAGCCGCTCCAGCAAGCCCCGCCCGGGCGGGTGGCGGCGGAGCACGTACCCGGTGCCCTTGCCGCCCTTGCCGAGGCTGGCGCTCATCAGCGTGCCGCGCCGTAGCTCCAGCTCGGCTAGCCGCGCTTCCATCTCGGCGAAGTAGTCGCTGGTGAGCGTGGCGCCGATCATCACGAAGAACCGGGAAAACCCCCTGGACCGGAAGCCGCCGCCATGTCCGGCCGCGACGTCCGCCAGTCGGTGCAGCATGGCCAGGTACAGCGCCATGAGCTGCCGGGACCGGTAGACGATCGCGTCCGGGGAGTCGCGGAACGCGAAGCCGAACACCTGCCGCTCGACGCCGGCCGCGTCGACCGCGAG
>Ga0335072_10014958_pt1 | contig 11023 bp, 5 predicted proteins | sample Lox_Sample_21_FD_206725 | JGI IMG/M metagenome (GOLD analysis project Ga0335072, IMG submission 206725) | Soil microbial communities from Loxahatchee National Wildlife Refuge, Florida, United States - Lox_Sample_2.1 | ecosystem: Environmental > Terrestrial > Soil > Wetlands | place: USA: Florida... | reverse complement strand
GGGAGGACTTGCAGCACGGTGGACGCGGCGCGGAAGGCGGAGCGCCGGCCTAGCCACAGCTTGGTCCCGACGCGCTGGGGAAAATGGATGGCGGGAAACTCCGTGGTCAGCATGACGAGCTCGGCGGCCTGAAGATGGCTGACGTACATGGTCTTGACCTCGTGGCCCGCCTCGGTCAGCGTGCTTACCCAGCGCCCGATCTCGGTAACGGGATCGGCGCCCGCCGGCCGGTCGATGGGCAGGTGCAGGGAGAACGCCTCGATGGCCCGGCCACCGTCGGTTACTTGCCACAGAGCGGGCAGGTCAGACTCGGTGATGCCCTGGCGCATCAGCGAGGTGCGGCAGTCGACGATCAGCCGGTGGCCGGCCAGCTCGGCGGCCGCCTCGACCGAGGCCGCGGTGTACAGCACCCGCTGGTCTTCTCCTGAGGGCAGTGGCTCGGCCCCAACAGGCGCCTCCAGCACTATCACCTCACCGGCGAATGTCTCGAGCGCGATCGCGGCGTCCTCGACCGTCCCGACGGCGATCCGTCCAACGCCGAGCTCGGCGGCCGTGCGCACCAGCAGCGGAACGCTGAACCCGTAGCCGTTACCCTTCGCGACCGGGACCAGGCCAGGCTCGTCGGCGACTACCGCCCGCAAGTGCTGGTGCCAGGCCGCAGTGTCCACGTACAGGGTCAGGGGCATCACTCGACTCCTTAGGTCTACCGCTTCACCCCTTACATGCTTCTGGCGGCACGCAGGTTGCCGATCGAACTGAAAATTGACTCTCCGTGGCCAGGAAGCCACCCCGGGCATCGCCTTGATTTTTCTGACCAAAAGCTCAGGATTGGTAAAGAACTGATCGTCGCGGAGGACCTCTTGTCACGCATCTATGTACGATCGATTCCCGTCGCGCTGGCCGCATCCGTGCTAGCGCTGCTTGGGACCGGACAGCTGCCAGCGGCAGCCGCTACTGGGCAAAGAGCCGCGCTCACGGGCGCGACCCCATCGTCGATGGCGCCCGCCCCTGATGGGGCCGCCACCGGCGGCAAGGTGATCATCATCCTTAAGGATCAGCACACCAACCTGAAGCTCAAGGCCCAGGGAACGGCCCGGCGCACGGCCACCCGGTCCGACCAGGCCTCCATCGTGTCGAGCATCAAGGCCAGCGGCGGCACCAGCGTTACGCAACTGGTCAGCGTGAACGCGGTGGCCGCCACCGTCTCGGCCAATGAGGTGGCCGCGCTCCGGCATGACCCGGCCATCTCCCAGGTCGTCCCGGACGAAACGATCCAGGTGCCGACCGTGGGCGCAGTACCAACCCTCCCCGGTGCGGCACCACTGAACAAGGCGCTATGCCCCGCGAACCCGAGCAAGCCTCTTCTTGAACCGGAGGCACTCGGCGTTATGCATTATGAGAGCGACAATCCGAGTGACCCTGACATGGCCTACAAGCTGGCCGACGGGTCGGGGGTCGTCGTGGCTATCGACGGCATGAACTCGCTGGCGGGCAATCCTGACCTCATCCGCCCCGATGGCAGCCACGTGGTCATCGATTCCCCGACACCCAGTGCCGATGACAGCGACGACGAGGCCTACGGCGACGCGACGTCCGTGGCCGGGCAGGGAGATGTCGTCTACGACTACTCCAAGGAACTGCCCTTCTCCGGCCTGCCGGCGGGCTGCACGTTCGTAATGAAGGGCGACGCCCCGGGCGCGACCCTCATCGACGCGAGCCTGGTCGACACGCCGACCAACCCGGACGGGTACGCCGATGAGGACGAGGCCCAGATCATCGCGGGAATCGACAACGCGGTGATCACCGAGCACGCGGACGTGATCTCCGAGTCCTACGGCTTCACCCAGCGGCCGGGCCGGTACGCCGCCTTCTACGCGGCCGATGACGCGGCCGTCGCGGCCGGGGTGACCGTCGTGGTCTCCGCGGGCGACAGCGGCGATTCTGGCACCGTCTCCTCGCCGGCCACAGACCCGAACGTTATTGCCGCGGGCGCGACCAACACATTGCGGCTCGAGGCGCAGGCCTACGGGTTCACCAACTGGACCAACAACAACATCACGCCGCTGTCGTCGGGCGGGACCACCCCCAACAACAAGCTCGTCGACCTGGTCGCTCCCGGCTACGGTGGCGAGGCGGAGTGCAACCCGGCGGGCAGCGGGTGCCCGACGAACACCACGACCGAGGCGTTCGGCGGGACGAGTGAGTCGGCGCCGCTGATCGCGGGGGCCGCGGCCGACGTGATCCAGGCGTACGCGGCCAGCCATGGCGGCACCAACCCCACGCCCGCCCAGGTCAAGGAGATCCTGACCAGCACGGCCGAGGACATTGACGCCCCGGCCGACCAGCAGGGCGCTGGCCTGGTCGACATCTACGCGGCGGTGAAGGCGGCCGAGCAGATGCCGGGGACCACCCTCAAGGCGACCAGGCCGGGCGGCCTCGGGGCGAGCGCGGGCGGCAGCCTGCTGGCCTCGCCAACCCAGCTCGACCTGACCGCGAACGGCGGTTCATTCAGCAAGCAGGATGTCACCGTCTTCAACACCAGCGACTCGCCGACCTTCGTCACCGGCACCTACCGCTCGCTGAGCAGCCCCGTGCCGATCGGCAAGACGGTCGTCGAGCCAGTCAGCGCGCCCGACCCGAGCCTGCCAGTGCCCGCGGACGGAGCCACGGCGGCCAGCCCGGTCACGTTCTACGTACCACCCGGGCTTAGTCGGCTCGACGCCGACATGATCGTCCCCGACCCGGAAAACGGCACGATCTTGTCGTACGAGCTGATCGCCCCGCATGACAACCTCACCCAGATCTCCTACGACTACGGCACCCCGTCGACCCGGGCCGGCCGGCTCGGCAGCACGCCGAACATCCAGCACGTCGAGGTGGCCGACCCGACCCCGGGCTACTGGACGGCGAAGATCTTGTGGGCCAACGGCCGCTCGCACTTGCAATCACCGCCGAACGTTCCCGGGACCTTCACAGGGAGCATCAGCTTCCGGGTTACCGGGCAGCGCTTCATCGACTCGCCAGCCACGTTCCTGCCGACCTACATCGGGCCGCACTCGAGCGCGATGGTACGGCTCGATGTCGCGATGCCGTCGACCCCGGGCGACCACCCCGAATCGGTCCAGTTCACCGCGACCAGCGGGGCCAGGACGTCGCTGCCAGTGGCCCGCCGGACGCTGATCCCCTCGGCGGGCGGCACGTTCAAGGCACTTATCACCAGCACGGTCGGCCGGGGCGTCGGCCAGATCAGCACGTTCGACATCAACGTGCCCGCCGGCGAGAAGGACATTGACGTCTCGTTCAGCACCCCGGACGCCAGTGCCGACAACGACTACACCTACTGGCTGATCAACCCAAGCGGCACGGTGGTCGCCGAGGACGCCACGCCGACCACGACCGTGGTGGGATCGACCACCCCGGTTGCCCTGGCCGACCTGATAGCGCTCAACCCGGCCGGCGGCACCTGGGAAATCGACGTCGAGCTCAACCTGACGGTCAGTGGCCTGGAGTTCCGCCAGGTCGTCACCGGGCACGTCGCCTACAACCAGGTCCAGCCGGTGGCCGAGTCCGGGCTGCCGACTGGCACGGGTACCACGCTGGCCGCCGGGACTAGCTACCCGGCGTCGGTGACGGTCACGAACACGGCCAATGTCGGCCGCACGTTCACCGTCGGGTCGGCGGCCGGTGACATCACCGGCGTCACCCCGGTCTACATCCCGTCCGGCGGGACTTCGGCGATCACCTTCAGCGTCACGCCGAAGGCGGCCCCGGGAACCGTCGTGAGCGGAAACCTGGCCGTGACTAGCAATACGAGCGTCACCAACCAAAGCGATACGTTCGCGTCACTGCCGTACAGCTACACGGCGGGCTGACCCTCGCGAGAGGCCCCGGTCATTCATTGACCAGAACGACCGGGGCCTGGCCTCGCAGCGGACGATGCCTGTCTTCGGCGAGCGCCTTGCGCTGGGCGTACAGCTTGACGAGCGGGTCGTAGCGGTAGCTGCCGAACGCGCCGGCCTGAAGGAGGTGGACGTCGGCGAGTGACTCCAGCATGGCGAAGGTCAGGTGCTCAGGCATCCCGGTCAGGGCGGCTACCTCAGCCACCGAGATCTCCGGGCTAGCAGCCATCGCGGCCTGCCGGAACACGAAGGCCTGAGGGCCGGCGAGCTGCTGGTAGGCCAGTTGGAACGGCGCCTCAACCTGCTCGCAGTCGGCGTGGGTCAGCACGGGCTGGGAGAGCTCTTCGTCGAGCTGGCCCGCCATCGCCGTGAGCTTCCAGGCCGGGCGGGCCACGAGGCGGGCGGCCGCGGTCCTGATGGCGATCGGCTGGCCGGCGCACAGGCTGACCACCCACTGGGCAGCGGCTCGCTCGGCCGCGACTCGTTCCCGGCCGATCAGGCGCTCAAGCAGCTGCAGGGCCTCGTCCGCGGGCAACGGATCAACCTCGAACCAGCGCGTCCCGGGAAGGTTGATCATCCGCCGCTGGGTGGTGATGAGGACGGCGCACCCGCGGAGGGCGTCGAGCAGGAGACGCGCCTGGGCGGCCTCGCGCACGCCGTCGAGGACCACGAGCACCCGGCGATCGGCCAGCTCAGCTGGCAGCAATACGGATCCCCGGTCTACGGTGAGGCCGGGCAGGAAGGCCTCCCACAGGGTCACGTGCAACTGGGCGAGGACCGCGCAGGGATCGGCCTGGGAACCGCCGGCCGAGCTAAGTTCGGCGTAGAGCAGGCCGCCGGGAAAGGCGGCCCGGGCGCTGTGCGCGGCCTGGATGGCCAGCGCGGTCTTGCCGATGCCCGGCATTCCCGTGATCGCGAGGGCGGGCCAAGCCGAACTGTCGGTGAGGGCCTCGACGATGGCGGCCAGCGTATGCTCCCGGCCGATCAGGTCGGCGGGGACCGGGGGCAGTTGCATGGGCGCTGGGGCCCCAGGGGCCGGGGACGTGAGGGCCGGGAGCATGGGGGCCGGGGGTCTGGGGGCCGGGGGCTTGGTTGCACTGTGCGGGCTGGCGAGGCCGTCACTGGCAGGCGGGATGAGGCCCGCGTCCGAGCGCAGGATGCGCCCGTGCAGGTCGCGCAGGCCCGGGCCAGGGTCGATGCCGAGCTCGTCGCGCAGCAAGCGCCGCGAGCGGTCGAATGCGCCCAGCGCGTCGGCCTGACGTCCGGCCCGGTACAGGGCCAGCATCAGCAGCTCACTGAGCCTTTCCCGAAGCGGGTGCTCATCAAGCAGGACCCCGAGCTCGGCGATGGCGGCCAGGTGGCCACCCGACTCGATGTCCAGGGACAACCGGTCCTCGGTCACGGCCATGCGCAGCTCGAGCAGCCGGGCGCGCTGAGAGTCGGCGTAAGGCCCCTGGATCCCGGCAAGCGGCATGCCCCGCCACAGGGCCAGGGCCGCACTGAGCTGACGAGCGGCCAGGGTCAAGTCCCCGTGACCTCGAGTCAGCTGAGCCTGCTTGACCTGCTCAGTGAACAGCTCAATGTCAACGCTGATCTCACCGGCCTCGAGGGCGTAGCCATCGCCAACCGACTTGAGCACTTCGGCGGCCTGGTTGCCGGTGACCGGGTCCAGGCACCGGCGCAGTCGCGAGATGTACGTCCGGACGGTGCCGACCGCCGCGCGGGGCGGGTCTTCGCCCCAGATGGCGTCGACCAGGATGTCGGTCGGCACCTGCCAGCCGCGGGACAGCAGGAGGATCGCGAGCACGGCCCGCTGCTGCGGAGACCCGAGGTCGAGCTCGGCGTCATTACTCCAGGCCCGGACGGGCCCCAGGACCTCGAACCTGAGGCCCTCGGCCAGTCCGCCCACTGCCTGCCCTGATGAAACTTGAGCACCCGTCACCAAGTCCGTCTCCCCGAGGTCTGCCGCGCCTGGCTAACCGCACACGTACACACATAGAGCACTAGAGGCTGAGCTAGATACGGCCGGACCCGCAGCCGGGGATTGTTGATGGTCCGTCATCGGTTCGTTGATCGCCCGAATGTGCCATGTAAGCGCAGAACGGCTGCGGGGCTGTTCCTCCGCCGAGGGGGAGGTCAGCTCACCTTGAGCAAAGGATGACGCAATGAGTGTCCCCCCACCAGTCGGTGGCGACTGCGCCGTGACCGAGGCCGACGCGGGCTCGCTGGGCGCGGTTGTCGACGGGGTCGTCCGGGTGCCCGGCGATGACGGCTACGCCGAGGAGTGCGCGACCTATAACCTGTCCCTCCCCCGGCGCCCGGCCGTGGTGATCGGTGCGGCCAGCCCGGGCGACGTCAGCTCCGCGGTCCAGTTCGGTGCGGCCCGGGGCCTGCCGGTGGGCGTGCTGGCTACTGGCCATGCGACCTCGGTACCCGCGGACGGAGCGGTCCTCGTCACCACGAGGCGCATGAACGCCGTGTCGATCGACCCGGTGGCCCGCACGGCGCGGGCCGAGGCGGGTGTCCGCTGGCAGCAGGTCATCGAGGCGGCCGCGCCCCACGGGCTGGCCCCGCTCAACGGCTCCTCTCCGCTGGTCGGCGTGGTCGGCTACACGCTCGGGGGCGGGCTTAGCCCGGTCGGCGCCCGGGCACGTGGCTGGGCCGCGGATCATGTGCGGGCCATCGAGATGGTCACCGCGGACGGCGAGCCGGTCCGGACGACACCGCAGCGGGACGCCGACCTGTTCTGGGCGGTACGCGGGGGCAAGGACAACTTCGGCATCGTCACGGCGATCGAGTTTGGCCTGTTCGAGGTGGAGCGACTGTACGGGGGCGCGCTGTACTTCCCGGGCGAGCTGACCGCGGACGTGCTGGCGGCCTTCCAGGAGTGCGCGCCGACGCTGCCCGAGGAGATGACGATGTCAGTCGCGCTGATGCGGCTCCCGCCGCTTGACATCGTCCCCGAGCCGTTGCGCGGCAGGCTGGCGGTGCACGTCCGGGTGGCCTACCTGGGCGGGGCGGACCAGGCCGAGCGACTGCTCGCGCCGATCCGCCGGGTGGGGCCAGTGCTTATCGACACCGTCGGTGAGCTGCCCTACGAGCACGTGGGCATGATTCACGCCGACCCGCCCGTCCCGATTCCGGTGCATGAGCGATCGCTGCGGCTGGCGGAGCTCCCCGAGGCGGCCGTGGCGGCGCTGGTCGCGGCGGCGGGCCCGCAGGCCCACTGCCCGGTCACCATGGTGGAGCTGCGTCAGCTCGGCGGCGCGCTGGCTCGCGACCCCGAGGTCCCCAACGCGGTCGGCGGCCGGAATGCCGCCTTCCAGGTCTTGTGCGCCGGAATAGCCGACCCGGATGGCGCCCAGGCCATGAACGACAGCATCGACCGGGTGCTGGACGGCTTGCGCCCATGGGAAGCCAACGGCGGGACGCTCAACTACCTGGGCAGCCGCGACACCGGCCCTGAGGCCATTCGCGAGGCATTCGGCAAGCCCATCTACGACCGGCTGAGCCAGGTCAAGCGGAGCTACGACCCGGGCAACCTGTTCCGGCTCAATCACAACATCCAGCCGGCCACCTAAGGGACGCCCGCTCATCACGAACGGAGGGTAATCATGCACACACGTGAAGCCGGCCGGCCCGAGCCGGCCAAGCTAGACAGCGAATTCATCCAGAACCCGGAGGCGGTCTACGCGCTGCTGCGGGAGGAGGGACCAGTCCGGCAGGTCACCATGGCGGGGGTGCCGGGATGGCTGGTGACGTCCTATGACGACGCCCGGGCGCTGCTCAGCGATCCCCGGCTTGGCAAGGACTACACGCGCATCGCCGACATCCTCCCGCCGAGCGCGGCCGGCATATACGCCACGCCGCTGGCCGCGACCATGCTGGCGTCCGATCCGCCGGATCACACCCGGCTGCGCAAGCTGGTGACCAAGGCGTTCACCGCGCAGGCCATCGCCGGGCTCCGGCCGGTGATCGAGCAGACGGCCGAGGAGCTCCTCGACGCGATGGCCGACGGGGCAACCGCGGACCTGCTCAGCGCGTACGCTCTTCCGCTTCCGATCGCGGTCATCTCCGCGATGCTGGGCGTGCCTAAGGCGTACCAGGGCTCGTTCCGCGACTGGACGCTGTCCTTCGTCTCCATCAGGCCGCCCGAGGTACTGGCCGAGGCCCAGCGGCACCTGAGTGCCTTTCTCAGCGCCCTCATCGAGGACAAGCGCGCGCAGCCCGGCGATGATCTCCTGTCGCAGCTGGCCCGGGTGGCCGAGGAGGGCAGCCAGCTGTCGACCGAGGAACTACTGCGGATGGCCTTCCTGCTACTCACCGCCGGCTTCGAGACCACGGTCAACCTCATCGCCAATGGCGTGCTCTCGCTGCTGCGGCACCCGGCCCAGCTGGCGCTGCTGCAGTCCGATCCGGCGCTGCTGCCGGACGCGGTGGAAGAGTTCCTGCGCTACGAAGGGCCGGTGCACGTCGCGACCTACCGGTTTACCAAGGAGGCTGTCTACGCGGGCGGCACCCGCATCCCAGCGGGCCAGATCGTCTTGATCTCACTGCTGGCCGCTAACCGTGACGAGGACCGGTTTCCTGACGCCGACCGTCTCGACATCACCCGTCCGCCCGGCGGGCACATCGCGTTCGGACACGGCATCCACCGGTGCCTGGGGGCGCCACTGGCCCGGCTCGAGGGGCAGATCGCCATCGGCAAGCTGCTGGGCCGGTTCCCGGCGATGACCCTGGCGGCTGAGCCGAGCGAGCTGCGCTGGCGGAGCAGCACGCTGATGCACGGCCTGCACTCGCTTCCTGTGCGCCTCAGCTAGCCCTCTGGCCATCCTGAATCTCAGCGCAAGGAAATGTCCACGTGTCCCGTGAGCTGGATGAACGGTCGCGGGTCCGTCACTGATAGCCACCTCACAGTGTCATGAAACCGCATCCCCGCTGGGCAATGCCCAGGATAATATCTGCCCAATTATTATGGATTCGGTGGACTTTTAAGGAGTGCGGGCGTGGGTGTCTTCAAGCTCGGTCTCACCTGGGGCAAGGTCGGCTACGCACTGTCGTGCGTAGCCGCGGCCGGGATCCTTGTGGTGGCGGGCAACGCGTCCAAGACCGTGGGCTTGATCCACCAGCTCGGGCAGGGCGCCGTACTCGGCGCCGGCCCGTCGGCGGGAGCGATGAACATCCTGGTCATGGGGCTGGAGAGCCGGACCAACTTCCAGGGGCAGAACCTGTCGGTCCAGCAGCTGACCGAGACCCACTCGGGCAACAAGGCTCAGGTTGACGCGGGCCTTGAGGGGTCGCAGGACACCGACACGCTGATCTTGATCCACATCTTCCAGGGCGGGCAGAAGGCGTCCGGGTACTCGATCCCCCGCGACGACGTGGTCAACTACCCGTACGCTCTGGCCGTCCCGACCGCTTCTGGGTCGGTCACCGTGACCGAGGGCAAGATCGACGCGGCCTACGCCTACGCCTACCAGGCGTCGCTCGGCCAGACCGTCGACACCAAGATGAGCCAGCAGCAGCGCTACCTGGAGGCCAACCAGGCCGGCCAGCTGTTCGAGGTGCAGACGGTCGAGTCGGTCACCGGCGTGCACGTCGACCACTTCATCGAGTCCAACATCATCGGCTTTTTCGAGCTGTCCCAGCAGTTCGGCGGGCTTGAGGTCTGCATCCAGCCCGCCCCGGCGCAGGCGGGCCTGCCCCGCGGGGCCAACCTGACCGACCATGACCCGCTCACCGGCAGTGACAACTCGGGCTTCGACGCGTACGAGGACGGCTACAACCGGAAGAAGGGCGGCAAGCAGTACCTTCACCTAGCCGCCGACCAGTCGCTGGCCTACGTCCGGTCGCGTGACACCCTGCCGGGGGTTGACATCGGCCGGACGGCCCGCCAGCAGGCGGCCATCGCCTACATCCTGTGGAAGCTGAAGACCGACGGCGTGCTGAGCGACGTCTCGCAGATCGACACGCTGCTGTCTAACGCCAAGGGCTGGCTCATGTACGACAGCGACTGGAACCTGCTCGACTTCGCGCAAGACATGGGGGCGCTGTCCGGCAACGGACTGCACTTCACCACGCTGCCCGAACTATCGCTTAACGGGGTGAGCATCCCCGATTACGGTAGCTCGCAAAGCGCCAACTACATCGACGTGCCGCAGATCCAGCAGCAGGTCAACGAGACTTTCTACGGGACCTCGATGGTCCCGGCCTCGGCCTCCCAGGTGACCGTGGACGTCTACAACGGCAGCACCACCGGCGGCCTGGCCGGGCTTGTCTCCAAGGACATCGCGGCCATGGGCTACAAGGCGGGGGCCGTGGCTGACTCGGCATCCCAGTCACAGAAGGTCCAGAGCCAGACCGAGGTCTTCTACGGCGGGGGCGGCGCGGCCCAGGCGAACGCGCAGGTCATCGCCAACGTCATGGGCGTGCAGCAGGCCACCTCGCTGTCCTCGCTGCCGGCCGGCCACGTCGAGGTGCTGCTCGGCAGCCAGGTGGCCGAGCAGGCCCCGGGGCTTGAGATGTTCGCCGCCGACAGCGTCAACGCCGGGCTGTATGTCAACGGGGCCGAAGAGCAGGGCGGCGAGAGCGCCAGCCAGATCCCGGCGGACATCATGGCCGCCGAGAACTCCAGCCCGTCGGTCGAGGTGCCCGCGTACTCGTACCGGGCGGCCGCTCCGAGCCACTCGGGCTCGGCTGGGTCGACGAGCAAGCCCAAGACTTCCTCGCCGGCCAAGCCGTCGGGCACGTCGCCCGCCAAGTCGAGCGCACCGGCCACCGGCAAGAAGTCGTCGCCGACCTCGTCCAAGAAGCCTGCGAGCGGGAGTTCCTCCGGGTCGACCTCCACGGGCGCGAACCCGCCCTACGGCCTGACCACCTGCCCGTACTAGTCGGACCCCGGTCCCGGCACCGCTCCCGGCACCGGTCTCGGCACCGATCGTGATGCCGGGAGCGGATCTCCCGACGAGGCCGCCTAGGTCGGATGTCCCGTTGTCACCAGCGGTCAATCGCGTCACAGTAGGTAACTCCCATGAGGGCCGATGGTTAGCAATGCTGTGGATTGTGCCGAAAAACGCGGCACAATCCACAGCATTCATGCCGGAAAGGGGCTGTCCGGGTGAGGG
>Ga0335072_10014957_pt1 | contig 11025 bp, 11 predicted proteins | sample Lox_Sample_21_FD_206725 | JGI IMG/M metagenome (GOLD analysis project Ga0335072, IMG submission 206725) | Soil microbial communities from Loxahatchee National Wildlife Refuge, Florida, United States - Lox_Sample_2.1 | ecosystem: Environmental > Terrestrial > Soil > Wetlands | place: USA... | reverse complement strand
CCAAATTCCTGCTCCAGAGGCAGGCGTGTTGCCGGTTACACCATCCCGGATCGGACACCCAAGAATAGCGACCGGCCCCGCGGTCCCGGCGCCGACTCCCGGTGGCGCTATGCCTGCGCGGGCGAGCCGTTCGGCGTAAAGAACGCCGTGATCGCCTCCTCCAGGCCCGGGTCGAGCACGAGCAGCACCTCATCGCCGTCGGCGATGACCGTGTCGGGCTTGGGCACGAATCCCGCGCCCTCGCGCAGCACCGAGATGATCAGGCTGCCCTCGGGCAAGGCGATGTCAGAGACGCGTTGGCCGACGACCGGCGCGTCGGCTGAGACCTCCAGCTCGATGATCTCCAGGCGCTCCTCTTCCAGGGCGAGCAGGTGCACGAGCCCGTAGCGGGGCACCTCGTGCTCGATCAGCCGCAATATCAGGTCGGTCGCCGAGACCGCGGGCTGGATACCGAGCAGACGGAAGTGGTCGTGGTTGCGGGGGTTGTTGACGCGGGCGATGATCCGCTCGCACAGGTACTTCTCCTTGGCGACCTGACTCACGAGCATGTTGTCCTCGTCATCGCCCGTGACCGCGATCACCAGATCGGCGCGCTGGATGCCGGCCCGCTCGAGCACCCACAGCTCGGTCGCGTCACCGTACTGGGCGGCGTGCTCGAACTCCTCCTCGATCGCCAGATACGCGGGACGCGAGGACTCGATCAGCGTGATTTCATGCCCCTTGGCGATCAGCTCGCGGGCGAGGTTGCGCCCCACCTTGCCGGCTCCGACGACGATCGCGTACACGTCTACTCACCCAATCCCTTCATGTGTCTGTACCCGTCCTGTGCCCATGTCCGTCTTCCCTGTGCCATCCGCCGTCTTCCCCGTGCCATCGCCGTCCCCCGTGCCATCCGCCGTCTTCCTGCGCCATCCGTATAGGTGTGGGTGTGATCCGAATACATAGGTGTGGGTGTGTTTCGCCGCCCGCCGCGTGTACGCCGGTCAGGCGACCGTCTCCGGTGCAAGCGCCTGCTCGAACATCTCGATCGCGTGTCTGGTTGGGGAGATGGTCTGCAGGCCCTGTTCGCCGTACCACGCCGCCCGCGCCGGGTCCATCACGCGCGCGATCACCTTGCGCACGCCGAACCGCCGCTGGGCGATCTGGGCGATGATCAGGTTGGTGTTGTCGCCGTCGGTCGAGGCGATGAACACGTCGGCGCGCTCGATCCCGGCCTCGATCAGCGCGTCTGTCTCGAGTGCCGTGCCGACCGTGAACTGACCGCCCGCGTCCTCCCAGCTGCGACTCTGCCCGGCATCCAGGCGCTCGTGCGAGAGCGGATCCTCGTCTAGCACCGACACCTCGTGCCCGGCGGCCAGGGCGGACTTGGCCACGGCCGAGCCGACACGCCCGGCGCCCACGATCAGCACGAACATGGATCGGGCATTCCGCGGGCCGGGGTGTTGGATTCCAGGAGTCCGAGACAGGGGATGTTGGAACCCAGGAGTCTGAGAGAGAGGATGTTGGAATCGGAAGCCAGGGTCTTGCGGGCCGGAGCGTTGGCGCGGATGTGGCTGTGACGGGCAACGGCAAACATGCGCGCAGGTTAGACGATGCGCACCGGCGCTAGCCGCTCGTGACAGGGGTGGCGGCCCGGGTCGCCTCGCGGCGCTCAGTCTCATCCGCGGATGCGGGCGCGGTCACGATCACACGGCAGGGGGCCTTGGCGATCACGTACTTGGTCACGTCACCGACGAAATCCTCGAGCGGCCCGCCACGCCCGCCGAGGCGCGAGCCACCGCGGATGCGCGAGGCCTCCTCGGCCGCGAGCACGATCGCCTCCACGCCGCGGCGCTTGGCCTCCTCGACGATCGCGTACCCCGCGCGGCGGGTTCTGATCGTGGCGGTGGCGACCTGCACACCGGTGTACTCCTCCCCCACCGCCCGCGCGCGAGCCAGCGCTTGGCGGGCGTGCGCCACCTGCGCCTCGGGCAGCCGCGCCTCCAGCGGCAGCGACATCGGGATCACGAACAGCCACACCGCCTCGATCGTGGCGGCGTCGATCGCGGCCTCGTCGGTCTGTTCTCCGGACACGAGCAGCGCCGCGGTCTGCACTATGTCCTCGTCGAGCGCAGTGCCCAGCAGCGGCACGAGAATCGAGCCGTACTCCTGTTCGGGCGCTGGCTCTGAACGTGTGAGCATCTGCGGGGAGACCGTCACGCGTCGCCACAGCGAGGTCTCATCGGCGCGGCGATAGACGACATACAGCACGATCCCGACCGCCATCCATCCCAGGCCCACATACCGCGCGGGTTCGTGCACGATCAGCACCGCCAGCCACCCGCCGGCCGAGACGAGCGCACCGAACGCCGCCGGCAGCGGTAGCCGCCCGCCGCGCAGCCTGACCGACAGCGGCACACGATAGGGACGGTCGCGGTCGGGCTCGGAATAACGCAATCGGCAGATCGACAGGTGGGCGATCGTGAACGCGAGCATCGCCCCAAACGCGTACAGCCCGACGAGAAAATCGAGGTTCTCCGATGCGGCCAGCCCCGCCGCGATCACGCCCGCGCACGCGATCAACACGTAGGGAGTCGAGCGCGTGGGGTGCAGGCGACCGAGGCCGCTGGGAATCTGACGGTTGGTCGACAGCGAGTACGCCAACCGGGACAGCCCCAGCATCGCCGAGTTGGCGGCAGCGAGCAGCGTGAGCGTCGCCAGCGCGCCGACGAGATAGCGCAGCGCTTGCGAAAGCCAGTGCGGGTGCATCTGGTTGACGATCCCGATCATCGGGTCGTTCAGGTAGCGCGTGGCCAGTTCGGTTTGGGTGCCGTGCACGGGCAGCGCAGTCACGGCCACGATCGCGATACCCACATACCCGATCACGACGGTCGCCGCCCCGCTACCCACCATCCGCCGCAGGCCGGCGCGTCCGATCCGCACCTCGCCGGCGACTCCCGCCGCGGACTCGAGGCTCGTGAACGCGATCGCCGCGATCGTCAGCGCGAACACGAAGTTCCCCCAGGTCGGGGCGCTGCCGATATGGATCGGATCGAGCAGCGTGTGCGGGTCGAAGAACAGCACGAGCCCGAGCACGACGATCAACAGCTGCAGCGCGAGGTCTCCGATCACGAGCGTGCCCACGCGCCGCGCCCGCCGCCAGCCGAACCCACGAATGTTGGCCAGCACGACCCAGGCGATGAACACCAGCGACAGTCCCAGCGCCTCGTCGCTGTCGCCGAGTGGGTGCCAGAACACGCGCAAGTACTGCGTGGCCGAATAGGCGGTGACGGCGATCAGGATCGTATAGTCGAGCAGCACCGCCCAGCCGGCGATAAAGCTGACGAGCTCGTTGAACGCGTAGCGCGCGAACACGGTCGCGCCGCCGCGATCCTGGTGCAGCGAGGCCCCCTCGACGTAACTCAGCGCTGTCAGCACGAAGAACAGCGCCGCCAGCAGGAACACGACCGGGGTCAGCCCGAGCGCGTGCCCGGCGATCACCCCGAGGGAGAAGTAGATCGCGCTGGCCAGCGACGTGTAGACGATCGCGAACAGACGCGGTGAGCCGATGCTGCGTTTGACGATCACCCGCGAGCGGGCCGCCAGCTCGGCGCCAGCGTGCTCGGTCTCGACCGTGGCATGGGCGATCGTGTGTGCGACTTTCTCCATGCCGTCCGAGTGCTCTGCCGGCGAGCCGTTGCCTGCCGAGTCGCTCACGTGCGTCGTCCTTTGCGTACGAGCAGGTACAGGCGCCCGGCACCCGCGGCAATAAACAGCACTCCGAGCAGCATGCGCGGCGAGATCACACTGGCGTGCTCGCCCGCGGCCTGCACGAGCAGAGCCACGCCGATCGCCGCCATCAGCAGCGACAGGACCAGAGTGGCTCCCTGGTGCGCATCTCGACCTGTCATATCTTCGCTGAGCTTAGGCTCTTGCGAGGATCAGGCCGAGACACCTCACGTGATCAACGGGATGATCAGGATCGCGACGATGTTGGCCACCTTGATCATCGGGTTGATCGCCGGCCCCGCCGTGTCCTTGAACGGATCGCCTACCGTGTCGCCAGTGACCGAAGCGGCGTGGGCTTCAGAGCCCTTGCCGCCGAACGCCCCGTCCTCGATCAGCTTCTTGGCGTTGTCCCACGCCCCGCCGCCGGCGGTCATCATCACGGCGAAGAAGAACCCGACGACGATCACGCCGATCAACAGTCCACCGAGCGCCTTTGTGTCGATCAGGCCGACGATGATCGGCAGGCCGATCGGCAGCAGCGACGGCACGATCATCTCGCGCTGCGCGGTCTTGGTGACGATGTCCACGCACGTGGCGTAGTCCGGCTCTTCGGTGCCCTCCATGATCCCGGGGTGCTCGCGGAATTGGCGGCGCACCTCCTCTACAACCGCCCCACCGGCGCGGCCGACGGCCTCGATCGACAGCGACGCGAACAGGCACACCATCAGCCCGCCCAGCAGCAGCCCGATCAGCACCTGCGGTTCGTTGATCGAGAAGATCAACGTTTCGATCGACCGGTGTTCGTGGTCGGCCAGTTCCTGGCGGAACCCGGCGAACAGCACCACCGCCGCCATCACAGCCGAGCCGATCGCGTAGCCCTTGGTGACGGCCTTGGTCGTGTTGCCCACCGCATCCAGTGGGTCGGTCACGTTGCGGACCTCCTCGGGCAGGTCGGCCATCTCCGCGATACCGCCCGCGTTGTCGGTGATCGGCCCGAACGCGTCCAGCGCGACGATCAGTCCGGTCAGCGACAGCTGGCCCATGACCGCGACGCCGATCCCGTAGATCCCGGTCGTGCCGCCGCCCGCGAGCTTCCACGCGCCGAGAATGCCGAGCACGAGCACCAGCGCGGGCAACGCCGTGGCCTGCAGGCCCGAGCCGAAGCCCTGGATGATGTTCGTGGCGTGGCCGGTGATCGAGGCCTTGGCGGTCTTCTTGACCGGCGAGAACCTGGTCGAGGTGTAATATTCGGTCAGCACGAACAGGCACGCGGTCACACCGATTCCGATCAGTGCGCACAGGTAGAGCTTGCCCCACGACGGCGCGTTCACAGCGCTGCCGACCTGGCTGAAGCTGAGGTTGTTCATCAGCCAGTAGGTGATCGGCGCGAACGCAGCCGCGGCAAGCACGCCGGAGAGGATCAGCCCCTGGTACAGCGCCCGCTCGACGTTGCCCGCTTTGGAGCGCACGGCGAACGTGCCGATGATCGATGCGATGATCGCGACCCCGCCCAGGACGAGCGGATAGATCACAACCTGCGTGGACTCGTGAAACGTGAGCACGCCCAGCAACATCACAGCGACGGCCGTCACGGCATAGGTCTCGAACAGGTCGGCTGCCATGCCGGCACAGTCGCCGACGTTATCGCCCACGTTGTCGGCGATCACGGCCGGGTTGCGCGGATCGTCCTCGGGTATGCCCGCCTCGATCTTGCCGACGATGTCAGCGCCAACGTCGGCGGCCTTCGTGAAGATGCCACCGCCCAGACGTGCGAACACCGAGATCAGCGAGCCGCCGAAGCCGAGGCCGATGAGCGCGTCGACGGCCGTTTTCTGGCTATCGTTGAACACAGCCGTCAGCAAGCCGTAGTAGCCGGACAGACCGAGCAGCGCGAGGCCCGCGACCAGCAGGCCGGTGATCGCCCCGCCGCGGAACGCGACGCTCAGCGCCGGGGACACGCCGCCACGGGCAGCCTCGGCCACGCGGGCGTTGGCGCGCACGGACACGTTCATGCCGATGTACCCGGCCGAGCCCGACAGCGTCGCCCCGATCAGAAACCCGCATGCGACGGCGATGTTCTGGATGAAGATCAACGCGACGAACACCACCACGCCGACCATCGCGATCGTCGTGTACTGGCGGTTCAGGTACGCGCGCGCACCTTCTTGGACGGCGCGCGAGATGCTTTGCATACGCTCGTTGCCGGGCGACAGCGCCAGTAGCGCGCGCGTCGTCAGTAGGCCGTAGGCGACGGCGCATGCGGCGCATACGAGGGCCACCACGACCCCGTGGTTCGTCAAAAAGCTGCTCAACCTTTAATCCTCCGCGGTCTGTTTTGCGTGCCGCGCGAGGATCGCGCGCACAGTTCCCACCGCCCTCCTACGGCCGGTGCCCGTCGCACACACGTACGACGCACACCACCTGGGCGGCGTAAAAGCGCGGGGAGTCTATCGTGCTCGTCGGCGGAACGCCGGCTGGTGGCGCTCAGCGGCCGGGAACCCACAGCCTGCCGCTCGACTGCGCAGGGCCGGGCTGGGACGGTGACTGAGGCTCAGACGGGGATGGCGATTGCGTTCTTGTCACATCCTCGCCCTTCTCTGCGACGCCCGCCTCGCGCGCGTAGGCCATCTGCAGTTGCGACAGCGCGTCGCGCAGGGGACGCAGCTCGCCCGGGCGGCGCCGCTCGAGGATCGGCAGCAGCCCGCGGACCGCGTCGATCGCGTCCCGAACCTGCTCGAGGTCGCGCGCTTGGGCACCCGCGTCCGACCCCGCGCCGGCGGCGGGCCGGTCGGGAGGCGGCGCCAACCCGAGCCGGTAGCCGCCGATGTTGAGCAGCGAGACAGCGGCTTGCAGCACCATGTCGGCGCTAGTGATGTGACTCATCTCCGCTTCGTAGGCCGCGCGAAGCTCCTCCTCGCTCGGCGCGCTTGCGCTGGGGTCGGCGCTCATACGCTCACCTCCTGTTGTGGGTAGCTCTGCAGGGTCTCGGCGACACTTGCCGCGAACACCTCCTCACGGGCCGCGCCCGTCTCGATCAGGCGCCGCTGGCGTTGTGCGCCGTTCAGTTCGGAAAACACCGGCTCGATGTGAAGCTCGCCACGCACAGGCGCGGTCCACCGCAGCAGGCGCTCGATCGCCGCACGCGCCGGATACTCCTCACCATGCTCTAGATCGATCAGCAGCCCGTCCAGGCCATAGCGGATCGCACGCCACATGTTCTCCTCGATCAGCCGTGGCGGCGGGTCGAACACAGGCGCGCCTTCGTCGACGTCGCGTACCGCCTGGGCGATGCTGGCGACGATCAGCCCGGCAAGCGCCTCGGACTCCTCCGCGGTCGCCTGCGCGTCGCAGATGCGCACCTCGACCGTACCGAACGCGAAATGGGGTCTGACCGACCACCACACCTGGGTGAACTCGACGATCGAACCGGTCCTACGCAGAAACTCGATGTATTCGCGATATGCCTGCCAACCCCCGAACGCATCGGGCACGCCGCAGCGAGGGAAGCTCTTGGTGAAGCTCTGCGTGCGCGCGGAGTGCAGTCCGCTGTCGCGTCCATCCAGGTAGGGCGAGTTGGCGGATATGGCCAGCAGCAGCGGCAGCACCACGCGCAGTCGATCGCACGCCCGCACCGCCCGGTCGATGTCGTTGACCCCCACGTGCACGTGCAGGCTGAACGTGTTGTTGCGCCAGGCCACGTATTTCAGGCCCTGCTCGACGCGACGATAGTGATCGGTGTCGATGATTCGCTGCTCGCGATAGTCGGCCCACGGGTGGGTGCCGGTCGCCGCCAGCGCGACTCCCTCGGCGTCGGCCAGCGCGAACAGCCGCCGGCGGCGCTCGCGTTGACGGACCAGCGCATCGTGCAGGTCTGCGCCAACGCCGGAGATGATCTCGATCTCCGAGCTGATCAGCTCGCCGGTGATGTGCTCGTGCAGCAGTCGGTCTCGCTGTGCGACCTCACACAGGTGTTCATAGCGCGGGATCATTTCGAGCGTATCCGGGTCGAGGATCGCGAACTCCTCCTCGACCCCGACGGTGCCATCGCTCGCTTGCGCGAACGTCTCAGCCGCTTTGTCCAGATCGAGAGCGCCGCTCATAGACGTTCAGAGCGTAGAACGCTGGGAGACGAGGCTCGGGGGAAGCTCGAACGCAAGGCTCGGAGGACTCGGAGAAGATGCGAGGACAGGACTCGATGGGCTCGAGGCAGCTTTGGCGAGAGGCTCGAGGTCGGGCTCAGATGGACTCGGAGGAGATTCGTAGGCGCGAGGGAACTCAGGTCAGATAGAAGTACAGCGCGTACAGGAGGTCCACAGCCGGGCTCGAGGTGTGGACCGTCACCTCGGGCGGGACGGCCAGCAGCGACTCGGAGTAGTTGAAGATGATCTTCACGCCCGCCTGCACGAGCTCGTCCGCGAGCTCCTGTGCGGCCTGTGTGGGCACCGCCAGCACGCCCACGACGATGTCCTCCTCCTCCACCACCTGACGCAGCTCATCGATGTGGCGCACGTCTTGGCTGCCGACGGTCGTGCCGACCTTGGCGGGGTCGACATCGAAAATCGCCACCACTCTGAACCCGTGGTCGGCAAAGATGTCCGATGAGGCGATCGCCTTGCCCAGATGCCCGGCTCCCAGCAGTGCGATGTTGTGCTGTCCGGCGGTCCTGAGGATCTTGCGGATCTGCGACACCAGCGCCTCGACGTTGTAGCCCACGCCGCGCTTGCCGAACTTGCCGAACCCGGACAGGTCGCGGCGGATCTGGGTGGAGTTGACGTGGGTGTAATCGGACAGTTCCTGCGAGGACACCGTCTCCTTGCCCATCTTCTTGGCCTGGGTCAACACCTGCAGGTAGCGCGACAGCCGCGCGGCCACGCCCAGCGACAGCCGCGGCTCGCCGCCGGAGGCGCCGTTGCGGTCCTGGTCGTGCCGTTGGCCTGCGAGGCTCGTGGTCGTGGGCTCTGAGAAGCTCATCGTCGTGACTCTAAACGTTCGCGCAGCAGCTGTTCGTCGATGGCGTATTCGCACAGCTCTTCTCCGTCCAGCTCGATCACGGGGATGCGCTCCAGATAGGCGCGGTGCAGAGCATCCTCGGCGGTGATGTCGCGCTCTTCGATCCCGATAGCGTCAGGTCCGAACTCGGCTTGCAGCCGGCGCAATTCGCTCATCGCCTGCTCGCACAGATGACACCCGGGGCTCGAGTACACGACGATCGTGGCCGGAACCATGCCCTCCATGGCCGGAACCGTGCCCTCCGTGGCCGGGTCGCCGGCACCAGCGCCATCGACGTCGCTCACGACGGCCGTTCCCCGGTTGCGTATGCGTCCAGGCCCAGGTAGTCGGGGTAGGCCAGCCGCTCGCCGTAACGGGCAGCCGAGGCGATCATCGCGGCGTTGTCGGTGCACAGCTCGCGCGCGGGCACGTGCACGTGCGCGTCCAGCTCCGCCAGGCGGCGGCGCAGCTCCCCGTTGGCGGCCACCCCGCCGCCGACCGCGAACCGATCGAGGCCTGTCTGCTCCAGCCCGCGTTGGGAACGCTCGATCAGACTGTCGACGATCGCCGTCTGATAGGAGGCCGCCAGATCGGAGGCTCGCAAGCGGGCATCGTCCTTGGACATGTCGCGCAGCTGGTAGAGCAGCGCGGTCTTCAGGCCGGCGAACGAGAAATCCAGGCTGCGCTCAAACGTCTGCCTGCCGGTGCCCTTGCCGCCGCGCGCACGGTCGGCGTTCGAGCCCGGCAGCGTGAACGCGTGCGGGTCGCCGTCGCGGGCCAGCCGCTCCAGCGCGGCGCCCCCCGGATAGCCGAGCCCCAGCATCCGCGCGCCCTTGTCGAACGCCTCGCCGGCGGCGTCATCCAAGGTGCGGCCCAGCACCGTGTAGCCGTCGTGCTCGGTCACGTGCACCAGCAGGGTGTGCCCGCCGCTTGCGATCAGGCACACGAACGGCGGCTCGAAGGTTTGCGTCCTGGGGCGCTGAACCCCGTCCCGCCCCTTCTCGGCTCGCTCGCCTTCGGCCCCATCGCCCCTGCTGGGCCATCCCTCCCTGTCCCGCTCCTCCCTGTCCCGCTCCTTGCCAGTCCGCTCCTTCCCCGGCCGCTCCTCGCCAGTCCGCTCCTTCCCCGACCGCTCCTCGCCTGCCCGCTCCTGGCCTGCCTCCTCAGCTATGAAGTTGGCCGCGACGTGACCCTGCAGGTGATCGACGGGCGCCAGCGGCAGCTCGCGTGCGGCGGCGAGCGCCTTGGCGGTGGAGAATCCCACCAGCAGCGCGCCCACCAGGCCCGGCCCCCGGGTGGCGGCGACGAGCTCGACCTCATCCAGCGTGACGTCTGCCTCGCGCAGCGCCTCATCGACGACGACGTTGATCAGCTCCAGATGGTGGCGCGAGGCGATCTCGGGCACCACCCCGCCGAAGCGGTCGTGCACGTGCTGTGAGGCGATCACGTTCGCGCGCGCTCGCCCGTGCGCGTCCAGCACAGCGGCGCAGGTATCGTCGCAGCTGGTCTCGATCGCGAGTGTGCAGCTTGGATGGGGTTCCACCGTAGGGCTCATACGGGACCGGGATTGGGTATGTCCTCGAGCGTGCCTTCAAGCGTCGCCGGCGTGCGCCACATCACCAGCGCGTCCTCGCCGTTGTCCTGGTAGTAGCGCCTGCGCAACCCTGCCGCGCGGAAGCCCTCGCGTTCGTACAGCCTGATCGCCAGCGCGTTGGACCGGCGAACCTCCAGGGTATAGCGGGCGTTCGGGTCGCCGACCCGCTCGTACAGCTCGACCAGCAGCGCCGAGGCGATGCCGATCCCCTGCCACTCGCGCGCGACCGCGACGTTCATCACATGCCACACGGTCTCGTATCTGGAGCAGATCAGGTATCCGACCAGCCGGCGCTCTCCGCCGGCCGCGCGCTCGGGGAGGATCGCGGCCAGACACACGCCCGAGCGCTTGGACAGCTCCAGCACGAACATCGCCAGCGACCATGGGGTCGGGAACACGTCTCGCTCGATCGCGATCACCTGCGGCAGGTCGGGGTACACCAGCCGCCTGATCTCCACCTCGTCCAAGTCCCTGGTGTCCGGCCTGACTGTCTGGAGCGAGCTCACGCCGAGGCCCCGGTCGCTGCGTGGGCCCGCCGGCGCTCCAGAGCGATCTCGGCGTCCGGCTCGCGCAGATAGTCGGGCATGACCTCGTCGATCGGCTGCGCTTCGGCGGCGGCAGCGATCTCACAGATCGCCGCTCCGCTCGGCTTGTGCGCATCCTCGCCATCGGGCGGCACGGCGATGCCGGTGCGCTCGAGATCGGCTCGGTAGAGCACCGCTCCGTTGCCCACG
>Ga0335072_10014956_pt1 | contig 11026 bp, 6 predicted proteins | sample Lox_Sample_21_FD_206725 | JGI IMG/M metagenome (GOLD analysis project Ga0335072, IMG submission 206725) | Soil microbial communities from Loxahatchee National Wildlife Refuge, Florida, United States - Lox_Sample_2.1 | ecosystem: Environmental > Terrestrial > Soil > Wetlands | place: USA: Florida... | reverse complement strand
CTGCGACAACATCTCCACCAGCTGCTTTTCCCGGCCGACCATGCCCATCTCGAGCGGATGCTCGGAAAACAACGGTATCTGCATCTGCTTTTCTAATGAAGTGATCAGCGGGTTAGCCCAGGTGTAGCTCGACAAATAAGCCACGTTGGTGAGGGTCATCGAGCTGCGGATTCCGGCTTCGCCGGTTACGCCGATGTGTACGCGCTGGCCGTCGGTGAACGCGAGCTCCTGGCGGTGACAGGTGGCGCATGCCATGGTTCCGTCGCGGGAAAGACGCTTGTCATAAAACAACGCTCGTCCCAGTTCCACCTTGGCCGCATCCATCGGGTTGTTCGCCGGAACAACCGGGGTCGGCGCCCAGGCAGGTTTGTCCCATACAAAGGGAGCAGGCGGTGTTGCTGCCAGAACTGAACCTACGCATACTACGGCCAGCGCACCAGGCAGCCACCGCGCCAGCGCCGGAGACAACACTACTTCTCCCTCGCGTAGAAAACCACTTGCGGCTTCGCGGGGAGATCTCCATATACGAGGCCCAGGGCTTGCATGACCCCGATACAGTCCGGGTCGCTGGGGAAGGACATACACCCCGGCGCGGTTTGTTGAGTATTGCGGCTTAGGTCCGTTCGCCCCAGCAGCTTACTCATGTCGAAGACCACAGTATCCTTCGTCGCATCAAAAGCCGGCAGAGTCACTACCGTTCGATTGGGATACTTACATTCGTGATCTGGACCGCTATTCGGCCCCGTAGAGGCGCAGCCGGTACTACCCACGTGTACGGGAAATCCCACTGCACCTGTTGCCTTGGCCATGGACCGCGCTTGACGAGCCCTGGTCGAGACCTCGGCACGCAGAAACTTGTATCCGTTCTGCCAGCTCCACAACATCGCTGTCATGTTCAAAGGAGAAGGCGCAGTGGAGTCGTCGATATGGTCCAGCTCGAAAGGCACACCCAGGGTGAACCGTAGGCCGGTGTAGTTTCCGCGAGCAACCGTGCCACTGATCTCAGCATGCATCGCAGCATTTCCGTTACGGCATCCTCCCGTGCCGTCTTCCAGATCGATCAGAGCGAGAGATCGGTACTGCCATACTCCATCCTGTTCGAGCACGACCGGTGTTGGCGTTCCGTCAGCGGCAAGCAGGGCCACATTGGAGACGAAGAAACGCAGATCCGAAGGCGTCACCGTCGCGCCGTTGCTGCCAACACCTTCGTAGTACTGGCCGCAGGCGAAAGGTTTGTCCCCAAAGCTTCCAGCAAAGGAAATATGAACTATTTCCTCTGCTGAAGTTGGGGGAGATGTGCCCGCTGCGTTTTGACCAATTGGCGCCCCGCTTAACGGCATCGACATTAACAAAAGCGGTAAAGCTCTGAACAACGATCGCATCACGTTCCTCATGGCAAGCCGGCTACTTGACCTGAAAAGGAATGCGGCCGCGAGTGATGTGCCCATCCACGGAGAGAACCTGCCAGTCAAGGGCATACGCCCCCGAACTCAGCCCGGAGATGTGACTCGCTAATGTGTCGGGCGCGGTTTGCTTCTCCAACGGCAGCGGCTTCGCCGTTCCTTTGTCCATAGAAAGCAACACGCTCGATCGGCTTCCGTCCACGCGGGAATTGAACTTAAGCACGACGTCAACGTTGCCCGCTGGTAGCGTGGCATTGGCTTGGGGAGTTGACTTCAGCAGAACTGCATGGGCCCAACCAATGCTAGGCGTAAGCAAAAGAGCGCAGGTTACGAGGATTGGCACGCAAAGGCGAAAGGTAGCTGTGACAAACCGGGCTTGCTGATATTTCATCACCATCTCCGTCTCTATGCCGGCCAATGTGGCCGGGCTTGCGATCGGCCTGCGATATCCGGCGGCTGCCTTTTGCTGACAGCGAACCGGCCCGAGTGGGCGCACCCAAATTCGCGGGCAGATTTCTGATCGCGTTATGGGTGCACCTGCAAACGGCGCGCAGGTCTTACTCTCTGAGGAAGGGCAGAGCTAAGAGAAGACGGTGGGAGGGCCGCGCTTCTGCCGGCTGCGAGCGAAGGCAACGCGATAGCGTGCTTCCGTCTGCGGCAAAGCGCCCGGGCGTACGAACAGATCTACCCCGATGCTGCTTGCATCTCGGGTGACACAGCTAGACCTCTGAGGCATTACGGTGGCCAGGGGCGATCGAGGACATCTTGGTCCACGCACCGTGGGACCATGATCGGAGTCCAGCGGCTGCATCATCATCGCCATGCAATGATGCTGTCCGCCGCGGCGGCAGCAAGCCGGAACGGAAGCAGACGAACTTACGACAAAAAGAGGAGCGATGAGGGGCAGGCCCGCCATAAGTGCAACGACGATTGCCAACAGTCTTCTCATCTTGTGAGAGAGAATACGCTATACGCCGCTTGAGCGCCACCACACTCTATTGCGTCAAATTGAATCGAGTGCTTGAATGGAGACGTTGCGTAGATTTCTGTCCATCGCGCTGCTTGCCGTACTTGGCTTGCCATTGTTCTCTCCGCTGCTCGCTTTGAGCGCGGGGAACGAGAACAACCTGCCTGCGTGCTGCCGTCGAAATGGCAAGCACCACTGCATGATGAGCATGGCAGAGAAGATCAGCCTAGGGAGCCGGGAGCAGGAATCGTGGGCTCCGCTGGATAGCTGTCCCTATTGTCCAACGGCGGTCTTGATGTGGCATCACTCGGATCCCAGCGTGCCACGTGCCGTCGCGATCTCCGCAGGTTTAGTTAGTCATCCCGCGCTGCAAGCACAGACCGAATCGAAGCGCCGCATCGCTCGTGAGCGTTCTCGACACAAACGCGGCCCCCCTTCACTGGTCCTGCTCTAGCCAATCGAGTCAAATTCAACGGTCCGTAGGCTCTCCTGGTCCTCATCGACCCGAAACATCAGGCGAGCTAGCGCCACCTTGCGCCTGACCCCATGGTGAGGCGTTACGTCCGGTCCCGGACCTTGGATCGGCTCTGCACACGACCGGAAGACTAAAGCACGTGAAGCATGATGCTGCCTTTGAGCTGAGCGTGCTGGTTTCGATTATGCCCCGGTCTTTCAAGGCCGCAAACCGTCCCCGATTGCCGAATGCTGGAGAAATGATGATCCGATTGGTCCGACAGTTCGCCCTGGTAGCCCTCTTGTCCCTGGGTTCTACTTTGTTACTCAATGCGCAAGAAACCCTCACCACCGCTTCTGTGACCGGGCGTGTGGTGGACACAAGTAGTTCGGTGATTCCCCATGCTGCCGTCGAGGCGCTCGCTCTGGCAACCAACCAAACTTACGCTGCGGAAGCAGATAATCAGGGACGCTTTCGCCTGCCGTTTCTCCCTGTGGGGGAATACCGCATCACCGCGCGGGCGAACGGTTTTGAAGAATCCGCGCGGGAACTGCAGCTCACGGTCGGATCAGCCTTCGACGTGACCATGCAACTCTCTGTAGCCAAAGCCTCAAGCAGTGTCGTCGTCACAGCGCAGGTCCCGGTGTTGGAAGAAAACCGTAGTCAGATCAGCGAGACCGTTCGTCAGTCAGAAGTAACCAATCTTCCGTTTGAAGGCCGAAACTACCTTGACCTCGGACTGCTCGTTCCAGGTGTCTCGCCCACCAACACCGCCAGCACTCAAACCCTTGCCGAAACTTCGGAAGTCGTCGGCCAGGGGTACTCCGTGAACAGCCAACGCAATTTCTCCAACAGTTTCATCGTCGATGGCCTCTCAGACAACGATGATGCCGCAGGGGTCGCCGGCAATGGTTTCAGCATGGATGTGGTGCGAGAGTTTCAAGTGGTCACCTCGGGCGGCCAAGCTGAGTTCGGGCGCGCTCTTGGCGGTTACTTCAACCTCATCACCAAAAGCGGTACCAACCAGTTCCACGGCACGGCCTACGGCTTCCTGCGCAACCAGAGGCTCAATGCCAACAACGCCCTCTCCGCAAGCAAGCTTCCGCTTACGCAAGGCATCTATGGCGCCAGCCTGTCGGGACCACTGAAGAAAGACCGGACTTTTCTCTTTGGCAATTTCGAGGAAGGCCGTCTCAACACCGACGGCGTCATTACCGTAAAGCCTTCCGATGCCACTGCCATCAACGGCCTCCTCGTCTCTTCGGGCTATCAGGCCCCGCTGCTACCGGTGGCTTCGGGCGCCACCACGCTTTATCCCACAACCTTGCACACCGATACAGTCTTCTTGCGTGGGGATCATCGCATAAGCGAGAAGGATCAGTTCAATATCCGATACAGCTTCTACAAGCTGAGCAGCACCAATGCGCGCGGCGTTGGCGGTCTCAACGAAGCCAGCAACGTTCAACGAAACCCGCGCTCAGTTTAGCTACGACAGTCTGACGGCGCCGCCCAACGATCAGATCGGCCCCGCAGTCACCGTATCCGGCGTGGCTGTCTTTGGCCGTTCCACATCATCGCCGACGGCTCGCCTGAACTACCTGGGAGAAGTGGTCGACAACCTTGTCATGGAACGCGGCCCTCACACCTGGAAAACCGGCGCTGATTTCCTATACAACGACGACACCATCACCTATCCGCAGTCACTGCGTGGAAGCTACAGCTTTGCCTGCCTTTACGACAAGGCGTCTGAAGCGCCCTCCGGTTACAAGGGTTCGTTCTGCGCCAACAGCCTCTATTCCGGCAAGTACAACTCACAGGGCTATACTCAGAACTTCGGTACCCCCACCATCGAACAGACCAATCCAAACCTCGGCTTCTACGCCCAGGACGAATGGAAAGTCACTCCATCCTTCACCCTCAACCTGGGTGTTCGGTATGACCTGGAGTGGCTGCAGACCATTAATACCGATATCAACAACGTCTCTCCTCGGGTAGGCTTTGCATGGTCCCCATACAAAAGCGGAGGCACGATTATTCGCGCCAGTTACGGTCTATTTTATGACCGTGTACCTCTGCGTCCCCTGGCGAACGCTTTACTCTCCGCCAATAACACCATCGATCCCACTCAGGCCCGCTTTTTCAGCTATTCCTTCTCTCCCACTGACACCAATGCCCCCGCCTTTCCTGCGGTAGCCACCACACCGCCGATGGGCGCCAAACCAAACTATTCCACCATGAACCCGAACATCCAGAACCCGTATGCGCAGCAGGCAAGTCTGGGTGTGGAGCAGATGCTTACGCGCAGCAGCACACTCGGCATCAGCTATCAACACGTCCGCGGACTTCACCTGATCAGCTCCATCAACACCAACATCAATCTCGACGGTTCTCGTCCCGACCCCACCCGCGGAAATATCAAACCATACAGCTCGATCTTCGATTCTTATTACGACGGCCTCTCTGTGTCCTACATGCAGCGGCCGGTATCCTGGGGCTCCGTTCGTGTCTCTTACACCTGGTCGCATGCAATCGATGATGTGGGAGAGTTCTTTTTCAGCTCGCCCATCAACAACTTCAATCTGCTGGTCGACCGCGGCCGCTCCGATGATGATCAGCGCAATCGCCTGGTCTTTAATGCAATCCTGAACTCCTCAGTGTCTGAGGCTCACGGCTTTGCGCAGCACCTGACCCACGGATGGAGCCTCAGTGGAATCCTGCAATACTACTCAAAACTTCCGTTCAATATCACCACTGGGGCAAACACTAAGCAGGCGACTTCCCAACGCCCATGCACTCCCGGATTTACGCTTTCCCAGAACGGTGGACTGAATCCCTGCACCGAGGCCTTGCAAGGCGCAGTCATCGGGCGCAATGCGGGCACCGGTTTCGACTTCGTTGGATTAAATACTCGGCTGAGCCGAACCTTTGCTCTAACCGAGCGGGTGAAGCTCCAGGGTATGGCGGAAGCGTTCAATACCCTCAACCATCGCAACAATATGATCCCCAACGGGACGTGGGGCACGGGCGTGTACCCCACAAACCCGAATGTAACCTTCGGACAGCCCACCGCCGTGGGCGATCCACGAAACGTCCAACTCGCTGCACGGCTTACCTTCTAGCTACGAACCGGGCGGCGCTTCGAGCTCGTGGCGCCGCTTCTTCACACGGAGAACATCGCGATGCATGCGTCCTTAACCTTAACCCCTGTGGAGCAGTCGCGGCGAATTTACCGGGCTGTATGGCGCTGGCATTTCTATGCCGGAGTGTTCTGCATCCCGCTTGTGATTTGGCTTGCCTGTACCGGATCCATCTATCTCTTTAAACCGCAAATCGAACGTTGGCTCGACCGGCCTTACGATCATCTTAACGTTCACGGACAACCGGCCACTCCGGAACAAATCGCCATCGCCGCGATGCATGCCGTTCCGGGATCGAGTCTTCACTATTACGTATTGCCACCGTCGACCGATGCGGCCAACCGCATCATCGTAGGCCTAGGGAAGCGGGAATATCGGGTGTATGTGCATCCGTCGACTCTGCAAATATTGAAGGTCATTAGCGAAGACAAGCGGCCCATGATGGTGATCTTTCATCTTCACGGGGAGTTGCTCGCCGGTGACTGGGGATCGCACGTGGTAGAGCTGGCGGCCTCGTGGGCCATCGTTCTCATCGTCAGTGGCCTTTACCTCTGGTGGCCCCGGCAGTCGGAAAAACTCGCCGGCGTCCTACGGGTCCGGCTGAATAAAGGCCCGCGCATTTTCTGGAGAGACCTCCACGCCGTTACCGGCATCTGGGTTTCCGCTTTTGCCTTGTTTCTTCTTTTGACTGGCTTGCCGTGGGCCAAGGGATGGGGCAGCTATTTCAAAAAAGTGCGCCAACTCACCGGAACCGCCGTGGCAAAGCAAGAATGGACGACCGGCAGATCTTCAGAGTTGGCTGAACGCGAGGCATTAAACCGGCACATGCCTTCTGGCAATTCATCGGAACATGCCAACCATAGTCGCATGATTCCCCGGTTGACCTGGCAAGACGCATATGAACCATTGAACCGGATCGTCCCGGCAGCACAGCAGCTCGCTTTGGCCGCGCCGGTGCTCATAACGCCGGCGATAACCCGGGAAGGTGCATGGACCGTCAAATCAGACACCGATGACCGGCCATTGCGGACCACGATCATGATGGATCCGCATACCGCTCGGATCGTGAGCCGCCAGGACTTCCGTCAGCAGCACATCATCGACCGCGTGCTTGGTATTGGAATTGCCGCTCATGAAGGACAGCTCTTCGGGTTGGCTAATCAGCTGCTCGGCCTGACGACAGCAATGGGACTGGTCACGCTCTCGATTAGCGCGGTGGTTTTATGGTGGCGCCGCCGATCGGTTGGGGTGCTGGGGGCACCGATTCCGCTGGAAAAGCCGCAATGGCCGCTTCTTCTCGTCGCCGTGATTGTGGCGCTTGCAATCTATCTGCCTGCTATGGCCGCGTCCTTGATCCTTGTTCTTCTGCTCGAGAAGCTCGTGTTTGCGCGCATCCCACGAGTGCGCCGATGGCTGGGCCTCTCTCCGGCCTGAAGCGTATCGTCTTCGGAATGCCCCCTTATGGCGAAAGGAAAACTCGTCCAAATCGAAGCTACCGGACGGCGTTCCCAACAGAACAAGGGCACGCTCTCCGATACGATATCCGATCACCGTAGAAGGCTCCGCGGCTCCGTGGATCGTAGCTACCTTTCTGAGAATCGCTTCGCTCTGGCTCGAATCGGGTTTTGGTCCCGCCTATGCACTCGGAGGCGCAAATGAGCTGCAGGCAAGCAAAGCAATCACGAGGATGATTCGGCGTTCGCTTTTCATTTCAGAATTTTATCTCTGGAACGAACCTCTGGCCGAGCTCTTGTCGGAGATCCTATAAAGCCGAAGCGAGAGAAGGTTCATCTCTATTTGCTGAATTCTCGTTGCATTTGACCATACGAAACCTCAGCCAGACTGCCCGTTTTTGTGTGTTACGCTCACTGCATTGGTGTTACTGCACTGTTGTACTGGTTCCTTTGACCGGTGTATGACGGCAATGGCCACCCCGCCTGGCATGCGTAGCGTGACATTCGCGACCGCGGGTGTGATGACCCGCGGTCGCGCTGTTGCCGGAAGGTCGTTCACACCGTAAGGCCGAACTGACGGAGCAGTTGGCTAGGCAGGGTTTCGTAAGATAGGGCTGCTCGCCTCGCCTCTGTTACCTCCTCGAAATCTTGGCTAAGGGTTTGGCGGGTTTGTCATCGATTGGCAAATTCCAGTGGCGGAAGCAATCCAACCGGACATCGGGGACGTTCTCGTAACGGAGGACAAGAGAGAACCGTTTCGCTTTGAGCCGCCTCCTCTAATACTTAATACTTCTTTGTCTGCTTGAAACCGGAGGAACTCCGACGAAACCACGGTCCGGCAAGGGGAATCCTGGTCCGCTCGCGGAATGGCGCTTCGTGCGTGTCACGAACTACAAATTCGTGCTATCCTTCTAGTCCCATGAAAGGACGATCTCTCGAGAGAGGTGAACACGCTCGCTTTTAGTCGAACCGGGGTTGCACTCGAGCACGATCTCCTCGAGTGCACTGACGATTTCGTCTTTTGGCTTGGATACAGCAACCAGGCTTTTCGCGATCTCATTTATGCTCCTGCAAATTCGTTCGTGAGCCACCGCCCAGTCCCAGATTTCGCGCATGTTGTTGTCTGTCCTAAGCGCGCATATCGGTCGGCAAAATAACAGTAGCAAAGACCCTAATGAGACCTAGTTCCCAGGAGACGATTCATGAACGGTGGTAGCACGAATTATAAAATAATCACACGAATCGCCATTGCCGCAATCTTGTTCGGAGCGGCAATCCTCTCTGCGCAAACTGCGCTTCAGGTGGCAGGAACTGTTCTCGACGCCTCCGGCGCGATGATCGCCGGGGCGACCGTTCAGGTTCGCAACCTGAACGGCACTGTATTGGGGACGGCTCAGTCGGATGCGAGCGGCGCCTTCGTTCTCCCCCGGCTTCCGGCAGGTGACTACCAGCTCGTGGTTTCGAGTGCAGGATTTGAAATCAAAGAGATTCCCATCACCCTGAGAACCGACGAGGCGCCGCCTGTCTTGCGTATATCCCTGGGTGTGAGCGGCGTGAGCACAACAGTCAACGTGCAGGGCCGTGCGGAGGACCTGATTGGCATCGCGTCTTCCGCCGGTCAGGTGACGGTGGGCGCAGAGGAATTAAAAAATCGTCCGCTTCTCCGCTCGGGAGAGATTCTGGAAACGCTTCCGGGGCTGATCATCACGCAACACGCCGGAGGTGGCAAGGCCAACCAGTACTTTCTTCGCGGCTTCAATCTTGACCACGGTACGGACTTCGCCATCTTTCTAGACGGTATGCCGCTGAACCTTCCGTCGCACGCGCACGGCGAGGGGTACGCGGACATGAACGTGGTTATTCCGGAGTTTGTAGAACGCATCGACGCCGAAAAAGGTCCATATTACGCAGACGTCGGTGACTACGGCTCGGCCGGAAGTGCAGAGATTGTTTACTACAAGACGCTGCCCCAGGATTTCGTCCAGGTGGACGGCGGCATGTACCAGTTTGCCCGGCTTGTTTTTGGATTCTCGCGCAAGTTGGGCACTGGTAATTTGCTGTACGGCGGAGAAGCATATCACGATGGCGGTCCATGGGTGCATCCGGACAATTACTACAAGTTCAATGGGCTGCTCACTTACAGCCACGGCGGAGAGGACAAGGGCTTCAGCATGTCGGCCCGCGGTTACGCCGGAACCAGGTGGAACTCAAGCGACCAGCTCCCCTATACTGCTATTCCAGTCGTCGGTTTCTTCGGCTCGCTGAACCCAACCGACGGGGGCCATTCCCATCGTTATAGCTTGCAAGGCGAATGGCATCATAGGGGCGCAAATTCCGAAACGAAAATCATGGGCTACGGGTTCTATTACGATCTCAATCTGTTCTCCGACTTCACCTACTACCTTGTCGACCCCTACAAAGGTGACCAGTTCGAACAGCAGGACAGGCGCTGGGTAGCTGGATTCAACCTGCGCCACACCATCTTCAGCGAGTTTTTCGGCCGCAAGGCGGAAACCACATTTGGCATGCAGCTCCGGAATGATTGGATCCACAACGGCCTCTTCCGGACGGAGAATCGCGTGCGCACGGACAAAACTTTTTATACGGTTAACTATCTGGATCAACCTTCCGGCCTGGATCAGATCGCGGTTTTGCCTGCGGCGACAGATTTAAATAAATTTTCGGAGACGATCGGAAGCCCCTGGATATCGACGAAGATCCAGTGGGCGAGCAAATTCCGCTCAGTCCTGGGTTTACGCGGTGACTTTGGTAGAGGAATCCTCACCAGCTTTACGAATCCCACCAACCCTGACTTTCCCAACGATCCCTTCCCAGCCGGCTACAATCCCAATACCCACCAGTCGGTCAGCAAGTTCCTGCCTAGCCCCAAAGCAAGCTTGATCTTCGGTCCTTGGGCCAATACAGAGTTCTACCTGCAGGGCGGATTCAGTTACCACACCAACGACGTACGTGGCTCAACACAACTGTATGAACCGGTTTCACCCGACAATCCGTACTACAACACCCCGGTCTACGATTCGCCGAACCCCAATAAGATTCCCTTCCTTGTCCCGACGAAAGGCGCGGAGGTCGGCGTGCGCACAGCAGCCTTGCGAAATCTGCAAAGCACCGTCGAAATTTGGTATCTCCACAGTAATTCTGAGCTGCTGCAGGATGGCGATACGGGAGGAACGAGCCCCTCTCAACAGTCGAGCAATCGTTACGGCATAGAAGTGGGGAACTACTACACCCCATTGGAGCATTGGGTTTTTGATGCCGACTTTGCAGACTCCCGCGCCATCTTTACTCAGGACGACCCGGACGATTCAACCTTTTACCACACGACTTCCACGGGCGCCCAGCAACCTTGCGCAAAAAACACGAATTGCTTTGGACTTATTCCAACCGGTGGCGGCGGTTACTTGCAGAATGAGTATGGCAAGGAGGTGCCCGAAGCCGTTCGCTGGGTGGTTGCAACGGGCGCCACACTGCAGGACTACAGAGGGCTTTCTGCGAGTTTGCGCCTACGCTACTTTGGCCCGCGCCCTTTGACATCCGATGCACTCTATACCTCACCCTCTACAGCGTTGGTCAATCTGGGTGCCAGCTAT
>Ga0335072_10014955_pt1 | contig 11026 bp, 12 predicted proteins | sample Lox_Sample_21_FD_206725 | JGI IMG/M metagenome (GOLD analysis project Ga0335072, IMG submission 206725) | Soil microbial communities from Loxahatchee National Wildlife Refuge, Florida, United States - Lox_Sample_2.1 | ecosystem: Environmental > Terrestrial > Soil > Wetlands | place: USA... | reverse complement strand
AAAGAAAAGCCCTGCGTAGTGCAGGAATTGTCGAAGAAACGATCCAGGTCGACCCGGACAACTGGACGGTTAATTAGCCTGAGCCTAATCCCGCCTATTTCTCCAAGAGAATTCCACCCTAGCCTTTCACTCTGAAATCTCGGAATACTCCGCAAATAAATTCCCGAACCTCCCGCGTTGGAATCGCCGCTCGCCTGATTCCCCGAGCGCACTCCTCACTTTTTTGACAAATGATCGGACCGGTCGTAGGTTTCGCCTCCCACTCGCTCCCAATAGCGCATACCGAGCGAGGCGAAAGGAGATTGATTCGATGAAATTGAAATTGACTGAGACGTGGAAAAGAACACTGGCGCTGACCGCCATTTGCTTCGTCCTCTGTGGGCAACGGATCTGGGCCCAAAACCTTGGCGCGCAGCCGGCGTCCGGCGTTGCCGTGCAGGGACAAACCGCAGCTCAACCCGAAGGCGCTTTTCTGAACTTCATCAACTGGATCGGAAACGTCATTGCTCCGGTGGGAGCGGGCGGCGCCGTTGTCGGCGCTGTCATTTCGTGGCTGAACGGGCGCGGCGTTGGGCGGTGGCTCACGGCCGCCGCGGCGTTATTGGCTGTTTCTGGAATCACCCGCCTGCTGGAGTTTTGGATTACGAACGGAACCGGAGGCGTGAATTGACCAGTCTCTTTTCGCCGCGCGACAGCGAACTCTTTGATACGTGTGTTGGCCCCGCTGGCCGCGCCGCCGATCTGTGAGTCATTTAGACAAGTATTCGTGAGGAAGTGAGGATGAAATGGGAGTTCCGCAATTGTTGACCGATATCACTCAGCTGCTGCTTGATCTCGCGCCGGCTGCATCGCTCGTTGCGCTGGTTCTTGCGGGACTGAGCTTACGCCGTGAGGGAGGCCCGGCGTCTGTGCTGGGCGGCGGCTTTTCGAAATGGATGTTTTGGGCCGTGTTGTTCGCAGCCGTCATCCCTCTTCTCGGATGGTTCTCCTCCTTCGGCGTCGCGGTGCCGGTCCCGTCGGGTCGCATCGGCACGCCGTGGCTCGCTTCGTTGGAAAACGATGCGTCGCAGTTTGTGAACAATTTCATCGTCGGGCGATTTGCGACAACGCTCGCGGCCTTTTTCGTCTTGCGCTCCATTCTTGATTCGGCGGCGGGCGAACACCCGCTACCTTCCATCCTTGCCGCAATGTTCTTACTAGGGATTCAGGCGACGTACTCGCTGATCACGAGGTATGACAGCGGGACTCCGTACGCCCCGGTCGACATTTTGGACGGGCTCTGGAATTACGTCGCCGGCACGATCATGCCCATCGCCGCGGGCCTAGCGATCGTCGGGGCAATCCTAAATTTTGCAACCCGGCGCCCTGCGATGCGGCTGATTGCGGTCGCACTGGCCATGTTGTGCGTCTCCGGGATTTGGAAGCTGGTTCTCGCGATGGAGGCGTAGAGGAGCTTATGTCGTTCGTCAACGGAATCCTCAATCTCACAAACTGGTCCGGCAACGTGATCCTTCCGGCCTTGGCAGGATTGTTCTTTGCCGTCGCCATTCTCCGATTCGCGCGTTCCGAGTCTCCCAGCGCCGCGATGTACGGTGGCTTCCTGTGCCTGATGGCGTCGGGCTTGCTTCGCGCGATGGAGACCTTTGCTTCGCAACGAGCGTGGAACGATCCCGACGTGTATTGGATGTCGATCGTGAGCCTTGTCGACTGGATTTGCAACGTGCTGATGCCGGTCTACGCAGGGCTTCAGGTCGCAGCCGGAGCCTTGCGCATGGGAGTCGTCGCACGCTTCCATCCGGGCGAAGGCTGGCTCAGGCATTTTGTCGCCGCCGGGCTTTGCCTTTTGTTATCGGGCCTTGTACGTCTTGCCGAATTCTTCGTTGCGCAGGGAACAGCGGGAATTCCTTAGGAGGAGCAGCCTATGCCGCTCGAAGTCACACCGGTCTACCGAAATCTTCGCACGCGCGTGACGTTCTTCGGCCTGGAAGCCGAAGACCTCTTCGCCATTCTTGCTTTGGCGGTCGTCGCCAATATTCTTGGCCGCTTTCTCCAGCGCGAAATGTTCGGCCTGCCCATGAACATGATTCTTGAATACGTCGTGCCCGTCCTCAGCATTCCCGCGCTGATGCTTTTCAAATATGGCAAGCAGCGCGGCTATCTCCTCGACTGGGTTCTTTTCCACGCCAGGCCGCATGTGTATTCGGCGCTCGAACGGGACCGCCAGCTAACGCGGGACTATCTGCGCCCGGGAGATAACTGATGCCCGAGACCGCGCACAAATACGGGCAATCGCTCTCTGCGCTTCCGTTGTGCGAGCAGTTGCGCATACGCGATCTTTTGGAAAACATCGCGGTGCAACTCGATGGCTCCCTGGTTGCCGGCTACGAGATCGGCGGGATCCAGTCCTACTACGCGAGTGACGATGGAAGGAATCGTGTCAAAGGTCTTCTCGAAGCCCTGCTTCGTTCGCTGCCCGAGCGCTCGATGCGGATGCAGGTGCGCTTCGAGATCGCGGAGGGCACGGGAGACCTAATTTCGCGCTATGTCCGCGAGCGACGTCACGAGAATTGCATCCTCCGCGAACTGGATCGTCTTCACGTGGAGCTGTGGCGGGGGCGCGAGTCAGCCGGCTTCTATCTCCGGCATTTTCTTCATGTCTACTTCATCTGGAATCCGCGAGTCCATCACGAATCGCCTGATTTCGAGTGGAAGCGAAAGATGAAATCGAGCGGAGGTTCCAGTCTCTCTGCGAAGAGGTGCGTGGAGCGCTCGCGGCGCGAGCACGATGAACTCGTCGCAGAATTTAACAGCCTGCTGGCAGGTGTTGAAGCCTCGCTCGGTTCGACGGGCATGTCTGTGCGCCGGATGAGCCACGAAGATATTTTCTTGGAAATCAAGCGCGCGCTTCATCCTTTGGGCAATGACGCCCTGCCCTTCCGCACAAGCGAAGAATCACTCTGGCCCACGAGCGCGCGCAGTCAGATGGCAAACGTCAACGTCGAAGACGAGCAAGACGACTATCTGAAAATCGGCGGCCTTCTCTATTCGTGGATCAGCCTGAAAGACCTTCCCGATGCGACCTTTCCAGGCATTCTTCGAGAACTCGTGGTGATGGATTGCCCGCTCGTCATAAACGCTGAAGTCACGCTTCCCGACCAGACGAAGTCCATCAAGCAATATAAGAGCCGCCTTCGCAAGATGTTGGCCGCGCAGAAGGACTTCCACGGTGGTTTTCGCATCAACGTCGACGCACAGGTGGCCGAGCATCAACTCGTCAAGGTCCTGCAGGATTTGATTTCAAGTTCGCTGAAAGCCTGTCAGATGAGCCTGATCCTGACAACGCGTACGTCCAGACCCAGCCGCAATCGTCTCGAGCGGGAAGAATCCGAACGGATCTTGTCAGACCGCAGGCAGCGCCTGCTGCACGCCGTGGCGAGAATGAATGGGGGCCGCGGGATCCCGGAAACGCTCTCGCAAAAGCGACTGTTCTTCACGGGACTGCCCGCCATGGGCGGAGACAATCGCCGGGAACTTGATCTCCTTACGCTGAACGCCGCCGACCTTCTGCCCGTCGAGATGCCGTGGCGAGGAACGCCGCACTCCCCGCTCATGCTCTTCGAGACGCCGTACCGTCAGCTTGTGCCGTTCTCCCCCTTCGACGCGGGCCTCGGCGACGCGAACATGCTGATTATGGCGAAAAGCGGCGGTGGTAAGACCTTCATGGCGCAGCTATTTCTGCTGATGATGGCCCGGGCCAATCCCCAGATTTCGATTCTCGAACGCGGTGACTCTTACCAGCCTCTCGTCGATCTGATGGGCGGCCGCGTAGTCGACGTGAAACTTGATGGCGCGGAAACCCTGAACCCCTGGGACCTGCTTGCAGGCGAAACCACGCCAACCAAGGAGAAGATTGCGTTTCTCAAGAACCTCACGCGACACATGATCGGCGACAGTCCGGGATCAGACAACTCCCTGGTCGACAACCTGCTGAGCGACGCTATCGCCCGCACCTATAAAAGGTGTGCGATCCGCTATTCGAATCCCATTCCGACATTCAATGATCTGCGGGAAGAACTCGCCCAATGGCGAGACGAAGAGAAAATGCAGCGCACGATCGACGAAGCTCGCCTGATCGCCATAAAACTCCGCTCTTGGACAGGGGAAAAGGGCATCTACGCAAAGCTTTTCGACGCGCACACGACAATGCGGCTCGACAGCAGTTGGCTCTTCTTCAATGTCGAAGGGTTGAGCTCGGACCCAAGGCTGGAAACGGCGATGAGCATGCTAATCGCGAACGCGGTGGCATCGCGGGCAGGAGGAAGGACCGGCCAGCCGAGCATCACCGTTCTCGATGAATGCTGGTTCCTCTTGGACTCCCCCACGCTTGCCCCTGAAGTTGTTCAGCTCTTCCGCACGGCGAGAAAGAGAAATGCGAGTGTCTGGGGGATCAGCCAGACCGTCGAGGATTTTGTAGGCACCGAATTTCAACCGCGCGAGCACGGGCCGGGAATTCTGAAAAATGCGACCACTAAGATCATCGGCCAGCAACCGGGAGATATGACGCCGCTCATCAACCACCTCTACTTGAATCCGGTCGCGCTGAACGAGATCAAGCGTTTCAGCTCACCACGCAAGGGGGAGAGCGCCGATGCGCTCTTGGTCCTGGGCGAAAAGGCCGAGACCACGCAGACGATTCGGATCTCGCCAACACCGGTCGACTACTGGGTATGCACGACATTCCCGAGAGAGCGCCGCTATCGCGCCTGGGTCCTCAAAAAGTTCGCCGGTCGTCCCTTGATTGAGGCGTATGTGGAATTGGCGGGCAAGTTCCCGCGGGGTCTCGCTGAAGTGTCGCCGCTCCCAGAGGAAATTTCCGGAGCGGTGGCCGGAGGCGTGGCGTGAATTCTCAGCCTCCAATCGAATCTCTGCGTTCCCGTCCACGGGATAAGCGAAAGGACACCCTATGACCGCACTGATTGACATCTTTTTCGGTTCTCTCTTTCTCCTATTTTCCTGCGCTGTCGTCACGGCCACGGACAGGAGGCAACTCCTGGCGCTGGCATTGGCCGGTCTTTTCGTTGTGGCGCTCGTCAATCCGCCTCGAGCGCAGGCTCAAGCAAGTCTGATCACAGCCATCGAGACAGTATTGAACGTAATCAATGGGACGATTCATTCCGCGTTGAACACGATCAATTCGGTGCGAACCACAATCGATCAGTTCTACGAAACAGCGATTTGGCCTGTCTCGCTGATCAATCAGGCACGGTCAGAGGTTAGGCAGATGATTGCTCAATACCGTAGCGCCATGCAAAGCATATTCAGCATCAACCTTCACAGCGCCACTCTTCGAAATCCGATTGCGCTCGAAAGCGTAGTTCGCAATCACCAGACGAACGACTTCACCGCAATCGCGCCCTCGTTTGCCGCCACGTTTGGCACCCTGCCCACAACGCAGGCGGCAAGCCCCGCCGACCGCAGCATGATGGACATGGATGATGCGTTCGCGATGGACACCCTCAAAACATTGAAGGAAAGTGACTCGGCCGACGATCTGACGCTCACCGAAGCAAACAACCTGGAAGATCAGGCGAGCCAAGCCGCTCCGGGGTCCGCGCCTTTCCTGACGGCAACAGCCGCGGCAGCGAGCATTCAGAGTCAGGCCCTCACCCAAAAGATGATTGCGGCCGAGCTGCGTGAGGAAGCCGCCTGGCTCGCGCACGACAATTCTCTGCGCAAGCGCGGCGCCTCAATCACAGGTGACGTGAATACGCAGATTTTGAATCTCCTCGAGAAGCACTGAGGAAGGAGAAGCCCGATGAAACACATCTCCGGTTATCTGAAGCGTGTCTGCGAATGGGCATGGCATCACAAGACAAGAACCCTGGCATTGCTCGTGGCACTCATTCTTGTTCTGCCCAAGTCTGCCAAGAGTCAATTCCTCGACCCCTGTTGCGCCATCATGGCAGCAGGACTCAACACGATCGGCAACACACTGAACAGCATCGTCGGCGGCGGGCTCAAGGACATTCTTTCGGTGGAACAAGATATCTCGAATTTCGAGCAGAGCGTCGTATGGCCGCAAAACCTCATCACGCAAGCCAAGTCGCTCGTAGCGAGCATGCAGGGAATCTTCGGCCAAATGGAGAACGTAACCCGCATTCCCGTAAACAGCGCGACACTACCCGCGACCGAGCAGCTGGAACAGAACCTGCTTTCCCGCAACCCGAACCAGATCTCCCAGACAAGCTCTCAATATGCCTCCGTCTACGGGTCCGTTCCAGACGCCACCACCGCCTCGCCGCAAACGCGCGACGTGGTGGATATGACGGATGCGGCTGCGCAAGCCGCGATGAAAAGGTCCATCGAAATCGACGCGTTGGCGGACAACGAGATGGCGGCCGCCGACCAAATCAACCAAGACGTCGCCGCCGCTGCGCCGGGAAGCGCGCCGATCATTGAGGCACAAGCCGACGCATGGCTCATCCGGGCGAACGCCTACACACAGGCTGCCACAGCGGACTTGATGCGTCTTCGGGCAGTTGCTCTCGCCGATCAAAGCGCCGCGGTCAAGAACGGTGCGGCCAATTCGGCGGCGATCCAGCAGCAGATCTACAACATTCTCAAGAGGCAATGACCGTGTTCTATTTCGAGCAACTCTTTCAAACGGCTCTGAATGGCATCGACAACGCGAACGTCACCAGTTCGGTGCTCGACGTTGCCGCAGTCATTCTTCTGTTGAGTTTTCTTTTCAGCGCCTACCAGGCGTTTGCGTCGGGGGGCGATGTGCGGATGCTGGCGATTTCCGGGATTAAGTACCTGATCCTTGGATTGGTGTTCGCGGAGTATCAAACCGTTTTCCGCGATGTGAACGCCATGTTCAATTCGGTCGCTGATTTTATTTACAGTTCCACTGGTGTCGGAGATGTCTTTGCGAACTGGCTCACGCAACTCGCTGGGTACTGGGAGGCAAACGGTAGCACCTCCCTCTGGAATCTGGTCACTGGCTTGGCTTCCGGTGTCATCAGCCTCTGGCTGATCTTGGGCGCATTCGTCATTTTTCCCGTTTGCTATCTGATCTTCACGGTTTTTTATGCGATGTACGGTTCGGTGCTCTACGTGACGGGCCCATTTGTTCTGGCATTCCTGCCAAGCCGGGGCCTCGGCCAGCTCTCACGAACGTACTTGGTGAACTTAATGACCTTTCAGGCGTGGGGGCTGATTTATGCGATTCTTCAGGTGTTGATCTCGGCCGTAAATCTTTCGAGTATCGACGCCGTGCTGAACGCCAATGGAGTGCTCAACAGTTTCGCGGGCTCAAGCCAGATGGTTTTATTGGCCCTCACGGCAAGCATCTTTTCATTTTCGATCCTTCTGATTCCGTTCATCGCCAATCGAATTGTAAGCGGAGATGTCGGCAGCACCATGATGACGCTCGTCAGCACGATGGCGGCAACCGCGGGTGCTGTGGCCAGCATGGCCAAGGCTTCGCTCGTCGGAGTGGGCGAAGGCGCTTTGACAGGAGGCTCGGGAGGAGCCTCGCCCGCCCCGCCACCGCCTGCAGGCTCGCTTCCGGTAGTGACCTCTCTGCGCGACTCGGCCGACTCGTCCCAAGGTGGACATGCGAGTCCCGCGATCGCGTATTCGTCCGCTTCACCGACGCCATCGTACGGCGCCGCGGATACTCCACAATCGTCTGCTTCACCTTGGCGTGGGGGCTCGACGCCGGGCAACTATCGAGGCTTCAACACTCCTCATGCCATCGCCTGGTACGTCGGCTATTCACTTGGCTCTGCCTATCGCGGCATGCGGGGAGGTCAGTAGAACATGAAGCGACAGCTTTCGGCGGCTCCGGAGATCGCGAGCTACACAAAATACTACGAGCAGGATGGAATGCTCCGTGCCTACGCCAATCGAAGCATGCTCCTCGCCATGATTTTCGGTCTTCTGGCTACAGCCGCGCTGGGCTTTGCCATCTATGTTCGCATTCAACCCGCGATGGTCATCCGAGTGAACAGCGATGGTACTGCCGTCGTCATCGCCGGCCCGCACGCCGCGGAAGAGCAAGGTGCGAGATTGACCGTGGATGGGGCTTCGTCCAACCCCGGCTCGTCGGCTGCTCCGACCGACATCGAGGGCCGGGCCGTCGTGCGGCAGTTTCTCAATCGCTATCTTGCCTACACCCCGGATTCCGCGGATAGAAACCTGGCGGACGCCTTGAATATGATGACGACGAATCTCCGCGAGTACTCGCTGAATAAGCTTCGCGACGACGATACCGTCGGAAAAATCCGCGCCGATCATGTGATTTCGGAATTTGAAATTCGCTCGATTGAGCCCGTAAAGGGTGCGCCTTGGACTTATACGGTGTTCGGGGTGAAGGAAATTCATCATGTGAAGAGTCAGTCTGAGGTGACGGACCAAATCGTAGGGAGGTACAACATCAGGCTGGTCGAGACGAGCCGTTCCGAATCGGATCCGAGTGGGCTGCTGGTCGCGGAATACGGTGAGGAGCAAATGGTCGGGGACCAGGAAAACGGGTTGCTGCAGAAGAGCGAACTTGAAGGTGACGCCCACTAGAAAGCCGGATGGCCTCGGGGCCGAACCAAAAGGAGAATGAATTGACAACAGGCACTTCGGAAGCGGGCCCCATAGAGGACCGCACGGTGCAAGGAACGGCGACGTTGCGGACGGGGCGAAAAGCGCGAGCCGTTGCGCCCGGTAACACAGAGACTCCGCGCTTCTTTCTAGCGAAAGCGGGTAGCAGTAACGGGATTCCCGAGATGGGTAAGGAAGTCCCCGGCGAGGCGGAAGCTATCGTCGAATCGCTCAAGACTGGTCTGCACTACTTCGCTGTCTTCGAATGGCGCGGCGTTGCGGACTTAACAGGGAAGCGGCCGCAACTCGCCAGAGAGGCCGCACGCAACCCGGCCAAGCCCGGCTAGACAAGAGTTTCTTTACAGACGGAAGCACGTCTGTCGAGAGCTATCCACAAGCTCCAACAATTGTGGATCAGTGCTCGGCCCGCTCGAAGTGTGTCCAAACGGAACCACAAGGGAGGGCCGGCAAACTCCTGGTTTGTGTCTACCGGCCAAACAAAGGAGCAGAGACGCAGCAACGAAGAGGTGAACACGTTGAACTGCCTATGAACAACTGAGCTGGTCCGGTTCTTCGCGAGCCTGACCGGAAACCTTGCCTCGTTTTCGGCCCAGGACAGCGAAGAGACCGGCGGCAACGGACTCCTAGCCACAGAGGCGCCACTTATTTGACAAACGAGGCTCTCGAGTTTACCTAAGTCGCGCGCCCGAGACTCGCGGAGCGCGGCGCGTAGGAGGAAACGTGGGCGGGCCAATTCGAGCGTGCCCGGCCGTCATCGCCGCATATGAGCGGCTGTTTGTGAATCGCGGGGCCTACACGTTGCAATCCTCGCGGCCACATCCGGAGAGCGGTCGCCACTATTACTTTCGGCCGAAACCAAGACGAGCCGGCCAGATGTTCCGCATGAACGCTGCGACTATTCGCCGACACCTTGAGGGAGAGATCACGATAGGTCTCTATGCAATCAACCCAACGACCCAACGATCGAAGTGGGTCGCCATCGATGCTGACTATGACGGCGCGATGGAGGATCTTCTGAAACTGCAGTATTTCGCGCAACAGGACGGAGTGGACGGTGCCCTCGAAATGAGCCGGCGGGGGGGACATCTCTGGATATTCATGGAGAAACCCTCTCTGGCGCGCGAGTGCCGGATTTACGTTTACGACCTCGCACTGCGACTCGGCATGCCGATCAAGGGTTCTGGCATGACGGAAGGGATTGAGATATTTCCCAAACACGACGAGCTTCGCCCCGGAGAGTTTGGGAATGCCATCCGCGGACCACTCGGAATTCATCGCGGCGCCAACCGCAGGTATTGGTTCTATGGGGCGGATTACGAACTACAAGAGCAGATCGACTTCCTGAACCGGCTGCACAAATTGAGCGAAGAACAGCTTCGACGATCAATCTCGGGCAAAGTTTCACCGCCAGAGCTTAGAAGAGATTGCGCACCAGCGGATCGGGTCATAGGTCGTGTCCCCGTATCCGATCGGGAATTCCGAATTCTTGACCATGTGGGCAAGGTAAAGACGGTCGGTCGCAACTATGTGACGCAATGCCCTTCGTGCGCCGAGGTCGGCCGGGACCGCAGTGGCGACAACTTGGCGATCTCAATCGAGGATCCACGTAAGTATCGGTGTTGGGCGGGTTGTGTAAAAGAAATGATCCGCCGCGCCGTGGGCTGCCCAGTTCCCATGCGTCCATCCGCGTAGGAGGAACATCAACATGCAACACACGCAACAGATTTTGGCACAACGCGGTCTGACTCTCTCGCGGCAAGTGCTGAAACGCCTCCACGACACTGGGATCGTCGCTCGACCTGGCGTTTGTCTCGAATACCAGCGATTGCCGGCAAGGTATGTCGTTCGAGGAGTTGAATCAGGCGGGTCGGTAATGGATTTGGGCCGGTTCGTTACGTTTTGCGGCCCGGATGGCGCGGCGTTGCCGTACCTGCATCCCATCGATTCCATCACTGTGAACGGCGTTCACGCAGTAGTCGTGGCGCCGGTGTTGGTCAGGATCGAAGTGTTTCGCTCCGGTCGGACGTATCAGCTTCTGATCACTGAGCATCAAGCGGGAAAATGTGAACCGCGTCGGCGCCCCAGCATCGCAAGCAATGTTTTGTTTCGAGGTGTGAATGGATTCGCGGATGTGAAGGCCACGTGCGAAATCGACAGCGTCCGCGCGCCGCAGATTCCCAAATTCTGGTCCCGCTCGGGTGAAGAATTGCGATTCCCGGCCGCACTTTTCCTCTGCGTCGCCGCGGCCGTGAGCGGTGCACATTGCGTCGAATGCTCTCACTCCCATTTCCTTATGGACCCGGCTCGGTTGGGTGAAATACCCACCAGCTCCTCAAAGGAACTCGAGAAGTCTCGCCTGTAGTCTTGTCCGCAGAGTAAGCCTTCTGAGAGGACTCAATATCTTGAAAGG
>Ga0335072_10014954_pt1 | contig 11026 bp, 11 predicted proteins | sample Lox_Sample_21_FD_206725 | JGI IMG/M metagenome (GOLD analysis project Ga0335072, IMG submission 206725) | Soil microbial communities from Loxahatchee National Wildlife Refuge, Florida, United States - Lox_Sample_2.1 | ecosystem: Environmental > Terrestrial > Soil > Wetlands | place: USA... | reverse complement strand
AGATATGACCTCGGTGACTTTCGCAGTGGCTGAGATGCCATTGATATGTCTTCCTAATCCGTTCAAGCCATTGGAACCGCTTGGTGTGGATTTCGCTCGCGGGGAATCAACGTCCATTGGAGTGGAGGACATCGTATGAAAAGAGTGAGAATGCAAGGAGACCTCCGTGGAATGATTTGGCAGAAAGCCTTATTTAGATATTTGTCAAGCAAACATGATTTGTAGGATGTTTTGGACTTGCGCGGTGTCAGAAAGTGGTGAAGTCGGATCGTTCCTTGCCTTGTTAGTAGCCTTCCCCAAGCTTTAATTCGGCACGGCCAGGTACCCTGACGTACCAGCGTGGTATGCAAGGATGTTCCCGAAGCCGGGCAATAAATGTCTGGCGAATACTTTTATTTGGGAATTTCAGGGCTTATGTTACGAGATAGAGTAAGCTGAGTCTCTTTTTTTGATGACACATTTGTAAAGCTATAAGACGCCACTCCACTTGTCAGAAAAAAGAGATTGATATTCAGCTTCGGTATTTAAATCTCTAAGTCTCCTACTGGACAACTGCAAACTGGCGTCGCAATAACAAGATCTCCCTTCTGTGCTGCCAGAAGGGGAGACAGAATGTCCACGACACTGGGGTCTGTAAAGATAGTCCCGGTCAATCACCATGGTACTGATAGAACTACAGAGCTTTCATTGCCGGCGGCATTGCTGCGTGTGGTGCTGTGACAGCGACTCATCCTTTCGAGACTGTAAAGATCCGGTATGAGCGTTGAAGATGTATGATGCATACCAAAGCTGACTGAAGGCGCGTAGCATGCAATTGCAAGGCGAGCTGCAGCAGAAAGGTCTCCAACCGCGAATATATAATGGTCCATTCCACGGAGTTAGTGTTATCGTCCGCAATGAGGGACTCAGGGGCATCTACCGAGGAATCGGAGCAGCATACGTCTACCAGATGATACTGAACGGCTGTCGGCTGGGCTTTTATGAACCCCTACGGTATTCAGTAACATCTTTATTCTATAATGACCCCATGGCGCAATCGCTGGGCGTCAACATCTTCTCCGGTGCCGCCTCGGGTGTCCTAGGTGCCATCGCCGGAAGCCCGTTCTTCTTAGTGAAAACGAGATTACAGAGTTACTCGCCGACTGCGCCAGTGGGTACTCAGCATACATACAGAAATGCTGTGGATGGAATGATGCAAATCTATAAGGGTGAAGGTGTTAAGGGCTTATATAGAGGCGTCGGTGCGGCTACGGTGCGAACTGGCTTTGGTAGCTCAGTGCAGCTACCAACCTACTTCTTTGCAAAGAGGAGACTTCAAAGGCATTTGGGCATGGAGGATGGCCCGACATTACATCTCGCGAGTAGTACAGCCAGTGGATTTGTTGTCTGCTGCTTCATGCACCCTCCTGGTATGTTTAGCCCGAACAGATCTTGAACGTTATCACTGATGGGCTTCCTAGACACTATCATGTCTCGGATGTACAACCAAAATGGCGACCTCTATAAGGGCGTATTCGATTGTCTAGCTAAGACCATTCGAACCGAAGGCTTCTTAGCTATCTACAAGGGCTTCCTACCACATTTAGCCAGGATCTTACCACATACAATCTTGACACTTAGTTTGGCCGAGCAGACGAATAAGCTGATGCGCAAATTCGAGCAAAAGATCCTGCCTGCATCGGCGCTTTAGGCTCCTTGGGTTCTCTTGGCTTTAGAATCTGTAAGCGGTCCTTTTGGCATTGTATATAAAGTCCGGTAAAAGGAGTAGGTTTCCGCCTCTAGTGTGTGGAACACTTCGTTAGAAACGTTGGTGTCTTCTGGATAGAATTGGGGTTTCCTCCAGTGATGGGATTTAGCCATTAATAGATCTAGAACAACCATAGCAGAGAATTATACCATTCAGATGCTCCTCTTTAGTGACTTGTGCATCGGAACTCTGATCGCCGCCCCACCCATATATGCCATCAGTGCCTTCTGCAACAGGTAGTCCACAAAGCCCACAACAAGCTGACGCCTCAGCAATGACTGGGGATTTGAGCTTGCTTGAAGTACGGACAACATTAGCCACGATAGCCGGGAATTTCTCCTCCACAGTCTCGAAATACTGAGCCATTAAGTCGTCAATTGTGGTTGATTTAGCCGATGCAGATATCTCCGTAGCGGGTGCTTGATATATGATCAAATCAGTAAGCGGAGGAGAAATTAAAGAGGAGAAATCTAGAAGCTCTTTCTTCAAAAGCTCTCGCAGTGGGTAAAGAAAATTGACACCATAAGGTGACATGCCATCGGACACCTGCCACGGAAGAGAAAAGCCTCGTCCTTTGGCAGTTTCTATGAGTGTTTTCTCAGCAAGACGCGTGGTGGAGTCACCAAACAGAATACTCTCGCAATCATTTTTCTTCGCTATATCCACCAGGAGACGAGTAAGCAAAGTGGAGGAGACATCAGCTTTGGAAGTCGCCGACTTCATGATATTAAAGAGAGCATCTAGCCGTGTTTTATGTAAGCCCGCAGAGGCTCCTGTAGGATCTTCCATGCCCAAGCTCATCCAATCAATGTCGAGACTGAGTGCTTGGGTTATGTTCGCACTGAGATGTGCATGGTTGGGAAACCGATCTTTAAACTTCTCCAGTTGTGCGGAAACCTTTGTCTGTTGCGCATCATCAACCTCAAGATCCACATGGACAAGAAGTAGAGTGTATATTGTTCGGCCCATGCGATCCAGTTGTCCCTGTAGGTGGTTGTCTAAGATGGCTAAAAGGCTTGTAGATGATGGTCCAAACGAGATTGGTAACAGTAGCTTTTGTGGTGCCTTTGCTACCGATGCGTGGGATTTATACGCCTCCATGCGCTTCACTGCCTTCGTGGTCACGTATTGTAAGAAGCATTTTCTATCTCATGATCAGCTTCGGCCTTTGGAATGCTCTGGGACACGAACTCGCAGACTTTGTCTTTCTCGTTTCGGATTGGCATCATTGCTCTTGAAGTACTACATCTTTTGCAAATCAGTTTAGAGCCCGCAGGAGGCACCGATTCGCCTTTTACTGCCATGCTATCTAGGCTGTGAAGCAAAATAGAGGTGCAACCTGAGGTGCATTTTCGCAGGAGAAGGCTTAGATTTTCGCCTGGTGATGCCGACGGCTTGTTCCGGCAATACGTTGCGTATTCTGTTATGCAGGACACAACAATTAGGAGTTGTCAGCCCACGCTCTAAAACAGTTCGAGTCTGGAATCGATGCTGATGAAACTTTTATGATCCAAAGTCTTCCAATTCACAATAGGATCGTCTGTCTTCTTTCCTAAGAAGCTAGTAAATCAGCTTCGCGAGCGCGGGAGCTCACAAGGCTACGGCAAAGATGCCGGGATGGCGGAGCACTTTTTCCCTATTTATTCTGTCGATATTGACAGTGAGAGCAATAGAAGTGCAATTGGTAGAGATGGCACTCCTCTGATAAAGCCTCATCATAACTGACGCGGAAATTAGGACCAGAAAGATGAGAATAGACAACGATGCGCAGGAATGTACAGCCGGAAAGCCTGGGGAGGCGACGTCGAACCTTTCATACTCACGAAGTTTATCAAGGTGGCGGATGATACGCCTGGGGATCCAATTGTTAGTTTGATAATATATGAATGGAAAGACGAAGAACTTATCGGTGTGTGGCCATCGAATGATGCCACTAAGGTATTTTGATCGTTCACAGAACCTTAAGCACCACTGAGATTGTTTTAGAAAGTCTACATTTGCGATCAAGAGAATATCGACAACAAATTTTGCAATAGTACAGATATTGGCAAGTTTATACTTAGTCCCAATGCGACGGAGGTCTCGGAGAACGCTATTCGTAACGAGGCTATTCATCTCAAAGATCCTGGGGCAGTCAACTATGCAGTGAAGAAAACAGGCTACTACTGCGTTGGGACAACTGCATTCACACAAAATGACTATACGGCGATTGTTGAGTTTAGAAATGCCTTTGGAGAGCTGCCAGCTGCACAAATTGCTAAGCTCCCTTTTTATGGTAGTCTGACGATAACATATGCTGTCATCGGAGCGTGAGTGGGAGATGATCATCCTTGCTGCTAAAATACTGATGCTAGGAAGGTTCTGGGCTTTCTTCTACGTCCAACATCGACATGACATTCGTGAGTCTGATGAATCTTTTGGGCAACGACTCAGATGCTAATCTACAGTAGTCCCCGTTCAAAATTATATTACAGCCATAATCATTTTTTTGGCTGTGGAGATGTTGATGACTTGGGGCTTCTACGGTAGGTCAATATCTCATGATCAAATACGCAAAATGGCTGACCTCGTCAGATTACGAAAATCGGAACGGCGCAAACATAGGCTCAAAGGTTTTGATGATTGTTGTGGCAGTGCTGAATGCTGCGCGAAACTCCTTCTCTTTCTTCCTACTCCTGATTGTTTGCATGGGCTATGGAGTTGTCAAGCCCAGTCTCGGCCAGACCATGATCCATGTGCGCTGGCTGGCTGCAGCTCACTTCGTTTTTGGCTTGATCTACTCGATCGCAAGCTTGACTATTACACCTGATAGTGCAGGTACGCATCAAAACGCTAAACATATATCCAACCAGCTTATGTTAAATAGGGCCGCTCGTACTGTTCGTCATTTTACCACTTGCTGGTACATTGACGGCATTCTACGTGTGGACGTTGAACTCTCTTAATCTCACGTTGAAAGATCTCAACGAGCGTAAACAGACCGTCAAGGCCGGCATGTATCGCAAATTGTGGTATTGCATACTAATAAGCATTTTCACGATCTTCGGCTTTTTCTTCTTCAACAGCTTCACCTTCGCCGGTGTTAATGACCCAAATTTCGTGCCAGAACATTGGCAGACCAGATGGTTCATCTTGGACGGATGGCTTAATCTTGTATACCTTGCCGATGTTGCGTTCATCTGTTACATGTGGCTGCCAACGGCCAACAACCGTAGATTTGCGATGAGTGATGAGGTATGATCTTGTCCCCTGTTGAACTCAGCAAAACGGCGTGCTAACATGATACAGCTCGCGCAAGACGATGAAGGCTTTGAGATCGCCGATTTTGGCGCTGAAGAGTCGGGGGATGAAGAGGAAGGCCGAGGTGGCGATCGGACACAGCCTGGTCAGGAAGGCCCACGTTACGATCCACCGAGCAAGCCTGCTACGAAGTCAAATGTGACTCGAGATATCCCAAGAGAGTCTCTGGATGGTGAGACGATGTTCGCCGTTGGGGAAGATGGAGAAGACAGGTGGTCTGAAGACGAAGATGATCACGATGGTGGCGAGGCCAAGAAGCTCGTTGGGAAGGATTCGTAAACAGATCAAATATGTACTTTTAGAGCATTTTCGGGAGTTTTGGAAGAGAAAGTTCATGCCTATGCCAATCTCTATTTTAATCTCAAAGTATCTTGTCCTCTGTAATCAATCTATCGCAGATTGAGAGCACAAGTATTCTGTCTTTTGTCATCCACCTAACAAATCAATTTGGAAGAAACCTGTCCTTTGAAGTTAATTCATCACAGATCGAGAGCGCAAGTATTCTGTCCTTATCATCCACCTAGCTCGAAACTCGAAAAAACAGTACCAAATCCATCCCAATGATTTCATTCTAGTATTCGACCGGTGGTGATTGAAACCCATTGTGCGGCAATGATTTGCATGGTCTTGACACAACGAGTCAAAGGAACTAATGGCTGTACAAAGCCTATCAGTGGTATTGAGGGAGGAAGTCCTCAAGTCTGAACTGAGATTTCGGATTAGCAGCATTAGCCTGCGCAACCATAGCCGCGGAGTTGCGGAGATTATCCTGGAGGTTCGGCTGGTACTGCATGCTGGCCTGCTGAACCTGGTGACGTTGAATCTGACCTTGCTGCATGCAATATTGCTGAGCGACGACTTGTGCCTGGTTCTGAGGGTCATAGTGAGGAACATAATCACTTGGCTGCGGCGCAGTGATGGGAGTGTAGTATCCGCCTGGCTGCTGAGGTTGTTGAACCAGTGGATAGTAGGCCTGCTGCTGGACATGATATCCATGCCGAGCAAATTGCGAAGCCTGTTGAACTGGAGGATAAGCCCCCATCTGTGGAGCTTGCTGCGGAATGCTGAAGGCAGCCATCTGATGAGCAGGCAGGGATTGGTAGTCAATAATCTGAGAAGAGTCAGTTGGCGGGATGTACGAGGACACCTGTCTTGCCCACTGGGGTGAGTTAGAAGGAGCCATTTAAGTAGTTTGTAGTGAAGGATTAAAGCTTGCCTGATTGCCCTGCATGAGAGAATAGTGAGGTACTGTGGAAGCAACTCGCGGCGTATTGTAAGAAGGCGCCTGGTTTCTTTGCATCGGAGATTGTCTGGGTGTCATCTGGGCAGCCTGCTGCTGCAAGTTACTGGGAGTTGTGTGGCTTCCGGGAATTGAAGACATGTAATCAACCGTCTGCTCTACACACTGATGCGGGGGATAATGCGCATTCTGGTGTTCGTGCTGATATCGGACGGTCCGTGGAGCCTGCTGTTGAACGTAGAAAGTATCCAGCTGTGTAACTTGATCAGGCGATGTGAATGATGCCTGTTGGCCAGATGGCTGGATGGCTGCCCCATAAAGTTTCTGCTGCAAAGCATGTTTTTGATGTAAGGCAGATTGACAAGCCAGCTGTTGTGTCTTTCTAACCCCTTCCTTTAATTCCTGGCAATAGACGTGTTTAGCTGCCTCTTGAGCTTTGCCCTGAGCCACTTTCTTAATCTCAAGAAACTGCTCCTCCGTTACGAAAGGAGGTAAAGTTTTCTTGATTACAGTAGTGACGTAGGGCTTGTCAATGAGTTGTTGTTCAGCAAGAGAAACATTTGGCTCCGCATGGGTCTTCTCTTCCTCTGTCTGGATACGAATAGGTGAGATCGCAGGCTAGGAATCGTATGTGTCAGTGTCTGAAGAGAATAAAAGCAGATGGGACGGATAGAGAGCATCATTCATGGATTGATGGCTTCACACACCTTTACTTTCGGAGATTTTGACTTCCGAATTCCAGCGTACTGAAGAAAACTGTGATTTACAGCGGGCTTGTTGAGTACATGAGCATTTGGGCATCTCCCAGGCATATATGCATCTCAGGAAGACATACCTTTGGTTTCTCAACCATCGTATTGCGGATTCCGGCCTTCTTATTTCGTATCCCAGATTTGGCTTGGTTTAGTGTGAGACCGAAAAAGCCTGCTAATCCCTGCTTATACTGCTCCTTTGGGTCAATGTAGGAGTTTTCATTTGACTCATGAGCCTGAACCCCGTCCATCATATCAAGCTCACCATAATGCTGAAGGTCTGTAACAACCTTTTGAGATACTCCTGGGATTTCAACATATTGAGCATCGACGAGCATAGTCTTGGGAGCGGACTTATTGACTGTGTTGGATGCTCTCGCAGCCATTTTGGTCATACTCTGTGCATTCTTTATATCCTGCTGAAGATCGGGATTGTTCTGAGGAAGGCATAGACCTGTGTGGCTGATCTGGTTCACCAGCTCAGGTTGATCTACTGGTAACTTGATTGGGTGAGCAGACTGCATCTGATGAGCATGTTGCTCGACGGGAACAACTGGACTCTTGATCTGATGAGCTTTGTCAATGGGACGAACTGGTTGCTGCTCCGCGTGAAGAGGCTGGGCCTGGTGACCTGGCTGGACTTGACTAATGATTTGCTCAACCTGATGAAGTACCTGCGTCTCGACCCGAGGAATTGATTGTGTGATCTGATGCACTGCATTGTCAGTTTGCTCCACCGACTTCTGAATGTCGCATCTAGGTGATTTCGATGGCGAAGATGAAGGGGAGTCCAAGAATGGATAGTCTTCTAAGGACCTAATGGATGCCTTCAATCGAGGATAGACCTCGTCCTGGGGTTTGGCTTCGCCATATAACTCATCGAATTGCTTGAACGCATCTTCAAATTCCCCTTCGAATATCTTGGGCGCATCTTTAAAGCTCTCATAAAATTGCAAGCTCTTAACGACGTTTTCATCAACCTTTTCAGTTATCATGTAGTGATCCCATGTGTCAAGTCCAATCTCCTTACTGTCGGAGGGAGTGTGGCCAGTTGGGGATGCAGCCAGATCAATTGAGGAAACAGTCTCATTCGTTGAGGATGCTTCGTGCTCGGCGAAGGACTCCTGGTCCTCAGAAATGAGATCTTCCTCCCCTTCGTAAAATAATCCTGCCCAATTCACGTTGTGATTGACAGCTGGTGATTGAAGGGCTTCATAGAGGGTGGCAAGTGCATCAACACCATTTATGGCTCCTGAGGAATTCTTCATCTCATCATGGCTGGCTGTCTTATTAGCTTCCTCAGCTTCCTCACCCATCTTGTTCTTTCTGTCCCTGGTCTCCTGGAAGTCCCGGGCTTTGATCTGCGCGTGAATGTCATTCAGTGAGTCGAATACGGACATAGTAAGAATGCTGTGCCGGTCGTCGTTAAGCAGCAAAGCCTCGCCAAACATCATATCTTCCCTGCGTTCAATGGCCATAGAGATATCCAGCGACATCGTTGCGAGTGAGAGCTGGAAGAAGTAGAGTGCTGTGTGCTTTTCGTTTGAAAGAAGACTGAAATGGTCAATTCGTGCAAGGTTGCCAGCAAAGTTGCAATGAAGGTGCGGCAGAGATTCACAAACAATCCGCAAAGTGATAAAGTGAGAAGTTGAAGCGTGGATCAGGGGGCGACTCAAGGCTCTACCGACCTTGATTGGTCGAATTCAACTTCGTTGCCCAGACCAAAACCGAAGCAAAAGCAGTAAGAGGAACTCGCAGGGGCAGCAACAATTTTATCTTACTCTTTTGTCTGCAGTATGCATATAATTTCGTACCTTGTGCTCGATATTCTCCAGCGGCAGTCACATGCTCTACACGTGATGGCCTAAGTTTTGTATTGGTGCACTTTATCATAGCTGCACGATGGCAGTTAATATTAATGGTCTTTGAAAGGCAATTTCAACCAACAAAGTTTCTCGCAGGAGGTCACTGTAAAAAGTAGCATGATTTTGGATTTGATGATACCCCCTTTACTTATCCCAATTCCTTCTAGTTTTCTCCTTACCAACAAGAGACCGAGAGGTAGGACAGAGCCAGATATTCGGGCCTACATCATCATCCGCTAGGCGATGGGCTTCAATCATTCCTTCTATCTCTTTCGCAACCGTACGATTACTACTGATTGTAGTTCTACCAGTTGCCCACCCGTGAAGAAAGACCGACTGGTTGATAGGAGTTAAGAGCTTCGAGACCTTCTCTGCAACAGGCGGTAGTTGCATTTGCATCAGAGTAATGTCGGTCTCAACGACCCTTATGGGAATGTTCCACTCCAGTGGAATATCATATGCAGATAGCTCTTGGAAACCTCTGACACGTTGCTCCTTTGTCCAGTGAGTAGTGCTCTCAACTTCCATGAGGCAATCTCTCCGTTGTTTTTCAGACTGCGTACCGATCAAGTCAACGATTTCATGCATTCTTTTTGCAGCTTCTCCTACACAGACTAGCGTTCGCGATCTCATGGCAGGCCATAAGCTATTTGGAAGTAATTGACTTTCATTCTCCATCTCGATTTGCCTAAGAATTGCTCGGTGGTGCCAGTCCTCAACTTGAACGCGACTGTGCGAGAGGTCACTGACAAGTGCAAGTAGGATGGTGCAGTCAACGTTTAGAGTACTCGAAAATCCTACGAAGGGATCTACAGCCATATGAGGTAGAGCTGCCGATACTGGAACCACATCTGGAAGGTCTTCGGAGGTCTGCACTTTGATCTCTAAAGTTTCGATCTGCTTGATGAGTTCATCCATTTCTTTGGAGTAACCCCTTTTGATCTTGGGAAGAACAACACGAACGTTTGGATGACGATATCGCACCCTAGTTGCTTTGGAAGCTTTAATCAGCGCTTCGACCTGCTTCTTAAGACCCTGGGGCTCGTCGTCTTCATCGTCACCGACGTTACTACCTTCGCTGGATGACTCGCCTAACCACCCAGCTTTGGCCATGTCAAAGAGGAGGCGCTTTTCGGTCAGTGTGGAGACCTTGACCCATTCTGAACCGTCCTGTGCAACGATGTCGACAAGGACGTTATACCGACTCCTTTGCGGATTCACGATGTTTTCAGACTTAACCTCGCCATGAGGTTTCTTGTCAACCGTCCAATAGAACCTCTTCTCCAAAGCCGCAACACCGGTGCAGCATTTTGCAGAGTTCCATACAGCAGCATAGAAAGGCAGATTGGACGATTTTAAGGCGTGTAACGTCCGAGGGTCTGCAACATCTGCACATGAGAGCTGCCAACTAAGTCAGCACCATTTTAAGGGGAGCCTGACATTGAGTGTTGGCAGTCAGACACTGCTCTTGACTGGGAAGTTATTGACGAAGTTGCAATACGATTGATGAATGTGAACAAAAGTATTGTTCATTTGTCTTAAGAATTGCCCACCTTCTCAAGTGAGTTAGCTTCAGTTCTCACATTGTTTCTGAAGTGTCTCAGCTCTACACCATCACATTTCTTCTGCTTGACAAGGTATTGCTGGAACTCCTCGAGTTCACTGAGGAGAACCTGACATTGCTGTAGGAGTTCTCCCCTGAGTCGCACGCCGCTATCCTCAACACTCAAATCATTTAGCTGGGCTGAAGGTTCTTCTCCACCATTGAGAGAATCTTTATGGCCCATTGTCAACGTTGTAATGGTCTCCAGAAAGCATTTCAAGGTTTCGTGTCGTTGAAATTATCAAATATCAGCCGTAGTTAGCCGCGTTAGCCGCGCCTTGCCCCACCATCGTAGGAGGGATAGAGCTTCATAATCTATCTATACTATATTGGAATTGGCCCCGTGTATTTAGACACTGTCACATGACTACGCACAGACGGTAAACGCGAACACGAAAAGTATACTTCTATTTACCTTACTTTCTGTAAATATGGCGGATCCTCGATTACTTATACCTAACCTTCCTGCAAATCGATTACGATGCCCTGATTGTAAAGCGTTTCGATCTATTACAGACT
>Ga0335072_10014953_pt1 | contig 11026 bp, 10 predicted proteins | sample Lox_Sample_21_FD_206725 | JGI IMG/M metagenome (GOLD analysis project Ga0335072, IMG submission 206725) | Soil microbial communities from Loxahatchee National Wildlife Refuge, Florida, United States - Lox_Sample_2.1 | ecosystem: Environmental > Terrestrial > Soil > Wetlands | place: USA... | reverse complement strand
GGAGGAGTCGATCATCACCGGGACGCGGCTGATGTCCGGCTCGGCCGCGATCAGCTTGGTGAACCGGTCCATCGCGGCGACGCCGTCGATCATGCCCTCGTCCATGTTGATGTCGATGACCTGCGCACCGACCTCGACCTGCTGCAGGGCGACCGACAGCGCGGTGTCGTAGTCCTCGGCCTTGATCAGGTTGCGGAACCGGGCGGAGCCGGTGATGTTGGTGCGCTCACCGATGTTCACGAACAGGGAGTCGTCGGTGATGTTGAGCGGCTCCAGGCCCGAGAGCCGGGTGGCCACCTCGATCTCCGGCAGCTCGCGGGGCGGCTTGCCCTCGACGACCTTGGCGATCTCGGCGATGTGCGGCGGCGCGGTCCCGCAGCAGCCACCGACCAGGTTGACCAGGCCGGCCTCGGCGAAGTCGGCGATGTAGCTCGCCTGGCGCTCCGGCGACTCGTCGTACTCGCCGAAGGCGTTGGGCAGGCCGGCGTTGGGGTAGCAGGAGACAAACGTGTCCGCGATGCGCGACATCTCGGCGATGTAGGGCCTCATCTCCGGCGCACCCAGGGCGCAGTTGAGGCCGACCGCGATCGGCTTCGCGTGCCTGATCGCGTTCCAGAACGCCTCGGTGACCTGACCGGACAACGTCCGCCCGGAAGCATCGGTGATGGTGCCCGAGATGATCACCGGCCAACGACGTCCGCGGTCCTCGAACAGCGTCTCGACGGCGAACACCGCCGCCTTCGCGTTCAGCGAGTCGAAGATCGTCTCGACGATGAGGAGGTCGGCACCGCCGTCGACCAGTCCGTTGGCGGCTTCGAGGTAGGCGGCGACCAGCTGGTCGTAGGAGACGTTGCGCGCCCCCGGGTCGTTGACATCCGGCGAGATCGACGCGGTCCGGGTGGTCGGCCCGATTGCGCCGGCCACGTAGCAAGGCTTCTCCGGGGTGCTGAACTCGTCGGCGGCCTTGCGGGCCAGGGCGGCGCCGGCGTAGTTCAGCTCGTAGGCCAGCTCCTGCATGCCGTAGTCGGAGAGCGAGATCGCGTTCGCGTTGAACGTGTTGGTCTCCAGGATGTCGGCGCCCGCCTCGAGGTACTCGCGGTGGATCCCCTCGATGATCTGCGGCTGCGTCAGGGTGAGCAGATCGTTGTTGCCCTGGAGAGCGGTCGGCCACTCCGTGAACCGATCGCCGCGGTAGCCCGCCTCGTCCGGCCGGTCGCGCTGGATCGCCGTGCCCATCGCGCCGTCGATCACCATGATCCGCTGGCGCAGCGCTGCCTTCAGTTCGTCGGTGCAGTCGGGGCGGATGTTCGGCTCCAAGGTCTCTGACTCTGAGGCGTTCACATCAGCGCTCACGTGAAGTCCTTCCGTAGCGGAAGGCGTCCTTGACTCTGCCGAGCGTGGCGGATACCGGCAGGAACCCGGAACCGTTGCAACGCCTCTCGACCAGAAAAGTCTACGTCGTCACCCGACGTCTGGACGCCCACCTCGACCCGACCCGCTTGGCGATCGCGGATCGTGTCGGCAGTGTCTTAGTTACCGTCTTAGTTACCGTCTTATGAGTGCCCATCGCGCCGTCGGATATCCGTGTCGTAGCGGTGTTCGTTAGCGGCAGTCACCCCACAAGGATAGTGGTGCTATGCAAATGGCACGCCCGACCGAACATCTACGCAGGCAGTCCCTGGCAAGCCGTACGCTGATTCTGTGACCCCGCCGCCGGATAACAGCGCCTCGCTGCCCGAACTGCACAACACCATTGTCGTGGCGGCGTTCGAGGGCTGGAATGACGCCGGCGACGCGGCCAGCGACGCGCTGGAGCACCTGGATGCCATCTGGGAAGCCGATCCGATCGTGGAGATCGACGACGAGGCGTATTACGACTACCAGGTGAATCGCCCGGTCATCCGCCAGGTCGACGGGGTCACCCGCGAGTTGGTGTGGCCTGCGATGCGGATCACACACTGCCGGCCACCCGGCAGTGATCGCGACGTCGTCTTGATGCACGGGGTCGAGCCCAACATGCGCTGGCGCACCTTCTGTGCCGAATTGGTGGCCATCGCCGACAAGCTCAACGTGGACACCGTCGTGATCCTTGGCGCGCTGCTGGCCGACACTCCCCATACCCGGCCGGTGCCGGTCTCGGGAGCGGCCTACTCCCCCGAATCAGCGAGACGCTTCGGCCTGGAGGAAACCCGCTACGAGGGGCCGACCGGGATCGCGGGCGTGTTCCAGGACGCCTGCGTGGCCGCCGGAATCCCGGCGGTGACCTTCTGGGCGGCCGTGCCGCACTACGTATCGCACCCGCCTAACCCGAAGGCGACGGTGGCGCTGCTGCGCCGGGTCGAAGACGTGCTGGACATCGAGGTCCCGCTGGCTGACCTGCCGGCGCAGGCCGAGGAGTGGGAGCAGGCGGTCACCGAGATGACCGCCGAGGACGAGGACCTGGCCGAGTACGTCCAGTCGCTGGAGCAGCGAGGCGACGCCGAGGTCGATATGAACGAAGCACTCGGCAAGATCGACGGCGACGCGCTGGCCGCAGAGTTCGAACGTTATCTGCGCCGCCGCCGCCCCGGCTTTGGGCGTTAGGAGTCTTCCAGTTTCTCGTTGTACGCGCTGGTGGAGCGACCGAGTGCGGCGACTTCGGCGTCCATTTGCGGGACCAGTCGAGCAGCGTGCTTGAGAAGTGGCAGTTCGCCGATCCGGGTGGACAGCACCGGCTTGAGCCAGCGAAACAGGCCCACCCAATCCGGGCAGTACACGTGGTTGTTGCGACCCTCGATGCCCTTGACAAATGCATCAGCGCACCGGTTGACCGAAGTGGTCTTGTTCAACGGCCATGGCAGCGCCGCGAAAAGCCCGCCGAACGCGGGCAGGTCGGCCTTGGCATCACGAACCAACGCGGTGTCGATCCAGGACATGAATGCTGAGCCGACGTCGACGCCGAGGTGGGCGACCTCGAGTCGCAGCGCGTTGGCGAAATGCTCGTTGCCGGCCTTCGTCATGTTGTAGGACGCCATCCCCGGAACCGCCGTGAAGGCGGCCAGCGACGAGACGATCAGCACATAGCCGCGGCGGTCGATCACCGCCGGCAAGGTGGCACGCACTGTGTAAAAGACACCGAGCAGGTCGACGTCCATTACCCGCTTGAACACCTCTGGGTCGACCTGCAGCACCGAACCGTAGCTGGCGATGCCGGCGTTGGCCACGACGACGTCGATGCCACCGAATCGTTGCACGGCGGCGGCGGCCGCGGCCTGCATGGCAGCCAGGTCGCGCACGTCGGCTACCACGGTCAGCACCCGGTCTTCGCCGAGTTCAGCGGCCAGCGCGGCCAACTCCGCTTTGTCGAGATCGGTCAGCACGAGTTTGGCGCCCTTATTGCGCAGCCGGCGTGCGGCCTCAGCCCCGATTCCGCGGGCACCGCCCGTGATGAAGACGACTTTGCCGTGCAGATTGCCGTGCAGCGATGTCATGGCCGACAAAGTACCCCTTGTCGGCAGCGCTGGGTCCGCTCAGTAGTTGTTGCGGGTGTTGAAGGCCTGCTGAATGACTCCGAGGTACGGCTGATTCGCTGGCCTGCTCACCATCCGCTTGGCCATCTGCTGCCGTTGACTTGGCGGCGCGGCGAGGAACTGACGCAAACCAATCATGAATGGACTGTTCCCGATTGCGCCGGCGCTAATCGCGCAACGACGTTTCCCTTCGCCTAGCTACAGCCTGAAGCTACGACTCGCAGCTATGGCCAGTAGTCGTTCATGGATTGAGCAAAGCGGTCGTTGTTGGTGAGTCGGGGAAGTCCGAGGGAGTCTTCGATAGTGCGCAGCAGGCTGTAGTGGTTGTTGTAGTTCATGCCAACGATGTGGCCTTGGCGCATGCCGGAGTTCGGCGACGGGATCACGATCATGGGGACGTGGTTCCCTTCGTTGCCGATGCCTAGTGACAGGTTGTCGTAGTCCTCGTCCCACGTGATGAAGATGGCGCTGCGCTGCATTTGGAATGCGGGCGAATTCATGATCGTGGGCAGTGTGTCCGCGAGGAACTGGTCGCCGGCCTTGATGTTGTATTGATGAGTCGTGAGCTGGCTGAGTATGAATTCGAGGTTGATGGGGCCTTCCATGTTGTGGTTTTCGTCCGCAGCCCACCACACGTAGTTCGGGGTGGTGGAGATGGAGGCGAGATCCGTTGCCATTCGCTCCAGCGGCAGCACGTGCGCCTGGCAGCGAGCGGTGTTGGAGACTATGTCGTGAAAGGCGAGAAATGGTAGTTCGCCGGGGCTGTAGGGGCCAGCGGATTTCGTGAAACATGGTGAGGGCATGGATTGCTCGTATGAGGCCCACCCCTTGCCCGCTCTCTCGATGTTGTCGGGCAGGTTAGGTTCGTCGAAGCAGTCCAGCTCGCAGTTGTAGTTGAAGCCGAAGTCGGATCCGCCGAGGATCGGGTAATAGTTCGGAAGGCTGGGGTGGGTCTGGGCGTAGTAGTTCGATCCGTATCCGTAGTTGTTGATAAGGCCGTTGGTGTACGGCGCGTTGCGGCTGCCGACAATGTCTTTCACACCATGGTTTTCCAAATAGATCATGAACACGTGATCAAGGGGGCCGACTTTTGACCCCGGTGGTGTAGGTGGCGGTGGGGGAGGCAGTGCAGCGCCGACTGTGAACGAGATGTTGTCGGCGTAGGCGTTGTTGTAGTTGCCGATTACCGGGTTGCGGTCTTTCAGGGTAACGACCACAACGGCGCTGCGGGTGCCCGCCGGCAACGTCCCGGAGGTTTCGCGTTGCAGCAGTGCGGTTCTGAATCGACGTTCGAATACGCTTACTGGCCCGATCTTGCCTGTGCCCAACTGCGACTGGCGGTCAGCCGCCAGGAAGGTGACGGTGACCGACGCTTCGGATGGGTCTTCAAAGAAGCCTCCGAGCCATCCGCTCAGCGTGTAGGGCACCGTGCCGGTGTCGATCTGGGGCGCCGCACCGGACAGATCGACGGTTTGGGTGAGCGTGGCCGTGGCTACGTTTCCACCGCCGAAGAACTGTACGCCGCCGTCCGGGGGCCCGTTCTCCGAGCGCGGAAATCCCAGGGCCGCTGGCAGAGTTGGCCCGGGCGACCCGAGAGGCCACGGCAGACGGCGCCGGGTACCATATTTGATCACGGTCGGTGTGCCGGTCACGGTCCAGCCGGGGATGGACACCGAACTGTATCCCGACAATGACGGATCGCCGAATTCGGCGCTGGGATTGGTCAGCAGGTTCGGGCTCTCAACAGAGGCCGCAGATGCCGGCGCGGTGTTCGGTGCAATGGCTAGCATGGCGACTGTGCCGGCCGCGCCAGCCACACGGCGAAAACGACTGAGCATCAAGCGATCACCTTTGCGGTCGACGCGCCTACGTGTTTGCTCCGTCGATGGTGACGCATGACACGCCGTCCACCCAGATTGTTGTGCGAATCGAGACTCAGGAGTTGCCGTTTAGTGACTTCCGGCCTAATGGCGGCCTAATGACGGCCTAATGCAGCCGAGAGTTGTTTTACCGCAGTTATTTTCCTGCCCTTATCTTCCTGCCCTGGGCGTGGGCTGCCCTACAGACCCACCCCGAGTAGCGCATCGATCGCGGTGGCCACCAACCTCGGCGCGCTCGCGTCGTGCCCGCCGTATTCCAGCGCATCGGTGGCCCAACCATCAAGTGCAGCGATCGCTTTCGGGGTGTCAAGGTCGTCGGCAAGATACCGGCGCACCCGGGCGATGGCGTCGGTGGCGTCCGGGCCGGCGGGCAGCGCGGTCGCGGTGCGCCAGCGATGCAGCCGTGCCGTCGCCTCGTCGAGCACCTGCGAGCTCCAGAACCGATCCGCGCGATAATGCCCGGCCAGCAAACCAAGCCTAATGGCCGACGGCTCAACACCTTCCGCGCGCAGCGCCGATACCAGCACCAGGTTGCCGCGGCTCTTGGACATCTTTTGCCCGTCCCAGCCGATCATCCCGCCGTGTACGTAATGGCGGGCGAATCGCCTTTCGCCCCTGACACATTCGGCGTGTGCGGCAGTGAATTCGTGATGCGGAAAGATCAAGTCGCTGCCCCCGCCCTGGATGTCCAGGCCGCTGCCGATTCGGCTGAGCGCAATGGCCGCACATTCGACATGCCAGCCGGGCCGGCCGGCGCCGAACGGTGACGGCCAATTGGGTTCCCCGGGACGGGCGGACCGCCACAGCAGGGCGTCGAGTTCGTCGGTCTTGCCCGGCCGGTCGGGGTCGCCACCGCGCTCGGCGAACAGCGTGAGCATGGTGTCGCGGTCGTAGCCGGACTCGTAGCCGAACTGCGGTGTGGCGTCGGCCCGATAGTAGACATCCGGGTACTCCCCGATTTCCGGGTCGACGACGTACGCCGCCCCGGAGGCGAGCATTTTCTCGACGAGTTCGACCACTTCGGGAATCGCCTCGGTCGCCGCGACATATTCGCGTGGCGGCAGGATGCGCAGCGCCGCCATGTCCGCGCGGTACAGGGCGACCTCGCGCTCGGCGAGCGCACGCCAATCGATGCCGTCGTGTTCGGCGCGTTCGAATAACGGGTCGTCGACGTCGGTGACGTTCTGCACGTAGTGCACGTCATGGCCGAGATCCAGCCACTGCCGATGGACCAGATCGAACGCCAGATAGGTGGCCGCGTGGCCCAGATGGGTGGCGTCGTACGGGGTGATCCCGCAGACGTACATCGACGCGGTCGGCCCGGTTGCCACCGGGCGCACCTGCCGGTCAGAGGTGTCGTAGAGCCGTAGCTCCGGGCCGCGTCCGGGCAACACCGGAACCTGTGCGGAAGGCCACGACTGCATGCTTCGACTCTAAGCCCGCCGACGATGCAGCCCGTGTCGCGGGCTGAGGTGGAGGCGTGCAATCGAACTAAGCCCGGCCTGCTAGCCCCAGGCGTCGCGGATGGCGTCCAGCAGGATCGGCGCCACTTCGGCGCGACACATTACGAAGTCGGGTAGGTACGGGTCGAGTTGGTTGTAGCGCAACGGCGAGCCGTCCAGTCGCGACGCGTGCATACCGGCGGCCATCACGACCCCGGCCGGCGCGGCCGAATCCCACTCCCATTGACCGCCGGCATGCACATAGGCGTCGACGTCGCCGTCGATGAGGGCCATCGCCTTGGCGCCCGCCGAGCCGATCGCCACGGGTTGGATCGCCAGCGTCTGGCGCATGCGGTGCAACACGGCGGGTGGCCGGGTGGCGCTGACGGCAATCCGGAAGGTATGGGGAATCCCGGTGCGCGCGGTGTCGTCGGTCACGGTGTCGCTGCGGTACACCATGTTTCCGCGGGCCGGCAAAGCCACTGCGGCGTCGGTGATTTCGCGTTTTCCGTTGATGGGACCGTTGGTCGGGCCGCCGGTGGGGCGCTGCCACAGCGCGATATGGACCGCCCAGTCGTCGCGACCCGGTGTGGAAAACTCACGGGTGCCGTCCAACGGGTCGATGATCCAGACCCGGTCGTACCTCAGCCGCGCCAGATCGTCGTGCGCTTCCTCGCTGAGCACCGCGTCATCCGGCCGCTCGGTACGCAGCCGCTGCAGAATTTGCTCGTTTGCCAGGGTGTCGCCGGCGTCGCCGAGAGCCCATGGATGACCGAAACCGATCTCGTCGCGCACTGTCAGCAGCAACTCCCCCGCGCCGGCGGCGAGATCGGCGGCCAGCGCGGCATCCGTCAGGTCTGACAGGTCTTCCCTCTCGTCCTGGGGGCCCGGGCTCACCGATTCAGTATCGCCTTCAGTATCGCCTTCAGTATCGCCTTCAGTATCGCCGACGGCAGAACTCCCGTTAGAACGCCGGCCACGGAACGGGACGATGCCGGTTCGGCCCGGGCATCACGGGGTTTTCCAGCAGCGCGAGGCTGCGCCTGCGCAGCGCCGCTATTTCCGCCCGGGTGATGTGCCCGGCGAGCTCGTCGCCGAGCGAGCCGGCCAGGGCCTCGGCTAGCCCGGCAATGGCCGTCAGGATCTTCTCGTCGACCGGCTTGCCGGCCCAGCCCCACAACACGGTGCGCAGTTTGTTCTCCACGTGCAGGCACACGCCGTGGTCGACGCCGTAGATGTGGCCTTCGAGGTCGCGCAGGACGTGGCCACCCTTGCGATCGGCGTTGTTGATCAGCACGTCGAACACCGCCATTCGCCACAACCGAATATCGTCGGCGTGCATCAGGATGACCTCGTCGCCGGCGTAGTCGTAGGCCCGCAGCACCGGCAGATAACCCGGCTCGAGTTTGTCGGCGGGAAACAGGTCGACCAAGTCGGGTCCGGGCCTGGGCTCGGTGTCGGCCGTGTCACCGGGTTGCTCCACCCACAGCTGCAGCATGCCCGGACCCGCGGGGCCGTGACGAATGATCGTGTAGGGCACAATGTTCCAGCCCAAGTGCGTCGATATCAGGTACGCGCCGAGTTCGCGGCCGGCCAGCGTCCCGTCGGGGAAATCCCACAGCGGCGCTTCGCCGGCGATCGGCTTGTAGACGCAGTGCACACTGTGCTCGCCGAGCGTCGACTCGCAGAGAAAGGTTGCGTTGCTGGCTGAGCGGATGCGTCCGAGGACCGTCAGCTCGCCGTCCCGCAGCACCTCACGTTCGTCATTCCTCGGGTTCATCGTCAGGCCCGAGCAGCGCGCTGCGCTTGTAGCCGTTGGAGCGCGCGCAGATATGGCCCTCCGGGTCCAACGGTTCGTCGCACAGCGGGCAGGGCGGACGTCCCGCCGAGATCACCCGATTGGAGCGGGTGGCGAACTGCCGAGCCGACTCCGGCGTCAAGAACACCCGGACCGCGTCGGGACCCTCTTCGGTGTCGTCGAGCACCACCGAGGCGTCGAACTCGGCGTCGGTGACGGCGAGCAGTTCGACCACCACGGTCTGTGCTTCCGAGTCCCAGCCCAGGCCCATGGTCCCGACCCGAAACTCCGCATCGACGGGCGTGACCAGCGGGCTGAGGTCGTCGACCTCGGCGGGCTCCGGCGGAACCGGGGTGCCGAACCGGCGATTCACCTCGAGCAGCAGCGCACCGATGCGCTCGGCAAGCACCGCAACCTGTTGCTTCTCCAACACCACGGATACCACCCGGGCATCGTGCACCGCTTGTATGTAGAAGGTGCGGTTTCCGGGCTGGCCGACGGTCCCGGCCACGAAGCGGTCGGGTGTGCGGAAAACGTGAATTGCGCGGGCCATGGCACTTCTAAAATACCGGCAGTTGCCGTCGCCGTGCGATCCGATCTAACTCGACGCGGCCGAACTAGTCGGTGGAGCCTCCGACTACCGCATCGCTTGACGACACACCACTGGCCGCCTCTTCGCCGGCCGCCTCTTTCTGGGGCTGTTCGTTGGATTCACCGTGAATCTCACCCTTGGAGTCATCCTTCGGCTCCTTCGGCGGGGGCCCGGCGCGCAACGCTGCCGACAGCCGAGCGCCGGTGTGGTTGACGTGCAAGACGAACGGACGCAGCGAGGTGTAACGGACCACACTGACCGATCCCGGGTCGGCGGTGACGCGCTGGAACCCGTCCAGATGCATGCCGTAGGCGTCGGCGATCACCGCCTTGATGACGTCACCGTGGCTACACGCCACCCACAACGCATCGCCGCCGTGCTCTCCCCCATATTCCAAAGCAAGCCGACGGTCATGCTCACGAACGGCGGCCACCGCTCGCACCTGCACCTGCGCCAAACCCTCACCGCCGGGAAACACCGCGGCGCTGGGATGGGCCTGAACCACCCTCCACAACGCCTCATTCACCAGATCGCCGATCTTGCGGCCGGTCCATTCCCCGTAGTCCACTTCGGCGATGCGCTCGTCGACGAGCGGCTCGAGGCACAGTGATTCAGCGAGCGGCTCGACGGTTCGTCGGCAGCGCAGCAGCGGCGAAGTCACCACGGCCCGGATGGGCAGATCACCGATCCGGTCGATCAGCCCGGCGGCTTGCTCGCGGCCCTTGTCGTCGAGGTCGACACCCTCGGAACGACCCGCCAGAATCCCAGCGGTGTTCGAGGTGGACCGGCCGTGGCGTAACAGGATGACGGTCATTTGGCGGCCTGCCGACAAGACATCGCCCGAACCCCGGTCACGACGACGACCGTACCCGGTTCGGGTGGCAGCAACCCGACGTGACTAGGACGTGACTAGTGCGAGACGGGCACCGCATGCGCGACCGAGTCGCGCACCGTGGCGGTCAGGCTGCGCTCGTCGGTGAGGTCGATGTCGAACAGGCTGCGGACCGCCCTCGCGACCACATCCTCAGCCTGCGGAACTGGCCCGGAAAGCCGCGGCCGGTAAACTTCGACGACGAGCGACCGATGCTCAATGTGGAAGGAAAAACTGCGTCCATCACCGACTTGTCCATACCCGCTGGCAAAAATGCCTGTCGACATTTCTTCGACAGCAAACTTGTTGTCTGCGGTATGCCGGTCAACGGTGACGGTCATATCGCGACCATACCTCTCCAGAACGACCGCATGTGGGCAACATGGCCATATTGGATGCGAAATTGGATGCGAAACCGTTCCTTAAGATTTGATTTTCCGTGTTCACTCCTCGAAGTTCACGCCTCGAAGTTCACTCCTCGAAGTTCACTCCTCGAAGGTTGGTTGTTGCTGTTACCGCATAGCTGCTTGAAACGGGTAGGTCAACGCCGCTTCGTTGGCTTACTGCTTTTGCTGGCGCTGCTTTTGCTGGCGCTGCTTTTGCTGGCGCTGCTTTTGCTGGCGCTGGTCGCCGGCTGCTCATCGAATCCGCTCTCGTCACCGAACCCGTCCACGATCGAGCCGGCACGGGCCGCCAAGTCGCCCCCGGCGTCGACGAATCCGGCCGGCGTGGTGCGACCGCTGCCCGGCCACGCTCAGGCCGCGTTCTTCGATGGCGATACTCACCAGCTGGCGGTCCTGGCCCCCGGCGCCGACCCGGCGGCACCCGCAAGCGTGACCTTGGTCGGCGCGGCGCAGGTCGCGTCGCGTGTTATCCCGCTGCCCGGGCCGGCGAGCGCCTTAACCGGCGACGGCCATGGCACCGCCTACCTGGC
>Ga0335072_10014952_pt1 | contig 11027 bp, 10 predicted proteins | sample Lox_Sample_21_FD_206725 | JGI IMG/M metagenome (GOLD analysis project Ga0335072, IMG submission 206725) | Soil microbial communities from Loxahatchee National Wildlife Refuge, Florida, United States - Lox_Sample_2.1 | ecosystem: Environmental > Terrestrial > Soil > Wetlands | place: USA... | reverse complement strand
GTTCGACTTCTGGCGATCGATGATCACGTACACGAACACATGCTTGTTGGTCGACAGCGGGCGGATCAGGTGGTACTGGCGCTCCAGGCTGACCAGGATGTCCTCGATCGTGTCGTTGAGTTTCAGTGCGTTGGCCACCTTGCGCTTGGCGCGTACCACCTCGGCGTTGCCGGCGGCGGCCAGTTCCAGGTCGATGCTGGCCAGGCTGTCGCCGGCCATCAGCATGCCGCTGTCGTCATCAACCAGGGCGCTGGCGATGTAACCGTCGATGTTGCGCAGCGTTTCAAGGCTCAGATGGCTCATGCAGGGGGTCCTTGCGTAAGAGGGAAGGGGTTGGGCGAAGGCGGGAGTGCTGCGTTTACGCCAGGCGCTGCAGCTGCATGGAAAGGCGCGTGGCCAGGTCCAGCGCAACGCGGCGCGACAGCGCCAGCAGGATGTTGTGTCCCACGCCGATGGCCAGCGAAAGCGGATGACGCGGATCGGCAATGCGCACGATGATGCAGGTGTAGTGCTCCATCGACACCACGGTGGACTGGCAGCTGCCGCCGGCCAACTCGCGCGCCAGCGATTCGCACAGGCCCAGCAGCGAGCCGGTCATGGCGGCGATGCGGTTGCCATCCTGCGCGATGGTCGAATGCATGCTGATCAGCCGCGCATCGGCGGTGGCCACCACGGCCAGGCTGATTTCGGGGTATTGCTGGCAAAGTTCGGCCAGCTCACGGTCGCAAATGGCGCGGAGCTGTGCCAGCCGCCGGAAGGCGGTATGGGCTACAAGGGATTCGTGCATGCGTTTCAACCAGGCGGTGGCGTGATCGTAATGAAGCGTGACCGGCGCGAAAGTACCGCTTGCGTGCGCCCGTATGTGCAGGATGAGCATGATCGCCTTGCCGCCCGTCCACGGCCATCGCCTTTGCGGCTCGATTAGCTGTCACTTAGGGCCTGCGATGGCGGAAATGCCGCAAAAAAACACCGCTGCATGTCCCGCCGTGACAGAGATTGGGCTGCGTCATGCCATGGTTCCCCTGGTTATATCGACCTACGATCCATGACAACCGAAATCGGGCAGACAATCGCCAACCGATGCCGTTGGGAAAGTCGCGAAGAAAGGATTTTGCATGATGAACACGATGCGCGCGCGAAGCGGCTTCACGTTGATCGAGCTGGTGGTGGTGATTATCATCGCCGCCATCCTGGCCATGATCGCGATGAATGCCTACGGCAATTACCTGGCCCGTGCGGAGGTACAGGCGGCGAAGACGGATTTGACTGCATTGGCGCGCGATCTTGAAAACCAATTGCAGCACAATCTGGTTTACAGCACCCGTGCGCACACGACGATGAGCGCCAGCGACATTGTCCGCGCTTACCCAGGCTGGCACCCGTCGCAAGCCAAGCATTTCACCTACACCCTCGAAGCGTGGCCCACGCGATTTACCTTGAAAGCGCAAGGGATGGGTGGCTCGCTTTCGACGTGCATACTGGAACTGACCGAGAGCGATATGCCTTTCATATCCGGGTGCGGTGCAGTGACGACCTGGTGAGCGCGACGCGTGCTGCTTGCTCTTTGCCGCGACAGGGATTCGTTGCCCCGGTGAACGCCGAGGCTCGTAATCCCATGGCTGTCATTCCCGCGAAAGCGGGAATCCATTTGCCCTGATGCAAAAAGCCATGCCAGTTAAAACCGGGATTTCATCCCGGCCGACACGTTGCTGACGACGGCGATACTTGCTCACTGTTGCCGCAAAAGGCAGCCGCGGCACCCTGCATGCCGTCACCATCCGCCTGTCACCAGGCATGTATCATCCCCGGAAATGGGGTCGGTGCAGACAAGAGTCATGACGGGAAAGGGGGCGACTGTTTTTCGTTTCGGGGAATTCCAGCTCAACCCGCTGGCGCGCGAACTGAGCCGTCACGGCGAACCGGTCGAACTGGCGGCGAGTGCGTTTGATTGCCTGGTCTATCTGATCGAGCACCGCGAGCGTCCGGTGGGCAAGGACGAGTTGATTTCCGCCGTGTGGGGACGCGCGGATGTCAGTGACAACCTGCTTGCGCAGACCATCGTGCGTTTGCGACGCGCGCTCGGCGACGCAGGCATGGAACAGCGCTGCATCAAGACCGTGGCGCGCGTGGGCTACCGCTGGATGCTGGAGACGCAAGTGCTGCAGCAGGCCGCGCCCGATTCCGTCGGGGCGGCCGCGTCCGAACAAGCCATGCAAACGCAGGCTGTTGCCCCTAGCCAGCCGTCATCACCGCCGCTACTGCGCCGCTCCTTGCTGGCCGCGCTGCTTTTCACGCTGTTGTTTGCCTTCGTGTATGCCGGCTGGCAATGGCTCGGCGGCAGGGTGGCCAAGGCAGGCTTTTCATTCGATCGCAGTGCGGCGATCGTGCTGCCGGTCGAGGTGCAGGCGCCGGACGATTGGCAATGGCTGCACCTGGGCATGATGGACATGATCGCGAACCGCCTGCGCGACGCGAAGATTCCGACCGAAAGCAGCCAGGAAGCGCTGGAGCTGATCAAGGACAGCGGCGGCGATGCGGGCGCGAACCTTTCCTCGTTTGCCCTGGTGGTGCATTCGCGCGCCGTGCTGTCGGGCGATGGCTGGCACATCCACCTGGATGCCAACGCCAAGGACGGTCGCAAATGGAGCGCCGAATCCACGGCCGGCGACGTGCTGGCGGCAGTGCGCGCGGCCAGCGATCTGCTGCTGGCGCAGCTCGGTTATGGCGGCGGCATGGCATCGCCCGCCCGCGGCGATGCGATGGAGGAGTTCATGCAGCGCGTCGACGCCACGCGCCTCGCCGGCCAGCCGCAGTTGGCGAAGGCGTTGCTGGAGAAAGCGCCGCCGGCAATGCGCAACGACCCTGAGCTGACGTATGCCTCGGCATCGATCGACTGCGATGAAGGCCGCACCGATGCCTGCCAGCAACAGCTCGAAGCGTTGCTGCAGCGCTTGCCCGAAGACCGGCAGCCGGTGTTGCGCGGCCAGGTGCTGACGGTGCTTGGGCAAATCTATCTGGGCCAACATCGCAACGCGGACAGCGAAGCAGCGCTGGCGCAGGCGGTGCACATGCTGGAAGACGTACGCCGTGCGCACGGACCCAAGGATGTCGAGGCGCTGGCGACGGCCTATCTCGTTCGCTCCTATCTCCATACGCAGTCATGGCGGTTGGAAGAAGCCACCTCGGATCTGGGCCGTGCGCGCGTCAACTACACCCTGGCCGGCGACCTCGTCGGCGTGGCCAAGGCGGATCAGGCGATGGGCGCACTTGCGCTGCGCCGCGCGCAACCCGACGCTGCCGAGATCTTGCTGCGGCATGCGTACGATCAGTTCGTCGGCATGGGCATGCGTTCGATGCTGCCGTCCATCCTGGACGCGCTGGCTTATGCGCAGCAGATGCTGCTGCAGTTTCCCGATGAACTGCGCACCACGGACCGCTTCTGGCCGCTGGAGGAAAAGAGCAAGGATTTCGGCTTCATCGGCGACGACATGCGCCATGAGTTGACGATGGTGCGCGCCGCGGCGCTGGCCGATAACGGGCGTACGGCCGAAGCATCGGTGCTGTTCCGGCAGGTGCTCGATCAAACCGACGCTGCCAAGGAGCCGGGGCTGCGCGCCGAAGTCGACAAAGGGCTGGCACGCCTGGCCCTGGACCGCGGCGACTACGACCATGCCGCCGCGTTCGCCGCCGATGCGCTTACCCCCACGTTACAGGAAGACGACCAGCGCGATTACGCCGAAACCTGGCTGATGCGCATTTCAGCGCTGCAGCGCGCCGGCAAGAACGACCAGGCCAAGCATGAGATCGCCGCCATGCTGGCGTGGCATGCGCAACTGCCGATCCAGAACGACTGGACGAATGTCTACGTGCTTCGTGCCCAGGCCGCGCAGGCGTGGATCGATGGCGAGCACGACCAGGCGCTCGAGCAACTCAAGCAGGCGCTGGCGTTGGCGGACAAGCTGGGTGTGCCGGACGTGATCGTCAGCGCCGGCAAGGCTTATGCGCTGGCGCTGCTGGCGGCGGGACACCTGGATCAGGCGGTGGCGGTCAGCGGCCGGCTTTCGTCCTGGAGGCAGACCGATTGGCGCGCAGCGTGGGTCGAGGCGCGCGTGTACCAGGCGCTGGGGCAGAACGATGCCTGGCAGAAGTCGCACGACATGGCGCAGCATTTGGCCGGCGACCGGCCGCTGCCGGCGGTTTCCGCTGCGTTTGAATTCTGAGCCGCAAAACACAAGGCAAAAAAAGAGGCGCGGCGGTGAAAGGCGGACTCTCACTGCCAGCGCCATCAGTCTGGAAGGACTGTGAAGGGTGGATGTCCGATGACTATAAAGCGGCGGTCTGCGCGTGAGACATTCCTGATCGCGCCAAAAGGCTGTCAAATCGGGCCGATATTTTTTTCGATCACGGCACGGCGGCGTGCTGTTCTTCCAGCATGGTGATCTTGCGCAGGCTTGCCGCAGCTTCCAGGGCGACGCGCCGCGGCCAGCTGTCCTCGATGTGCTCGGCAACCAGGCATGGTTCCCCGGCGCGGCATTGGGGACAGGAAAGGTTGTGCAGCATCAGATCTTCGACTACCGAGAGGGTCATGGCAGTTCCCCTTTGTGTGGCGTGCGAAGCCTCGCCGGCGGCGAGGGTCTGATTGGCTATCGGCGAGCGGGTGGGCGACTTGAGTGGCCGGCAGTTTCGACCTCAAGCATGCACTCATCCAGATCCGTCGCCCGGGCGTTGGCCGGGGCGACGGATCAAGGGCCGATAAACATTGCGCCGGGCGCGCGTCTGCGATGAAAACAGGCACGACCTATGCATGAATCCATGCATTCATGACGTACATGCGCAGGTGCCCGCCCATGACAACGAAGCGTTTGGAAGAACTGGCGCGCGAAGGCCTTTCCCTCGTGCTGTGGCTTTCCGCGGTGATGCTGAACATGGCATCGGTGATGTGGCTGGGTTTTCAGGGGCTGCAGTGGCTGCATGACGGGCATTGGACCCGGCAACCGCCGGTGATGGCCTGGATACACGGGGTTTGCCCGGGCGCCTGCGATGTCGTGAACAACCCGCATTCCTGGTACGGCGCTGCCAAGCTGGTCCGTTTTCTTTACGACGTGCCGTCCGGCCTTGCGCTGGCGCTGATCGGCATCGCGCTCGGCGTACTCAGCGTGTCAGTTTCTGACCACCGGCCGTCGGCGCCCAGGGTCATCACACGGGGGATCGGGGCGCGCTGACGGTTGCAGGTACACTTGCCGCCTCACGCACCCACCGGCAAGGCACGCATGAGTTCCGATCAGCAATTGGGCGAGTACCGCGGCATCAAGTTCATGCACGAAAGCGACGGGGGCGCCGAGGTGCGCAGCGGCGTCATCTATTTTCCGGAAGACCCGCAGCATCACACCGTGGCCAGCGGCGGCGGTGCGCGATGGGAAGCCGAAGCACGCGGCCTGATCGACCACTACTTTCGTGAAATCGACGTGGAGCCCGACGACGATTCGGAAGCGTAGGCCGGGATGAAATCCCGGCATCGCCATGCCCACACATGTCGGAGTTCCATCCCGACCCAGGTCACGGAATGAGGGAATCGGCAAATTTCCCGTAGCATCGTGCATGCCCCTGTGACGACAATAGTCTGACAATTGTCGGCACTCGCGCCCGTTCGGCCAGCGAAGGGCGCAAGCGACCTTGGTTCTTGCGATCAGAGGCAGCAGCGCATGGCGAAGCAGTTCGTTTGGTCAGCAGCATTTCGCGCAGTACCGTTGGTTCTTGCCGGTTGCTTGGTGGTGGCGACGGCGAATGCCGCCGACAGCTTCCACGATGCGCCGGCTGACGCCTCATCGGTGCGCAATCCGTATCACGGCCAGGCAGCGGCTGCGCATGCAGGCGGCCAGTTGTATGCCGCCGATTGCGCCAGTTGCCATGGCGGCACGGGGCAGGGCGCCGGCAATATTCCCGCCTTGCGGCAAGGCCCCGCGCAACAGGCGACGGAAGGTGCGTTGTTCTGGTTCATCACCAAGGGCTCGGTGGCCAACGGCATGCCGTCCTGGGCCAGCCTCTCCGAGCCACAGCGCTGGCAGATCGTGACGTATCTGAAAACGCTGCCGACGGTGACGTCGGCGACGGCGGAAACGGCGGCCATCCACTCACCGATCGACACCCCGCCACCGACCCCGCCGTTCACGGATTTTCGTTATGAAAAACCAGGCAGGTCACGCAAGATCACGGTGAACGATCTGCCGCCGCCTTACGCTACGCGTTCGGCCGGCAACGGACCGGAGATCGTGCCGCGTCCCGACGGCGTCTTGCCCGAGGCGCCGGCCGGTTTCAAGGTCAATCTGTTTGCGGAAGGCTTGCATACGCCGCGCGTGATTCGCACGGCGCCCAATGGCGACATCTTCGTGGCCGAAAGCGGCAACGGCCAGATCCGCATCTATCGCGGCATGACGGCGGATGGAAAACCGGCGCAAACCGCCGTGTTCGCGACGGGTTTGAACCGGCCGTACGGCATCGCCTTCTATCCGGTGGGACCGAACCCGCAATGGGTGTACGTGGGCGATACGGATGCGGTGCTGCGCTTCCCTTATCGCAATGGCGACCTCAAGGCGCGCGGCGCTGCGGAACACATCGCCGACTTGCCGCATGGCGGCGGCCACTGGACGCGCGACGTGGCGTTTTCGCTCGACAACAAGACGATGTTCGTGGCGGTGGGCTCGGCCTCCAATATCAATGATCCGGACACGTCGCCGGCCGAGAAAAATCGCGCGGACATTCTTGCGTTCGATCCGGACGGCTCCCATCAGCGCGTGTATGCCTGGGGCATCCGCAATCCTTCCGGCATTGCGATCGATCCGGACAGCGGACAACTGTGGACCACCGTCAACGAACGCGATGGCCTGGGCGACAACCTCGTGCCGGATTACATCACCTCCGTGCGCGAAGGCGGTTTCTACGGATGGCCGTGGTGGTACATGGGCGGCCATCAGGACCCGCGCCACGCAGGCAAGCATCCGGAGTTGAAAGACAAAGTGATCACGCCCGACGTGCTGCTGCAGCCGCATAACGCATCGCTGCAGATCACCTTCTACGAAGCCAAGCGTTTCCCCAGCGAATACCAGGGCGATCTGTTCGCCGCCGAGCACGGTTCCTGGAACAAAGCCACACGCGTGGGTTACGAGGTGATCCGCATTCCGCGTCATCACACCGGCAAGGCGAGCGGGGCATACGAGGATTTCCTTACCGGTTTTGTGTTGCCGGACGGACGCGTGTGGGGGCGGCCGGTGAGCCTTACGACGGCGCCGGATGGTTCGTTGCTGGTAACGGATGATGGATCGGATTCGATCTGGCGGGTGGATTACGTGGGGCAGTAGGCGGGAATCGTCCATCGGGAATCGTTAGAGCGGGTCTTCGCAAGTTTGTCGGCGCCGCTCTTACGATTCCCGATTTCCCATTGACGCCCCGGCCCACCCAGCGCACGCATCCCCAAACACATCAGCGTAATATCCCTCCCACAGCCGCCACGCACGGCGGCTGCGCCGGCCGAGGGCCAATGCCATGTCACGGAAAGGCTGGATCGTGTGGGGAGCCATCCTGGGCGCCGCGTTGGCGCTGGCATGGACGCGCCCAACCGTGGCAGCGCCGGCTGCCGGACGCTTTGTTGCACGCATCGAATTGAACGGCCCGATCGGCCCGGCCGCTGCCGAATACGTGGATGACACCATCCAGCGTGCGACCGATGACGGCGCCCAAGCGATCGTGCTGCAAATGGATACGCCAGGTGGTTTGCTGGATTCCATGCACGACATCATCGGCGACATTCTCGCGGCGAAGATTCCGGTATTGGGCTATGTGGCGCCCAGCGGTGCGCGCGCCGCCTCGGCCGGTACGTACATTCTTTATGCATGCCCGATCGCGGCGATGGCGCCGGCCACGCATCTGGGCGCCGCCACGCCGGTGACCTTGGGTGGCAGCTCGCCGATGCCATCGCCGTTGAACAACGGCGCACCGTCATCGAGCAAGTCGAGCGACAAGGCCGGCGGCAGTGCCGAAGATGCCGAAAGCCACAAGATTCTCAACGACGCCATCGCCACCATCCGCGCGCTGGCGCAAATGCACGGGCGCAACGCCGCGTGGGCGGAGCAGGCGGTACGCGGCGCGGCCACGCTCACTGCGAGCGAAGCGGTTGCGCAGCATGTGGTCGACTTCATCGCGCCGGACACCGAGGCGCTGCTCGCGCAGGCGGACGGCCGCACCGTGCACGTCGATGGCGGCACGCTCACGCTCGCCTTGCGCGGCCTGCCGGTGCGCGACTATCCGCCGGATTGGCGCGTGCGTTTTCTCGGCATCATCACCAATCCCACCATCGCCTACGTGTTGCTGCTGGCGGGTATCTACGGGCTGATTCTGGAAGCCTTCCATCCTGGCTCGTTCTATCCGGGCGTCACCGGCGGCATCTGCCTGTTGATCGGCCTGTATGCCTTGCAATTGCTGCCCGTGAACTACGCCGGGCTGACGCTGATGGCGCTGGGCATTGCGCTGTTGCTGGCGGAAGTATTCATACCGACGGCGGGCGTGCTGGGCGTGGGCGGCGTGATCGCTTTCGTGATCGGTTCGATCATGCTGTTCCATGCCGGCGTGCCGGGTTATGCGGTGAACCTGGGTTTGATTGCCGGCATCGCGTTCTGCGCCATGGTGATACTGGCGATGTTGCTGCGGCTGGTGATGCGCGCCCGCCGCACCCGCGCCTTCAACACCGAAGAACAGATGCTGCAGAGCACGGGCGAATTGCTGGAGGCCGTCGCGCCGGGCGGAGAAGGCTGGGCGCGCATCGGCGGCGAACGTTGGCGCGTGCACAGCGATGCGCCGCTGCCGGCCGGTGCACGAGTGCAAGTAATCGGCCGCCAAGGCTTGCTGTTGCAAGTAGCGGCACGCGGAATGGACAAAGGAGAATCTTCATGATCGGTTTTGCTGGCGTCATCGTGCTTTTCGTGATTGCGCTGTTGTCGTCGTCGATCAGGGTGTTGCCGGAATACCAGCGTGGCGTGGTGCTGACGCTGGGCCGTTACACCGGCACCAAAGGGCCGGGCCTGGTGATCCTGATACCGGTGGTGCAGCGCATGACGCGCGTGGACCTGCGCGTGACGGTGATGGACGTGCCGCCGCAGGATGTGATCTCGCGCGACAACGTATCGGTACGCGTGAATGCGGTGGTGTATTTCCGCGTGATGGAGCCGGACAAGTCGGTGCTGAAAGTGGAGAACTTCTACCAGGCCACCAGCCAGCTCGCGCAGACCCGCTTGCGTTCGGTGCTGGGCCAGCACGAACTGGACGAAATTCTTTCGCAGCGCGATTCCATCAACCACAGCCTGCAGCAGATCCTCGACGAAGCGACCGACCCGTGGGGCATCAAGATCACCAACGTCGAGATCAAGGATGTGGACCTCAACGAAACCATGGTGCGCGCGATTGCCCGCCAGGCCGAAGCCGAACGCGAGCGCCGCGCCAAGGTGATCCACGCCGACGGCGAACTGCAGGCATCGGAAAAACTGCGCGACGCGGCGGCCATGCTGGCGCAGCAACCGCAAGCCTTGCAGCTGCGCTATCTGCAGACCTTGGCGAGCATGTCGAGCACCGGGCAATCCAGCACCATCGTGTTTCCGCTGCCGCTGGATTTGTTGAAGCCGTTGCTCGGCAAGGGCACATGACGTCTGTCAGATTCGACACCTGACGCCTGCGCCTGCCGCCGCGGCTGGCCAGGGCGGATGATCCTTTCCGCACCAACGGGAGTGCGGGAGGACAAGCCATGAACACCATCAACGACACACGCAGCACGCTCGACAAGTACATGCCTTGGTTGCTGGCGCTGTTGGCCGCTTTCCTGGCCGGCAAGGCGTTGAAGCGCATGTTCTGGACGATGTTCGCCATGTACTGGGCATTCCACGCGACCGGCATGCATCTTTTCTGATGCCGTCGGCTGGGATGAAATCCCAGCATTGCCATGCAAACAAATGCTGGGGTTTCGTTCCAGTACGAAACTTACGATTGACGATTTACGACCTGCGATTGCCTTCTGCTATCTTGCGCGAGCTTTAAACAGGAGCCGCGCGTGAAATTCGCTACCCTTGCCGAATGGCTGGATTACCAACAACATGTCCATGACCTGGGCATCGACATGGGCTTGGATCGCGTGCGCGCCGTGTGGCAACGCATGGGGGCGCCTGCCATTGCGCGGTGCGTGATCACGGTAGGCGGCACCAATGGCAAGGGTTCCACCGCAGCGTTTCTGGAAGCCATGCTGGCCGCCGCAGGACAGCGCGTCGGCTGCTATACCTCGCCGCATCTCATTCGCTACAACGAGCGCATCCGCATCGCCGGCATCGATGCGGACGATGCGATGCTGATCGAGAGTTTCGAACGCATCGAGCTGGCGCGCGGCGACATCAGCCTGACCTATTTCGAATTCGGCACGCTGGCCGCGCTCGATCTGTTCGCGCGCGCGGAACTGGATACCGCCGTGCTGGAAGTAGGGCTCGGCGGGCGCCTGGACGCAGTCAACATCATCGATGCCGATGCGGTGATCGTCACCACGGTGGATCTGGATCACGTGGAATGGCTGGGGCCGGATCGCGACAGCATTGGCCGCGAGAAAGCCGGCATCGCGCGCCGCGACCGGCCTGCCATCGTGGGTGAAAACGAACCGCCGCAAGGTTTGCTGGAAGCGCTAACCAAGCAGGGCGCCCACATCGAGCGCGCCGGGCTGGATTTCTATGTGGAGCGCGAGGCCAGCCGCTGGCGCTGGCATCATCGCGATGGCACCGTGCTGGACCTGCCCGCGCCCGAACTCGCGGCACCGGTGCAATACGCGAATGCCTCCGCCGCCATCGCCGCCTTGCACGCGCTGCAAGCGGTCAAGCCGGTCGAGCTGGAACGCATCGCTGCGCTGGGCATGCACTTCCCGCGCGCACCGGCGCGCTTGCAATGGCTGGGCGGCGAGCCGGCGCTGATCGTCGACGTCGGCCACAACCCACAGGCGGCGCGAGCGC
>Ga0335072_10014950_pt1 | contig 11029 bp, 6 predicted proteins | sample Lox_Sample_21_FD_206725 | JGI IMG/M metagenome (GOLD analysis project Ga0335072, IMG submission 206725) | Soil microbial communities from Loxahatchee National Wildlife Refuge, Florida, United States - Lox_Sample_2.1 | ecosystem: Environmental > Terrestrial > Soil > Wetlands | place: USA: Florida... | reverse complement strand
CTTCTCCCGCGTTACCCTATTCCCATGCCGGAGAAGGGAGTTTCCGTAGCCGACCCCGCCAGCGTCCACTCGCAACCAGCGACCACCCGCGATGTACTCCGTCAGGCCATCGAACAGCGAGCCTTTCCCGGAGCTGCCTGGGGTGTCCTGCATAAGGGAAAAATCATCGCCCGGGAAGCCCTCGGACGGTTCACTTACGCAGCCGATGCGCCCTCCGTGCTGCCTGGAACGGTTTTCGATCTCGCCAGCGTCTCCAAGGTCGTCGCCACCACCGCAGCCGCCATGGCCCTGGCAGACCGTGGCCTTTTTCACCTGGATGCCCGCGTCGGCGATATCCTCCCCGGCTTCGTCATCGGCATGGAGCCCGGAAGCGGTAAAGAACGAGTCACCTTGCGTATGCTGCTCGCGCACACTTCCGGCCTTATCGGCTATGCGCCGCTCTTTCGTAGCTGCTCAACCCCCGACACACTGCTCCGCGCCATCCTCCGGTTGCCACTCCAAGCCAAACCTGGCGAGCGGACCGAATACTCGGACTTCGGCTACATCCTGCTCGGCAAGATCATCGAAATCCTCAGCGGTGAGACGCTCGACGTCTTTTGCTCTCGCGAAATCTTCGCTCCGCTCGGAATGACCGTCACTCGTTTTCGCCCCGCGGAAACGGATCGGCCATCGATCCCACCCACAGAAGAGGACCAGACCTTCCGTCAGCGCATCCTCCGGGGCGAGGTACAGGATGAACATGCCTTCGTCCTCGATGGCGTCGCCGGCCACGCAGGCGTCTTTTCCAACACCGAGGATCTTCTCCGTTTCGCGCAGTGCATCCTCGACCAGGGTCGCGCACCGAATGGCCAACAGGTTTTTTGCCCGGAAACAGTCGAGCAGTTTGCCACACGTCAGGGTTCTGGCCGCGCCCTTGGGTGGGATGTTCCCACCGAGAACTCATCCTCGGGTCACCACTTCGGACCGCGCTCCATCGGTCACCTCGGCTATGCGGGCACATCTCTCTGGATCGATCCCGACCAGCATCTCGCGGTCGTCCTGCTGACCAATCGAACCTGGCCCGATCGCTCCACCGATGCTATCCGCCAGGTCCGCCCGGTCTTCCACGATGGAGTAGTCGAAAGCCTTCGCGCCTGAGCTCCAGCCATCGCTTCCCGCGTCCCGGCTATTCCCTATACTCTGCCTCTCAGACGAAATCACTGCCGCCGCCGTCTCCCCCGTCGCCCATATCTCCGCCGCCGGAATCATCGACGTAATCCTGCACATCCCCCTGATCGGACCCGCTGTCGTCGTAAGGTCCCTGCGGCTGCATGTCCTGGCCACCGGTGTCGTCCGCCGCCGTGTCGTAAGGCCCCTGCGGCTGCATATCCGGACCCCCCGTTTGCTGGCCTGAAGGGTCGTCATAGTAGTTGTTCACCACCGTCTCTTCCACCGGCATGCCGCCGCCAAACCCGCCGCCCATGCCGCCGTGCATCAGCGATTCGATTCCCTGGAAAGCCAGCATGCCACCCGCAACCCCGGCCGCAGTCGTGGCCGCCGACCGCAGAAAGCCGCCCCCGCTGGATGGCGCGCCATACCCTCCATACGCGGGAGGTGGAGGATAATTCGCCGCCTGATAGGGAGGACCCGCCTGGTATTGCGGCGGCGGTGCCCCCTGAGGCGCATTATGGTGCAGCAACCCTCCCAGGAAACTGGTCGCCCGCGCGGGTTGCTGCTGCGGCAGCAGTTGCTGCTGCATCCGCTGCATCTGCGCGTGCGCCTGCTCAAGCGCAAGGTTCTGAATCAAAACCGTCTGCGCCAGCTTGTAAATGGCATCGGGATCGCGCGCCAAACCGTCCTGCAGCAGCGCCTCGGCATCGGGATCTTTCTCGTTCAGCTGGGTTCCCTCGACCTTCCGCACAAGGTCCTGCAGCATCTGGGCTTCCTGGGGAGTCATTGCATTTTCTCCTTCAATCGTTAGTACGTAAGATGCGCAGCGCCGGTTTCCAGGCAAAACCCCAAATCCCCGCGTTCTCTCAATTTTCACGAAAATGCAAAAAGACCTCCGCGGTAAGCCGCGAAGGTCTCTGCTGTTCCGGATCCCAACAATCAGTAGATCCGGAAGTTCACCTCAATGTTGATCTCCACCGGCACCGCGTGTCCCTGGTACATGGCCGGCTTGAACTTGTACTGCTTCACCGCTTCGACCGCTTTTTCGTCGAGACCCATCCCCAGCGGCCGCACCACGCGCACCCGCTGCGGATTGCCTTGCGCATCGACGATCAGCCCCACCACGCAAACGCCCTGGTATTTCGCACGCCGCGCCTCATCGGAGAACTCAGGATCCGGAGCGTACACCAGCACCGGGTTTGAAACGCCGCCGCCCGGATGGTAGAGCCCGCCGCCGTATCCGCCCCCCGATCCCGGCCCAACGCCATTGCCGCTGCCCGATCCAATACCACCCCCGGATCCGCTGCCAAATCCCGATCCGCTGCCCCCGCCCTGCGACGCCAGTGCAATCTGCGGCGACTGCGGAATGCCGATATTCGGCATGCTCGGGTCGTCCGGCAGCTTGATGGGCTGCGGCATCTTGATCGCCGGTTCAACCGCCAGCTTCGGATGATCGATTCTCAGAATCTGTGGAGGCGCAATCGGCGCCTTTTCCATCTTCGGCAGCTTGCCCTTCGACGCTTCGACAATCTCGTGATTGCCCCCGCCACCGCCGCCGCCCATCGTGTCCTTCATCGGCGAAGGGGGAATATACGGCGGAACGTCTACTATCGTTGCCACCATCTTCTTCTGGATTGCACGCTGATGCCATTGATCCAGCGCGAAAAGCAGAATCAGCCCGATCACGACCACATGCGTGATAAAGGCAACAAAGCTCGAGGCCGGACTCCGCCTCACCCGCAGCGGATCCGTCACAGCGATCGGCACCGAAGTCAGCTGCAATGGCGGCAACTTCTTCGGAAACAGCGCGTCCCGCGTGCTGGTCCACAGCGTCTTCCAGATGGGCTCCTCGATTACCGAGTCCAGTCCCCCGAAGTTCGGAAGATCCGGATCTGCCACTCTACCCCGATTTGGATCTGGCACAAATTGCGGAGACGTCAAGACCGTATTCCCCATGCTTTTCGACGAGTGCTGCGAACACCCGCCTTTCTCCTGATTATCAATGACAGCCGCCCTCGCTGTCGCGCCCAGGGCGTTGCCGCATTTGCTGAGATGCACGGCTGCCCCGAAAAATTACCTGCACTTCTCCTTTCATCGATAGACGTGCATCACCCCAGGAAGTTACTGGAGTTCCAGCGGATACAATGAAGTTTTATTCCGATCCACTTCCTGTCTGGAGAACCGATGTCCCCTGCTCCGTCGCCGGGTGCCGATAAGCCTATATCACTCAAAGAGACACTGTCGCTGCCTCGTACCGATTTCCCGATGAAGGCGAACCTGCCCCAAAATGAGCCGGTCCGCCTGCAGGCCTGGAAAGAATCCCGCCTCTACGATCGGATTCGCGAAGCTCGCCGCGGGTCGCCCCGCTACATCCTCCATGACGGCCCTCCCTACGCCAACGGTCCCATTCACCTGGGCCACGCTCTCAATAAATGCCTGAAGGACTTCATCGTCAAATGTAAGACGATGGCCGGCTTCGACTCGCCCTACGTTCCCGGCTTCGATTGCCACGGTCTCCCCATCGAGATCAAAGTCGACGAAAAACTCGGCCGAAAAAAGCTGGAAATGCCGGCCGAGGAATTCCTTCGCCACTGCCGCGAGTACGCGCAGAAGTATGTCGATCTGCAAACCAGCCAGTTTGTTCGCCTTGGTGTTTTCGGTCGCTGGGACGCACCCTATCTGACCATGTCTCGCGACTACGAGGCCCGGACCCTCGAGACCTTCTATCGGTTCCTGGAGAATGGCTTCGTTTATCGCGGACTCAAGCCGGTCTACTGGTGCATCCACGACCATACCGCCCTCGCCGACGCCGAAATCGAGTACGAGATGCACTCCAGCCCCAGCATCTACGTGCGCTACGATCTCACCAGCGACCCCGCAGACCTCGACCCCGCCCTCGCCGGCAAGCGGGTCTCCACCATCATCTGGACCACAACCCCCTGGACCCTGCCCGCCTCCCTCGCCGTCGCTTTCCATCCCGACTTTGACTACGTCGCTCTCCAGCAGGACGGTCGGGTCTACATCGTTGCCAAAGCACTCGCCGAATCCGTGCGTGAAGCCTGCAATCTCACCAGCGCCGCTCCCATCGCGACTTTCAAAGGCTCCCGCCTCGAACGGGCGACCTTCCGGCACCCGTTCCTTGACCGCTCCATCCTGGGCGTTCTCGCCGACTACGTCACCGCCGACCAGGGAACCGGAGCCGTCCACACCGCACCCGCGCATGGCGCCGACGACTTCCATACCGGATCCCGCTACGGCCTCGACCAAACCAGCCACGTCGACCATATCGGCCGCATCCACGACGGCCTGCCCGAGTACGACGGCAAGACCGTCTTCCAGGCGAATCAGCCCATCATCGACCTGGTCGCCGCCCGCGGCGCGCTCATGGGCCGCTCCGACATCTACCACAGCTATCCGCATTGCTGGCGCTGTCACCACCCCGTTATCTTCCGCGCCACCGAGCAGTGGTTCATCAACATCGACCACCCCATGACGGATCTGCCCGCGCAGCCCGACGGATCGCCAACCACCTTCCGCCAGCGATCCCTCGACGAAATCAAAAACAGCGTCCAGTGGGATCCGGCCTGGGGTGAAGAGCGCATCGCCAACATGATCGCTACCCGCCCTGACTGGTGTATTTCGCGCCAGCGCGTCTGGGGCGTCCCCATCGCGGTCTTCCTCTGCCAGTCCTGCAATCAGCCGCTGATGGATTGCGTGCTCAACCAGCGAGTCATCCAGCTTTTCGAAACCGAAGGCGCCGGCGCCTGGCACAAGCCGGCAGCGGATTCCCTGCTTCCCCACGACGCCCACTGCTCCAGTTGTGGCGGCACCAGTTTCCGCCGCGAAACCGACATCCTCGACGTCTGGTTCGACTCCGGCGTCAGCTGGCACGCCGTCCTTGAAGCCGAGCCCGAACTCGTCCCGCCCGCAGACCTCTACTTCGAAGGCGGCGACCAGTACCGCGGCTGGTTCCACACCTCCCTGCTCACCTCGGTCGGCGTTGGCGAAAAGCACGCCTCGCCTTACCGCATAGTCGGGACAGCAGGATGGACCCTGGACGAGCAGGGCCGCGCCATGTCCAAGTCCCTCGGCAACGGCGTCGATCCCGTCGACATCGCGGACCGCCTCGGCGCGGAAATCGTCCGCCTCTGGGTCGCCAGCGTCGACTTCCGCGAAGACGTCGTCTCCAGCGAGCCCATCATGCAGCGCCTCGCGGATAACTACCGCAAGCTGCGCAACACCTTCCGATTCCTCCTCGGCAACCTGGCCGGATTCGATCCCGCATCGGACGCCGTCTCGAACGACCAGTTGCTGCCCCTCGATCGCTACATGCTCGCGCGCTGTCGCGAACTGGTCGAGAAGGTCAGCGGCGCCGACGGCAGCTCCGGCTGGTATGGCGAGCACCAGTTCCACCGCGTCTACCACGCCGTCAACGAATTCTGCATCGTCGATCTCAGCGCCTTCTACCTCGACGTCCTCAAAGACCGCCTCTACACCTTCGCGCCCTCCGGAATCGAACGCCGCTCCGCCCAAACCGTACTCTGGAAGATAGCCGAAGCGTTAGTCCGCCTCGTAGCCCCCATCCTCACATTCACATCCGAGGAAATCTGGCAGCATCTGCCGCCGATGCCCGACAGACCAGCCAGCGTCCACCTCGCGCTCTTCCCGAAGGCGGAGGAACTCGCTGAAGCCGGACAAAGCATGACGACAGCGATGGACATCAACCCTATCCGCGAGGAAGTGCTGCGCGAGTTGGAAAAAGAAAGGGCGGAAAAGAAGATCGGCAAGGCACTCGAAGCGGCGGTTACGGTCACGGCATCGGGAAGATTTCTGGAATCCTTGAGATCATTCGGAACGGCCGGACTCAAGGAACTGTTCAACGTATCTCAGGTCAAAATCGAACCGTTGGACTCGCTGCCACCAGGAACCGACCGGGTCACAGCAACCATTTCCGCGGCCGCCGGTACAAAATGCAACCGCTGCTGGAATTATTACCCCGACGACTCACCCGACCACGTCCATTCGGTCACTCCTTTAGTCCCTGCCGCTGACGCCCCCTGGTCTGTCTGCGGCCGTTGCGAAAAAGCCCTCGCGCAGATGGGTTACGTTGAGGATGCAAGGTGAAAGACCGCCGCGCCCTCCTCCTCGTTATCTCCGCCTTCATCATCGCCCTCGACCGTCTGACAAAGACCTGGGTAGCCCGCCATATCCCTGAAGGCAGCGCCATCCGCGTCTGGGATCACATCTTCCGGATCAGCGACGTCCGCAATCCCGGCGCGGCTTTCTCCATGTTCACCGATACACCGCGCCCCGAGCTCACCCGCTGGCTCCTCGCCGGTTTCTCCGTCATCGCCGCCATCGTCGTCCTCATCATCCTCCTCAAAATCGGCCGCCGATTCACAGCCACCACCGTCGCCCTCGCTCTCATCCTGGGTGGCACCATCGGCAATGTCTGGGACCGCATTCGCTACGGCATGGTCACCGACTTCCTCGAAGTCCACATCGTCCACTACCACTGGCCCGACTTCAACGTCGCCGACTCCGCCATCGTCATCGGCGGAATCCTCCTCGTCCTCGACGCCCTCTTCACCCCTCAGCCCCACAACAGTTCGAACCCTAATCCCTAATCCCTGCTCCTTTTCCTGGACTCTGTGCTCTGTGGCCTCATCGCACACCTGTGGCCAGGATCACATCGGCACGCGCCTGCCCGGAAGTAAACTGCCCTCCGTGGCCGACTCCGCCACGCTCGCAGCTTCGCGTCTGACGGCCAGCCACACTCGCGGCCCCGACCGCCCCCTGCTCAATCTCACCATCGGCGATCTGCTCCACCGCACCGCCAGCCTCTATCCCGATCGCGACGCCGTCATCTCCTGCCATCAGTCACAGCGCCTCACCTGGTCCCAGCTAAGCGAACAGGCGGATCGCGTCGCCCGAGGCCTCTACGCGCTCGGTATGCGTAAAGGCGACCGTGTCGGACTTTGGTCCACCAATTGCGCGGAGTGGCTCATGATGCATATGGGCTGCGCCCGGGCTGGCGTCGCCCTCGTCAACGTCAACCCCGCCTACCGTTCCCATGAGCTGCAATACACCCTCACCCGTTCGCGGATGAAAGCCCTTTTCCTCTGGACCCACGACAAGCGCGCAGACTACGCCGCCATCCTCGACCGCGCCCGTAGCCAGATTGATGTGGCCCTCCGGCACACCGTCTTCTTCGACTCACCCGACTGGCCCGCACTCCTCGACGCTGAAGGCCGTCTGCCGGACTACGTTGCCCCGTCCGACGTCGCCAACATCCAGTACACTTCGGGCACGACCGGCCTCCCCAAAGGCGTCATGCTGACGCACCACAACATCGTCAACAACGGACAGTTCCTCGCCCAGGGCTTCCACTACACCGAACGGGACCGCATCTGCGTCCCCGTTCCGCTTTTCCACTGCTACGGCTGTGTCATCGGAACCATGACTGCCCTCAACACCGGTGCCGCCCTCATCTTCCCCAACTGGACCTTCGACGCACGCGCAACCCTCCAGGCCATCCACACTGAAGCCGCCACCTCGGTCTATGGCGTTCCGGCGATGTACGTCGCCGAGCTCGGCCTGCCCGACTTCTCCGCCTACGACCTCGCCAGCCTCCGTACCGGAATGATGTCCGGAGCCCCCTGCCCCATCGAGCTGATGAAGCGCGTCCTCACTGAAATGCACATCGGCGAGTTGGTCATTGCCTACGGCCAGACAGAAAGCTCGCCCGTCGTCACCATGTCTGACGCTGCGGACCCCATCGAAATCCGCGTCAATACCGTCGGACGCGCTATGCCTCAGACCGAAATCAAAATCGTCTCCACCGCGACCGGAGCCGTCCTCCCCGTTGGCGAGCAGGGTGAAGTGTGCGCCCGCGGCTATGTCGTCATGAAAGGCTACGACGCCGAACCCGAAGCCACTGCCCTCGCCATCGATCCCGAAGGCTGGCTGCACACCGGCGACCTCGGCATCATGCACGACGACGGCTGCATCCACCTCACCGGCCGCTCCCGCGACATCGTCATTCGCGGCGGCGAGAACATCTACCCGCGCGAGATTGAAGAATTCCTCTACACCCACCCCAAGATCAGTGAAGTCCAGGTTTTCGGAATTCCCAACGCTCGCCTCGGCGACATCGTCGTCGCCTGGGTGCGCCTTCGCGCCGGCCAGACGGCCACCGAAGAAGAAATTCGCGACTGGTGTCGCGACCAGATCGCCTACTTCAAGATCCCCGAGCACGTCCGCTTCGTCGAAGAATTTCCCGCCACCCTCTCCGGCAAAATCCAGAAATACAAAATGCGCGAATTCGAAATCGAAGATCGCAGCCTCCAACAAGTCGCCGCCGCAATCACCGCATAGCGCCCGCTCACGACGCAGAACCAAACTCCGCCTTCATCTGACCCCTGAACCCTGTACCCTGCTTCTATTCGTAAATTCCCAGCCTGGCCAATGGCATAGACCGACCTCAGTGCCTTCCCTCAAAAGCCGCGCGCTCAGTACCGCAATCCCAGCCGCAGCGGAAACTCCTCTTCATCCTCGTCCGCATCCACCAGCTGTACAAACTCCGCGATCCGACGTCGATGCATGCCGCGCAGCAGCAGATGAGCCCCTGCGACAATCGCCCCCGTCAGCGCCAAATGTCCGACGCTGGCCTCGATCACCGGCTCCAGCCCAACGGTAAACAGAACCACGGCCGGAAAGAAACCCAGATACGGAATCAGCAGCAGCGCAAAATTAGCTGCCGCATGCGGCTTCGCGCCGGTAAACGGAATCGTCTTTACATGCAGAAAGAACGCATCCGTCAGGAGCACGCTCAGCCCGACCGCCACCAGCATCTGCCCCGCAACAAATCCCCCTGTGGCACTGTTCGGCCGTCCGAGCAGACACGCTCCCGATGCCACAATCAGCGTCAGCAGTAGGGTCCACAACAGAACCCATCGCCGCGCCGCGCTCGCTTCCGCCCACCCCGGTTTCCCGAGCACGACCCGAAAGATCCACCGCCCCCGCTGGTCCGCCGGAGCCAGAAAGGTGCTCCGTAAACCCGACACCGTCCAGAACGCGACAATCGGCACCGTCGCCCGCAACCCATCCGGCGAAAAGACGAATCGCAGATGCCCCTGCGAGAGGTTCATGCGTGTGACAACGGCGAAAATCAGTGCGGCTCCCGTGCCGCCATACATCACCAGCACCATCCGGTAACGCGGCACCCGCAACAGATTCTGCCCGATAAACTGCCAGACAGCCCTGCATGCCGGAGTGCGCGCCATCATCCCGGCAATCCGCCGCGCGATCTCCCCCGCCCGGCTCTTCCGCTCGCGCTTCACAGCCCCTTCCACCAGCCCCCGAGTGCGCCGCCACCACGCCAGCGGATAAATGAAAATCGCGAATCCGACAACGAGCGCCGTCGCCCCAAACCCGGTCGCCGCAAGGTGCCCAAAGACCGCCGGGACCTGCTGGCCACCCAGAATCCGCTGATAAATCCCCAAAAACCAGAACGGCGGCACAAACATTACCCAACCCCGTCCCGGCGTGAGCAGAACAGGCAGAGCTGGAAACAGTGCCGGGTACAGAAACAGCATCGTCAGCAGCACCATCACCGACAATCCCTGCAGCCAAAGCGAAATCCTCCGGAAGAAACGCTCGCCCAGCACACCCAGCAGCAGCCCTTCCAGCCCCAGGAAAAATGCCGCTCCGAAAACGCCGGCCGAACCCACCGCAATCAGATGCGCCGCGAGAAACCGAAACAGATGCGGCGGATCCGTCGCGGCCGGCAAAACCAGCGGAGCCAGAAAGTTCGAATCAAAAAGAGCCGCGCCGAGGAGCAAAAAGATAGCCGTCACCCGTGCGCCAAACATCCTTCGTCCCCTCACCGGCAAAGGCGACAACACAAACACATCCAGCAGATCCGGAAAGAACAGATCCCACTCGAAAATGGTAACCAGCCCCATTGCCACCAGCGCGTACAGAACGTAAAACGAGTGGTCCCCCGCCTGCGCCCAGTAGGACCGCGCCCCCCAGTACCGCCCTGGGTGGCCGCGCGGCAAGTGGTACATCGGGTACAGATACATGGCCATCACGAAACCCGGAATGCCCAGGGCACACGCCACCTGCACCAGGCGCATTTTCGCGTCGCCGTCCCCTGACGCCAGCTCATTGGTAAAAAAACGCTCCAGAAAATGCCGCACCAGCACGCGAAACTGCGGCTGCAACCGATCTTCCTCCGGAGCAGCACGAGCCAGCACCTCGAGCGAAAGCACTTCCTCCTTCGGCGCGCTGACCGCACGGCTAACCATGGCCGATCCTCATCGCTTCCACCATCTCCTTCGCCGCGGCGCGCGTATCCTGCTGCCGTACCAGCTGCGCAAACACCCGCTCCAGATTCGGTAAGTCCGTCAGTTGGGTCAGATCCGCTGGAGCGGCGTCTGCCACAATCCGGCCCTCTGCGATCACAATCACCCGATCGCAGATTTGCTCCACAATCTCCAGCACGTGGGAGATGTAAAGCACCGCTTTGCCGGCCGCCGCCAGCTCATGCAGCAAATCCCGGAACAGTCGCGCCGACAGCACATCCAGCCCGGACAGCGGCTCATCGAAGATCAGCATCTTCGGGTCGTGCATCAGTGCCGCCGCCATCAGCACCCGCTGGCGCATCCCCTTCGAATAGACCGTCATCGGTGAATGGCGCCACGACTCCAGTCCCAGCAGCGCGAGCAGAGCTTCCGCTTTCTCGGCCAGCAGCCGCTCGCGCATGCCCCGCAGCCTTCCCACCAGTTGCAGATACTCCATCGCCGACATCCACGTATACAAGTGCGCTTCTTCGGGGATATACCCAAACGTCGTCCGCCAACCGAGCAAATCGCCA
>Ga0335072_10014949_pt1 | contig 11029 bp, 5 predicted proteins | sample Lox_Sample_21_FD_206725 | JGI IMG/M metagenome (GOLD analysis project Ga0335072, IMG submission 206725) | Soil microbial communities from Loxahatchee National Wildlife Refuge, Florida, United States - Lox_Sample_2.1 | ecosystem: Environmental > Terrestrial > Soil > Wetlands | place: USA: Florida... | reverse complement strand
CATAGAGCGGGTTAAGAATGCTCACCTGGAAACTCCTTGAGGCCTCGCTGGGGGTGCGGCCAGCCGCTCCGGCACGGGGTCGTATCCGCCTGGGTTAAAGGGATGGCACCGCGCCAGCCGACGCACAGTTAGCCACAGCCCACCTGCAGCGCCATGCACTCGCAGTGACTCTACGGCGTACTGGCTGCATGAGGGGTAAAAACGGCAACGCGGCGGAATGAGGGGACTGATGAACCGCTGGTAGCCAACGACCGCGGAAATGAGCGCTCGTGCCACGATGCTGTGTTCCCGCTCTGAGGTAACCGGGGATGACCCCTCAGGCATTCCCGGGGTGCCCGGCGCCTGCCCCTGGCTCAGGGGGACTTCCGGCCCGCCTTGCTCTGTCATCGTTGCCCCTGTTGCGCAAGCCCTGGTTCGTCGGCCAGCCGCCGTAGCAGCCGCCTGAGCACCTGGTCGACATCGGTGGCCAGGTCTGACTGGCGAGCCAGCGCAGCAGCAGGCTGGGCACGAACTACGAGCAGGCAACCGCCCGGGAGACTGGCGAGTCGTGCCCGCATGATCTCCCGCAGCCGCCGCTTCACCCGGTTGCGAACCACAGCGGAGCCAACCGCCCGGCTAACAATAAAGCCTACCTTCGCTGGCTCACCGTCGGGAACCAGAAGGAGATGAGCGGTGACAGTCCGCCCGCCGGCCCGCCGCCCCGTGCGCGTCACGAGGCGGAACTCCTGTGGCCGCCTTACCCGTGCCTGCTGCGGCAGCACGATGACTCCCGCGCAGCTGGACCGCCCGCGACGCTAGGCGGACAGCCGCGCGCGCCCCTTGCCGCGGCGCGAAGCCAGGACCGCCCGGCCGGCACGGGTACGCATCCGGAGCCGGAAGCCATGGGTCTTCGCCCGGCGGCGGTTGTTCGGCTGGAACGTACGCTTGCTCACTGGAGCTCCAGGGAATAGGTATCCGATACAAATCTGAGGGTCAGCCTGTTAACGGTAAGGGGCATCGCGGCGCAGGTCAAACTGACCGCCCCCGCGCAACAGCATCCGGGCCAGGGGCCCGTTTACCTGCCAGGGTACGCGCTGCCTGGCCGTGCCCGGCGCCCTGGTGCGCCGCTGCCGCTCGCCCAGGCCGCGCCTCAGCCCCTACGATGTGCTCTTGCCTACGCGAGCAGGTCGGGGCAAGCTAGTCGGGCAGGCCGTCGCCCATAGGTAGTCGTTGCCTAAACACTGCCGTTTGGCGAGCGCATCCCCGTCCAGCGACTTAGGCTGTGGAAAATCAAGCGACAGCTTGTGGACGGACTTGTGGACAACACAGCGGGGGGAGCGCACCGGTGGCGGACCTGGATCTCACGGAAGTGTGGGCACGGTGCCTAGATGGCCTCGCTGAGCTGCATGTACAGCCAAGCCAGCTTGCCTGGCTGAAGCTCAGCAGGCCGCTTGGGCTTGTGGAAAGCACGGCGCTCATCGCCACCCCCAATGCCTTTGTCAAGGACCAGCTCGAGACCAAGCTGCGCCCGCTAGTCACCCATGCCCTCTCCCGAGAGCTCGGCCGCTCCGTCCAGCTCGCGGTAACGGTGGACCCAACTCCAGGCAACTCAGGCCCACCGGCCGTCCCGGTTGACGCTGGACAGCACCAGCTGAGCGTCCCGGCCGGATTCTCCCAGCCGGGACAGCACACGCCGGCGAATCAGCATCAGGGACCGTCCCCCACCGCCGACGGGCAGCCAGGCAAGGACCAGCATCCGATAGGCGGCTTCCCGCGTCACGCGGCCGAATACCCCGGTGCGGCCGCTCAGGGCGGCTACCAGGATGATCGCTACGGCGCTCAGCCCTACGGCGAGCAGTCTTACGTGGAGCCGGGGAGCTACCCCGACCGGGACCCGTACCGTTCTGCCCAGGGATACGGCCAGAAGTACCAGGACTACAACTCCCCGGCCTACGAGGGCCCTGATTACGGCCAGAAGGAGTACAACGGCGGCGGCCAGGACTTCAGCCGCGGCGAGTACGCCTCGCAGGCTTCCTGGCGCGGCGGAGAGGACTTCGCCGAGCCAGGCGGCGGGCAACATCAAGGCGGCTCCCACGCCGGCCCGGGACACCCTTCTCCCGGGCCGCAGCCGCACCAGCCCGGCTCTCCCGGCTCGGTTCCGCTCGCCCCAGCGCCGCATCTCACCGGCCCGCTCCCGGTCATTCCCGGGGCTACGACCCCCCGGCCCGCTCCCAGGCTCAACCCGAAGTACACGTTCGAGACCTTCGTCATCGGCTCGAGCAACCGCTTCGCCCACGCGGCTGCCGTCGCCGTCGCTGAGGCCCCGGCCAAGGCCTACAACCCGCTGTTCATCTACGGGGACTCGGGACTGGGCAAGACGCACCTGCTCCACGCGATCGGGCATTACGCCCAGACGCTCTACGCCGGCCTTCGGGTCAGGTACGTGAGCTCGGAGGAGTTCACGAACGAGTTCATCAACATGATCAGGGACGGCAAGCAGGACGGGTTCAGGCGCCGGTACCGGGACATCGACGTGCTGCTCGTGGACGACATTCAGTTCCTGGAGAACAAGGAAGGCACCCAGGAGGAGTTCTTCCACACGTTCAACACGCTGCATAACGCCAGTAAGCAGATCGTGATCTCCAGCGACCGCGCGCCCAAGCGGCTGGTCACCCTGGAGGACCGGCTCCGCAGCCGGTTCGAGTGGGGGCTGCTTACCGATGTTCAGCCGCCGGAACTGGAGACCCGGATCGCGATCCTCCGCAAGAAGGCCGTGCAGGAGAACCTGAACGTGCCGCCGGAGGTCCTCGAGTACATCGCGTCACGGATCTCCACCAACATCCGTGAGCTAGAGGGCGCGCTTATCCGGGTGACCGCCTTCGCGAGCCTTAACCGGCAGTCAGTCGACGTGCAGCTGGCCGAGATCGTGCTCAAGGATCTCATACCCGAGACGCAGGGACCGCAGATCACGGCGGCGACGATCATGGGCCAGACCGCGGCGTACTTCGGCCTGTCCGTCGAGGACCTGTGCGGTACGAGCCGCTCCCGGGTCCTGGTGACCGCCCGGCACATCGCCATGTACCTGTGCCGCGAGCTCACGGACATGTCGCTGCCGAAGATCGGAGCGCAGTTCGGCGGGCGCGACCACACCACAGTGATCAACGCCGACCGCAAGATTCGCTCCCTGATGGCCGAGCGCCGGTCGATCTACACCCAGGTCACCGAGCTCACCAACCGGATCAAGATGCAGGCGCGGACCTAGCCGATCGCGTCGGTAAGAAAACTGCATCCCCGCAAGTCGCAGCGTGACCTCACGTTCAGCAGCCTCGATTGGCGACCAGGAGCAAATGGCATGGAAAAACGAATTCTGGCGGCCCTAATCGTTGGCAACAGCGTGCACACCGTGTCCACAGGCGTTATGCCCAACCTGTGGACACAGCCTGTGGATAACCTTGTGGACCGCCTAGGGATAACCTGGGGAGACGGAGTGGAAAAGCAGGGGATACTCTCGGCGGCCCCCACAGGAGCTCACAGAACGCCGCTGGCAGCACACACGCTCTGTGGACGGGAAAACGGCCCTGAGCTGGGCGAACGCAGTTTCCCACAGAATCCACAGGCCCTATTACTACGACGTTCCTATCTATCTAGAAAGCTCGAAACCAAGTAGTAGGTGCCCCGCGCGCGGCACGATCAAACCCACGATCACGGGGGCGCGGGACCGACAAGGCAGGAGGCAACCACCGTGAAGCTCCAAGTAGAGCGCGATCCACTCGCAGAAGCAGTCGCATGGGCGGCCCGCGCGCTGCCCGCGCGCCCGACGGCTCCCGTCCTCGCTGGCATCCGCATCCAGGCGGGCAGCGAACTGACCCTGTCCACGTTCGACTACGAGGTCTCGGCCCGGGCGATCATCCCGGCTCCCGCCGATGAGCCTGGAACCGTCCTGGTCTCCGGCAAGCTCCTGGCCGAGATCGTCCGCAGCCTGCCTGCCCGCCCGGTCGACTTGTCCACCGACGGGACCAGGATGACCGTCCGCTGCGGCAGCGCCACCTTCACGCTCATGCTGCTGCCCGCTGACGAGTACCCCACGCTTCCCGAGATGCCCGACGTCACAGGGACCGCCGGAGCCGACACGTTCGCCTCGGCGATCAGCCAGGTGGGCATCGCCGCCGGGCGGGACGACACGCTGCCTGCCCTGACCGGCATCCGGATGGAGATCAAGGACGACGTGCTCACCCTGGTCGCGACCGACCGGTACCGTCTTGCCGTCCGCGAGCTGCGCTGGACTCCTGTCACTCCCGGCCTCGACACGGCCGTCCTCGTGCCCGCCAAGGTGCTCAGCGATACCGCCAAGGCCCTGACGTCCGGCGCCGAGGTGTCCATCGCCCTGGCCGCCGAGGCCGCGAGCGGGGCGAGCACGGACGGCATCATCGGCTTCGAGGGATCCGGTCGCAGGACCACAACCCGGCTGCTGTCTGGCGAGTACCCGAAGTACCAGGCGCTGCTGCCGAGCGAGTTCTCCGCGGTTGTCGAGCTGGCGGCCCCGCAGTTCGCTGACGCGGTCAAGCGGGTCGCCCTGGTGGCCGAGCGGAACACGCCGGTCCGGCTGACCTTCAACCCAGGCGAGGTCCTGCTCGAGGCGGGGACGGGCGACGAGGCACAGGCCACCGAGGCGATCGAGTCCAGCTTCGAAGGGGAGCCGATGCAGATCGCGTTCAACCCGCAGTACCTGCTCGATGGCATCGGGGCCATCGACTCTGACGTCGCCCGCATCTCGTTCACATCCGCCACCCGGCCCGCGGTGATCACCGGCAAGGGCGAGGCGCAGCCCGACTACCGCTACGTCCTCATGCCGATCCGCTCGGCCGGATGACGCTGAGGGAGCCCAAAATAAAACCATGCACCTGACTCGGCTGGCGCTGACTGACTTCCGCTCGTACGCGAGCGCGGACGTCACGCTGGCGCCCGGGGTCACGATCTTCAGCGGGCCGAACGGCGAGGGGAAGACCAACCTCGTCGAGGCGGTCGGCTACGTCGCGACCCTGGCCAGCCACCGGGTCTCCCAGGACGCCCCGCTGGTCAGGCAGGGGGCCGAGCAGGCCATCATCAGGGCGGGCATCACCGACACCACGCGCGACAACCTCATCGAGATCGAGGTCAACCCGAGGCGGGCCAACCGCGTCAGGCTCAACCGAGTGCCACTCCCCCGGCCGCGTGACGTGCTCGGCACCCTCCGTACGGTGCTGTTCGCTCCTGAGGACCTGGCGCTGGTCAAGGGAGATCCCGGCGAGCGCCGCCGGTTCATGGACGACCTGCTCGTGGTGATGGCCCCGCGGTATGCGGGCGTCCGCGCCGACTACGACCGCGTGCTCAAGCAACGGACGGCACTGCTGAAGTCGGCCGGGCCCAAGGCGGTCAGGCCCGGCCGGAGCTCGCGGGAGGCGGTGATGGCTACGCTCGACGTCTGGGACGCCCACCTGGCCCGGCTCGGAGCGGAGCTCCTCGTAGCCCGCGAGCACCTAGTCGACGCGATCAGGCCGCACGTCGAGCATGCCTACCTGGAGGTGGCGGGCGCAGGGGCTGAATCTCCCGCCGCGATCAGCTACCGCCGCTCGTTCGGCGGCCCCGACGAGCCCGATTCTGGCGACCCCGGCGCCGGTCACGGGGACAGGGTCAGGGCGGCGGAGGCCGCCCTGCGGGCAGCCCTCGCCGAGGTACGGGAGGCGGAGCTTGACCGGGGCGTGTGCCTGGCCGGGCCGCACAGGGACGAGCTCGAGCTGTCCATCCGTGCGCTGCCCGCCCGCGGGTACGCGAGCCACGGCGAGTCGTGGTCCATGGCGCTGGCGCTGCGGCTGGCCAGCTTCGAGTTGCTGCGAGCCGGCCGCGAGGATCCGGTGCTGATCCTGGACGACGTCTTCGCCGAACTCGACGCCGGGCGTAGGGACCGGCTCGCGCGGCTGGTCGCCGGGGCCGAGCAGGTGCTTGTCACCGCGGCGGTGCCCGAGGACGTCCCCCAGGTGCTGACCGGCGCGCGGTTCACGGTGTCCGGTGGCGGGCTGAGCAATGCCGGCTGACCCGGACCGGGTCAGGCTGGCCGCCGAGGCCCTGGCCCGGGTCCGCGCGGATGCCTGGGCGCGCGGAGACCGGCCGACCACCACTGCCCGTGGCGCTAGCGTTACGGCTGGCGGACCTGGAGCCGGTGGGCCTTCGCTGGCGATGCGCGGTGCCGCGTCCCGGCCCCGGCGCGATGATCCACAGCCACTGACCGCGGCCATGGGGGGACTGCTGTCGGCTCGGGGATGGCGGCAGCGGGCGGCGGTGGCGGCGGTGTTCGGGCGGTGGGCGGAGGTGGTCGGGCCGGACCTGGCCGCCCACACTCGTCCCGAGGCCTTCCAGGATGGCGAGCTCGTAGTGGCCGCAGATTCCGCCGCATGGGCCACCCAGGTACGACTCCTCGCCCCCCAGCTGTTGCGGCGCCTAGGGGCCGAACTGGGCGCAGGGACGGTACGTCGGGTCCGAGTTTCGGCTCCAGGCCAGCGGCGACACGTACGGTTAAGGCTGCCGCAGGAGTCCGTAACCACAGCTAAAATAAAAGGTAGTCACAGGGCCGATGCCCGGGGGTGCCGGTGACTTCCTGCTGCAGGGATGGAGTTTCAGTTTGTCGTACGATGCGACGTCTATCACGGTACTCGAAGGACTCGAGGCCGTCCGCAAGCGCCCCGGCATGTACATCGGCTCTACCGGTGAGCGCGGCCTTCACCACCTTGTCCAGGAAATTGTGGACAACTCTGTGGATGAGGCCCTCGCCGGGTACGCGACCGACATCCTGGTGACGCTGCTGGCCGACGGCGGCGTCCGGGTGCGCGACGACGGCCGTGGCATCCCGGTTGACGAGCACCCGGTGGAGAAGCGACCTGCGGTCGAGGTCGTCATGACCGTGCTGCACGCCGGAGGCAAGTTCGACAAGGGCTCCTACGCGGTCTCAGGCGGCCTGCATGGCGTCGGCGCCGCCGTGGTGAACGCGCTGTCCACGCGACTGGAAGTGGAGATCCGGCGGGACGGCTACGCATGGCGGCAGGGCTACGCCCTCGGTGTGCCTGAGGGCCCGCTTGTGCGCGGCGAGGCCACCTCAGACACCGGGTCCACGACCACGTTCTGGGCCGACGCAACGATCTTCGAGACCACCGACTACTCCTTCGAGACGCTGTCCCGGCGCATGCAGGAGATGTGCTTCCTGAACGCGGGCCTGCGCATCACGCTGACCGACGAGCGGCGGACTGCGTCCTCAGAGGACGACGACGCCGTTGACGCGGCCGAGATCGCACCGCGCTCGGTGAGCTACAGGTACGAGGAAGGACTAGCCGACTTCGTCAGGTACCTGAACGCCTCCAAGGAAGCGGTCCACCCGTCGATCATCGACTTCAGCGACGAGCAGCCCGGCATGTCGGTCGAGATCGCGATGCAGTGGAACGGGAGCTACACCGAGTCGGTGCACACCTTCGCCAACGTGATCAACACGGCCGAGGGCGGCACCCATGAGGAGGGCTTCCGCGCCGCGCTGACCACGGTGGTCAACAAGTACGCGCGGGACCAGAAGTACCTCAAGGAGAAGGACCAGAACCTCACGGGTGAGGACATCCGCGAGGGCCTGACCGCGATCGTCTCGATCAAGCTGGCCGAGCCGCAGTTCGAGGGGCAGACCAAGACCAAGCTGGGCAACACCGAGGCCAAGTCTTTCGTCCAGAAGGCCGCCAACGACCACCTGCGCGACTGGTTCGACCGCAACCCTGGCGAGGCCAAGGACATCATCGACAAGGCGTCGCAGGCCGCTCGCGCCAGGATCGCCGCCCGGCAGGCCAGGGACCTGACCCGGCGCAAGTCGCTGCTCGAGACCTCCGCGCTGCCCGGCAAGCTCTCCGACTGCCAGTCGACCGACCCATCGAAGTCGGAGATCTACGTCGTCGAGGGTGACTCCGCGGGCGGCTCGGCCAAGGGCGGGAGGGACCCGCACTTCCAGGCCATCCTGCCGATCCGTGGCAAGATCATCAACGTCGAGAAGTCGCGCATCGACAGGGTCCTGAAGAACAACGAGGTCCAGGCGATGATCACCGCGCTCGGCGCGGGCATCCACGACGAGTTCGACATCACCAAGCTCAGGTATCACAAGATCATCCTGATGGCCGACGCCGACGTCGACGGCCAGCACATCAGGACGCTCCTGCTGACGCTCCTGTTCCGCTTCATGAAGCCGCTGATCGAGGCGGGGCATGTGTACCTGGCGCAGCCGCCGCTTTACAAGATCAAGTGGACCGATCGCGGCGTCGACCCCGACTACGCCTTTTCCGATACCGAACGGGACCGCGTGATCGAGGCAGGCATGGCCCTCGGCCGCAAGGATCCCCGGCCACGTGATGCCGTCCAGCGGTTCAAGGGCCTGGGCGAGATGAACGCCGAGGAACTCTGGGACACCACGATGAACCCGGCCCGCCGGGTCCTGCTGCAGGTCACCATGGACGACGCCGCACAGGCGGACGAGCTGTTCAGCGTGCTGATGGGCGAGGATGTCGAGGCCCGCAGGTCCTTCATCACCCGCAATGCCAAGGACGTCCGCTTCCTGGACATCTGATGTCCTCCCGCGGGCCGGACTTCTTGAATAGGGGACTGTAACTCTTGACGGAAATCACTGACCAGCCTGGGCACGACCGGACCGAGCCGGTTGACATCCAGCTGGAGATGCAGCGTAGCTACATCGACTACGCGATGTCGGTCATCGTCGGCCGTGCCCTGCCAGACGTGCGGGACGGCCTCAAGCCGGTCCATACCCGCATCCTCTATGCGATGTACGACGGCGGCTACCGGCCGGATCGGGGCTTCTTCAAGTGCTCCCGCGTAGTCGGCGACGTCATGGGCAACTACCACCCGCACGGTGACAGCGCGATCTACGACGCTCTCGTGCGGATGGCCCAGCCGTGGTCAATGCGGATGCGGCTGGTCGACGGGCAGGGCAACTTCGGCTCCCCCGGCAACGACCCGCCGGCCGCCATGCGGTACACCGAGTGCCGTCTGGCCCCGCTGGCGATGGAGATGCTGCGGGACATTAACGAGGAGACCGTCGACTTCCGGGCGAACTACGACGGCCGGTCGGCCGAGCCGGTCGTGCTCCCGGCCCGGTTCCCGAACCTCCTCATCAACGGCTCCGAGGGCATCGCCGTCGGCATGGCCACCAAGATCCCGCCGCACAACCTGCGGGAGGTAGCCGCCGGCGTCGCGTGGTACCTGGAGAACTACGAGCGGTTCGAGTCACCCGCCGCCCACGACACGACCGAGGATGAAGACCACCCCCAGCGGCCCGCCTGGGAAGAAGTCCTCGAGGGCCTGATGGACCGGATCCCTGGCCCGGACTTCCCGACCCGCGGCCTGATCGTTGGCCGTCGCGGCATCAGGGAGGCCTACCGCACCGGCCGCGGCTCGGTCATCATGCGCGCCGTCGTCGACGTCGAGGAGATCCAGGGCCGTACCTGCCTGGTGGCCAAGGAGCTCCCCTTCCAGGTGAACCCGGACAACCTCGCCACCAAGATCGCCGAGTTGGTGCGCGAGGGGCGGCTCACCGGGATCGCCGACGTACGCGACGAGTCCAGTGGCCGGACCGGCCAGCGACTGGTGATCGTCCTCAAGCGAGACGCGGTCGCCAAGGTCGTACTCAACAACCTGTACAAGCACACCCAGCTGCAGGACACGTTCGGTGTCAACATGCTGGCCCTCGTCGATGGCGTGCCCCGCACGCTGCGGCTTGACCAGATGATCCGCTACTGGGTGGCGCACCAGATCGAGGTCATCGTCAGGCGCACCCGGTTCCGCCTGCGCAAGGCCCAGGAACGGCTGCACATCGTGGCCGCCCTCCTTAAGGCAATCGACCGGATCGACGAGGTCATCGCGCTCATCCGGCGGTCGGAGTCGGCCTCCGTCGCGCAGACCGGCCTGATGGCGCTGCTTGAGATCGACGAGATCCAGGCCCGGGCCATCCTGGACATGCAGCTGCGCAAGCTCGCCGCCCTTGAGCGGCAGGAGCTGGTGGACGAGCGGGACGAGCTTGAGGCCAAGATCACAGACCTCAACGACATCCTCGCCTCGCCCGCCCGGCAGCGCGCGATCATCGGCGATGAGCTCGCTGAGATCGTCGCCAAGTTCGGGGACGACCGGCGCACTCAGTTCATCGCATCCGAGGGCGACGTTTCCGACGAGGACCTGATCGCCGAGTCCGACATCGTGGTGACGATCACCCATGGCGGCTACGCCAAGCGGACCAACACCGACCAGTACCGGGCGCAGCGGCGCGGCGGCAAGGGAGTACGCGGCGCCCAGCTGCGCACCGACGACATCATCGATCACTTCTTCGTCACCTCAACCCATCACTGGATCCTGTTCTTCACCAACAAGGGGAGGGTGTACCGGGCCAAGGGGTACGAGCTGCCAGAGGCCGGGCGCGACGCTCGCGGCCAGCACGTCGCCAACCTGCTTGCCTTCCAGCCGGACGAGACCATCGCCGAGGTACTGGCGCTACGCGACTACGAGGCGGCACCTTACCTGGTGCTCGCGACGAAGTCCGGCCTGGTGAAGAAGTCCCGCCTGGCCGACTTCGACTCGACGCGCTCTGGCGGGCTTATCGCGATCAACCTGCGCGATGACGACGAGGTGATCTCGGCCCGGCTGGTGTCGGCCGACGAGGACCTGCTGCTCGTGAGCAAGGAGGCCCAGGCGATCAGGTTCCAGGCGAGCGACGACTCGCTCCGCCCGATGGGCCGGGCCACCTCGGGTGTCATCGGCATGCGGTTCAACGAGGGCGATGAGCTCCTTGGGATGTATGTCGTCAGAGAGGGCGAGGATGTCCTAGTTGCGACCGAAGGGGGGTACGCTAAGCGCACGCCTGCCGATGAGTACCCGGTGCGCGGCCGAGGGGGCCTTGGCGTCATCACGGCGCGCATCGTGGAAGATCGCGGCGGGCTGGTCGGCGCACTGATGGTCCGGCCCGAGGACGAGATCTTCGCGATCACCT
>Ga0335072_10014948_pt1 | contig 11029 bp, 10 predicted proteins | sample Lox_Sample_21_FD_206725 | JGI IMG/M metagenome (GOLD analysis project Ga0335072, IMG submission 206725) | Soil microbial communities from Loxahatchee National Wildlife Refuge, Florida, United States - Lox_Sample_2.1 | ecosystem: Environmental > Terrestrial > Soil > Wetlands | place: USA... | reverse complement strand
ATGGAAACCGCGCGCCGTGTGGCCGAACCCAAATCGACCTGGCGTGAGAAAACAGCTCGCAGAATGCGGCCGCCATCCATGGGATAAGCCGGCAGGCAATTGAGGATTGCCAAATAGAGATTGGCCCAGACCAGGCTGCTCGGCAGATTCCCGGACTGCAGGAACGGCCACTTCCAGAGCGGGATGGCAGGATCGACGGCCATCACGATGCCGGCAGTGAGAAACGCCAGCGCAAGATTGACCAGTGGTCCGACCAGTGCGAGACGAATCTCCCGCTTCAGAAAACCGCTGCTCCTCTGCTTTTCCGCGGGCGGTTCGTCATAGATCGTGACCCCGGTGAGAGGCAATAGAATCGTGGCTTTGGGGACGAGCCCGTAGCGGCGCGCGGCAAGAATGTGGGCGCATTCGTGCACCGCGACACAAGCCAGAATAATGCCGGTCAAGGCCAGGTCGCGAGGGCCATTCGCGCTGCCGTGGTGCGCCTGGAACTCGTTCCAGAAAATGAAAGGCGGCAGCAGGAAAAATATCAGATGAATTCGGATATCGACGCCAAACAGATGTCCCGCGGGAATGGACCAGCTTCGCATAGTGCTCGCTGCGTTTATTCTACATGGATGAAGCGGCCCGCCGTGGCGGCTAGAGGTACAGGGACATGCGCGTAATTGCGGGAAAATACCGTAGCCGGCCGCTGCGTTCGCTGCCGGGCATGAACATACGTCCAACCTCGGACCGCCTGCGGGAGACCTTGTTCAATGTCTTAAGTGCGGGTAATCCGTCGGCGCTCGAAGGGACGGTCTGGCTGGACCTGTTTGCCGGAACGGGCGCGGTCGGAATCGAGGCACTGAGCCGCGGTGCCGAAGAGGTTTTCTTCGTCGACTTGTCTGCCGCCGCGGCCGACCTGATTCGCAGGAATCTTCACGGCCTTGGCATTGCGAGTGGATTTCGTGTGATCCAAGAGGAGATTTTGCGTGCATTCTGGCGCATGGAGCGCGAGCACGTGGCCGCCGACGTGGTGTTCATCGATCCGCCCTACCAGATGAAGGACGCGTACCGTGAAACCCTGTTGGCCCTGGCTCACTCGCCTGTGATCTGGGCTATGACCGTGGTGATCGCGGAACACGAAAAGCAATTCGATCCCGGCGAAGAGTTTGGTCCTCTTCGGAGATTTCGCAAGCTGGTGCAGGGCGACGCGGTATTAAGCTTTTATCGCCGGGGAAATCTCGTCGAGATCGGGGATGAAAGGGCGGATCGAAGCCATCAACAACGAAGACGCTGAGAGATCGATTCCAAGATCCAGTTCCACTGTTACATGATCAACTCGTCGGCACGGCGGGCGATGGGATGCTGCATCTCCTCGAGATCGTTTTTGACCATGTTCAGGCCGTAGACGCATTGTTCGAAGTTCCGCGACAGATTGGCGAACATGGGCGCGACTTTGGCGTATTCGAAATGCTCGAACTTGGAGACGATGTAGTAGCTTTCTTTGCCCGCCTTGATCCATTCAATAAAGTTTTCCAGGCGATGGCGCCGCAGGCGGAATTGATTGATGCTTTCGGGGAACATTCCGGCAAAGAATAACGCGTAGTCGCCAATGTGCTTCCGCACTTGCCGTTCGCGGTCAAACGACGGCGCCGGACCGTAGACCGGATCCGACTCGAGCAGCATTTCCCCCATGTCGTTCAGTGCGCGGTTCGACGCGTCGCGAATTTTGTAAAGCTGATCGGCCTCGCAAAAATCTGCGAGCAGGTGGGAAACGTACGCAACAATTTGCGGATCGCGAATGCCGATCTCGTGAGCGTAACGATGTCCCACAAGATCTTCAAATAGTTGCCGCAGCGGATGCGATTCCGAAATCATCTTCCAGGCCCCCAAAACCCCGCGCCCTGTGCGGGGTTACAGCGTCATTGCGAACTAGATAACGCACTTCGGTTGTGCAACGCAAGTGACTTTTGTTTATCACGGCGATTTGTTTTCCTAATGTTGGACGTGGCATAGACCGGCGCGAGTTGTAACGGCCGCATTGCTGGCAGTCGTGTGCAAAGGCTGCTAAAGTCAGGCGAAAAAACGCCGATATCCTCTAATGCCGCGAATGACGGGCGGTTACAAACTGCCGAGTAGGCGGCTGGAAAAGCGTCAGGTCGCGGATTGCTCAGTCTGCCGTAAAAATGTTAGCGAGGTAGGTGCTGGGGAAAGCAGATATAAGCGTGCAGATCGGCTGCCTTGGGGGCGTTGGAGGGTAACTCTCTCGTAACCTCCTATTGCACAATTTTTGTTGCACATTAACATGACTGAAACGTCTTGCAGGTAATCTGAAGACAGGGGAGACTCGCCCATGGGCTCAGGCCGCGTTTCGAAGTCGTTGCCGCTGCAGGTGGCGGCCATCTGTTACCGCAAACGAGGCAGCGCGGTCGAATTTCTGCTGGTAAACACGAATGGCGGAAGCAAGTGGACATTTCCCAAAGGCTCGACAGATGCGCGGCTTTCTCACAGCCAGGCAGCCGAGCGCGAAGCGGCGGAAGAAGCCGGCGCCATCGGCACGATTGAGCCGCGGCACTTTCATCTCTACATTCATTCCAAGGGCGTATTCTGGCAGCCCGGCGGTGTGCAGGAATTCGTGGTCAAGGCCTTCCTGATGGAAGTGCACCAGATGCGCCGTCCCGATGAATCCAACCGCAAGCCCACCTGGGTGAGCCCCGAAGATGCCAAGCGCCGTCTGGCCAAGGGACGCGAAGTGAAGTATCGTCACGAACTCGAAGCCGTGATCGACCGAGCTTTGGAACGCATCCAGTATCACCACGAACTGTGGGGATCGTATCCGGGAGCTCGCAACGCCAGGGTAGTCAGCAGCGTGAATGATCCGATCGCAGACCCGGTCTGGCCGTAATTTCGCAGCTCAGTCGCCAATACCTTCCAAAGGCTGCCTCTCAGCGCTCACTTACTGGATCATTTCGGCGAAAGAAGGGCGCAAACCTCTCACGCCCGGTTTCAACAGGTATCATTGACCGTCCTCGAAATGATGTGCGGGGAACAACCGAAAATATTCAAAAATTAGCCCCCGCTCACAAGGAGAAGTCATGAAGCGATTCCTGCGTCTTTGCCTGCTGGCCGGCTGCGGTGTCGGCGTAATGCTGGCAGTGGCTCAACCGTCACAGCGCACATCCATGCCCGGTGAGAGAGCGAATGCATCGGAAGCAACTATTGAGGGCCTGGTTCGGGATATCGCGTGTCCCATTCAGAACCTCGATTCGACCGCGACCACTCACATAAGCCTCAAGTGCGTGGGGGAATGCGTGAGGGGTGGATCGCCGCTGGTGATTCTGACCAAGGACGGTGACCTGTATCTACCTATCTCCGACAAAATGCCGGATACCGATCAACGGGAGAAACTGATGCCATTTGTGGGCAAATACGTGCGCGCCCGCGGAACCGTCTTTGAGCGCAAAGGGACACGCGCGATCGTGATCGCCGAAATCAACGAGATGAAGAGCGTGCATTTAACGATAGAAGAGAAGTAATCGGCGCGGCGGGAAACCATTGATGCGAGGCCCGTCCCCTGACCCCGACCCTAGCCCCCTGCTACGATAATTCAGTCCCATGATTCAGCTTGCAGGCGCCGGAAAACGTTTCGGCCACAAACTTCTTTTCGAAAATGCGGATTGGCTGATTACGCCGCAGGACCGCGTCGGCCTGGTCGGAGCGAACGGCACTGGCAAAACCACACTGTTGAAGATTCTTGCCGGCATGGACACGCTCGACTATGGCGCGCTGACCGTTGCAAAGGGCACTTCGGCGGGATATCTCCCGCAAGACGGACTCGCGCTTTCCGGCCGCACGGTTTTCGCCGAGTGCATGTCGGTGTTCGACGATCTGCGTGCGATCGAAAAGGAACTCGAATCGCTGATGCACAGCATGGCGGAGTTGGATCACATGAGCCCCGCTTTTGCCGATGTGGCCGACCGCTACGGCCGGCTCGAGCACGAATTCCGCATGCGCGACGGATATTCCATCGAGGCCGAAGTTGGCCGCGTGCTGATGGGCCTGGGATTCAAGAAAGAAGACTGGGAACGGCAGACGGACGAGTTTTCCGGCGGATGGCAGATGCGGCTCGCTTTAGCAAAGCTGCTTCTGCAAAAGCCAAACTTGCTGCTGCTCGATGAGCCCACCAACCATCTCGACCTCGAAGCGCGCAACTGGCTGGAACAATATCTGCAGGAGTATCCGCATGCGTTTGTGCTGATCTCGCACGATCGATATTTTCTCGATGTCACGATCAAGAAGATCGTCGAAATCTGGAACAAAAAGCTATGGTTCTATACGGGAAATTACGACAAGTTTCTCGCGCAGAAGACCCAGCGCAACGAGCAACTGCAGGCCGCCTATCGCAACCAGCGCGAGCGCATCGAGCAGCTGGAAGTGTTCATCAACCGCTTCCGTTATCAGGCGACCAAAGCGAAGCAGGTACAGAGCCGGATCAAAGAACTCGAAAAAATGGAGCGGATCGAGGTCCCTCCGGAAGAGAAAACGATCCACTTCAGGTTTCCGCAGCCCAAGCCGAGTGGGCGAATTGTAGCGGAGTTTGAGGCGGTAGCGAAAAGCTATCCGCCGAGAGTGAGGCCAGGCAGCGTCGGCGCGGCAAAAGCCGGAGCCTCGATCGAAGTGTTCCGCAACGTCAACTTCATGATCGAGCGAGGAGATCGCATCGCACTTGTGGGCGTAAACGGCGCCGGAAAATCCACTCTGATCAAGCTGCTGGCGGGAACAGAGCCGCTCACGCAGGGCGAATTTCGCCTCGGTCACAACGTGGAGGCGGACTATTTCGCCCAGGATCAATACAAGGAACTGAATCCGGACGCCCGCATGGTGGACGATCTCAGCGACGTCTCTCCCGGATCGAGCCAAACCGAGCTGCGCAACCTCCTCGGGTGTTTTCTCTTTTCCGAAGACGATGTGTTCAAAAAGATCGGAGTTCTCTCCGGCGGGGAGCGCGGCCGTTACGCGCTGCTGCGAATGTTGCTTCATCCGGCGAATTTCCTGCTACTCGACGAGCCCACCAACCATCTCGACCTGCGCGCGAAAGACGTCCTGCTCACCGCTCTGATGGAATACACGGGCACCGTCGTTTTTGTCTCGCATGATCGCTATTTCATCGACAAGCTGGCCACGCGCGTGTTCGAGGTCGGGGACAGCACGGTGGAAGTCTTCCCTGGCAATTACGAGGACTATCTGTGGCGCAAACAAGGCGGGCAGGAGGTTGCGCCCACGCTCGAAGACGTGCCGAAAGCGAACAATGCGAGGCGAGAAGTACCGGGCGGAGGGCCTTCGAATGCGAGTACTCAGAGTGGCCCAATTCTCGGCGATTTTACGGGCAGCGGGTCTTTGCCGGTGTCGGAGCCGCCGAACGCCAGCGGAAACGGAATTACCGGCAATGCGGCGAAAAAGCGCCTCAACCCCATCAAGAGGAAGCAAACCGAAGATCGCGTCCTCGAACTGGAACAAGAAATCGGTCGCACCGAGTCCGCCATCGCCGAGTGCGAAACGGCGCTACAAAATTTCATCAGCCCGGAAGAAACTCAAAGGCAAGCTCAGGAATTGGACAAGCAAAAATCCGCTCATACTGCGTTGTTGCGGGAGTGGGAAGCACTTTCGGAATCGCTGCAGGAAAGTTGAAAAAAGGGAGGCAAGAGCCGGGGCTCAGTCGTCGGAACTCGGCATCTCCGCTCTGATCCCGACTTCGACCGTTGACCTCTGACCCCCAACCCCCGTTTTCTGACTCTGCCATCTTCGCGATTTGCACGTCGAAACCGGTCTTCGGCAACAGCGATCTGAGCTCGAAGGCTTTGAACCCGTCGCCGCTCACCTCCGTGTGCCGATAAATCTCGGGCTCGTTCTCGATGGTTTCCCCGCGCCCCTCCATGTCTGCCAGAAAATCCTGGGCGCGGCTCACACTTACCTCCACATCCTTTGCCCGCACGATCACCGCTTCGGAAGCATACGACCGTACCAGCTTGGGCCAGTACTTTTCCAGCAGCCCGTGCTGGCAAAAACATTTCCGTCATCCCTTGTCCCTCTGTGGTGCAAAGCCTTCAAACACAGAGGGTACGGAGGATCACCGCGACTTCGCGGAAGGAACGGAAATAAGCAGCTGGCTCGCGTCCAAAATTCACGTCTCATGCGTCTAAGAACTTGGTAGCATCGAAGAGACCGCTTCTTAGCGAGTTCGGTCGCGTCGTTGGTAACGACGTTTTTTCCTGCGATGAAAACCACGAAAACCACTTCCGCCGTGCAATCCGTCGTAAATGAGTTGACGGCAGAGCTGTACCTCAAAAGCGGAAGCGAAAAGCTCGGGCTCACGCCTGAAGGTTTGGCCGAGATTCTCTCGGAAGTTGCGGAAAAGCACGGCGGATCTGGTTCCGAGCACGAGCTTCGCACCTTGTTGCTAAGTCTGCGGATCGACGAACTCGCGCTGGCTCGCGCCTGCGCCGCAGGTCACAACACGGCGTGGGAAATTTTTCTGACGCGCTTTCGCGAGAAGCTTTATCGATCGGCACTGCGCATTGCCCGCGAAGATTCCGCCGCCCGCGAGCTGGCCGACACGCTTTACGCCGACCTTTATGGCACGAATCTGCGTGGCGGACAGCGCGTTTCGAAGCTTGCTTCGTACACGGGACGAGGTTCGCTGGAGGGCTGGCTGCGGACGGTGCTGGCGCAGGAGTACGTGAATCGCTATCGCCGCACCAAGCGTCTGGTCAGCCTTGAAGAGGAATCGGAAGAGGGCATGCATCTGGTTTCGCCCGAACGCACAGCGCCACTGGCGGCTGATGCGCGACTGACTCAGACGACCGACGAGGCACTCGCCGGGCTTCCCTCCGAAGATCGCATGATTCTGACCGCATATTATCTGGACGGCCGCACCTTGGCCGAGATCGCGCGCATGGTGAGCGTGCATGAGTCCACGATCAGCCGCAAAGTCGACAAGCTGGCCAAGTCGTTGCGCAAGCAGATTCTGGCCGGCCTGGCGCGGCGAGGGATGTCCCGCCGGCAGGCGGAAGAGGCCCTCGAAACCGACGTTCGCGACCTGCAGGTGGATATTCGCCGCAGTCTTACGCAAGATTCTGCAACTGGGGCGTTCCCAGGAAAGAGAGTGAAGGCGCGGGTCCGAGAAGGGCAGGGTTAGTCAAGTTCAACGGAGGAAAGCCTGCCGCATTGAGGACTGCTGGAGGCGCTGGAATCAGGTACAGAAGTTGAGATGAAGAATATTCCCCAAATCGTACACGAGCGGCTGAAAGCCGGCGCGGCGGTCAGCGGACATCCGGATGCGAACATTCTCACGGCTTTTGGCGAGTGTTCCTTGCGCGAATCGGAGAGGGTGAGCGTGCTTGCGCACCTTGCTGCTTGCACCGAATGCCGCGAGATCATCGCGCTGGCTTTGCTGGCGACAGAGGGCACCCAACCCGCCTCTGTCGCCGCCCGCCGGGCTTGGTTCGCCTGGCCCGCATTGCGCTGGGGTTTTGCGACTGCTGGAGTCGTTGTCATCGCACTCGGGATCGTCGAATTCGAACGGCGTCAGCCGGTAAATTCGACCGCGATTGTCGCCAAACAAATCACGAGTGCGCAGCCCATGACCGCGGATCTGCAGAATCAGACTTCGTCTCACGCCTTATCGACGCTTCCATCCACTGCATCTCAACCGGAAATAGCCCCCTCCGGCGCGGCTCTCGCGAAGAAAGCCAACCCTAAACTTACCGAGCGCGAACTTCGCCAGCAGCGAACGCGCAAGGAGTCGGAGCCCAAGGGCCCGGCTCGCCTGCAGCCACCTTCCTCGGAACTGATGGCGAGCCAGCAATCAGCGAAAGCTCCTGCGCCGGTCCCTGCCAGTTCACGGGTGGTCGCAGGAGCCCAGAGCCCGAGCGTCAACGTCCAGACTTCCGAAACACAGGTTGCGCAGGCGCCGCCGGGCGAACAGTTCCTCGCCTACAATTCTGGTCCGCTGAGCCGAGCGAAGCCTGCCAACACCTCAGCCGCGCAAACCAATGCCGCCGATGCGATCTTGGCCAGTCCGCGGTGGTCCATTACCGCGGCTGGTGGTTTGCAGCGATCCTTCGATCAAGGCAAGACCTGGCAGGATGTCCGCGTGAGCGCGAGTCCGACTCCAGCCATGGCTGGCAACGGGATGGCGATGACGAGCACGGTCGCGAAACAGCAGGCAGTTCCTGGGGCAGCCATCGAGACCTCCGTCAAGGCCGCGGCCACGCCAGTCGTGTTCCGCGCCGTCACCGCGGCCGGGAACGAAATCTGGGCTGGAGGGTCAAGCGCATCGCTCTTCCATTCCATTGACGGTGGCGATCACTGGACGCGCGTTTTGCCGTCCTCCTCAGGCACAGTGCTCACGGGCGATGTGGTCAGCGTGGAATTCTCCGACCCGCAACATGGCACCGTCACCACCTCGACACCAGAAATCTGGAGCACGAGCGACGGCGGCCAGAGCTGGCAGAAGCAGTAAAAACCGGACCTCGTAACTCAGACCTCAGGCTCTGGTCCGAAGTCGGTCCGGAGATCGACCTTAGCTTTACGCTATTACCAAAGTGATATTTACAGCAGCGGAGGCAAATCCTAGTATCCAGTGGTAGTTTGGCAGTTCTGGGGGAGGGCTGCCGAGGCGTCCTAGACTGAAAAGTCGAGGGCGCTTTCTTTTTGTCCGCGGCATGAAAGCATCAAAGCGGGCGGGGGCGAGCCTGATCCGCTCCCCGGGACTATCGTTCACGGAGAGTCGTTGCTGGAAACTGGAAGAAACTCTCGCGTGATCACCCGAACCGTTGGTTGTTCTTCCAGAACTCCGGCCACGGTTCCTTTGGCGGACCGCAAACAAAGACGTCAGGATGGTCATCGCTTTCTTCGTTTCTAACGGCCTCAGGATTTCCGTTGTGACCGGCGAGACGGCAAGCCGTAAACGCCTCGTCGACCTGCCTGCGCGACCAACCCACGATAATCAACGTTGAAGGCGGAGGGGTCGGGTATCCGCGCAGCCACGCGGAATTGGTTAAGCTGATCGGTCGCGGCAGCTGATAAGCCGGGCCTAACATCCCGAGAGCGCCTGCTTCCCCGTAATTTCCAACGATCACTCCAACACTCGACTGTTGATCAGAAGGGAGCGAAGCTCGAACCCGGGCGACTTCTCTGACGAGATCATTCCATCCAATCTCATCCCGAAAGTCGCCATTGTTCCTGATCGCGAATTGCCGCAGTGGTCCTCCGGATGTCCAAGGAATAATGATCATGCTGGAGTAAATCCCGAAAGCCAGGAGGCCGGCGAAAAATACTCCCTCAAGCCCGAGTCGAGATCGCCGGGTCAGTGAAGCAAGCCAGCGTTCGCCCGCTACCGCGCCCATCGCCAGTAGCATGGGATACGCTCCGCCGAGGTAATAAAACCGGGCTTTCGAAGCCGCGAAGAGTGCCAAGGGAATCACATACATCCAGGCCAGCATCCGGTAGCGGGCACTGCAGAAAGACGAGATCAGACCCGCTATCCAAAGAGGAAGTGAGAAAAGATTCGTGCAGATCAGGAATTGATCGCGCACAAATCCCTCGGCGCGCCCTTCGCCCACATCGCGCTTGTGAATGTGCTGGAGGAAATGGAACGAGATGAAATCGTGCCGGATTTGCCAGATCAGATTGGGTAGGCAAATCAAAAATGCCAATCCCACCCCGGCCCAGAACCATTTGCTGGCGAGAAAACGCCGCGCGCCCGTCAGCAGCAATCCGCCGACGATTCCTGCCACGAAGAATCCCATGGTGTACTTGGTCATAAAGCCCATGCCAATGGCCGCGCCAATTGCGAGGCACCAGCGCGAATCGTCGGACTTCAGCAAGCGGATCACGAGGTACGCGATCAGCACCCACCACAGATAATCGAAGGTTGTGTATTGAAACTCCGTCCCCTCGAACAGAGCGAGGGGCGCCACTGCGGCCGCCAGTGCCGCGGTGACCTGCGCTAGGCGAGATCCCCCCAGTTCGCGCGCCATCAGGCCTGTAATCACGACTACGATTGCTTGCGCGACGACGGAAAACATGCGCAGGCCGACCAGAGAGAGCCCGAATAGACTCAGGCTAATTCGCTCCATGAAGGGAGTAAATGGGGGATAGGCGACGAAGCCCCAATCCATGTGCAAGGCGTCGCTGAGCGTTTGCAGTTCGTCCCGATGAAAACCATAGCGACTATTGGTTAGGACGTGGATGAGGGCGACGGCACCGGCAATGGCCCATACCGCGAGTGTGTCGTTCCGCCGATGAGCGCTAGAGATGAGCGGAGCCTGTTCGATCACGAGATTCCGCACGGGTTTCTCCCCTGGCGTGAGTTACGAAGCCTTGTCCGTGAAAGTTCCCACTTCTGTGTCCGGGTGCGGAACTTCCAGCACGGAAATCTATGCGCAAGCGTTGAGCTCCGACGCGAAATCGACAATCCCGGAAGCCGAGCCTACAATCTGCACATGAACAGTCTGGAGCAGCAGACTCCGGCGGCGGAAGAGCGAGACTTCAGCCGGTTGATTATTTTCGCGGCCGTAGCCGGAGTCATCGTGATCATACTCGGGATTGCATTTCTCCTGCGCGAGCCGCCAAAGGCTGCCAAGACTGTCCCGCCATATGCGGCCAATCTGAAATTTTCCGATTTCAAAATGAGCGCGGCAGAAAATTTCGTTGGATCAACTGTGAGTTACATCGACGGCACAATTACAAATTCCGCCGACAAGACGGTAACGCACGTTGTCGTTGACGTCGTGTTCAAAGATGAGGTCGGCCAGATGGCGCAAGACGAACCGGATGTCCCTTTGCGCGTCTTGAAAACGAGTGGGCCGTATCCGGAAGCAGTCGATTTGAGTGTCGCGCCCCTCGGTCCCGGACAGAGCCTGCCGTTTCGTCTTACCTTCGATCACATTTCTGCGCAATGGAATCGGCAGTATCCCGAGATCCGCGTGACCGACGTGACCACGCGGTAAGACGCGCCAACAGCGGTAAATGGGAGTAAACTGAGTAC
>Ga0335072_10014945_pt1 | contig 11030 bp, 9 predicted proteins | sample Lox_Sample_21_FD_206725 | JGI IMG/M metagenome (GOLD analysis project Ga0335072, IMG submission 206725) | Soil microbial communities from Loxahatchee National Wildlife Refuge, Florida, United States - Lox_Sample_2.1 | ecosystem: Environmental > Terrestrial > Soil > Wetlands | place: USA: Florida... | reverse complement strand
CGGCCGGCGGCGCCGCCGGACCCACCGACACGATTCGCCCGTCGGCCGGGGCGATCACCAGCCCGTCACGTTGCGGCGTCACGCGCCAGGGATCGCGGAAGAAATAGGCGCACCACGCGGTGCCGACGACGCCGAGCCAGCCCAGCGGCGTCGCCAGCCAGAACAGCAGCGCCGTCAGCGCCGCGGCAATGGCGAGAAAGCGCCAGCCATCGGGATGGATCGGTGACAGAACCTCTCTCAGCACGCGTGCCGCCTCCTGTTGCGGGCGCGCGACGTTAGAGCGAACTTCGCCGAGGGGGAAGCCTTTCCTTGCTCGTCAGTCCCGCGACAGCGCGAAACCGCACGTCGTCGCTAGCGTCCCTCGCGCCGCCAGGCGGCGATGAAGGCGCCGAGCGCCAGCAGCAGCGCCAGGAAGCCCGGCAGCAGCGGGATTTCCTTGACGCCGGTGACGATGTAATCGCCATTGGCGCGGAAGCCCATCCAGTTGCGCCCGGCGCCGCCGCGATCGGGATCGACGCGGCGGGCCTCCGGCACGGTTCCCGGCCCGACCCAGAAGATGCCGCCGCCCGTCGCCGCGACCGCGCCTTTGAGCTTCTGGTCGGTGGTGCGGACATCGGCGAGCTCGATCGGGTTCAGCGCGCCGGCCGCGGCCAGCGTCGTGCGCGTGCCGTCGCTGACGCGGTAGAGCCCGCTTTCGCTGATCGGCAGGCTGCCGGTGCTCTCGCCGCCATGGCTGGGCGTGAGCTTCAGCGTCTCGGGCTTGCCGCCCGGGCCGGTGATCTGCACCGGACTGTCATCGGCCTCGAGCGACTGGCGCGTCACGACGAGGCGGTTGCCCTCGACCGTCGCGCGCAGATCGTTCTCCTCGAGATCGGGCTCCTTCATCAGCCAGTAGACGACGCGGCGCAGCAGCTCGGATTGCGGTCCGCCGCCTTCGAAGCCGCGCGTCCAGAGCCACATCTGATCCGAGAGCAGCTGCGCGACCCGGCCCTTGCCCTCGCGGTCGAGCACCAGCAGCGGCTTGTCCTCATAGCCGCTCATCACGGTGACGCCGCGATGCGGCTCCGCCTCGACATTGCGGAACCACCGTCCCCAGCTGGGCGGATCTTTGCCGTCGCCATTGTCGCCGGGAAGACCGGCGGTCACGGGATCGCGCTCGCCCACAGGAGTGACGCGCGGCAGGAACCCCTGCTCGTAGACATTGCCGGTCGGCTCTGCCGGCAGCACCGCGCCCAAGGGCGTGCGATAGACGCTCATCGGCGTACCGAAGCTCGGACCCGCCGCCTCGAGCAGCGCGCCGCCATCGCGGACATAGCGCGCGATGTTCTCGAGATAGATCGGCGGCAGGATGCTGCGGTGGCGGTAGCGGTCGAAGATGATGAGATCGAACTCATGCAGCTTGACGTCGAACAGCTCGCGGATCGGGAAGGCGATCAGCGACAGCTCGCGGATCGGCGTGCCGTCCTGCTTCTCGGGCGGCCGCAGGATGGTGAAGTGAATGAGGTCGACCGAGGGATCCGATTTGAGGATGTTGCGCCAGGTGCGCTCGCCCTGATGCGGCTCGCCGCTCACCAGCAGCACCTTCAGCCGGTCGCGCACGCCGTTGACGACGAAGGCCGCGCGGTTGTTGTCGAGGGTGAGCTCATGCGGCCCGGCATCGACCGAGAGCTCGAAGACATTGGGTCCGCCATGGTCGATGTCGACATTGATCGGCACGTCGCTCCCGACCGGGACGAGCCGCGTGGTCGGCGGCCCGCCATCCTTGCGCAAGGTGAGGCGCGCCTCGTCGCCCGGCGTCCCCTCCGGCAAATCCTCGACCCGGACGACGACCTGCAGCTGCTTGCCGACCAGGCCGAAGCTGGGCGCTTCCTTGACCAGCAGGCGGCGATCGGCCTCGCCGGGCTTGCCGGTGAGCAGCACGTGAAGCGGCGCCTTGAAGGTCAACCGGCTGGTCGGCGGCACGTCATGCACTTCGCCGTCGGTGATCATCACCGCGCCGGCGATGCGCTCGCTCGGCACGTCGGCGAGCGAGCGGGTGAGCGCGGTGTAGAGCCGGGTCCCGTCATCGGCGAGCGCGGCGTTGGGATCGGGCGCGCCGGCATGAACGATGCGGACATCGAGATCCGGGAAGCGGTGCAACTCGTCGGTGACGCGCTGCAGCGCTTCGGCGGCATAGCGCTGGCGCTCGCCGATGCGCATGCTCGGACTGTCATCGACGATGACCGCGGCGACATCGCTTTGCGGCTGGCGCAGCTCCTCGACCAGCGACGGGTTGGTCAGGATCAGCAGGAGCAGCGCCAGCGCCAGCACGCGCCAGACCAGGCCGCGCGCGCGGCGCCAGGCGCCGAAGGCGATGAGGAGCGCCGCCAGCGCGGCAAAGGCGATGATCGCCGCCCAAGGCAGCAGCGGCGCGGTGGCGATGCTGTAGCCGGCAATCGTCATTGCCCGAGCCTTTCCAGGATGGCCGGCACATGCACCTGGTCGGTCTTGTAGTTGCCGGTGAGCGCGTACATCACCAGGTTGACGCCGAAGCGATAGGCCTGCTCGCGCTGCGGCTCGCCGCCGGGAACGCAGGGGTAGAGCGGCTGGTTGTGATCGTCCATCGCCCAAGCGCCGGCATAATCGTTGCTGCCGACGATGACGCTGGAGACGCCGTCATTGACGCGATCATCGACGGGCTCGACCCAGAGCGTGCCGCCGGACCAGCGGCCCGGGAACTCCTGCATGAGATAGAACGACTTGGTCAGCACGTGGTCGGGCGGCACCGGCACCAGCGGCGGGATGTTGAGCCCGGCGGCGAGCCGGCGCAGCCGCTGCTGCGCCGCCTCGCCAGAGAACGCCGTGCGCTCGCCCGCATCGCGGGTGTCGAAGAGAATCGTGCCGCCGGTGGCGAGATAGCGGTTGACGCGCTCGATCGCCTGGGCCGAAGGCAGCGCCTCCCCGTCCGCAACCGGCCAATAGAGCAGCGGGAAGAAGATGAGCTCGTCATGCTCGACATCGACCTCCATCGGTGTCGCGACGTCGGCGGCGGTGCGGCGATTGAGGATCTCCGACAGCCCGGTGAGTCCGGCGCGCGATTCCGCATCGACATCGGGCAGCCCGGTGCGGACATAGGCGAGGTGGAGCTGGCTCGTCGCCTCGATGGCGAAGCTGTCATCGGGCGCCTGCCCCTGCGCGTCGGCGGCGCTGCCGAGCGCCAGCAGCGCCACCACCGCGCCGACGCCGGCGCCGATGCTGCGCCGCCGCGCCGGCAGACTCGGCAGCAAGCCGCGCAGCGCATAGGCGATGGCGAGGTCGATGAGGGCGAGCGCCAGCGCCGCGCCGAGCAGCCAGGGACGGAAATCAACCTCGTTGCTGCGGCGCTGATAGGTCTCGCGCGCGACGCTTGCCGGCAGCGCCGGAAGCGCGGCAAAGCGCGTCACCGCGCCGGCGAGATTGAGCGCGCGGCGCGCATCGGGCGTGCCGTAGAAGCCGGGCGGATGGGCGGGCGATGCGATGGTGCCGGCAAAGGCGCCGGCGGCGATGGTGGTGGCGGTCGGCGGCGCGCTCTGCAGCCGGCCGAATCCGTCGAGCGTCTCCACCGGCGGCAGCGCCACATCCTTGCTGCCGGAGACGCCCTGGCTCATCGCCACCACGCGGCGCAGCATCTCGACGAAGAGCCCGGAAATGGCGAGGTTCGACCATTCCGGATCGGCCGTCGTGTGCACCAGCACGAGCCAGCCTTTGCCGCGCTTGGCGGCGGTGACGAGCGGCGTTCCATCGGTGAGCCGCGCCCAGGTCTTGCTGGCGAGATCGATGGTGGGCTCGGCCAGCACCTGGCGCGAGACCGTGACGTCGGGCGGAATCGGCAGCCCCGCGAACGGGCTGTCGGCGGCAAAGGGCGCGAGGCGCGCCGGCTTCTCCCAGGAGAGCGCGCCGCCCAGCGTGCGTCCGCCGCGCCGCAAGGTCACCGGCAGCAGATCGTCGTCCGCCTGCTCGGCGAGATTGGGTCCGGCGAAACGCAGCACCACGCCGCCGCCCTCCATCCATTTGATGATGGCGGCTTTCTCCGCGGCGCCTGCGGGCGCAACATCGGGCAGCGCCAGGACGGCGATGTCGCCCTTGAGCAACGTCGGGACATCGCCGCGCCGCACCTCGCTGAAGGGTGAGAGCGCGCGCTCGAGATAATAGGCGCCGGAGAGCAGCGGCTGCGCCGCACTGCCGCGCTGCGGCGCGACGACGCCGACCGGCCGACGGCGCCAGCGCTCGTCGAGCAGCAGCACGGCGCCGGCCGAGGCCTCACCCTCGATCTCGATCGCGGCGGCACGATTGCGCAGCTCGCTCGGCATGGCGAGATGCGCCACGGCGCGGTCGACGCCGGGCGCCAGCGTCACCTCCTGGCGCGCCAAGAGCCGCCCGTCATCGCCGACGGCGCGCACGAAGAGCCGTTCGGGCAGGGCGGTATCGGCGCGGCGCACGGTTGCCGTCAGATCCGCTTCGTCGGTATCGGCCGGTGCCAGCAGCCGCGGCAGCTCCGTGCTGGGATCGGCCAGCACGCGCAGGCTGCCGAAACGCTCCAGCCCGGCGGCGAAATCCTGTGCGGCGCCGTCATCGATGCCGTCGCTGAGCCAGACGACGCTCGTCCCGCCGCCGAGATCGAGCTTGGCGAGGCGCTCGAGCGCCGCTTTGCGGTCCTCGGGCCAGGGCTCGGGCGCCAGCTTCGCCGCTTCGCCGCGCGCATCGCTCGGCCGCAGCACCGACAGCGCCGGCGGCGCGCCCTCCCCGGGCGGCAAGGCGGTGCCGAGCAACACCACGCGCCGCCCCTCGCGCTCGGCCTGGTCGAAGAGTTGATCGAGCACGGCGCGGCGCTCGTCCCAATGGCGCGCCGCCGTCCAGCCATTGTCGACTGCGAGCACCAGCGGCCCTTTGCCGGCGAGCGTCGCGCTGGGATTGAGCAAGGGCTGCGCCAGCGCAAAAATCACCAGCGCGGTCAGCACCATGCGCATAAGGATGAGCCATAGCGGCGTCTTCGCCGGCGTCTCTTCCTTGGGCGTCAAACCCAGCAGCAGGCGCAGCGCCGGGAAGCGGATACGCCGCGGCGCCGGCGGCGTAACGCGCAGCAGCCACCACAGCACCGGCAGCACCGCAAGCCCCAGCAACAGCCAGGGCGACGCAAAGGCTAGTGCACCAAGCGATAGCATGCGTTACTTCACCAAATCCCGTCCCCTCTCGAGGGGCATGGCTACCAGATGTGTCGTGACGCGGCCGCTGGACAGGATTGACCACGGAGGCACGGAGATCACGGAGAAGGGAAGAATGGCGCGCGGAGCGCGCCCAAACTCAGTATCTCCGTGCCCTCCGTGCCTCCGTGGTGAATCCAAATGCAACTGTCCTGCCGTGACGCCCAGGGGGGAGCGGGGGATATGCGGCAATCCGATCAATTCCATTCCTATCTGCGCCGCTCCGCCAAGGTGCCGTAGAGCGCGAGCAGCGCGGTATGGGGCGGGCGGTCCGTCCGATGCGTGGCGAAGCTCCAGCCGGTGGCGCGGGCGATCGCGGCAAGTCCCTCGCGATGGCGCGCGAGCTTTTGCATGTATTCCTCGCGCACCGTCTCGACGCGGCTGATCACCAGCGACGCCTCCTGCTCCAGGCCTTCAAAGCGCACGCGGCCGGCAAAGGGCAAGGTCTCTTCGGCGGGGTCGAGCACTTGCAGCAGGTGGCCGCGCAGCCCGGCGGCGGCGAAACGGCCGACCAGCGCCTGAATGGCATCGAGCGGCGCCAGCAGATCGCCGAGCACGACAACCTGCCCGTAGCGCGGCAGCGGCTCGAATAGAGGCAGATCGGCCGGCGCGGCCGAGCGCCCGAGGGTGAGCGCCAGCCGACTCAGCACGGCGCGCCCGCTCGCCGGCGGCACACCCGTGCCGAGCAGCGCCACCCGCTCGCCGCCGCGGATGAGCAGCGCCGCCAGCGCCAGCAGCAGCAAATCGACGCGCGCGCGCTTGGTCGGCAGCTCCGGGCGCGAGGCGTAGTCCATCGACGGCGAGCCGTCGCGCCACAGCCAGACGCTCTGTGCCGCCTCCCATTCCGTCTCGCGGATATAGAGGCGCATCGATTTGGCGCTCTCGCGCCAGTCGATGCGCGGCACGGGATCGCCGGGCTGGTATTGGCGGAACTGCCAGAAGGTCTCGCCGGTGCCGACACGCCGTCTGCCATGCACACCCTGTGCCACGGTGGTGGCGACGCGCTCGGCCTCAACCAGCAGCGGCGGCAGCCTCGCCGCGAGCTGCTCGGCGCGGTGCTGCAACGCGGCTTCGGCCATCAACCCAGCGGCGCGACGAGTCGGCCGATGATGTCGGCCATGGTGACGCCATCGGCGCGCGCCGCGAAATTGAGCGCCATGCGATGGCGCAGCACCGGGGGTGCCAGCGCCACGACATCGTCGACCGACGGCGCAAAACGCCCATCGAGCAGCGCGCGCGCCCGGCAGGCGAGCATCAGCGCCTGGCTCGCGCGCGGACCCGGCCCCCAGGCGATATGCTTGGCCTCGGGCAGGGTGCTCTCCTCGGGCCGTCCGGCGCGGACCAGCTTCAAGATGGCGTCGACCACGCTCTCGCCCACCGGCACGCGCCGCACCAGGCGCTGTGCGGCGAGGAGCTCGCCGGCGGAGAGCGCCGCCGTGACGCTGTCCTCGGCGACGCCGGTGGTGGCGATCAGCATCTGCCGCTCGGCGGCGAGGTCGGGATAGCCGACATCGACCTGCAGCAGAAAGCGGTCGAGCTGCGCTTCGGGCAGCGGATAGGTCCCCTCTTGCTCCAGCGGGTTCTGCGTTGCCAGCACATGGAAGGGGCGCGGCAGCGGATGATACTGCCCGGCGACCGAGACGCGGCCCTCCTGCATCGCCTGCAGCAGCGCCGATTGCGTGCGCGGGCTGGCGCGGTTGATCTCATCGGCCATCAGCAGCTGGCTGAAGACCGGGCCGGGAATGAAGCGGAAGGAGCGCCGGCCGGTCTCGCTCTCCTCAAGCACCTCGGAGCCGAGGATATCGGCCGGCATCAGGTCGGGCGTGCACTGGATGCGCTTGTCCTCGAGGCCGAGCACCGTGCCGAGCGTCTCGACCAGCCGCGTCTTGGCAAGGCCGGGAACGCCGATCAGCAGCGCGTGGCCGCCGGCGAGCAGCGTGATCAGTGCTTGATCGATCACCTCGCGCTGACCGAAGATCACGCGGCCGATGCGCTCGCGCACTTGCGCCAGGCGCTGACCCAAAGCTTCGATCTCGCCGACGAGATCGCTCGAGCCGGCAGAAGGCGACAGGTTTTCAGTGACACTCACGAGCTCGGCTCCTTTTGCTACATATACGGGTGATCATGACGGATAAGGCGCCGCCTTCAAAGCCCCTCGAACAGCTCGCCGGCCGTCTCTCCGCGACCGGCCCGGCGGTGACGCGCGAGCCCATCGATTGCGGTCATTTCGACATAACCATCGCGCGTGATGGAACCTGGCTTTATCGCGGGTCTCCTATTCGCCGCTTGCCGCTCGTCCGCCTGTTCAGCACCGTTCTGCGGCGCGAGGCCGATGGCAGCTACTGGCTGCAAACGCCGGCTGAGCGCGGTCGGATCACGGTCGAAGATGCACCTTTTGTCGCCGTCGAGCTCACCCGGCGGGGCGAAGGACGGCAACAGGAGCTGATCTTCCGCACCAATATTGACGATACTGTGGCGGCCGATGAAGCGCATCCCCTGCGCGTCGTCAATCACCCCGCGACCGATGAGCCCAGCCCCTATATCCTGGTGCGCAACGGTCTGGAAGCGCGGCTCAACCGCCCGGTATTCTACGAGCTGGTGGAGATCGGGCGAGAGGAGCGGGTCGGCGACGCGACCCTGTTTGGCGTATGGAGCAAGGGCAGGTTCTTTCCGCTGGGCCGTCTGGGGCCATGACGCCGGAAGAGGTGCGCCGGCGGCTCGCCCGCACGGTGGCGGGCTGGCGGTCGAGCGATCCGGCGACGTTGGCGGCGATGCGCGGCGATCATTCGCTGGTGCCGGGCGGGTCGCCGCCGCCCAACCCGCTGACGCCGGCCGCGGTGCTGGTGCCGCTGGTGATGCGGCCCGGCGGGCTCACCGTGCTGCTGACCCAGCGCACTCAGCACCTTGCCGCTCATGCCGGGCAAATCTCCTTTCCCGGCGGCAAGCGCGAGGAAAGCGATGCCGACGCCATCGCCGCGGCGCTGCGCGAGACCGAGGAGGAGGTGGGCCTGCCGCGCGATCACGTCGAAGTGATCGGCCGGCTCGACACCTATGTCACCAGCACCGGCTTCGAGGTGACGCCGGTGGTGGGGCTGGTGCGCGTGCCCTACCCGTCGACGCCGGATCCGGTCGAGGTCGCCGAGGTCTTCGAGGTGCCGCTCGACTTCATTCTCGATCGCGCCAATCACCGCCGCGACAGCCGCGAGTTCAAAGGCCGGCAGCGCGTCTTCTACGTGCTGCCCTATCAGGGGCGCTACATCTGGGGCGCCACCGCCGGGATGCTGGTCAATCTCGCGGAAGTGCTGACCGGCTGATGCTGCGCATCCTCGCCACCATCATCGTGCCGCTGCTGCTGCCGACCATCCTCTACGTCGTCTGGCTCGTCGCGGCGCGGCGCATGCCGCTGGCGCTGAGCGGCCGGTGGCGCACGCTGCCCTGGCCCTGGCTCGCCGGGATCGGCGTCCTGCTCGCAGCGGCGATGCTCTACGCCATCGGCGCGCGCGTCGGCGGCTCGGCGCAAGGCGTCTATGTGCCGCCGCAATGGATCGGCGGCAAGATCGTCCCCGGCCATGTCGAACCGCCGGCGCAGCGATGAGCGGCGTGGTGGTTTGCTCTGCATCCCATTGCTCCCCCGCCGTGGGACTGTCTCTGGCAGAGCGCGGCGTCGCGATGGACCCCCGCTTTCGCGGGGGTGACGGATATAAAAGCAAGATCTGTCATTCCCACGAAAGCGCTGGCGCATGCACATATCTCGCGACGCTTCAGCCTCCAACGATCGCTTTGCCCGCGAAAGCGGGCATCCAGGGCCTCAGGTGCGATGACCGGGGCGCGTGTTCTGGGTCCCCGCTTTCGCGGGGACGGCGGGATATCTATTGCAATGACAGCGCTTCTCGAGGCGTGTGCATATCCGAGCGCGAAAGCGGGAATCCATCCGGTCGTCAAAGCGCTGCCTTCATCGACGAGGCCGCGCTTGCCTAGCGCCGGCGACAGCCCCGTCGAGCATCTGGCGCCGCAGCCTTGGATGACGGAGGCGACGCCGGTGCTGGCGGCGCTCGGGGGCAGCGGGCGGTTTGTCGGGGGTTGCGTGCGCGATGCGTTGCTCGGCCGGAAGATCGGCGATGTCGATATCGCCACGCCGCTGCTGCCGGAGGAAGTGATGCGCCGGCTCGAAGCGGCGGGGATCAAGGCGGTGCCGACCGGGCTAGCGCATGGCACGGTGACGGCGGTGGTGCCGCCGCGCCATGTCGAGATCACCACCTTGCGGCGCGACATCGAGACGTATGGGCGCCATGCGCGCGTCGCCTTCACCGATGATTGGGCGGCGGATGCGGCGCGGCGCGATTTCACCATGAACGCGCTTTTCCTCGACGCCGAGGGCGAGGTCTTCGATCCCCTGGGCGGCCTCGCCGATCTGCGCGCCGGCCGCGTCCGCTTCGTCGGCGATGCCTCGACGCGCATCCGCGAAGATGTGTTGCGGCTTTTGCGCTTCTATCGCTTCCATGCGCATTACGGCCGCGGTGACGCCGATGCCGCGGCGCGCGCCGCTTGCCGCGCGCTGGCGCCGCTGCTGCCGAGCCTCTCGGGCGAGCGCGTCGCGGCGGAGCTGCTGAAGCTGTTGCGCGCCGCCGATCCGGTGCCGACGCTCCGCCTGATGCGCGAAGACGGCGTGCTCGCCGTGCTGCTGCCGGAGGCGACGCGCCTCGACCGTCTCGCCGGCCTCGTCGCGCTCGAAGACGCGGCGGATGCGATCCGGCGGCTGGCGGCGCTGCTCGAGCGAGACGCCGCCGAGGTCGCCGAGCGGCTCAAGCTTTCGGCGGCGGAGCGCGACCGGCTGCTCGCGCTCGTCGTGCCGGGCGCGCCGGTCGATCTCGCCGCGGACGAGAAGACGCAGCGTCGCCTCGCCTATCGCCGCGGGATCGATCTCTATCGCGACCAGGTGCTGCTGGCCGGCGCCGTCACCGGCGCGGCCGAGCGCGTGCGCGCGCTGCTGAGGCTCGCCGAGACTTGGCGCGCGATCAGGTTTCCGCTGCGCGGCCGTGACGTCACGGCGCTCGGCATTCCCGCAGGACCGGAGGTCGGCCGGCTCCTCGCCGCGATCGAGGCGTGGTGGGAGGCCGATGATTTCTCCGCCGATCGCCCCGCTCTGCTGGCCGAGCTGAAGCGGCGCGTGGCGCACGGCTGAACGGCTGGCGCAGAGGCGTTGTTTGCTTTTCGGTTGTGCACTCTGCTTCAGGAGGTTGCCCGGATGAGCCATGAGCAGGATGGGAAACGCGGAATCGGCCGCCGTGCCCTGTTGCGTCGGGCGGCGCTGCTCGCCTCGGCGCTTGGCGTCGCGGCGCGCGCGAGCGTCGCGGCGGACGAGAAAATGACGCAGAAGGACGCGGAGTATCAGCCGACGCCGAAGGAGGGGCACGATTGCGCGAATTGCCAATACTTCCTCGCGCCCGCATCGTGCAAGCTGGTGAAGGGCAAGATCAGCCCGACTGGCTGGTGCTCCTTCTGGGGCAGCAAGCCGCCGCAATAGAAAATGCCGATCACGACGCTCCTGCAGCGCGACTGGATTGCGGCGATCGATTATCGCTGCGCCATGGGGCCGCGGGATGCGCCGTATCGCGAGCGCCATGCCGGCTACTCGCTCTCCTATGTGCGCAAAGGCAGCTTCGGCTGCCTCTGCCGCGGCCGCAGCTTCGAGCTCGTCGCGGGGTCGGTGCTCGTCGGCTATCCCGGCGACGAGTATATGTGCACGCATGACCATGCCGAGCGCGACGAATGCCTCTCGTTTCAGCTCGCGCCGGCGCTGGTCGACGCGGT
>Ga0335072_10014944_pt1 | contig 11031 bp, 12 predicted proteins | sample Lox_Sample_21_FD_206725 | JGI IMG/M metagenome (GOLD analysis project Ga0335072, IMG submission 206725) | Soil microbial communities from Loxahatchee National Wildlife Refuge, Florida, United States - Lox_Sample_2.1 | ecosystem: Environmental > Terrestrial > Soil > Wetlands | place: USA... | reverse complement strand
GCCGTGACTGCGGAAGCGGTGGCGAAGCTGTTTGTGGAGTGCATCGTGGCACCGGGTTTCGCGGACCGCGCGCAAGAGATTTTTGCCGCCAAGAAAAATTTGCGTTTGCTGGTGTTGCCGCACGGCGGTCTCGAACACGATAAGGAACTGCAGTTAAAACGCATTCTCGGCGGTGTGCTGGTGCAGCAGCCGGATTTGGGCAGCTTGAAGGACGTGGAACTGCGCGTGGTCACCAAACGCCCGCCCACGGTAGAAGAACTGAAGGATCTCAAGTTCGCCTGGAAAGTCTGCAAGCACGTGAAGTCCAACTCGATCGTCTTTGGCAAAGACGGTGCAACTCTCGGCGTGGGCGCTGGCCAGATGAGCCGCGTCGATTCCGTAAAGATTGCCATTGCCAAGGCGCAGGGTTCCCTGCACGGCAGCGTGGTAGCGTCGGATGCCTTCTTCCCATTCCCGGATGGCGTGGAAGAAGCCGCCAAAGCTGGCGCAACCGCGGTGATTCAGCCTGGTGGCTCGGTGAAGGATCCCGACGTCATCGCCACGGCGGATCGGTTGGGCCTCGCCATGGTCTTCACCGCCATGCGCCATTTCCTCCACTAACAAGCGTGGAAGACTTTCAACTTCTCATTCGTGGCCGATGCGATCGATTTCCTTCTTGATGGCGAGTTTGTCGAGGCTCGCGATCGGGAGGCTAAGAAAAAGACTGATTCTTCGGTCCAGCATCATAAATGCGTCTCGAAAAGCTTTCTCGACCTGCTCGGCAGAGCCTTCAACGGCTGCGGGATCGGGCACGCCCCAGTGGGCGGTCATGGGTTGTCCCGGCCAGATGGGGCAGACTTCTTTGGCGGCGTTATCGCAAACCGTAAACACAAAATCCAGTTTTGGTGCGCCGAGTTTAGTGAACTCCCCCCAATCTTTGCTTCGCAGTCCAGTCGTCGAAAGCTTTGCGCTTTCAATTTGCCGCATTGCGGCTGGATGTACAGCCCCTTTTGGGTGACTACCCGCGCTGTAGGCACTGAATGTCGGAAAGCCCCTTTTGTTCATGATCGCTTCCGCCATGATCGATCGTGCCGAGTTCCCGGTGCAGAGAAACAAGACGTTATGACGTCCATCCATGAATCGCCTCCCGTTCGCGATCAAGACACGTCCAATGGGGTTTCCTGCTGCTGTGTAAGTGATGCTTGTTTCCCCGCGACTCCCCGAGCGAAATAACGCCGCTGGAAGTAAAACGCAACATTGACCAGCGCGATCATCACCGGGACCTCTACCAAAGGGCCGATGACGGCCGCAAAGGCGGCACCGGAATTTATGCCAAAAACCGCGACGGCCACCGCAATCGCGAGTTCAAAGTTATTGGAAGCCGCCGTGAAGGCCAGTGTTGTCGTCTGGGAATAATCGGCGCCGAGTTTTCTTCCCATGTAGAAGGACACCAGAAACATCACCACGAAATAGACCAATAACGGCGCTGCGATGCGCAACACGTCCAACGGAAAGCGGCCGCGAAGATCCACGCCGTGAGATAGCGATCGAGAAAACTAAGACGCGCGACACTTTGTTTGGAATGGCGGTTTTCACCTCTTCGCGCCTCACGGGCAGCAGGGAAGATCGACACAGCCCGGTGGGCATTCACACGCCACCGCAGCGGGCTTGTGCGCGCGCACGAACGCGCTCATGAATTTGTCTTTGATCTGCGGCGTAACCGCGTTCACATCCAGGCCCGCTGCCGACAAAAATTCCCGCGCTTCCTCGACTTGATAAATGCGGGTCGGCTCAACTTCAATCGCCTCGAAACCGGCTGCCCGCAACTTTTCCTGGTACTCGGATTCTTGCAACGCTCCGGCGATACAGCCCACCCACAATTCCATGCTCTTGCGCACCGCAGCGGGGACCTCGCCGCGAATCACCACGTCGGAAACCGCAAAGCGTCCACCCGGCTTGAGCACACGGAAGGCTTCGCGCACGACGCCGTCCTTGTCGCCAGATAGATTGATCACGCAATTCGAGATGATCACGTCCACGCTGTTGTTGGGCAGAGGAATGTTTTCGATCGCGCCCTTCAGAAACTCGACATTTTCGACACCGGCCTTCTTCTGATTTTCCCGCGCCAGCTCCAGCATCTCGTCGGTCATGTCTAACCCGTAGGCTTTACCGCCGGGGGCCACGCGTTTCGCCGAGAGCAAAACGTCGATTCCGCCGCCCGAACCCAGGTCCAGCACAATTTCGCCCGGACGCAACTGCGCCAGCGCGGTCGGATTGCCGCAGCCCAGAGACGCGGCCACCGCTTCGGCAGGCAGAGCGCCTTTCTCCGCCTCATCATACAAATTGCGGCTGATGGGATCGCAACAACTCAATTCCGCGCCGCCACCACAACATGCCGTTTTACCGGCCGCTACCTGACGCGCCGCCGCGCCATACCTCTCTTTCACCGCTTTCTGGATGTTCTGGTCACTCATGACGACTCCTTACCCTGCCGCAATTACCGTGCAATTTGTACGATGGCCTCTGCCGGCACCACACGATTGCGCGTGCAGCATTCTTCATACAGAAAACCAAGTATCTCCTGCAGCGCGGCCGTGTTGGCCTTGTACCAAAGAAACGTGCCCGCGCGGCGCACGTGCACCAGACCCACATGGCGCAATTTCTCCAGGTGGTGCGAGAGCGTGGAGCCGGGAATGCCCAGTTCTTCCTGGATTTCGCCGGCATTCATGCCGGTCGGGTGTGCCGAAAGCAACAAGCGAACGATCTGCAAGCGCGGCTCCGCGCCGAGGGCCGCAAAACGGTCGGAGCAGCGCGTGACCAGAAGAGGGTCGGGTTTGGACATATTTCGATAATTGCAGAAATATGGTTTAAAAGCAATGCCTCTTTTCCGAAACCCAACCGCGTCCCCATCCATCCAACTTCTTTGTTACCATGCCTACCCGTGCAACCCCTTCTTTTTCGCTTTTGACCTCACCTTTCCTGCATGGGATACTTTTCACTCCAGGACGCCTATGAATTTTAAATATGTTGTTTGCGCTTTCGCTCTGGCGGGTCTCGCCGCCCTGCCTGCCCTCGGGCAAACTGGCCAAAACGCCCAGAATCCCTCGCAAGATCCTTTCGCCGCACCCAGCAGCGACAAGGCACCCAGCACCGACAAGATGACGCCTCGCGGCGAGGCCTACTACGAATTCACCATGGGCCATCTCTACGAACTCCAGTACGAGCAAACCAGCCAGCCGGATTTCGCCACGAAAGCGATTGAGGCCTATAAGAAGGCCTATGCCATCGACCCGCAGTCGCCCATTATCGGCGAGCGCCTGGCGGAAATGTATTGGAAGGCGCAGCGCGTGCGCGATGCGGTCAACGAGGCGAACGAAATCCTGAAGCACGATCCGAACGATTTGGCCACGCACCGCCTTCTCGGACGGATTTATCTGCGTAGCCTCGGCGACATCAACGGGACGGGAGTGCAGTCCGAAATGGTCTCGAAGGCCATCGCGGAATATGCCCAAGTACATCGCCTCGATCCCAGCGACCAGGAAGCGTCGCTCTGGCTGGCGCGGCTTTACCGCCTGCACAACGAGCCCGACAAGGCCGAGCAGGTTTTGCGCAAGATGCTCGACGACGATCCCGGCAACGAAGCTGCCGCAGAGCAGTTAACGCAACTCCTGCTCGACGAAAATAAGGCGGATGACGCCATCAAGCTGCTCGAAGCGATGACGGCCAACTCCTCCTCGGCCACACTCTTTGATTTGCTCGGCGACGCCTATACCCAAAACCACGATTACGCCAAGGCCGAAGCGGCCTATCGCAAAGCCGTCGACCTCGACCCCTCCGAATTGAATCACCTGCGCGGGCTGGGCCAGACCCTTTTGACCGAAGAGAAATATCAGGATGCGTTGGCCGTGTATCAGAAGCTGATCGACCTGATGCCCGACGATTCCGACAACTACCTGAACATGGCCAAAATTTACCGCGAACTGAACCAGTTGGATAAGGCCGAAGAGTATTTGGTCAAGGCGCGTCAATACAATCCCGGCAGTCTCGATGTGCTGTTCCAGGAAGCCATGATTTATGAAGGCCAGGGCCGCTACGATGACGCCATTCGCGTCATTTCCGATGCGATTACCGGAGTGAAGGCAGAGTCCACCGCGCTGCCTTCGAATCGCCACAAACTGGCGGTTCTCTATCAGGAATTGGGCGTCCTCTACCGCGAAGTCCAGAATTATCCTGCGGCCATCTACACCTTCCAGGAACTGGGACACTTGGGCGAGGAAGAAGACCACCGCGCCAGGTTGCTGATCATGGAAACGTACCGCCAGGCTAAGGACATGCCTAAGGCCCTGCAAACCGGCAAGGATGCCATGGCCAAATATCCCGACGATCCCGCGATCAAGGCCAGTGTGGCTCTGCTGCTCGGCGAAAATCAACAGACCGATGACGCAGTCAAACTGCTCGAATCCACATTAAAGGGCACATCCGCCGACCGTGAAACTTATCTGAATCTTTCCCAGGTTTACGAGCAGGGCAAGCGTTATTCCGACGCAGAGAAGGCCGCCCGCAAGGCTGAATCTATGTCCGCCGAACCACAGGACAACACCATCGCCTGGTTGCTGCTCGGTGCCGTCTACGAAAAGCAGAAGGAATACGACCTCGCGGAAGACGAATTCAAGAAAGCCCTGCAAACCGATCCCAAGAACGCACAGGTTTTGAACTACTACGGCTACATGCTGGCCGATCGCGGCATTCGATTGGACGAAGCCCACGACTTGATTCAACGGGCCGTGGACCAGGAACCGCTCAATGGCGCGTACCTGGATAGCCTCGGCTGGGTTTATTTCAAGCAGAACAAGCTCGAGGAAGCCGAAGCCATGTTGCGCAAAGCGGTCGAGCACGAACCGCGCGACCCCACCATTCGCCTCCATTTGGGCGATGTACTGGCTAAGCAGGGCCGCATGGATCTTGCCGCCGCGGAATGGGAAAAATCGCTGAACGAATGGCACCGCTCCTTCCCAGCAGATCTGGAAAGCGACAAGGTCGCCGAAGTCGAGAAGAAGCTCAGCCAGGCCAAGCACCGCGTCGCACAAAAGTCCGCCGCCGCCGAAGACAAACCCTAAACTGGCAAGCAACTGCTCGGAGGCGGGGGCTTTAGCCCCCGCGCAAGTAGCCCCATCACGAGTTGGGCTTTAGCCCCTGAAGACTTCTTCGACTTTTTCCGCAACCGTAAAGGCGTTTCGCTGGAAGCTTTAGGCTACTCTCTCTCCGCTATAATGGTTCCAGCTTTCGGAGCCATCTAACTTCATGAGTGAAATTCGAATCCCCGCCTTCGCCAAAGTGAATCTGCGTCTCGACGTGCTCGGCAAGCGCGCCGATGGTTACCACGAACTGCGCACTATTTTTCATACCGTAAGCCTGCACGACACCTTGCGGTTTCGCCCACGCCGCGAGCAGGGCATTGCGCTCGCCATTCACGGCAACGAACAACTCTCGCAGGAAGCGACCGAAAAAAATCTCGTCTTCCGCGCGGTGGATGCCCTGCGGCGCGAACTGAAGATTCGCCCCGGCGTGGATATTCTGCTGCTAAAACGTATCCCGGCTGGACGTGGCTTGGGCGGAGGTTCCAGCGACGCCGCGGCGGCCCTCCTCGGCTATCTGCAATTCACCAAGAAAAAGATCGCACGCCATCGCCTCCTCGAAATCGCTTCGGGCTTGGGCGCGGATGTGCCTTTTTTCCTCCTGGGTGGCCGCGCGCTGGGCATCGGCAAAGGCGACGAGATTTATCCGCTGCCGGATATCTCCCAACGTACCCTGCTGATTGTCTCGCCAAAGGACATTCACGTGCCCACTCCGGACGCCTATCGCTGGCTACATGCGCCCGAACTCGCTTCATTGACAAAATTCGCCGCCAACCATAAACTATTTGAGTTCTGTGCTCTGTGCTGGAGTGTGCAGGGAGAGCCGCTCTCGAACGATTTCGAGGAGGCGGTTTTCCGGCGTCATCCCCGACTGGCGAAAATCCGTCGGGTTTTACTCCAGGCAGGAGCGTCAGAAGCCTTGCTGGCTGGTAGCGGTTCGGCGGTGTTTGGAGTTTTCCCGAGCCCAGCAAAGGCGCGCCGAGCCGTTGTTGGGTTTCCGCACGATCAGACCTTCGTCTGCGAGACACTTTCGCGGAGCAGGTATGCGCGCTGGATGAAAAGCGCGATGGTTGTGTGACCTGCGACGTCCTCTGCTTTTCTGACCTTCCTTAATCTACAAGGCACGGCCCGGTCCGCTGTTCCGTCACCGCCGAGCGGTGACCAGTGAGAACTTCGTGAACGACGAACGATTCAAAATTTTTAGTGGCACCGCCAATCCCGGCCTGGCAGAGAGCATCTGCCAGCACCTGAACGTTCCGCTGGGCAAGTCGTTGCTTGGACGCTTCAGCGATGGCGAGATTTATTTCCAGATTCTCGAGAACGTGCGCGGCGCCGACGTGTTTGTGGTCCAGCCCTGCTCGTATCCGGTGGACAGCCACCTGCTTGAGTTGCTGCTGATGATTGACGCCTTCAAACGCGCGTCCGCCTGGCGCATTACGGCGGTATTGCCTTACTACTGCTACGCCCGTCAGGACCGCAAAGATAAGCCGCGCGTCCCGATATCTGCGAAGTTGGTGGCGGACTTGTTGGAAACGGCCGGAGCCAGCCGCGCGTTGACGTTGGATTTGCACGCGCCGCAGATTCAGGGCTATTTCGACGTTCCAGTCGACCATCTTTACGGGTCGCCCGTGCTGGTGGACTATTTCCGGCACAAAAAGCTGCCCCGTCTCACCGTGGTTTCGCCCGACGCAGGCGGCGTGGAACGCGCACGCGCCTTTGCCAAGAAGCTGGATGCGCCGCTGGCCATCGTTGATAAGCGCCGCGTGGACCTGGACGTCACCGAAGTGATGAACCTGATCGGCGACGTGAAGGGACGTACCGCGCTCATCGTCGATGACATCATCGATACCGCGGGCACCCTGGTGAAGACCGCGGACGCGCTGATCCGCGAAGGTGCAACAGAAGTTTACGCCGCTTGCACTCATGCGGTGTTTTCTGGACCCGCGGTGGAACGCCTCGAGAATTCGAAGATCGCTGAGGTCGTGGCCACCGATTCGGTACCGGTTTCCGAAGCCGCACGAAACTTGAAGAAGCTCAAGATTCTGAGCGTTGCGGATTTGCTCGCCCGGGGCATTCGCTCGATTCATGAGGAGACCTCGATCAGCGAGTTGTTTACTTGATGGATTTTCTGCGGCGAAATTTTGCGGCGGGAAGAATTTAGGGAAGGAAAGAAGCTATGGCTCAGATCATTGTACAAGGTGAACCGCGGAATCTACGCGGTAAGAATGCCGCCAGGCGTTTGCGGGTAACCGGAAACGTTCCGGCAACGTTGTATGGAGGCAAGCAAGACGCCGTCGCACTCGCGGTGAATAGCAAGCAGGTCACCGCGATTCTCCGGTCCGACACCGGCCACAACACCTTATTCCAGGTGGAATTTGGCGGCAAGCAGCAGCCCGCCATCGTGAAAGACTGGCAAGTCGACCCGGTCAGCGGGCGCCTGCTGCACGTAGACCTTCTGCGCGTCGCCATGGACGTGCGCATGCGCGTGAAAGTCCCCGTACACACGTTCGGCGATCCTGCCGGCGTGAAGGTGCAGGGTGGCGTGTATGAAGTCGTGGCTCGCGAAGTCGAAGTCGAGTGCTTGCCCGCGGATATTCCGACGGAGTTCAAGATGGACGTAAGCGGCCTGGCGTTGAACCAGAGCCTGCGCGCGGGCGAACTGCCCATCGACAAGAACAAGATCAAGCTGATCACCGATGCCAACGCGGTCCTCGCGCACGTCGTGGCTCTGCGCGTCGAGGAAGAGAAGCCCGCGGAAGCTGCGGCACCCGGAGCAGTTCCGGCCGAGCCCGAAGTCATCAAGAAGGGCAAGAAGGAAGTGGAAGGCGAGGAAGGCGCCGAGGGCGGAGAAAAGGCCGAGAAGGCCGAAAAGACGGAAAAGAAGAAGTAATTCTTTTTCGCGCGCCTCACTGCGGATCCTATGCGGCTCATTGTTGGCCTTGGCAATCCGGGACCCGAATATCAGTGGACGCCGCATAACCTCGGTTTCCTGGCGGTCGACGAATTGGCCAACCGCAATGGGATTCGCCTCGAGCGCCCGGAAGCGCAGGCGCTCGTAGGACTCGGGAAAGTGGCGGGGAACGATGTCATCCTCGCCAAGCCCCAGACGTACATGAACCTCAGCGGCAATTCCGTGGGCCGCCTGATGGACAAGTACGAAGTGGAGCCCGCGGAGTTACTGCTGATGTTCGACGAACGCGATCTGCCCTGGGGCATGATCCGCATCGGCGAACGCGGCAGCCCGGGGACGCACAACGGGGCGAAGTCGGTCACCAGCGCGGTAGGCACGCAAGAATTTGCGCGGCTCCGTCTGGGCGTTGGGCCCGATCATCCGGTAGGCGACCTGGCCGCATATGTTCTACGGCCGATGAAGAAGACGGAGTTGGAAGCCGCTGGAGAAATGCTGGCGGCTGCGGGTGATGCGGTCGAGTTGATTCTGAGCCAAGGCATCGCGGTGGCCATGAACAAGTACAACCGCAGGGTGCCGCTCCCGGAAGAGTAACGGCCTTCGGCGGTACGTTCTTGGGGTTGTAGCGGCCGCCTTTCGAGGCGGGCGAGGGTTTAGCAGGTTTTATGTAGCGGCCGGTCTTTAGACCGGTCAGGAAGAAACGAGGTCATTATGGAAGAACGTTTGTACGATCTGGTCTTCATCGTTCGCCCGGCCACGCCGGAAGAGGAAATCAAGAAGGTCCTCTCGTCGCTGGAGCACGCGTGCGCAGAGAAGGGCGCGAAAATCGAAAAGGCCGAAACCTGGGGCACGCGCAAGCTGGCCTACAAAGTCATGAAGCACCGCGAAGGAATTTATTTCTACCAGCAAGTGCGCACCTCGCACGGCGAGCTGCTTCACGAACTGGAACGCCGCTTAGGCGTTCTGGACGCCGTCATCAAGTATCAGACCGTGCGCCTCGACGAAGATTTGAAGCGCCAGAAGAAGCTCGTGCACAAGCGCGAACAGCGCGCGGCTCGGCGTCCTCGGCGTGCCGCTCCTCCAGCACCGGCGGCGGCACCGGCTATGGAGCAGAACACGCAGGCGTAATTGCGTCTTTGGGTTTTGCAGCGCGATTGAGATTAGGTTCGAACGCACCGCGCTAACCGCGGCAAGCGACATTGGAAAGGTAGGAAGGTATGGCAGAAGAACAGAAACAAGCGCAGGCGCCAGCGGTACCGGCTCCCGCTCCGCGCGAAGGCGGAGAGAGCGGTCCGAGCAGTCCTCGCCGCGAAGGTGGAGAGGGCGGACCGAGTGGTCCTCGCCGCGAAGGGGGCCATGGCCCCGGCGGGCGTCGCGAAGGCGGACCCGGCGGTGGACGCCGCGAAGGTGGTCCTGGCGGAGGCGGTCCCGGCGGACCGGGCGGCCCACGTCGCGGCAAGCGGCAATACTTCCGCAAGAAGAAAGTTTGCAAGTTCTGTGTCGAGAAGATGGACTTCATCGACTACAAACGCGCCGACATTCTTTCGCAATTCGTGCAGGAGCGCGGCAAGATTCTGCCTCGTCGCATGACCGGGGTATGCTCGCGCCACCAGCGCTGGCTCGGCGTAGCCATCAAGCGTGCCCGCAACATTGCTTTGCTGCCGTTTGCCGGCAGCGCGGCGGGCGTGCAGGCGCCTCGCGCGGTTGAGGCCCCCAAGGCCTAAGGTCAGGAAAGGGAGCTAGAGATTCGATATGCAGATTATCCTTCAAGAAGACGTTGACAAACTCGGACACCGCGGGGACGTGGTCACCGTGAAGCCTGGCTACGCTCGCAATTTTTTGCTGCCCAAAAAGATGGCGGTGGAAGCGACGCCGGGAAACATGAAAGCGCTCGAACGCATTCGCGGCGCGCTGGCTAAGAAAACCGCCACGGAACTGGAAGCCGCCAAAAAGCAGGCGGAATTACTGAACCTCGTGGCCCTCAAGTTCATCCGCAAGACCGGCGAAAACGATCAGATGTTCGGCTCGGTCACCACCGGCGATATTGCGGAAGGCCTCAAAAACGAGGGCTTCAACATCGACAAGCGCCAGGTCCAACTCGCCGACCCGCTCAAGACCCTGGGGGATTTCCCGGTCACCGTGAAGGTGTTCCGCGACGTCACCGCCGAAATCAAAGTCCATATCGGCAAAGAAGCATAAATCGCCTCTCTACACACCACCATTCTTCGAGGGCGTGCATTACACTGCATGCCCTTTTTGTTTTGGATCCGAACGCAGGCAAAGGGAGACCGTAAGTCTCGCTGTCGAACTTCACCAAACAGTGGTTCACCGGTTTCATTCTCGATCATGTCAGCCGGATTGCCGCGCGGCGCCTACTTTGCTTCAGGCGGCAAGTGCGTTTCGAAGTAACCGAGGATGTTGGTGAACACATCAGGGGTCGTACCCGATCCCTCAAAGATCCCGTGAGTCCGCCCGGGATAAACACGCATGTCGAAGACCTTGCCCTGCGCGATCAGGTTGTTCACCAGCAACTCGAACCCTTGGTAGTGCACGTTGTCATCCCCGCTGCCGTGCATCACAAGAAGATCGCCACGCAGCCCAGAACTGAAGTTGATGGCCGAGGATTGTTCCCACGCTTTGGGGTCGTCCTGCGGCAGCCCCATGTAGCGCTCCTGGTAGATCGAGTCGTACAGCCGTTGGTCCGGGACCGACGCGACCGCCACTCCCACCGCGTAAACGTCCGGGTATCGGAACATCAGGTTTAGCGTTTCGGTCCCGCCCCCCGACCAGCCCCATACCCCGACACGTTTCGCATCAACGAACGCGTGCGCTTTCTCCAGAGATTGCAGGGCAGTGCATTGCTCCTGCGACGACAGTGGACCGATGTTTTTGTACACCACCTTTCGCCACTCGCGCCCTCGTGGCGCCGGAGTTCCTTGATTGTCGAAGGTAGCCACCAAATAACCTGCAGCCGTCAGCGCACGCACAAACATGCTCTGCCAGCGGTCT
>Ga0335072_10014943_pt1 | contig 11031 bp, 11 predicted proteins | sample Lox_Sample_21_FD_206725 | JGI IMG/M metagenome (GOLD analysis project Ga0335072, IMG submission 206725) | Soil microbial communities from Loxahatchee National Wildlife Refuge, Florida, United States - Lox_Sample_2.1 | ecosystem: Environmental > Terrestrial > Soil > Wetlands | place: USA... | reverse complement strand
TCCACAGGTGGAGCCCAGCCTACCTGCTCAGGAACCAGCAGCCGGGGGCGTTCCTGCCGCGGAGCGTCAAACGCCTGCTGTACAGCCGATCACAGTTGAGCCCCAGCCGCAGGAAACAGCGCGTGAGGGCGGGCCGCTCGACCGACGTCGCTCTTCGAGTGGACGACGACTTGCGCTTCGATGGATCCTCGCTAGCCTCAAGCGGCTTGCAACCCTGGCGATCGCGGTCGTCGCTATCGTCATGGCCTTGGTGACATGGGACTATTATGTCACGGCGCCATGGACGCGAGACGGCCGCGTCCGCGTGCAGGTCGCAAGCGTTGCGCCGCAGGTCTCCGGCCAGATCATAGAACTCCGGGTCGGCGACAATCAGTACGTTCACAAGGGCGACGTGCTCTACGTGATCGATCCGTTCGACTTTGAAGTGGCGTTGCAGGAAGATCGGGCCCAGTTGCGGCAAAAGGCGGCTGATCTGCAGGTCAAGCAGGCGCAGTCCGAGCGGCGACAGCGGCTCTCGGATCTCGCGACCACCCCTGAGGAACAGCAGACCTTCGCCGGCTCCGCGGTGCAGGCTAAAGCCGCTTTCGAAGCAGCGCAACAACAGGTGGCGCAGGCGGAGATCAACCTGCGCCGAACCCAGGTTCGCAGCCCCGTCAATGGCTATGTCACGAACCTCTTGATGCGGGTCGGCGATTTTGCCCATGAGGGAGTCCCCAACATCTCGGTTATCGACACCGACAGCTATTGGATCGACGGGTACTTCGAGGAGACCAAGCTGGCGCGGGTCTGCATCGGCGATCGTGTCGAAGCGAAGCTGATGGGATACGCTGAGCCCATCCTCGGACACGTGGCCAGCGTAACGCGCGGCATCGGGGTGTCGGACGCCGCAGGCGGCACGCAGGGACTGCCAAACGTCAACCCCGTCTTCACCTGGGTCCGCCTCGCCGAACGCGTGCCGGTTCGCATCGCAATCGATCATGTTCCTGCGGGCGTGCCGCTTGTCTCCGGCTTGACCGCGACGGTGACGATCAAAGAAGGCGCCGTCGGCGCCCAAGGCCGACCCTGGCTCGACCGCGCCGTCGCGGAAGTTCAGACCCGGCTTTCGGACGTCCTGAGGGGTCCGCCTGTCCGGCCCGGATGTATTCCGGCGACGACCACCGATCGAGCCACTCCGGTTTCCCTTCCGGCGGACGCGGCAAAGTCGGCGGCCACCCCGGAAGAGATCAATCCCGGCCTCGCGCCGGGCATAGACGAGTCTCCGAGGAACCGGAGCTGATCATGCGCAACGATATCCCAGTCCACGACGCTGCTGCGTCAAGGCGCGTCCACGACTGGCAACCCAGCCAACTGTTGGCCCCAACAAGGAGTGTCGTCCATGAGCGCCCTGATTCACCCGAAGACAATCACGGTTGACGGATTGTCGGTTCGCTACGCCGAAGGCGGCCAAGACGGTCCCGACGCGATCCTGATGAGCCCCTGGCCTGAAAGCGTATTCGCCTTCGAGCCGACCTGGCCGCACCTCGCGGCCGCCGCGCATCTAGTCGCCATCGATCCCCCCGGCTTCGGCGGGTCCGACTACCGCCAAACGCTGATGAACCCGAAGGCGATGGGGCATTTCATCCTTAAAGTTGCCGACTCCCTCGGCCTGGATAACCCCCACATCGTCGGCCCCGACATCGGGACCTCCTCAGTTCTGTTTGCCGCCGCCGCCGACCAGGACAGATTCCGTAGCATCGTCGTCGGCAGTGGCGGAGTCGCAGTCCCGCTGGATGTCACCGGCGTTCTCAAGGAGTGGATCGAAGCGACCGACCTCGCGCCCTACCGCCGGATCGGCGGGCGCAAAATCGTCGAGATCGCCTTGAGCACGATCGCGGGCTACGCCCCGTCAGACGAGATCCGCGAAGACTACATGTCTTGCTACGAAGGCGATCGCTTCGCCGACACGATCCCGTACGCCCAGAGCTACCGCGAATACCTTCCCGAGCTCGCCAAGCTGCTGCCAGGCATCCAAACACCGGTCCGGATCGTTGCCGGAGCCGACGACCAGGTGGTGCCGCCCCAGTCCAACGCCAAGTTCCTCCTTGAGCGACTACCCCACGCCCAGGTCGATCTCATTGCTGGCGCGGGCCATTTCTGCTGGGAAGAAAAACCCGCTGAATACGCCGCGCTGCTCACCAGCTGGTGGGACCGAGCCAACCCGGCATCGAAAAACTAAATCATCCAACGAGAGAACAGGGACTGTGAACATGACGACCGAGGACATCCTGACCGACATGGTGCTGGTCGAAACTGCGAAGACCGCGACGATCCGCGCCCCAGTCGAGCGCGTCGACATCGCCGACTGGCTGCTGCACCTGCCCGACGCTGAGTATCAGCGTTGCGCACCACCGGATCATATCGCCGCTGGAACAACAACGACCGACGACGGCCGGCCGATGTCGATCAACGTGGAGGTGATCGGCGGCGCCCTCATGGTGCAGCACTACGTGGCCGAGGTGCATCAACCCCACCGTCGCTCAGCGACGTGCAGACGCCGGCCGGCTGGACGAAGATCCAGGTAATCTGGGACCTCAGCGTCACCGCACTGGACTCGGGCAGCTGCCGATACACCAACCAGGTGCTTAGCTACCCGACACCGGCGTTCCTTGAGACGCTCAAGGTCGCCGGGATCTCCTTCCAAGACGCCGTGGCCGACCGCCAAGCCGCCAGTGATGACCACAACCGCCGCGAGACAGCTCTCTACGCACAAAGTCTCGAACGGAAGGCCCTGGCCCGTTCTGTTCCGACGCCGAACGAATTCTCGAATGACCGGAATCCGCCCTTTGCGTTGGTGTGTTGGGGCTCCGATGAATAGGTGCTTCGGGCGGAGATGAGGCGATACCCCCTAAAGCCCAATGCCCGGTCTCCGGCCGATTCCGGTTGTTCCCTGCGCGACCCCTGTAGGTCGGCTCTCCGCCCCGAGCGGTCGCCACCGTAACAGCGATTGCGTTTTGACCCTGAAGGGGAGGACTTCAGTTGAGCGGCAAGACGGACGATGGTTTGCCAGCGGCGCGCGGCCGGGATACGCTCGCCCCCGATGAGCGCGGGAAACAGCGCCCAGATCTTCGAGCGACAGATGCCCGACATTCTGACGGTCATCGGGCGATTGGCTTTTCAATTCGCGCACACGATGCCGGATCTGCCGCACGAATACACGGTGCGCCGCAAGGCGCAGAACGACGCCGATTATGTCGCGCTCTATGAGGCGATCATGGAGCACGGCGTCATCGAGCTCTGGAAAGGCAAGATCGCGCGCTATCTCTATCCGGGTGACGGCTGGCGCTACTGGTCCATGTCGGCGCGGCGATCGAACCGGGAAGGCCGGCATCCCTTGGAGATCTCGCGCCACATCAATCGTCACCGGATCGAGGAAACGGAGAAGCTGCGCGCGGCCGGTCTGATCGCCGACTTGAAGCGGGAGTAGGGAAAATGGCCGATTTCGCCATCCTCGATTTTACCAACGCCGTTGTATTCGAAGATGACGCCATCGCCGTTGTCGGATTTTCGAACGGGCTGCGCCACGGTGGCGCGACCGGGACGACTTTCGTCGCGGTGGCGGACGGCGCGCTCGAGGTCAATGGCCTTCGGCTCGAAGCCGGGATGTACGCCTGCGCGCCGGAACCGGCGACCTTCGAAGCGCGCCACTGCCGGGCGCTGTTGGCGACGATGAAGCGCTATCGCGGAATCTTCGCGCTTGGCGGCCCGATCGAAAACGCCGGGCGGCTGCGCTACATCAACGGGTGCAGCGACACCGGGCTGATCCAGCCGCTGAAATGCGGCGACCCGTGCCTCAACTATCTGCACTTTCCCGGCAAGACGCGGCAGACGCCGCACTATCATCCGTCGCACCGCATCGGCCTAGTCTACGCCGGCGAGGGTCTTTGCCACACCGGGGCGAGGACGACGCCGATGCGGCCAGGCGACATGTGGCTCATCCCGGCCCGCCTCGAACACTGGTTCGAAACCGACGAAGCGACCTTGCGCGTCATCGCGTTTCACCCCGACAGCGAGTTCGGCCCGACCGACGAGAGCCATCAGATGCTCAACGCCACGCTGACCGCGGCGCCGGCGTGAGCCGCGCTGCTCAACGCCACGCTGACGGCGGCGGCGTGAGGCGCGCGATGCAGACCGAGCTTGTGCAAGTCGCCGATCTCAGGCCGCCGCCCCGCAACGTGCGCGCGCATCCGGAATATCAGGTCGCCGAGCTGGCCCGCGCGGTGGAGAAATTCGGCCAGACCCGCCCTGTCATCATCGACGAAGACAACATGATCCTGGCTGGCAACGGCTTGGTGCTCGCGCACAAACGGCTCGGGCGCGCCGAGATCAGCGCGCACCGGGTCGTCGGATTGTCGAAGACCGACAAGAGCAAGCTCATGCTGTCCGACAACCGGATCTTCGCGCTCGGCATCGACGACAACGGCGCCATCCTCGAGGAGATCCGCGCGCTCGACGATTTTGACATTCCCGGCTTCGACGCCGCAATTTTGGAGAAACTGACCATCGACACGTCGGACGTGACCAATCTCGCGATGACCGATTACGGCGTGTTGCCGGAGGCGGCGGTCGAGTTGGCCCGCGCCCAGGGCGAGGCCGGCGAAGACGAGGCCGGCGACGCCGCGGCTTCGTCCAAGGAAGCAATCTGCCCGGCTTGCGGGCACGTGTTCCGGCTCCGGCAATGATCGTCGAACGGCGCCTTGGCGTCGACGTCCTGACCGCGGCGCGGCGGCGCATCGGCAACATCTTCGGCAACGGGCTTCCCGTCTATTTGGCGTTCTCCGGCGGCAAAGACTCGCTGGTCTTGGCCGACATCACCGCGAAGATGGTCGCCGAAGGCGCGCTCGACCCGAGCCGCCTTAGGGTCCAGTTCATCGACGAAGAGGCGATCTTCCCCTGCGTCGACGACGTGGTGCGCCAATGGCGCGAGACCTTTCTGGCGATGGGCGCGCGGTTCGACTGGTACTGCCTGGAAGTGCGCCACTACAGTTGCCTGAACCAGCTCGAGAACGACGAGTCGTTCATCTGCTGGGACCGGCGCAAGGCGGATTGCTGGATTCGCGAGCCGCCGCCGTTCGCCATCCGTTCGCACCCGCTGCTCGCGCCGCGCGACGACACCTATCAAGATTTTCTGCTCAAGGTTTGCGACGGTCCTCGGATGACCGGATTGCGGGTGTTCGAATCGGTGCAGCGCCGGGTGGCGATCGCCACGCAAAAGCCGGTAACCGCGCTCTCGGAGCGGCCGACGGTCGAGCCGATCTATGACTGGCGGGACGGCGACGTGTGGCGCTACCTCGCCGAGAACGACATCGAAATCCCGGCTGCCTACATGCATCTTTACCAGATCGGCGTGCCGGCGCGGGCGTTGCGAATCTCGCAGTTTTTTTCGGTCGACACGGCGCACACTTTGGCGCGGGTCGGCGAGTTCTATCCCGGGCTCATGGAGCGCATTCTGCGCCGCGAGCCCTCGGCGTACATCGTCTCGCTCTATTGGGACAGCGAGATGTTTCGACGGCGCACCGCGAAGCGGCGTGAGATCGAGCGCAACGCCAAGCCGCGCGACGCGCGGGCGCAAGTGTTCGGGTTGCTTTCGAATATCGACGGCAATTTCCAATCGGTCGGCGGACGCCGGCTCGCCCACGAGTTCAAGAAGCTTCTGTTGGCGAAGCCCTACGTCGCCGACCAGCATTTTGAGGCCATCCATGACGCGCTCATCGCCGGCGACCCCAAAAAGCGCTCATACCGGGCGATCGTCGCGCACATCGAGCGCGATGCCGCGGACGCCTTCGTCCCGGGCAACGGCGCCCTCGTCATCGACCCCGGCGCTGGTGGCGCCGGCGCTGTCCGTGCGATTAACGCCCCGCGACGACCTCAAACCCAACAATTACAATCCAAATATAGTCCTCGCCCTCAATCTCGAACTGCTCGAGCGGTCGATCCTGCTTAACGGCTGGACGTTGCCGATCGTGGCCACACCCGACTTGGTCATCATCGACGGCTATCACCGCTGGCTGGTGTCCGGCCGCGAGCCGTTGAAAAGCAAGCTCACCGTCGCCGGCCGGGTCTATGTGCCGGTCACCATCGTCGACCACGGGGACGACCCGACGAAAAACGTCTATGGCACGGTCGCGCACAACCGCGCCCGCGGCGTCCACCAGCTCGCGCCGATGAAGAACATCATCAAGCAGTTGCTCGCGACCGGCAAAACGGTTCAGGAGATCGGCCGCGAGCTCGGCATGCGCGGCGAAGAAATCTTCCGCCTGTCGGATTTCGACCGCGCCGAGTTCCTGCAATTGATGGCGGCGAACGCAAAGGCGTATTCGCCGGCCAAGCTGTTTTTGCGCACCTGAACGTCAACTTTCATTGAACCGTCTCGCCCAATTGGCCGTCGACGATCGGCGCGGCGGGGGCTTGACCGGCGCGCCAGGTGAAGGCGGCGGCTCGGTCGGACGGCGCGCCGCTCTGGCCCGGAGATCGATCGCTTTCACAGCGGGTGATTGCCGGACGGCCCACGCATAACAGAGGGCGTCCAAGGCCTCGACTTGCTGCCCTCGCCGCTTGGGCGTGAATTCGATCACCGGCCGATTGCGGACATAGCGGACGCGGCGGACCTCCCCGGTCACCTGATCGAACCAGTTCGCGGGCAATTCATCCGAGACGCGCAGGGCATGCGGGTTGGGGTTGCCCTCGACGTCAAATGGCTCGGCCGAGAGCAATTCCAGCACGGCGGTTTTGACTTGATCATGGGCGATGATGAAGAGTCGCGCCGTCTTGCCGGACTTGATGCGCTGCGCCCGCGCCCAGATCGGCCGCGCGCCGCCAACGCCGCGGATGGCATAAATGCGCCGATGCAGCCGCGCGCCGGCGAAGTCATAGACCTTTTGCGTTCGGCCTTCGTGGCCGCCCGAGTCGATAGCGGTTCCGTCGATCTTAATCTCCCATCCGAAAGGATGGCGCCAGCGGGTGTGGAGGAACGCGTCGAGATCGCGCCAGGTCTGATCCTCCAATGTGTTTCCGTCGATGATGACGTGGGCGAGCACGCACGGCGCGCCCGTCAGCGACCAGCCGAGCACGCACGCCTCAATTCTATCGTCTTGAACGTCGGCCCCGCAGGTCAGCAGCACCACCCCCTCGGGGATCCGCTCAAGACCAATCGGCTCGACCCGGCCGGCGAGCACTTCGGCGTTGAGGCGATTGATCGACGTCCTCCATGTCCTGCCGAGCGTGAGGTTGGTAAACACCTGCAGCTCCGCCGGGCCGCCGCGCTTGGCGCGTAAGAACTCCTCCGCCAGCTTGCCCCAGGCGGCGTTCGGCAGCAACGACACGAGCGTATTGAGCCGATAGCCCCGATGCCCGATGACCTCCGGCCGCAGCGGCCGCCAGCGGCCATCCTCGACCAGTCTTGGCTTCCATCGCTCTTCGATCTCGCCGCCGCAATGTGGGCAGAAGGCCGTCGCCTGCTCCGGCTGGCCGTCCGGCCACTGGATCATCTCCCACTGCAGTTCGAACCGTTCGGCGCAGTGCGGACACCGGAGCTCGAAAATGCGCATGTCGCTCTCGCCATATGCGCGCTCGATCAGGCTCACGTCTTCCTCGGTCGGCGTCGAGCCCCGGACGATCTTCCGATCCGCGTGGGCGAACGTCCGCTTCTCGGCGATCGCCAGCGGGTCGCCCTCCACCGTTAGCTCCATCGCGTCAATCTCGTCGGCGAGCAGCAACTTGAAGTCGTGGCGCCGCAGATTGCGCGGCGCCCGCGCCGACAGGATCTTGAGGCTCGCGCCGCCGACGAACCGCTTTCGGGTGAGCGTGTTGCGGCCCTCGATGCGGCCGGAGATCATCAGACCGCGCAACGCCGGCGAGCTCTCAAACAACGGCTCGATTTCGTCGGTCGCGTAGTCGCGGGCGTCGTCGTCGACCGGAACCAAGAGGCCGATCGGACAAGGGTCGATCATCACCGTGGCGCCGATGGCGATCATGAGCGCCTTCGTAAATCCGACCCGGCTCGGTTTCATTAAGGTCACGTATTCGGGCGTTGGCGCGCCGATTGCGTCGAGAATTTCCCGCATGTAGGGCCAGTTGCGGAACGCCCCGCTGCGCGCGCTCTGCCCTGCCGGCAGAACGATATTGCTCTCCGCCCACTCGGCCAGTTTCAGCGACGCGGGCGGCTCGAACCGGCGAAACAGCCGCTCGCGCCAGTCCGCCAGCCGTGGCTCAACCGTTCTCAGCGTCAGCATGCTTGCCGTTGTCGGAAGGCGGCGAGGCCGCCAAAAGCGGCGCCTTCCCCGCGATCGCGACCTCGCGCAACAATTCCTGGGTCAATTGCTGCAGGAGCTCGTAGTGCTCGCGGCTCAAATCCGGCGCTCGGTCGCGCATCCTCGAGGCGATCGAGCGAAACAGGAACTGCGTCGCCTGGATCAGGTCGCCCCACATCGCCTCGATCTCCGTCATGCTGACCAGCGCGCCGCGGAGCTGATCGTAGCGCAGATCGGTGAGCCGGCGTTGACTGTCGCGCAAGGCAGCGTTGGCGCGCATCGCCTCGCCGGTCCCGTAGCCCGAGGCGAGCCGGCGGAAATGCCCGACCACGAAGCGGATCGACGGGAACAGCGGATAGGTCTTCGCCGGCGTGCGCTTGATGATCCCCATCCGCCAGTAGCGGCGGATCTCTTGCGCATCGCAGTCGAGCACCCGGCCGAGGGTCGCCTCGTCGACCTCGGTCGTGACGCCCTTGGCGCTTTCGCCGCTCACATCGTCGTCAGGCTGAATTGATCTGCGCGCCATTCCACTTCAGATTTTGTTGAACCCATAGCGCCGCCAATTTGGGCGGGTTTTCGGGAAGCGGCGCGCCCGTGATGGAAGGTCGGCGAAACGGTCCCTTTTGCGGGGCGATTGCGTGGAACGGGGCGTGTGGGACCGGGGCCGACCTTCCGCCGTCAGGCTTGCGGCGTCAAGCAAGGGGACGGGGCGATTGGCCGAACGCCGGGGCCAGCGGCGGCGGCAGGCGGGGCCGGCGGCTCGTCCGCTAAAGGGGTGGCGGCGGCAGGCGAAAAGCCGCCAGCGGGCTTCTGCGGCGATCCTCGCCACGGCCTCTCCCTCCCACACCCTCCCTCTAGGGATAAGGAGCGGTACAGTACAGCCCCACCCCGTGCGCCCCGGGACCGCACTTAGGGGCTCGCGTACCGCCCTCCTTATCGGCCGAAAGGTGGTCGCGAACAAATGGTTATGCCTCCACTGTACCGAGTGATGGTCGCTGTACCGCACGACGGCGGTACATCGATGTTAACGGGTGACCACTGTACCTATAGGCTCAGGTACAATCTGTAATACGGATTTAGGGTCAAAAACCCAATCAGCCTGACCGGTTTCGACGTATTGCGGACGTAGCGCGCCCGTCGCGCCGGTGGCGACCGAAGCGACCGACCAACCCGCGACTGACTTTCGCTCTAGAGAACCTGCGGAGCGCGCGTTGCTACTTGATCGGCTGACCGGTACCGGGCAACCTAGAGGAGAGGCGGGGGTCGAACAGCAACAAGATGAAAGACGCGCAGAAACCGGATCACGTCAGCCTTGGCGCACTTATCGGAAGGATGCGCGAAGGCCGCTTTGTCATCCCCGATTTCCAGCGTGAATTTGAATGGATGCCGTGGGACATTCAGGATTTGATGCGGTCCATTTTTTCGGACTACTACATTGGCAGCCTTCTTCTCTGGAGGGCGAAAGACGAGAGCGTCAAACTTCTGGCTTGCGAAGGCCTGTACGGCTACGCCGGCAAGGGATCGCCAGATTACATCGTCCTCGACGGCCAGCAACGTCTGACTGCTATGCATTACGCCTTCGTTGCCCCTGACAAACCGCTACCCAATCGCACGAAGGCCGCCATCTATTATATTTCTATCGACAAATTCATCAAGGGCGAAACGGATAGTGCGTTCAGCTACGAGTGGGACTCCAAGAACACACGCGTCCTTATCCAATCTTCGGCGCTTCAATTCGAGAAACACTTCTTTCCCCTGTCCATCATTGGTCGCGGCGGTTTCGAGTTCTACAAATGGATCGATGCGTACAAGACGTTCTGGACCAACCGCGCTGCGGCAGCGGAGTCCGGCGCTGCCCGTTTAGAAGCGGAAACTCACGCCAACAACGCGATGACCTTCGGTCGGGAGATTCAGGCCATCGTTGAGCAGTACCAGATTTCCTACGTTGAATTGGATAAAGAGATCGGGGTTGAAAAAGTCTGTGACATCTTCACTCAGATCAACAGCAAGGGCGTCCAACTGGACGTATTCGACTTGCTAAATGCCTTGATGACACCGCAAGGGATCCAGCTCAAACATCTTTATCGAGAGAGCGAAAAGCGTCTTGCGTTTGTCGATACGTCGAAGATGAACGTCTACATCCTTCAGGTAATGTCCATCCTTCGCCAAAGCTATTGCTCGCCCAAGTATCTTTATTTCTTGCAGCCAGGCGTCCAAAAACCTGTCCGTTTACCAGATGGGACGCAGAGCTTCGAGGTGCTCGTCCAGAGCACACACGATTTCCTTCAATATTGGGAGCAGGCGACCAGCGCGCTTGAACGCGTGATCGCGCTTCTCCAAAACCCGCAAGAGTATGGCGCAACCTCAACGAACTATGTGCCCTATGTGTCGATCTTGCCTGCGTTCGCTGCGATAAATTCGCGCTTGGCCGAACTGCCCGCCAATCGCCAACTGTCAGGGCGCAAAAAAGTGCGCCACTGGTATTGGGCTTCTGTATTTCTGAACCGTTATTCGAGCGCCGTCGAATCGACTACCGCACGCGATTTTTCCGATATGCGCGCGTGGTTCGCCGATGATGAGGCCAAGCCCAGCCTCATTGACGAGTTCGCCGCCACCTACCGGGCGATCGACCTTCGCAAAGAGGTTAAGCGCGGCACGTCCATCTACAATGCGATCTTCAATCTTTTTGTGATCGCCGGCGCGCGCGACTGGATGACCGGTCATATTCCACTTTATGGGGAATTGG
>Ga0335072_10014942_pt1 | contig 11031 bp, 11 predicted proteins | sample Lox_Sample_21_FD_206725 | JGI IMG/M metagenome (GOLD analysis project Ga0335072, IMG submission 206725) | Soil microbial communities from Loxahatchee National Wildlife Refuge, Florida, United States - Lox_Sample_2.1 | ecosystem: Environmental > Terrestrial > Soil > Wetlands | place: USA... | reverse complement strand
AACTCTTCAGTCAGATTGTAATAACGCCGGAAACCCTCTTTTGCGTCTTCAGTGTCTCCGCTCAGCAAAGTGGCCTCGGCGAGGTCTTCGAGCGCATATGCTTCACCGATTCGGTAGCCCAGATCGGTCGCGATGTCTAGCGCCCACGGCAGGGACGTAGAGCATGGCACGAACCGCTTCGCACAACCAATGGGCACTTCCCGGGTGATTTGACGCAGAAAGTGCCCCTGAACTCCGGTGCAGTAAGGGCGTCAGGATCCTCACTGTCTAAGTTCAGCGGCACTTTTCTGCTTCAGGCCGACCGCACGCCGCGGACCTGCCTAAGAAAGGCAAGGCCAGGGCCTACATGCTTCGCGATGACTAGGCTCACGGCCCCGCCGCAACGGCCGCCCGCGCGTTGCGCAGCCATATCGCGATTAGCTTCCTTGCCTGATCCAGCTTCGCGCGGTTGCCCGCTATCATCTGGTTCTGGTAGGCGGATTCCACGGCCACCCACATTCCAGTCAGGTTCACCTTCGCCCGGCATGTCGCATCTGCGCTCGCCGTGCGGCGCTCCAGGGCGGTGGGCGACGTATGGAAATATCCATCTGGCTGCGGGGCGCCCGCCGTCGCGCTTTCAGCGGCGAATGGCGAGCTGTACGAATACCCGCTGGCCTTCATGCACGAACTCCATCTGGCGATCGTCCGGACCATGCGGAGATCCTCGATAGCCTGCACCTGGGACTGCGCGATCAGGTACCGCGGGTCGATGGCCAGGCGTCCGCTGGTCCCTGCTTCCAAGAGGCGTAGCCCCTCACCACGGCAGCCGCCGGCCGGCACGGCATGGCCATTGACCGTCTTCACGTGGCCGTCAACAACCGCAGCCTGGAGGTTTTCCTCTGCGATAAGCCGCGCCGACCGCGAAGGTGCCGCTTCCACGGCGGGCGCTGCCACGTCCTGCGGGGAATGATATCCGTAGCGGGCCGCGCTGGCTGGACTAAGGAAGGTGATGAACTGCCCTTTCGCTGTTTCGTTGAAGTCTGTCGACAGGAGATCCGCGAAGTTAGTCCCGTGGAAGCCGAGAGACTGCATGCAGCGTATCTCGAAGATATGCCTGGCCTGCATGATCAGCGACATCTCGGCGTCCGTCGGCCCGTAGCTGTCCAGCGGGTATGAGATCATGGCCTGGCTGTTCACCACGGGGACGGCTCCTAGTGCCGGCCCTGCCGGCGAGAGGGTCGCGGCACGCGACGCCTGGCCGCCACTGAGGGCGCCCGCCGTAATCCCCCCGGCAATGATAACCGCCGCGCCCGCGAAGACCACGCGGCGCCAGCCACAGCGCCCCGCCAGCGTCTTTGCTATTCCCATGAGAGGAATCCTTCCTGTTGTGGGGTCGCTGTTGAATAATCGGCCCCGCGCACGAACGCTAGAAGTCAGTACCAGCACTGTTCGGAATTGCCGTAGTTAACGTCCCGCAGCACGACCTGGGAATTCTGGGCCACGAACTGTATATCCTCATTGACTCCCAGGTTCTGCAGCGCGTATACGCCGCTCCGGCTTTCGCCGCAGCCAAGATTCTCCTCGTCCCACTGCTCGTTGAGCTGGTAATAGTAAGTGCAGGAGTACTGGTCGACTCCCGCATTGAATCGAAAGCCTGGGTCTTCCAGGCATTGCCCGTTGACCCCGGCTTCGTCCGTGCCGGCGTCGAACGCCTCCTCCTCTACCCAGTTGCCGTTGGATACCTGCCAGTCGTAGATGCACTGGTTATACTGGTCGAGCCATTTAAAGCTCAGGATGGGCCTGTCGTTGCTCGAGCTCCAGTCGTCGTTGCTCAGAACGTAACCTCCGAAATAGGCACTCTGCCAGGTTACGCCGAGGTCGGGATACGGGCATTTCCCGCCGATGTCGACGATTTTATTCGGCTGTGACACGCCCTGTGCTCCGGTTGCCCGGATTGCCTGACCTGCCGCCGGCACCGCGCTCGCTGCCACCGTTGCGCCAAGGACAGTCAGGAAAGCTATTACCGCGACTATGCCTCTTCGCTTCATACGGGTGTAATTCCTCTCCGCGTAGTTCGACACGCTCGCGCCCGATGACTTGGCGGTGAGCCTATTGCGGCGACCGACGCCGGCCCGTATCCGCCCGAGAGGGCGGCCACGCCGATCAAGACGGTCACCAGCTTGAATGGCTGCTTATTTGCCCCTCTCTCTGCGCTTAGCTATTACTTATTCGGGCTGCGCCGACGATTCTGCCAGACGGGCGTGCCATTCGAGCGGCACCGGCGTGGCATCCGAGGTGCAGGCGGACAGCAACTGCGGGCACGCCGTCCGATGCCGACAGCGTGGTTGCTGCTGATACGACTCCCCGGCCAACGCCGAGGAGCCCGGCCGGTCCGTGACGTCATCCGCGTTTAGCGCCGCCAGACCAGTTGCTAATAGAGATAGCGGAAACGTGAAGGTCCCCGGTCCCGGGTGGCCGTCATGCACAGAGACCGGGTGCCTCTCCTGGCTGGCAAAAAAACTGAATGGCGCAAGGTTGTCCTTCACGCTACCGGCGACAAATTATCCTTGGCACGTGGCTGCGTCCTGGTCACTCGCCCAGGTTCCGGACTGGTCCAGCCACCGGGCTCTGGCGACCCGACACGATCTCGGGGCATCCCTCACCGGACCGCGAGACGCCCGCGGCGATCTGGCCGCCAGAGGACGAGGCCGGCGCTCATTCAGCGTCGGCAGCCGGCAGCCCTCTGGGCGGCTTGCGCTTCTGTCCCATGTTGGCCGCAGAGTGGCATGTATGAGGCATTTGCGTGGCATCCGTAGGGCAGACGTGTAGCATCCGCGGGAGCGGATCCTAGCCCCGCGCTTGGCTTGGGCCCGGCTGTGTGCTGGCTGGCTGGGAAAGTGCATACAGGAGAGCAGGATGCGATTTTCGTTGTTGGGGCCGCTGGTAGTGGCGGACAATGCCGGCGACCGCGTGGCGGTAGCCGGTCCGCGGCTCCGGGTCCTGCTGGCGGCGCTGCTGCTGCATGCGAACATCCCGGTGCCGGCCAGTGAACTGGCCGAGCTGGTATGGGATGGCTCCCCGTCACCCGGTGCCATCGCGACGCTGCGTTCCTATGTGCGGCGATTGCGCGCTGCACTGGATCCAGGGGCGGCGCGGATCACGGCCAGCGGCTCTGGTTACGTGATCCGCGTGGAGCAGGCGGAGCTGGACGTCCAGGAGTTCGAGTCGCTGTGCCGGGATGCCCGGGCATCGCTGCGGGCCAGCGCATGGGCGGACGCGTCCGCCGCGGCAGCCCGGGCCCTGGGGTTGTGGCGGGCAGCCCCGTTGCTGGACATACCCGCCGAGGTCTTACGCGACAAGTTCGTGCCCCGGCTGGAGTGGCTGCGACTTCAGGTGCTGGAGGACCGCTTCGATGCCGGGCTGCGGCTGGGACAGTGCCAGGAGCTGATACCCCAGCTGCTGGAGGCGACGGCCCTGCATCCCCTGCAGGAACGGTTCCACGCCCAGCTCATGCTCGCGCTGGCCAGCACCGGGCAGCGGGCTCAGGCACTGGCCGCCTATCAGCAGGCACGTCAGGTGCTCATCAGCGAACTCGGCATCGAGCCCGGCCTTGACCTACGCGATATCCACCAGCAGATCCTCGCCGGCGACGCATCGCAGACAACGAGCGGAGCTGACGATGGCCGGCCTGCCGCGGTTCCGGGCCCGGCCGTCACCGGAACACCAGGCGGCTTGGCCCGCGTGCCAGCGGGGCCGACGCCGGGCCGCCCGGCGCAGCTTCCCGCCACCATCGCCGACTTCACCGGACGGCAGGCGCAGGCAGCGTGCTTGTACCACGCGCTGACCGCTGATGAGGGTGCCGGTGTGTCTGGGGTGGTGCCGGTCGCCGTGGTGGCCGGGACGGCGGGCCTCGGCAAGACCGCGCTGGCCGTGCACGTCGCGCACCAGGTACGGGACCTGTTTCCTGACGGTCAGCTGTACGCGCACCTGTCCGGCGCTTCCAGCCAACCGACGGCACCAGCCGAGGTGCTAGCCAGGTTCCTGCGGGATCTCGGTGTCGACGGCGGCAAGATCCCGGCGGGCGAGCAGGAGCGGGCCGCGCTGTTCCGGACGCAGCTCGCCACGCGGCGTGTGCTGGTCCTGCTCGACGACGCGAAGGACGCCGCCCAGGTGCGGCCGCTGCTTCCAGGCAGCGCTCCATGCGCTGTCGTGGTCACAACCCGGAACAGGACGCAGTTCCTGGTCAGCACTGGGTTCGTCGACCTCGGGATCCTGTCCGGCCATGAGGCGCGGGAACTGTTCTCGCGGATCGCCGGTAACGCTCGTCTGGCCGCCGAGCCGGACGCGGCCGCGGAGGTCTTGCGGGTGTGCGGCGGGCTGCCGCTGGCCATCAGGATCTGCGCCGCCCGCCTGGCGACGCGGCCGCAATGGCGGATCGCCACGATGGCCGCCCGGCTACGCGACGAGCAGCGGCGGCTCGATGAGCTCCAGATCGGTGACCTGGAGATCCGGGCCAGTTTCCAGATGAGCTACGACAGCCTGCGCGCTGGCCGGCACTCGGCCGATCCCGCGCGCACGTTCCGCCTGCTCGGGCTGTGGCCCGGCCAGCATATTAGCCTGCCCGCAGCGGCAGCCTTGACCGGCGAACGAGAAGACGACCTGGCCGGCGCGCTAGAGGCGCTCGTCGACACGAACCTACTGGAATCACCACGACCAGACTGGTACCAGTTTCACGACCTGGTGCGCCTGTTCGCCGCTGAGCGGGCCTATGCCGAAGAAACCAGGGAAACACGCCTCGAGGCGGTGACGCGGCTGCTCAACTGGTACCTGGCTACCGCCACCGCAGCCGCGGACCTGCTGTCCCCGCATCGCTACCGCATCCCGGACGACCGGGCCCCGGCTCCGGGCCCGCCACCGGGCTCGGCTCAAGACACCCTGGCCTGGTATGACCAGGAGAACGCCAACCTGATCGCCGCCATCCGCCAGGCGGCGGCGACCGGGCTGCACGAGGTCGCCTGGCGGCTGCCCACTGCCCTGTTCGAGCTCTTCGGGCGGCGCTACAACTGGGCCGACTGCATCACCGCCCACCGCATCGCCGTGACCAGCGCCCGGCTGGCCGGGTCCCGCCCAGGGGAGGCCTGGGCGCTGAACAACCTCGGCTGGGCGCTGGCCAGCGTCGGCGACGCGGAGGCCCTCAGCTGTCTCCCCCGGGCATTCTCCATCCGCCGGGAAATGAAAGACCTGCACGGCGAGCACCAGGCCGCGATCACGCTCGCCGAAGCCCACTACCGAATTCATGGACCGCAAGCGGCCTATGATCATTTCCTACGCTGCCTGGAGCCGCTCCGCAAGACAGGCCGCCCCCACACTCTCGCGGCCGGCCTGAACAATCTCAGCGACCACTGCCGGGACCTCGGCAGACTAGACGAGGCAGCCGGTTATCTCCAGGAAGCGCTCGGTATCTACCGAGTCGTCGGAGGCGGACACGGACATGGGCACGTGCTGGAGAACCTCGGCCGCGTTCACCTGCTGTCCGGCCGGTTCGGCGAGGCCATCGCCTGCCTGTCCGAGGCACACCGCGTCCATCTGGCGCAAGGCGACCTGCTGGGACAAGCCCAGTCACTAAGAGACCTCGGCCAGGCACAACAGGCGGTCGGACAGGTGAACCATGCCCGGCAATCACTCGAAGCAGCTCTGCCACTTTTCAAGGACCTGAAAGTCACAACCGAAGTTGAGAGTATTCAGTCCATGCTCGCAGCCCTGATCCCGCATAAGTCAACGTAAATTCCCGGCTGCGGGCCAACGCCGACCGGACTGCCCGGTGAATTCTATGGGATCTGATCCCTGGAGAAGTTGCGGTTCAAAACCAATCTCAGCAACCACGCCTTCAATTCCGTCATCCGTGAGTAGACCTTGGGAGGCAAGCTTGTCATTTGAGCACTGCATCCCGCCAAGCCCGGACAGCGCGAATCGCCTGAGAGGCATCCGAGGTCGGCCAAAGGTCGATCACTACGCATAATCGGACCCACCCCAATGCCGGGACACGAGAAGTCCGGCGTCCGTCAGCCTGACCTGCTACTTCGATCTGTAGCCCCGACCGGATTTGAACCGGCCCTACCGCCTTGAGAGAGCGTAACTGGATAGGTGGCCGGGTCCTTCGTTATGCCGCTTTGGGTACCCAGGCTGTTCCGCTGGCAGCGCGTGTGAGGGCATCGAGCTTTCCGATGCCGTGCTTGGTGGCGGTGGACAGGTAGGAGCGGATGGCGCAGAACGCCTGGGCGCCTGCCATGGACCGCATGCAGCCTGAGACTTTGATCCGCAGCTTCCTGATCCTGATTTCTCGCTCGGCAGCGTTGTTGTCGAACGGAACCTGCGGGTCATGGGTGTAGCGGAGGTAATCAGGAGGCGTCCGCGAGGCGCTTCATCTTCCGCTGTGCGTCGGCAGCCTGGGCTGCCCAGCACCACTGGCCGGGCGGGGCGGCATCGATGACGGCCTGCAGTTCGCGGAGCGCGTGGGCGTTGCACAGCGCGTGCCCGGCCAGGCCCGGGTAGGTGTCGTAGGGAGCCCACGCGTCATGGACCGCGATGCCGCGGAAGCGGGGAAGCACCCTGGCGGCGTCCATACCCTCCCGGCCCCGCCGGGGATGCACGGTGATCAGCGCGTACTTTCCGGACGAGGCGGAGTGGACCCAGGCCAGCTTCCCGGCGACCCGGAACCCGGTCTCATCGAAATGCGCCGCCGGGGCTGCGGTCAGTGCCGTGCGGATGGCCTCCAGCGATGTGCCCAGCTTCCCGGCGACCCGTTTGACCATCCCGGTGACCGCGCCCGGGGAGACCGGCACGCCGAACAGTTCGCCAGCCGTCTCGCAGGTGCGGTTGCGGGACAGGAACTGCCCATGCCACAAGTACGCGCACACCGCCGTGATTCGTGGCCCGTACTGCACGGGCGCCACCACGCCGACCGGGGCCTGCCCGGCGGTGACCATGCCGCACGCACACCGGCGTGAGGCGATCCGGTGCTCGGTGACCAGCGCCCGGATCTGTTCTGGCAGGTCCACAACCTGGCGCCGCTCGGTCCTGGTCACCGGGGCGCCGGACAAGCCAGCGCCGCAGCCAGCACACTGGCCCGGCTCGTGGGTAACCGCCTGGTCGGGAAGCCCGGTCATCCCCAGCGTCACTCCCGGCTGCCCCTTCGGCCGCCCAGGCGGACGCCCGGTCTTCTTCCGCAGCGACTTCGGCGCCGGCTTGGCCAGCCCCTCCGACGACGGCGGCCTGGAGGAGTTCCGCGAGTTCTGCGCCAGCCGGGCACGCAACTCCGCGACCTGCGCCGACAGCGCCCCGACCTGCTCCCGCAGCATGGCGACCTCAGCATCCTTAGCCTTAATCACTTCACGCTGCCGGGCATTGGCCGCCAGCAGCACAGCCAGCTCATCCGGGACAGGCACGGCATCCTGCACGAACGCGTCAGGTCCTGTCGGAGGGCACCCGAAGCCCCAGTCGGCAGACAGGCCGCGCTGGTGCTGCGGGAGGCGCTGGTGCTGCATAGCTCTCATCGCCGGGGTTGCGCCCAGCGCCGTCCGGGTGGTTGGCGCTCCGCGGCGGCGACTGCCGCCTTGGACGCCTCAAGCTTCCGAAGAAGGGAGGTGAAGGCGCGCACCTCGGCGGGGTCCCACCCGGCGACGAACTTGGCGAAGCGCTCAAGGCCGGCCTGCTGAAGCCGGATCATCTGATCGGCGCCAGCAGGGGTCAGCCTTATCAGGCACGAGCGATGGTCGCCGGGGTTAGCAGTCACCTCCACGTACCCGTCGGCTTCGAGGTCGCGGACCTGGCGGGTAACCAGCGATGGGTGGACTTGCAGGGCCTCGGCGATCTGTGACGGCCGGATCTGCCCGTGGCCCGCGATTACCTGCAGCAGGCTGAGTGCCGCGGCCCCCGGGCTGCGGCGGCGGGCCCGTTCCAGCCCGCCTGCCAGCGTGAACAGGGCGACGACCATCTCCTCCACGTCACGCTTGCCCGGCGGCACCAGGCCACTCTAAGATATTTGACAGAATCAATCAAATATATCGGAGGTACGCGGATGGCCGCGCGCGGCGCTCGCCCGGCAGCACCTCCGGACAGGCCATTCCTGCGCATACCGGTCCCGTGGGTGTACGTACTTGGCTTTCTTCTGGGCGTGGTGCTGCAAGCGCTCGTCCCCGTCCGCGTCCACTCCCCGGAGGCGGTCACCGCGCTCGGCGTCTGCGGCGGGATCGTCTTCCTGCTGGGCGCCGCTCTGGCGGGCTGGAGCTGGTGGCTGTTCAAGCGGGCGGGAACTACCGCCGTGCCGGGCGAGGCACCGCAGGCGCTGGTCACCACCGGCCCGTACCGGCTAACCCGCAACCCGATGTATGCCGGGCTGGCGGTGGCCTACGTCGGCGACGCAATCGCCATCCCGGAGTTCTGGGCGCTCGTCTTCCTCCCGCTCGTGCTCGCATACGTGAACTGGTCAGTCATCCCAGTCGAGGAAGCCAGCCTGAACAGCGTCCAGGGATATGACGACTACCGCGCCAAGGTTCGCAGATGGATCTAGGTAACCGGCTGGGCACAGGCCCATAAGCCCTTTGACGAGGACAGGAAACCTGCACGCCTCACTGCTCCACCTATCCAGTTACGAGAGAGCAATGACGTCGCCGTTCACACCCGAAGAGGGTTCAGAACCGCTGTCTGCGTCATGACCACGCCGAGGAATCGGTCATGCTGTCGACCGAGACCCGGATCGTCACATCACTCCGCGCCTCGAGCCGGTTCACCACTTCGGCCAAGTGGGATTCAAAACGGCATCAGCTTCCCAGTCCAGGCATCGCAGCCACACGTGGTGCCCGATGGCGTTCTTCAACCGCCTGCGACTGAACTCGCGGTCAGTGCTGACCACCACGGCCTGGTGCTCAGATGCCCAGACGGTCAGCGCGTCGTCGGTCGCGGCAGCTAACCCGACCTGGCTGGCTGTTAAGCATTCATGACCGTTGCGCCGAAGCATCCGTCCAACGACCGCATCAACGTCATGATCGAGCAGGAAGCGCACTACCCGGCCGCGGTCAGGAGCCTGGCCGCCTCTGCCACGTCGGCCGGCTTCAGATCCGGGAACGCCTCCAGGATGGCGTCTGTCTCGTAACCGCGCTGCAAATACTCCTGCACGGTCGAGACACGAATCCGGGTCCCGGCGAACACCGGCGCGCTTGCGTGCACTCCGCGCTTCTTGATCACCTGTCCCGCCTCGCTCGCCTGGCGCCCGGCAGCCCTGGTTATTCGCGTCCGCAGTGGGTCTAGATGGAGGACCTTCTCCAGGACTCTCTGATCCGGCCTGAGGTCACCTTCCCAGCTGCCGTCGGAATGCTGGAAATAGATCTCCTGGCCAAGCGTCGCGAACGTCAGCTGCCGCAGAGGCGCCTCGTACCCGCGCGACCGCAGGTGTTCCACTACGCGGCGGACGTGCTGCAGCGACATGTCCCGCTGGGTCCGCAGCTCCGCGACCACCAGCAACGACAAGAGGTCCTGGAAACTGTACAGCCTGACAGTGTTCTTGGGGCTGAGCTGACGCTCGATCGACGGCACTACCAGGCCGGTCTCTTCCCAGTAGCGCAAGCGCCGCATCGACACCTTCGCAAGCTGCCGGGCACGCGTGTCGGGAAACGCCAGGAACTCCTCGGTGGCTGACGTCATCACAAACACCTTCCGTCGCCTGCCCTCGATCGTAAGCCGCGGCCACCCAGATCCACCGCAGACACTACTGGTACTTGCCGGTTGGTCCCTACTTCCGGATGACGTAGGAGCCTTTGCCGCTGCGCGTCTCGACCAGGCCACGCTGCCTGAGCAGCTCGACGGCTCGCCTGGCGGTGTCGCGGCTGACCTCGAAGCGCTGGGTCAACGTGGACTCAGACGGCACCCGGGCACCCGGTGCCAACTCGCCCGATGCAATCTGCGCCGCGATCACGTCGGCAATCTGCTCATAAACCGGGACAACAGAGTCCCGCTCGATTTCCACCCCTCGCACGGTAGGCATCCCTACCCAGCGACCAGCGTTGCCCTACGGGTCCACCTAGGTGGCAATAGGTGCCTACAGGTAAGGTTGGGCGCGACAGGCAGCCCCGGTCACTTAGACCGCCACCGGGCAGGAGCCCGGGGCGCCGACTACCCCCAGGGAGGACAGGAAATGCAGGGACGGATCACCAGGATCTCGGTGACGTACGAGCTGGACGGCATCGAAGGCGGCGCCAAGTACCGGTTCATCGGGACGCCAGCCCTGGAGCGCCATATGCGGCCGGAGCGATTCGAGGAACTGATGGAAGACCTGACATCCGGTTGCGAGCAAGTGCTAACCGCACGCCAGAACCCGGACAGGACCGCGTTGAAAGCAGTCCGGTGAGCAGCGAGGACGCCACGACGCTGTTACAACTGCGAGCGCTCTGGCACGACAGGTACGTCGTTGACGTGACCGGGGACGGGACGTGGAGCGCCAGGCGACACGGCGCCGCCGAGCGGCTGATCACCGCGGAGTCGGGGCAACTGCCGCGACACAAGATCAGCGAGGATTACGCGCTGTGGCAGGCCCAGGCAAGGAGGTGGGCATGAGCACGTCGATGCAGCACAGCCATGCATCGGGCGACAGCGTCAGGGACTTGGTGTCGTGGCGACTCCTGGCCCAAGTCATGCCCACCTGGTCAACGCGCCGCTCGTGCAAGATCTTGCGGCCCTCCGTAGTCCGTTCAACAGCTACCGCGACCGCGTATCGCCGCGGTGTCCCGCAGGGCCAGTTCGTGACAGTCGTTGCCGCCGGATGGCGTTCAACTTCGCGGTCAGATGACGGTCAGACGATCTTGGAAGCCGTACCGACCGCTCACAGCAGGTCCATGACCTGGACGTTTGGTCGGGATGGCGGGATTCGAACCCGCGGCCTCCTGCTCCCAAAGCAGGCGCGCTGCCAAACTGCGCCACATCCCGATGGCAGCGGTAGCTTACCTTCTGCCGGGCCAGTTCTCCTGCTCGCGTCCCGCCGGGGTCCGGTCGCCCGACTGC
>Ga0335072_10014941_pt1 | contig 11032 bp, 9 predicted proteins | sample Lox_Sample_21_FD_206725 | JGI IMG/M metagenome (GOLD analysis project Ga0335072, IMG submission 206725) | Soil microbial communities from Loxahatchee National Wildlife Refuge, Florida, United States - Lox_Sample_2.1 | ecosystem: Environmental > Terrestrial > Soil > Wetlands | place: USA: Florida... | reverse complement strand
GCTCGGCAGCCGCCGGGCGGGCTCGTGAGGCTTGAGGTCGGCCGAGCGCATCCCGATCCGCACGGCGGCACGCTCGAGTCGCTTGCTGGAGACGGGCGTGGCGATGGCCTCCTTGTAAGCCTCCATTACCTCGTCGGCGACGCGTGACCAGGCGAACCGCTTGACGTCCTCGGCCGCGGCGTCGGCCATCCGGGCGCGGCGCTCGGGCTCCTCCCACAGGTCGCGCAACGCCTCGGCGAGCGCTCGGGGGTCTGCAGCGGGCACGAGCACGCCATCGACCCCGTCGCGAACGACGTCGCGATAGCCGGCGATGTTGGACGCCACGACGGGCGTCCCGGCGGCGAACGCCTCCGTCAAAACCATTCCGAAGCTCTCACCGCCGAGCGACGGCGCGCACAGCACGTCCGCCTCCTCAAGCTCGCGGTGCTTGGTCTCGTCGTCGACCTTGCCCAGGATCCGCACGTCGCGCGAGTCGAGCATCATCGGCGCGAGCTCCTCGGGCGTCGGCCCGATCACCGTCAGCTCGGTGGGGATGTGCTCGCGCAGGGCCTCGAACGCGCGCAGCAGGAGCGGCAGGCCCTTGCGCTCGACCGCTTGGCCGACGAACACGATCCGCAGTCGGTCGCCCATGGGCCGTTGCGCCGCGAGCGCTGCGCGCTGGGCATCGACGTGAACGCCGTTGGGGATGATCTCGTAGTGGCCGCCGAAGAACCGCCGCGCGGTCCAGGCGGCTGCCTCGGATACGGCGATGCGCACGTGGAGCCGGTTGAGCACGCGGCGCGCGCCGAGCACGTTGGCGATCCCGTTGGACAGCTTGCTCTGTGAGTAGACGTGGAACGTGCCGACCATCGGCAACCGCGTGTTGTCGACGCCGATCCAGCTCAGCACGGGCGCGATCGGCTCATGGACGTGAACGACGTCGTAGCCGCCGGTCCGCAGCTCCTTGTGCATCGTCGCGACCCCGTGCGGTGTGATTGAGACGTTCGAGACCGCTCCGTTGGCCTTGAAGCCGAGCGTGCGACCCAGCGGCACCAGGTAATCGGGCGCGGTTATGGGCTGCGGCGCGGCACCACGATGCAGCACAGTTGAGACCCGGTCTTTGGGGTCAAACGGCGCGAGGACTCGGACGTGATGCCCGTCCTCGATGAAGCGCTCAGCGAGCGCCTCGATATGCCGTGTAACTCCTCCCGGATAGCTCCACGAGTACGGGGAAACTATCGCGATGCGCATTGCCCTCAATCCTAGTGGCTCAGGCCGACTCCGCTGAGCCTGTTCTGTGATCGTAACTCCCACAAGTCTGCTTATTCATAAACCGGCGGCCGGCTCCGGTTTCGGCAGGACGCGCTCCCCGCCGTCCGTATCATCAGTGCTCCGGTGCCTGTACGCCATTTCGTCAAATACACCTTCCTAAAGGTCGATCCTGCTTGGCGACGGCTCGAAGACGAGCGCCGAGCCGAGGACAAGCGCGAGTTCATCGCCGCCTGTGAGGATTTCGCCGATGGCCATCTGCTGCGGACGTTCTCGCTGGTGGGGACCCGCGGCGACGCGGACCTGTTGCTGCTCAGCCAGGCTCAGAATCTCGAGCGCATCCACGAGTTCCACGTCGTCCTGGCGCAGAGCGGGCTGATGAAGTGGTGCTCGATCCCCTATTCGTTCCTGGCGATGACCAAGCCGTCGGAGTACTCCGACGAATCGCGCCTCGAGGTCCGGCCCGGCAAGGGCAAGTACCTGTTCGTCTACCCGTTCGTCAAGACGCGCGCGTGGTACGCGCTGCCCGCTGACGAGCGCTGGCGGATCATGCAGGACCACATCAAGGTCGGGCGCGAATTCCCGAGCGTCGATCTCAACACCTCGTATTCGTTCGGCCTCGACGACCAGGAGTTCGTGGTCGCGTTCGAGACCGACAACCCCGGGGACTTCCTCGACCTCGTGCAGCGCCTGCGGACCACCGAGTCGAGCTCGTACACGCTGCGCGACACGCCGACGTTCACATGCATCGCCACGTCGGTCGAGCGCGGCCTGGGTGCGCTCGACGGAGCCGCATTGACCGTCACCGCCCCGGGGGCGTGACCAGCACCGCCGACGCCGTCGCCGCGCTGCGCGCGGCCGACCCGGTGCTCGCCGGCGTCATCGACGAGGTCGGGTCCGACGGGCCCGGAGATCTCGGGGTCACGATCTCGAGCGACCGATACGGAGCGCTCGTGCGCTCGATCGTCGGCCAGCAGCTGTCGACCCGGTCCGCGCAGGCCATCTATGGACGGTTGACCGATCGCTTCGGGGGCCGCACACCCACGCCCGTCGAGGTCCTCGAGGACGACCCCGATGAGCTACGCCAGTCAGTGGGGCTCTCACATGCGAAGGTCGCGTACCTGCGCTCGCTCGCCGAACGGGTGCTCGACGGCTCGCTCGACCTGGACCGCCTCGATCAGCTTCCCGATGCGGACGTGATCGCCCAGCTCACCGCCGTCCGCGGCATCGGGCCGTGGAGCGCCGACATGTTCCTGATCTTCCGCCTCGGGCGGCCCGATGTCCTACCGGTCGGCGACCTCGGCATCCGGCGCGCGTTCATGATCCATTACGGGCTGCCGGAGCTGCCCAGCAACGCCGAGATGGAGCGAATCGCCGAGCCTTGGCGGCCGCACCGGACGCTCGCCAGCCTGTATCTGTGGCGGTCGCTGCAGGCGACGCCGGTCTAGCCGGCGGCGTCTCCGTCGGGCCAGCGCAGACCTCGCAAAAACCAATGATTGTTCCCTCACCCTCCTCATCTCAGGCCAGCACGGAAGTGACAACAGTCACATTTGCGGAGGACTGCGGCTTGGTTGACTTGACAACAGGCATTTGAGATAGTCAAATCGCCGGTAGGGCGCACTCCGGAAAGTTACTGATGGGGCGACGCGGTGGGGTGCAACCGTGGATCATTTTGATGGTTTGACAGGGAGCGCGGCCGGCTCCGACGGCACGGGCCATGTTCCGGTCGATGGCGGCAGTCACTCAACCTTCGGGGACGTTCACGACCCGAACTCGGCGTTCGACGTGCCGTCGGAGGGCACGTCCCACGAGGGCACCGTTTCAGGCGGAATCCCTGACCCAGCGGTGGCATCCGGGGTGCACAGCGTCACGGCAGCCGGCGTCAACTTCGATCACCCAATTTTCATATCGGAGCAGCTACCGGGCAGTCATCAGTCGGTCGACACCACTCCACACCACGAAAGCATGCTCTCCCACATGGCCGGGGAGTGGCTCGAGCCCGCCGCTGCCGCACCGGTGTTGGGCGGTGTCGGCCGCATCGCGCAGAAGTGGTTTATCAAGCGACGTTTGACCGTCCGCACAGCCGACGACCTCGCCCAGCCTCTCGCCGAGGGAGAGCGGGTCGTGGCTGTCGTTGATGCCGACGAGTTCGGCCGACAACGCGGCCGTGAAGATCGGTTGAGCGAGGTCGGTCACATCCCCGGACAGGGGGCCGAGGTACCGGTGGAGGTGCTCAGCGTGGACCGACGTCAAAGTCAGACTTCCGATGGCGTGGTGACCGTTGACGACGGAGGCCCCGTCGGAATGCGGACCGTGCCGGTCGAGGTCTTCGAGGCCGCATGGCACCTGGCCGATTGCCTTGCCTACACGGTTTCACACCGAACCGGGCCGACTGATGGCCTGCTGAAGGGTGATCGGGCGTGACCGCCTTTGCACAGACAGCCAGTCCGCAGACAGTTCCGCGAAGCGAGGCCATTCTCAAGCGAGCGCGTCACACCGACACCTTCCGGGAGCTGGCACCCGGCACGGCGGTCAAGCTCGTACGCGGCCAGGTCTTCCTGAGCGTGCCGCTGTTCGATCAGCAGCGTCGTCCCGACGGTGCAGTGAATTTGTATCCACCGTTTGCGACGCTGACACTCGGCTGGGCCCCACCACGGATCGCGGCGTACCTCGACCTCGCAACCGAAGGCAGTTGGACGGCCGATATCTCGTCGCCGGCGGGCACCTTCCCCCATCCCGAACTGGGCGGCAGCGAGCACGGTTACCTGACGATGCGCCGCCAACTGTTCACCTGCTACGACGCCGTCTGCGCGGCATTGAGCGACGGTCGCGAGCCGAGTTACGACGCTGCCGCGGAGTTATCACGCCTCTTGCGTGTCCTGCTCGAACCTGCGCTGGAACCGTACTACCGCGCGCTCGAGCCCGAGTTCTTCGGGCGCTATCTATCGAGCCCGGCGCCACGTCCCAGGCCCGAGCGCGAGCCGGTGGTTGCGTCCGATTCCGTGCCCGCGCCCCCGGCGCGAGGCCGAGCCGCTCAGCAGCTTCCCACGCGAATTGATCGCCGGGTATTCGAAGAACTCGGCGCGCTCGTGCGTGACGCTCGCGAGCTCGTCGAGCTCAGCGGCTCGGAATCGCTGGTCGCACACTTAGATGCCATCGATGCACGGCGAATGCGGACTCGTGGGGTGGTCACGCTCGTGGGACGACGCAAATCAGGTAGGTCGACGATCGCGAACATCCTCCTGGGCACGTCTCTCCTCCCCAGCCGGACTACCGCGAGCACGGCGGCCCCGGTTCGAATCGTGCCCGGGGCACTCACCCGGCTGACCGCCGGCGATCGCGGATACCGAGAGCACGAGCTCGACGACGCGTGGGCGGCACTGCAGTCACCCGATGGCTCGCCCACGGCCGTCCAGGAGGCCGTGTTGGAGTTCGACAACCGCTGGTTGCGGGACATCGAGGCCGAGATCATCGATCTTCCGGGCATCGATACGCCGGGCGGAGAGGCGGCTCAGCGGTACGCGCTGCAAGCCGACTTCGCGATCATGACGGTCGCCGCGCTGAATCCGCTCGATCTTGGCGAACGCGCGTTCCTCGAGCTGGCCGGAGATCACCAGGTCCCGGTGCTCGTCGTCATCACCCAGCTCGATCGGGTGGAGGACGACGAGCGGGCTTCGCTGGTCGATGAGATACGCAGTCGCGCGCGAGCTTTGGACGCCGTGGTTGACGTGCTTGCGCCTGCCGGCCTGGCAGGCCGCCCAACGGCGCGAGAGCTCCGCGATGCGATTGCCCCCTGGCTCCTGGACAACCAGCGGATGCAGCAACGCATCCGGCATAGCCTGGCCGCGCTCAGGCTGCTGTCGCTCGAGCTGATTCGCAGGAGCAAAGAGCTCACAGAGATCTCGCGTCTCGATGCCGACGAGCGCCAGCGCGCGGCGCGCTCGGCGCGCCTCGGCCTCGACGCGATGCGCCGGGATTGGGACCGGCTCTCCCTAAAGGTCGAGCGGCTCCAGGTGGAGTACATCCAGAGCGCTGACAACTGGTTTGACCTAGAAGAAACAAAATTGCGGGAGCGGCTGTCATTTGACCTTGCCCACCAGTCCAATCCGAAGACCTGGTGGGAGCAGGATCTCCCTTACGTTCTTCGCCGGGAGTTGACCGCGATGGCAAACCTCGCCGAACGATCCCTGCAGGCGAAGCTCGCAACCGACCTCGAGCGGCTCTCTCAGCTGCCGGGGCTGGCAGGCTCGGAGTCCCGGCTAACCCCCGCTGCCGTCGGCGCCAGCTCCAGCTTGGGGCCGCCTAGGATCGATGATCTCGAGCTGAGCAACATCGAGCTCATCCGGCCGTTCGCCGCTGGAGGAGGGCTCCTCGGCGGCCTTGCCGGCGCCGCTGTCGCGATCCCGGGCGCCTTTCCGATCTCGCTAATCCTCGCCAGCCTCAGCGGCGAGTTCGTCCGAAAACAGGCCGCCACCCGGCAACGCGGCGAGATCGCGGGTGAGCTCGGACACGTCCTGAGCGATCTCGTCGCGCACCTCCGACGCAGCTTCGGCGAGGAGGTTCGCGCCGTCTACGGAGACGCGCTCGGCCAGCTTCGCGACCGCCGAGAGGCGTGGCTGCAAGACCGGCTACGCGCGCTGGAGGAGACAGGGCACGACACGGCACGGCCAGACGGGGAGCGCTTGCGCGCTGGCGCCGAGGCGTTGGCCATGAAGGTTGCGTCATTGTTGGGCGAGGAGCGTGCGTCGTGAGCACCGCTGACATCGCGCTTAACGGCTATCGAGATGTCCAGCATCGACGAGACCGAGTCGTCGAGGCGATCGACATCCTCGTGAAGGTCACGGGGTCGCTGCAGATGCGCGAGCGGGTGGAGGGCCTCGAGGTCCTTCGCGAGCGGGTTTGCTCGGACGCCTTCAAGGTGATCGTCCTGGGCGAGTTCAAGCGGGGCAAGAGCATCATGATCAACGCCCTCCTCGGGGAGAAGGTGCTGCCCTCCCACTCCAAGCCGACCACCGCGACGATCAATGAAGTCAAGTGGGGAGAGCGGCCATACGCCGTGCTGCATCCACGTCCGGCTAGCGGCGGTCGCCAGGAGCCCCGAGAGATACCGATCGAGCAACTCGGAGACCACGTGCGTGTCGTCGACGACAGCGAGATCAATCCCTACGAGCGCGTTGAGGTGTTCTACCCGCTGGCGTTGTGCCGCGACGGCGTCGTGATCATCGACTCGCCCGGACTCAACGACGTGGCCACGCGCGAGCAGGTCACGATCAGCTACCTGCAGGATGTCGATGCGGTCCTCATGGTGTTCGCCGCCGACATGCTCGGCTCGATGAGCGAGATCGCCGCGATCGACGAGATGCTGATCCCGCTGGGACACGATCACATCTTCCTCGTGGTCAACCGGATCAATCTGATCGATCCCGAGGAGCGCGACGAGGTCATCGAGCACGGCACGCTGCGCTTGGCTTCCAAGTCCAAGCTCAACGACGTGTTCTTCGTCGACGCCAAGGGCGCGCTCCAAGCGCGAATGGCGAAGGACGCACAAGCATTCTTGGCGACAGGCTTTCCGGAGCTCGAGCGTGCGCTAGAGCGGTTCCTCACGCACGATCGCGGGAAACTGAAGATGCTCGCCCCCGCGACCGAGCTGCTGCACGTACTCGACGAGCTCAAGGTACGGGAGATTCCCGATCGCGAGGCAATGCTCACTCAGACGCTCGGCGAACTTGAGCAGCGAGCCCATGACGCCCAAGAGCCGCTCGACGGCCTGGACGACAAGCGCGACCTGATCCTCGCGCAGCTGGATTCGAGTCTTGACGTGCTCAGCCTCGACGTCGCCTCCGCGGCGCGCGTTTTCTTCGAGGAAGCTGCCGTTCAACTGCCCGAGTGGGCGAAGGAATTCCAATCTGAAAAGGAGCTGAAGTTCCTCGGCTCCAATAGGGACATCAAGGAGGCGCTCGGCCAAGAGGTATCCGAGGACCTGGCGCGCCGCCTCGGCAGCGCCTTTGCACAGTGGCGCCAAGAGACGCTTCGGCCGATGCTAGAGGAGCGCCTCGGCGCGATCGCCAACGCAACCGACGCCGCCGTCAAGGACTTTCTCGCCCAAGCCGATCTGGTTCGGGTCGAGGTAGTGGGCTCAGACGAGCAGCGCGAAGAGAGCTTCGGGTTCAGGCACGTCGATCACACCGCGCTCGAGCGGGTCCTCGCCACCGGCGGAGCGTTGTCGCTGTCGGGACCGTCGGCCGGCGCCAAGATGTCGCTCGGGGGCCCGTCGATGGCTATGGGAATGGCGGGCGCGGTGGTCCTTTCTCACGGCGTTCTTCTGATCCCCGCGGCGTTGGCGCGCATCTTCGGGATGGACAAGGCCAAACGGAAGGTCCAGCAAAAGGCCGGCAAGACCGCCGCCAGCGAATTGCGGGAACTCGTGGCCGAGCGTTCGGACGAAGTCTCCAACGCGGCTTTGGCCCAGCCCCGAGCGCTACGCGAAAAGCTCGCCGGTGGACTCGAGAGCGAGCTCAGGCGCGTTCACGAGCAGATCGACTCCGTCCTGGCGGCCAAGCGCAGCGGTGAGGACGGCGTGGCCGAACAACGCGGCAGGCTGGCGCAGGCACGAGGAGAGATCGATCAGGCCCAGAAGCTGGTCACCGACCTCCTGTTTGAGCTGGCGGCGATGTGAGCAGGCCGAGAACCGAGTCGGTCGTCGATCCCGTCGTCGAGGCGATGCTCGCCGACATCGATAAGGACCTGCGGTTCGTGACTCGGCTGTTCGAGCGACTGCGCCGGCGCGAAGCCGACCCCAAGGAGATGGAAGCGCTCGAGGGCGGCCTTGCCGCGGTCAAGGCCCGGCGCCGGGATCGCTCGCTCTACCTGGCCCTGATCGGCGAGTTCTCGAGCGGCAAGACGACCTTTATCAATGTGCTGCTTGGTGAGCGCCTCCTGAAGGCGTCGGCGCTGGCCAACACAGCTGCCGTCACGGAGATCCGGCAAGGTCGCCAGCGCTCCGTCAAGGTCCGCTTTCGGGGTACCCACACCGAGCTCTCGTACCCGTCGCCGGACCTGCAGGCACGGCTGGCCGAGTCCGGAGGCCAGATGGGAACGGTCGAGGAGCTCCTCGGCGAACTGACCGCTAACGCGGAGGTTGCGCCGACGGTGGAGCGAGTGACACTGAACCACCCGTCATCGATGCTGGGCGACGACATCGTCGTGCTCGACACTCCGGGGATCAACTCCGCCGTGGCCGCCCATGCGACGGTGGCGCACGAGGTCATCGACGATCTGGCCGACGCATTTGTTGTGCTCGTCCCGAGCCACACGCCGGTGAGCATGCGGCTGCGTTCGCTTCTGGAGGACCACCTACGCCCATACATCCACCGGACGACGTTCGTCGTTACGCACATGGATAGCGTCGACGAAGACGAGCGCGACGAGATCGTCGAGTTCGTACGGCGCCGCCTGATCGACGAGCTCAAGCTCGAATCCCCCGCCGTCGCTTCGTTGGCTGTCAGCGCCGCGCTCCGCGCGCGGATGGCCGACCCCTCGGTGACCAGCGAGGACACCGAGTGGCTTTCCAGGTTTGAGATGTTGCGCGCCGAACTGGTGGGAAAGCTTCGGCGCGAGCGTGCGCTCGCCGTTGCCGAACGCGTGGCGGGCCTGCTAGGCCGGGTCATGGACCTGTCGGAGGCTTCGCTCAAACGTCAGGCCGGCGATCTCCAGGAGCGCGTTCGTGGGCTCGAGCGCCACGCGCCGGCCAATCTCGAACGTTTCTGTACCGATACTTCGCAGTCGCTCGGCTCCAAGATTGGGCAGGCCGCGGAGCGGGCCAAGAGCAAAGTGGCCGAGACGGCCGCTGCCGCGGAAGCTGCCGCGATCGCTGCGACCCGAGCTCAGCTCGACAATGCGACCGGCATAGAACAGCTCGATGCGGCCGTCGCGAACGTCGCGGGGGTCGTGGAGTCAAAGCTGCAACAGGTCATCCGCGAGACATCGACGGAGGGAGCCGGAATCACCCGGTCGGCCAATAAGGCCGTCGATGAGCTCGATCGGCGCTTCGAGGAGCGGTATAGAGGGCTGGACAGACTGCGGGGCAGCAGCTTCAAGCCTGCCGCAACGCCGCCACCGAAGATCCCGACAGCCGAGCTGACGGCCGACGTCGTCGCTCTGAAGGAGAAGCTCGATAAGCGGATCGCCAACGGAGCGCTAGGCGGCGCGGGCGTCGGTGCGGCAATCGGGACTGCGATCCTGCCGGTGGTCGGGACGCTGATCGGAGCTGGGCTCGGGGGCCTGTTCGGCAGCGTGGTCGGCGCGACGAGCCTGGACGAGCGACGCAAGCGCTACTGGGCCGAGCTCGAGCCCGACATCCACGCATCTTTCGAGAGTCTGTGTCCGCGGTGCATCGCTGCGCTGGACGAGAAGGCCGGTGGAGCGCGCTCGCATCTCGAGGCCCGGATGGAGAGCTACCGCAAGCACTACGCGAACGTCATTCGGGAGCTCGAGGCAGCCCATGCGGACGCGGAACGCGACCTTCAGCGCCAGATCGTCGAAACCGGGCGCGACATCGCGAAGGTCGAGGCTCGCAAGGCGATGCTCGAGCAATCCTCCGAGCGTCTGAGACAGATCAGCGTCGGAGTGACCACGCTCACGCGAGCTTAGAAACAACTCCGGCCCGGGGCGCGGGCGGACGCGCGCTCGAAACGGCCCTAAGGCCTCAGACCGCTGAGACTTCTTCCTCTTCGGCGACCCGGAACGACGACCCGCAGCCACAGGCCGCGATCACGTTCGGGTTGTCGACCTTGAAGCCGGCGCCCTGGAGGCCGTCCACGAAGTCGATCACCGAGCCCTTGACGTAAGGCAGGCTCGGACGGTCGACCAGCAGGCGGATGCCCTGGTCTTCGAAAACGGTGTCACCCTCGCGCTGTTCATCGAACGCCAGGGCATACTGGAAGCCGGAGCAACCTCCACCCCGCACCCCAACCCGGAGTCCGGACGTGTCGGCGGCAGCCGCCTGAGCGGTGAGGAACTCGCGGACCTTCTCCGCGCCCTTGTCAGTCAGAGTGATCATGCTTCATGAAGTATAGCGACGGCATCCCGCTACGCTTGTGGCATGTCAGCGAGCCCCACATCCGCCACGCCCGAGGAGCTCAAGGCCCGCATCGAGGCCGGAATTCCGGGGGCGACGGCGGACGTTACGGGAGACGGGCACCACTTCAATGCCGTCGTGTTCTCGCCGGCATTCAATGGCCTTTCCCGGATCGCCCAGCACCGCCTCGTGTACGAGGTGTTCGGCGACGAGCTGGGCGGCCGGATTCACGCCTTGGCAATCCAGACAAGAGCTTCCGAAACGGAGAGCAGCGCATGAGCGACGCCACCAGCAACCCCCTCCGCGACGAGATCCAGAAGGCGATCTCCGAGAACCACGTGATCCTGTTCATGAAGGGCACGCCGACCCAGCCCGCGTGCGGCTTCTCGGCGCGCACAGTTGCGGTCCTCGAATCGGTCGGCCAGCCGTTTGCCGCCGTGGACATCCTGCCGGACCCCCGGATCCGCCAGGAGCTTTCGGCCCTGTCCAACTGGCCCACGATCCCGCAGCTGTTCGTCGACGGCGAGCTGCTCGGCGGCGCTGACATCGTCGCCGAGATGTACCAGTCGGGCGAGCTGCACGAGGCGCTCGGACTCGAGGCCGCGCAGGGCGAGACGACCGAGCCCGAGGCCGCTGCCGTCGAGGCTCCGCCGCTCAGCATCGAGAACCGCCTCTAACAGCCCGATTCCTTAACCAGGATCGAGAGCG
>Ga0335072_10014939_pt1 | contig 11033 bp, 10 predicted proteins | sample Lox_Sample_21_FD_206725 | JGI IMG/M metagenome (GOLD analysis project Ga0335072, IMG submission 206725) | Soil microbial communities from Loxahatchee National Wildlife Refuge, Florida, United States - Lox_Sample_2.1 | ecosystem: Environmental > Terrestrial > Soil > Wetlands | place: USA... | reverse complement strand
GCTTTCTGCTACGTGGCGTTACAGAGTTGTTTATAACGGCTCTCCCTTCCTCAGGGTGCTTCGAAACGCTCCGTCACGTGCTTTTCTGGAGGCGAGTGAGGAAGTACTCGCCTTACTGGTTCTAACAACAACCACGAGAGCGTCGCGCAGAGAGAACATAATGCAATAAGGACTTAGGTGAGGCATATGCGGTAGTATTGGCTCACGACAGAACTCTTTCGAAGAGCGCCTGAACGTAGAGCATACGGAATACCTTACCTACCTTACCTTACTGAGATAATGATAGTGCCAAGCCATATCGTACACGTGATGTCCATCATACGTCCGCAACGCACCTTGATCCAATAGGTGCTAAACTCTAAGGTTCTCAACGGCTAGCAATATGTCTGAAAGAGTATCGCCTTTGCAAAGACGCAGCGCTAGCTGAATTCTAGATCGACCGAGGCAAGGGAGATGCCGCTACTGAAACCTCCATCGACCGATCCCGCTGGCGAGAACCGCAGCTGAATGATGGAGCTGAGGAAGCTCGGGTGCCAGGTTTCTCTTATTTCTTATCGTCTCCGCTATTCTGGCTTTTGTAACCGTTCGCATTCCTCTGAGAACACGTTTTGAAGAAATCCTGAATCTTTGGAAAAATAAAATGGTGCAGCTCCGGATCCAGACTGCGATGCAAGAGGACTATGTCCGCAATCTCCCATTCCATGTGGTCAATCCAACGCCACCCAAGTCTGGTGGACAAGCTAACCCACCTCTCCTTGCCACGGTCGGCGATGCTCAGGGCAGATTGAATATCTTTCATGTGCTGCAAAGTGACGTTGCTGACACTAGAAAACTGCGTAACATCTACTTTGATCCCATCAACGACACTTGGGTAGAAGATGATACCGGTTGGGTGCCTCCAGATAATCCATCACCTGTCCCTGGAGTTCTCAGGGCCGCCAAACATCCTGTTAATGGAACACTTCACGTGGCATTAGCACATACCACCACCGTCACATCCGGTGGAGGGGATATCTCGTACCAGGTCTCGATATACTATCTGAACTTAGCATCACGCTACCCGAAATGGCTCAGCACAACGATCGACTCACCTTCCTTTCTGGGAATTGTGCCTTCCGTTAGTATGGACCTGGCATTTCGCGAGGGCACAACTCCTCTCATGACCATATCAATCTCAACGGTTGTTGTCAGCACCGATCTGTGGAATTCACCTGCTCATAGTAGGCTGTGGACATGGGCACCAAGCGAAGGTGATCCTGTCATGTCAACGTTCAGTATCTTCAATATCGAGCCCAATCCTCCACCCGTGGGCGTAGGAGTTATACCAATGACTGAGACAATTCGGAATCCCGTCTATGGATTATTTCCCGCTCAACAGGCTTCTCAAATCGAATGGGGATGGTACTGGTCATCTTATAATGGTTCAGGGCCCGGTCCGGGTGTCACGAATACCAATTCTGGCAATGGCGAATTCATGCTGCGAACCACTGGTCCTCAGCCTGCCGATACCACCTGTGCTCTAGGTTGGCTCCCTGGTGATATAGTTATCTCCGGTGGAAATATACCTATCCCTTCAGCTTTCCGATCAACGCCCAAGTGCTATTTTGCCCCGGATGCCAGCGCGTCACCTTTACTATTCTCGTTGAGAACAACATCGGAGTGGACTATCAGCGGTGGTCAAGTCTACGATAAGACATATATCGCGTTCATCCAGAACAATATGTTCGAGCAATATTCTTATGACAATCGGTGTGCCTGTGATGGTTATCAGAACTCCGAGGCCTACCAACTCTTTGGAGATGTTGTCGGCACGCCAGTGTGGTTCGATGTATCTTACAAAGCCGCGACGACGACGAATGACGATGCTATCTCTTGGGGATTGAACGTCTTTGCAGTATTCGAGGTCTCTATCAATGGAAACCTGAACAATGTCGAGCTATGGCACACTCAGACGTTGGATGACGCTGTGGTAGAGGTGCAAGACGGGATGTACTTGTGCGTTCTCCTTGCTCAAAAGTAAACGAGTTATGCTAATCTTCCAGTGTCAATCAATCTGGATGGAGTGCTTCGTCCAGAATCACCACCAACGTCTTCTCTACGCTGCAATGTCCTTACCTTCAATCCGACACTAACTGGGATCGGATGACAAGCCCGAATGGCTATTCCGTGTCGGTTTCCACGATCAATGGGTCCTCAACGTGCACGGTACTCGGCCAAGATCTTGCATTCCATGTTTGGGAGCAGGTATGGATGAGCTTCGTCACTTTGGACTACATCGAGCATTAATCAGTTCATCGTAGCAAACCGACAGCTCTTGGAGTGAGCAGATTATGGGCGCTTCGTCTGCAAGCGACACTTCGTCGATTCCAGCCACAAAGATCAGTATCTACACGGTCGACGTAACGGCGCTAGACGATAACAACCTTCCAGTACCGTATTTGAAGGCTCGTTTTGGGACCAAAATTGCCACCATTGTTGAAGTAAACGGGATTAGCAAGGCTTTAATGCCTGGTCAGTCTTTAGACTTGGAGCTGAGCATGGCTGGGAGATGTGGGCTCAATGTGCAAACATTCGGTTCGTTGATACCGGATACATTTTGGTCAGTATTAAATTTTTCCAAAAGATATTGCGGGTATTAATAAATACAGGCTATGGGTCGACGGCATGGACGACGATGCTCAAGTTGAAATTCAACCCGCTGCTCAAGACCTTCACATAAAGCTGCAGACATGCACGGAGAGTGACATGAAACTCATTGCAGGAGATGGTGTCCCTGTCGGAGATCTGAGTGCCGCTGCCGCTTCTCTTCAAAATCTATCCACAATCATCACCGGGCCCAACACAACTGATGCTCTTGAAGGGATGCGATCGGAGTACGTGCACCATTCTACATCGCCACATGTTGCCCGGTCCAATCGCCAGACGAAGCTAAGTTACCGACTCGGGCACCTCCCGGTCGGGTATGATCTTTCTTTCCACATTTCTTTCAAGGACAAGCTCGAATGTACAAGGCTATCTCAAGCCGAAGCCGAAGCGATGATCAACGCAAGAACGGTTGAAAGCGTCTCCAGCGTGCTTGGCATTGACTGGGGTGATGCGTGGGAGAACGTGAAATCTGGGGTTTACGCGGTGAAGGATGCCATCGTTACCGTAGGTAAAGACGGCGTCAATGCCCTCATTGAAGGGGTTCAAATAGTTGGTGGAGCTCTTCAATGGGCTTGGCACGGTATCATCCAGCTTGCTACCGAAGCTGCGGACATTGCAGGGGCTGTATTCGACTACATCAAGGCCACTTGGGAGAAGATCAAAGACTGGTTGGGTTTCCTATTCGACTGGGACGATATCAAGAGTACTGCAAATGTTTTCAAAGGATTGGTTCATACCTCTGACCAAGCTGTACTTGTAAGTAGTTGTATTTGGTATTGGGTCTTGTATCGCTGACAATCTAATAGAACTTCGTCAACAACACACTCGCGCCCATCACGGACAGCTTCTTTGATAATGCACGCAAAAACCTGGCTGGCTGGTCCGCTGGAGCTACCACTAACATGGGCTCGGATACACCTGGGCAATTTTCTTCAGTATCGACCGCAACGTCCCCAGATTCTGGCATCAGCTGGCTTGATATCCTTGACGCTCTTCCCTCGCCAGGAATGTGGCTTTTCAACAAGCTAATGGGCGTCATTGAAGACGTGATAGGCAGCGAATTCTTCGGCACAAATTCCGACGGTGTTGACGATTTTACCGCAGCACTGAACTTGTTTATGGACACCATTGCCTCGCAGCAGAATGAAGGTGACTTCACTGTCGCCATCCAAGCCTTGGAAGCTCTTTTAGAGTCCGTCGTAACGCAGGGTCTTTTCAACGGCATCACCTTCGCCAACCTAATAGCTGCCGGCCAAGCTCTTGCAGTGATCGGCCTAGACCTAGCAGAGACTTTGATCAGCGTCGTGATCAAGCTACTGCAAATCATAGCCACCCAGTTGGTGTCGTTTCTGGAAGATCCCATTGACATTCCGGGAATTTCTTGGTTGTATGAGACGATCACGAATGACACGGCGCCTAATGCTAGCACGGTCATCTGTTTCGTGATTGCGATCCCTTTTACAATCATCTTCAAAACTCAGTTCAATGTAGCACCATGGCCGGCACAATTACCTTCGAAATCTGACAATATGCAAGCGGCCACCTCATTCCCGCTCGACGCTTTTCAACATGCAGTTGCCGGTGTTGCGAAATTATTATTCACTGCTGTTGGTGTTGTCGGTGACATCTCAAGATTGTCTCGCAAGTAAGTTGTCCCCTTTGAGTAATTGTTGAAACCGAACATCACACTGATACGGGTGGGTATATATAGTGGTAAGCCTGCCGTCGGCATGGGTAAAATGGAGATCATATATCGACGACTTCTGTGTCGGGACCTCCCACCGCCGTCGCTCAGCGGATCAAAAGAACTTAACGTGGCATTTTCTGCCTACGACCCGAGTCCCGTTGACATCACCGCCTCGACTCTTGGCTATGTGGAGCTTGCCATGACCATCATCCGCATATGCCGCTGGAATTCGAACACAGATTGGGGTCGGAAGCCTGGAGCGTCCGCGGATAGGGAAGAAGACATCTTTTATGGTGTCCAGTCCGTATTCGGAGTTGGGGAACTAATCTGCGCATGCGTGGAGGCAGCGAGTGGTCCCAGCGTAAGTTTAAACACTGTCTGCAACGCCAGTCGTTTCATATACGCTGGAAGATCTCTAATACGTCTTCACATAGAACGATCATGACAAGACAGCAATAGCTGCACTGTTCACCAGTAGTATCGGCAACATGGGTCTTGTGATGAAATGCTCGTTCATGAATATATATGTTAAAATAGCGGGAGATTACTGTAGTCTGTACTCTGGTTTGGGCGTTGGTGTTTGCGACTTGATTTTGGCGGGGACACCATCGACTACGAGCGAGCCTTCAGCAAAACAGATTGGTGGAGTGGAGGATGAGGCAGAGGAAATCTAGCGTTTGGTCGTATTATAGTAAATCACATTCGCTCTCCAATACAAGCCGCCATTGTTGTTGAGTGAACGGGGAGCGTGACAGCGTGTGCTGCATAGTCTCGATTATCTCCACAATGAATGCCATATGACCAGTAAATCCAACTTTAAGATAAATCTACTTCCAAACAAGGCCAATATCCTTTGAATACCGGTATCATGAAAACAACTACGCTTAGGTCAACATTTTATGAGTAGGACCGCTAGAAAAATACGTTGCGAGCCAGCGGACGCGGTTAAAACTGCCTGATCCAGCAGGTTCAGCTCGGAGTGAAGGCCCGGTTTGGCAGAGCATGTGATCGCCTATCGTAAAGGCTCACTTTGTGTTGAGCTGAAATCGAGCCATGTGGACACTCGTCCACGTACCATACCTTAAGTTCAAAACTTTCCCTGGCTTCACATCACCGCTCGCTATGCTGAAAAGCCAGAGGTCTGGTAAATCAATTAAATCGTAGTTCCTATCCTCACCGACCCTTTATCCATCCTCTTCAATGGCTGGGATTGGAGAAGCAGCGAGTATCATCCAGATCATCGGTACCGCAGAACAGGTTTTAACACTCTGTATAAAATACTATACTTCAGTCAAGAATGCCAGAAAGGATGCCCAAAGGCTTCAAAATGAAGTCATCGCCCTTCGAGATACGCTGGAGTCACTGCAGGAGATAGTTGATGGCGGCGCTAATACCAGTCTGCTCGGAGTGCAGAAACTCCGACTAAACGGTTTTCTGACGTTCTGTCATTGCGAGCTACAGGTGTTATCCGAGAAGCTTGAGAAGGGCCAAAGCTTCGACAAATTTGGCAAACGCCTATTGAAATGGCCATTCACCAGCAAAGAAATCGAGTCTTTGGTCCAACTGTTTGAGCGCTATAAGAGCTCGATAAACCTTACCTTGGGCGTTGATCAAAGGTGTGTACACTACGACCCAGTCTAGATTATCTCGAAACGCCTAACCCAACAAGTGACCAACTATCTAAATTGACATCCAACATCTTATCGATCTCTAAAGACGTAGAAGATCTCAAAGTCGCAACAACAAACCACAATGACACCATTTGTAATGTCGGCCTCGAGGTTTCTTCCATGTCTCAAAATTTCACCTCAGCCAATAGCTATCAAATCCTTCAAAACATTGTGCGATGGCTCTCCACCGTTGACCCTTCGTTGAACCATGCTGCTGCCTTCTCAAGCTGCGATGCAAGCACTGGCTCTTGGTTTCATGAACACCCTGCGTTTGCCAGCTGGAAGATCATGCCAAATTCGTTCCTCTCTCTTTTAGGCATCCGTAAGATTTCTTTAGTAACGAGCTAATGACCCAGACGCTTACTTTTTCTCAGCTGGCAGTGGAAAGACTGTCCTATGCTCTGTTGTCGTTGAACGACTCATCGAAGAGTACGCTAGCGACCACTCTTTCTCCTATGCTTATTTCTATTTCGACTTCAGAGACAGAGAAAAGCAGAATGCATCAAATTTCGTATCCTCTCTTTGCGGACAACTTTGTCGGTGGGTTGATCCCCTGCCGAACGAAGTGGTATCTCTCTATGAGATATGCCATCAAGGAATGCAAAAACCGGTCCTTGCGCGTTTAATGGCTCTACTGAAGACGCTTCTCTTGAAGCTCCAAGAAGTCTTTATCGTGATCGACGCCATAGATGAGTGCCCAAGAGGCCCTCGCCGAGAAAAATTGTTGGAAACTCTTGTCAACATCAAACAATTTGCGTTGCCGAATTTGCACATCTTGGTATCGTCTAGGGCGGAGCCTGACATCGAATTTCAACTACGATACCTGAGCACAGCACCAATAATCTCAATGACGAATGCTTCCGTCAATTCCGATATCGCTGACTTCATAAGTCATGCAATAAAATCTGAGCCGAAATTGAGCAGATGGCCTCAGCATATTAGATCCAAGATTCAGATAGAACTTTTACAGCAATCCCAAGGAATGTTCCGCTGGGTAGCCTGTCAACTGGACGCTCTGAAAAGATGCGTGAGCACCCGCGCTGTCGAGGAAGCGCTCGCCTCGTTACCCAAATCTCTGGACGAAACCTACGAGAGAATCCTTCAGAGTGTACCTGAAGAATATCAAAAGAAGTTACAAATCGGCCTGGTTTGGTTAACATGCTCAAGAAGGCCAATGACCGTGGAAGAAATTGCCGAAGTAATGGTCTGTGAGCCAGATTCCGGAGACCTTTTGGAAGAAAATTCGAGGCTGAACAACCCACTGGATGTGCTTGATATTCTAGGTTCACTGGTAACAGTCATGTACCCGAACTTCACTGGGTCTGAGCAGAGCTGGAGCTATTACACCGATGGCGAGAATATCGTTGAATCTGCTGAAGAGGAATCTTCAGAAGACGAAGACAAGAATAACAACAGCTCAATAACCCTTAAAAACAATATGAAGCTCTATGCCGACAAGAAGTGGGCGAGATTCTACACGAAGAGTGTCAGATTTGGGCAGCCGAAAAACAGTTCAATGGCAGAGACACCGGACATACCTGAATATATGCGGTCAAACCTGAGGATCGTCGCTCTTTCCCATGCATCTGTACGTGATTTCCTTCTCTCAAAGCGGACCAAACACGGCTCCGTAGGATCATTCTCGGTGGATACCACCCTCGCAAATTCCTACATACTTCGGACATGTCTCGCATATCTTTTGGCTCTAAGCCAGAAACAATTGCTAACAGGCGATGATGTTCTTACTGAGTCGTTTCCATTAAAGTGGTACGCTTCCCGATACTGGTACGACCATGGGCCAGATACCAACAACAATCCTGACGTAAAAGTAGCAACTCTCAAGTTTTTGGTCAAAGATACTGCTGTATTCGATTGGATTATGCATACTGGCTCAACTATGCCTCTATATGCTGCAGAATTGAGCCGTTTATATGCAGAATATAGATGGCGGCCGGATTACTTCACCACGGACAGTGGTATCCAGGTCATTGTGCAGACTTTGGCTGGTCAAAGGCCGCGAGATTTTCATGGCGAATCATGGCTCAGACAATGGCCACACGCTTTTTCAACAATCGAACCAGCAGGAAAACATGCAAGTGATAATATCGCGGACCTCAACATTTCACGTGGAGACGGAAAGATTATGTTATACGCAGCGGCAGCAAGCGATAACCAAGCTCTCGTAAACGCACTCTTGGATCTGGGATGCGACCCAAATGGTACTTTTGAGCCGGATGCTACTGCACTACATGCTGCTGCAGAACGAGGATATGTTGGCATCGTCATGTCGATTCTAAAGCACCAGGTTGACTTGAACGCTCGGAACTCGAAGTCAGAGACACCACTGTTCATCTCAGCCAAAAACAACCACGAGCAAGTTGTCACTATCTTGATCCAAAAGGGTGCTGATCTGGACGCTAGAGCATATGTTGAATGGACCCCACTGTACGCAGCTGCCAACAACGGCCATCTGAAGATTGTTCAACATCTTCTCAAAGCAGGTGCTGATATGAATCTCAAGACGGAGACGGGTGGCACTGCTCTTTCAGCGGCAGCATGGCAAGGACACCAAGATATCGTCCAGTGTCTGCTTGAGCACCAAGGTATTTTGGAGTCAGAAGCTGGCCAGCAGACGAGAACGTTGCACAGCGTTGTCAGTCGTGGTAATATCAGCCTCTTGAAAGTCCTACTTGATGGAGGCGCCGATATTGAAGCTATCAATGTCGATGGCGATAGCCTACTTCAGACAGCAGTCCATCATTCCCAAGTCGCCGTTGTCAAGCTTTTGCTAGACCGAGGCGCCAATGTTTCATCGAAAAACAACAGAGGGGAAAGCGCGCTTTTCAGCACCGTACGCGCAAATGACACCAAAGTTATGGGCTTGCTCCTGGCGCATGGTGCCGACATCGAGTCGACCAACGACTACAACGAAACACCGCTTGAACTTGCGGCTGATCAAGGCTCTGGCCAGATGGTACACTACTTGATTGATCACGGGGCTCAATCCACAAATCTTAACCTCATTCCCTTCACGCGCAATGGGGACATCAATATGGTGCATATGCTTCTGCGACGCGGTGCGAATAGGCAGAGGGTTGGCTACAACTATGGTCGGATCGCACTACATTGGGCAGCAGACTATGGCATGATTGAATTGGTTAAGCTGCTTGCTCTAGACCAAAGTGACCTGGATTTTATGGACGCAGAAGGGAAAACTGCTGTGTTCTATGCTGCTATCCATGGACACGGCAATGTCGTCGCCTACTTGCAGCAACGAGGTGCGAAATTAATGGGCAATGTGGTTGCCAAACAGGAGCTTATTGATATGAGGAATTGGCGACCGGTCTGAAGACTACTACAGGAGGAAATTTCGCATATTAATAGTAATCTGTACGGCATAGAACTAATGTCATGATGGATTCTCGAATACTACTTCCGGATACCTCTTGTCTGGCTTCCTCAAAATGTCGTCCTCTGGTCTCCCAAGCAGCGCAAAGTCAAAGAAAGCGTTCACATACTCGCTCATGGCGTGAAAGTTCTGTACCGGGTCCGGGTAGGCGTACACACCTAGCGCATTATTTACATTGATTCCAGGTACGGCAAGGACAAGCGTCGCCAGATCCGAAAAATCGTCATGCGATGTATTTTGGAAGCCGACGGCCAGCTTCCATCCTGTGATCTTTGACCAAACCGCTGACAGCATCTGGTAGAAATCCGTGTCGAGCTTAGCGCCTTCAAATAAGAAAGGACCATGGAGGCCCTTTTGGAATAGTTCTGCCACGGAAGGCCCGCCGAGAGAGCAGCTGGCGCCGAACGGAGTGTCATGGTTCTGCACGGCGAGAGCTGCCGTTTCACCGCCTAGACTGTGACCGAAGATGCCGAGTTTCTTAGGCCTTGAGCGGTGCGTCGGCGAGTATCCAGGGATCCATTGTGATAGTGCATCAGTACTCGTGATATGCTTCGCGATACTGATAACGTCTTGCGTCCGAACGATTGCAGTGAGGGTGGTGTTACTCTCTGCTACCGGACTGGCGAAAACAATGCTGCCGTCTGGGAACTCTACTGGCTGAGAATCGTATGTGTGATCCACACCAATAGTAATATATCCCCAACTAGTGATAAACTCTTGGTGGACACTATAGAGTACTTCGAGTGAACCGGCACCAGGTGAGAACAAGAGAATGGGCAACTGCTGCTGGAATCGATCACATTCGCCAACATCAATCAGTTTTCCATTCTGAAATGAATTGGTTTGAATAAGACTGATGGCACCAGTTGGTAATTCGTAGAATTCCTCAAGATATGTTGCTGCAAGTGCCGGAATGTATGGACTCCGTTGAAGGTTTGCTGTGGAATGAGGAGAGATGGGATATCGCAAGTGCAGCATTAACGAGCGAGCAGTCTGAGAAGGTGCAAAAAGATCGTAACGTGTTGGATCAGTGAATTGGACATCGACTTTGCCTATCGCGAAGGGACCTGGAGGTGCTGGGAGAGGTATACTCGAAGGGAGAGCATTGCCAATGCTGCAAAGAATGCTGAAGCCGACGAACTGAAGCAGCGAGTGTGTTTTCATTGTCCTACTCCACAATAGCGCTCCGAGGTAAAAGATGAGCCTGAAGTAAGAAAAGAGAAAAGAAACGGTCAACTAGCGGTTCGCGCCTTATATCTGGCTACGATTGTGCATTTCGTGAGTCTTGGTTGTGGCCGCTTTCAACACCTTTCGATCGCCACAATACACAATCTGTCAAGCCATGATTTCCATCAGGACTTCACCTACCAGTTACAATGTCCATTGGATTAGCATCAAACCTATTGAAGTTAGAACGCTTGGTTCGAATGAAGGTCGAGATTCTGATCGCTAGCTTGGCAGAAGCCGGGTGAAAGCCACAACGGCATGTCATACAGAGTAGCCGCGGTCTGGGGTACGAAGGAGGTGGTGAGCGAGATGTTGCATTATCCTCAGACAGAGTCGCGTCGCCAGAGGAACGGTATGTGCAGAACTACGCTCTTTACGGCCTCAGAGATCGAAT
>Ga0335072_10014938_pt1 | contig 11033 bp, 7 predicted proteins | sample Lox_Sample_21_FD_206725 | JGI IMG/M metagenome (GOLD analysis project Ga0335072, IMG submission 206725) | Soil microbial communities from Loxahatchee National Wildlife Refuge, Florida, United States - Lox_Sample_2.1 | ecosystem: Environmental > Terrestrial > Soil > Wetlands | place: USA: Florida... | reverse complement strand
ATCCACCGGTCGTCGCGGGATATCGCGATCCGGCGGATCGGGCGGTTGCCGCCGCGGGCGATGCCGGAGGAGACGGTGCTCGACCTCGCCGAGGCCGCGACCAGCTTCGACGACGTGATCGCGATCCTCGCCCGGGCCTGCCAGCGCCGCCTGATCACGCCGTTCGTGCTCACCGAGACCATGCAGCAGCGCGCAAGGCTGCGCTGGCGCGCCGAGATCACCCAGGCGCTCGGCGACGTCGCGGCCGGCGCGCACTCCCCGCTGGAATACCGGTACGTGCGCGACGTCGAGCGGGCGCACGGCCTGCCCGAGGCCAGCCGGCAGGCCCGCGCCGGCCACAACGGACGCAACATCTTCCGCGACGCGCTCTACCGCAGGTACCGGCTGATCGTCGAGCTCGACGGCCGGGCCAATCACCCCGACGAGCAACGCTGGAGCGACCAGCGCCGCGACAACGCCGCAGCCGTGGAAGGAGTCATTACGCTCCGGTACGGCTGGGCCGATGTCACCGAGCGTGCATGCGAGACCGCCCGCGAGGTTGGCACCGCGCTCGCCGGACGCGGATGGGCCGGCCCGCTCCGGCGCTGCGGCCGCGGCTGCCGGGCGTGACCAGCGGGCCGACGAGGGCATCCGGGGTGCTCGGGATCAGGTCAGCGGGCGGCGAGAGCCAGGGTGAGCTCCTCGACCGCGAGCAGCGGGGCGACGTTGGCGGACAGCCGCTCCCGGCACTTCATGATCGCCTCGAGCCGGCGCACGGTCGCCTCCGGCGGCGAGGCGGCCGCGACCGCGTCGAGTTCGTCCCGCTGGCCCGCGTTGGCCAGTTCCACATCGGCGCCGAGCTGAACCGCGAGCACGTCGCGGTAGAAACTGGCCAGGTCGAGCAGGGCGCGGTCGAGCGCGTCGCGCTTCAGCCGGGTGGTGCGGGACTTCTGCCGGTCCTCGAGGTCCCTCAGCGCCCCGGCGGCGCCGCGGACGGCGGTTGCGACCCCCTTGCCGGTGGAGCCCTCGCCGAACGCCCGGCGCAGCGCCTCGCGTTCGGGAACGTCGAGTTCTTCCGTGATCGCCGCGGCCTCCGCCTCGGCCGCCTTGACCAGCGCCGCCGCCGCCGAGAGGGCGTAACCCAGGCCGCCGCCGGGGCGGTGTGCCGAGACCTGCGCGGGTATCCGCAACACCTCGGCCCGCCGCGCCGCCGCCTGCTGGTCGGTGGCCAGCCGGCGTGCCCTTCCGATGTGGCCCTGCGCGGCGCGCGCGGCGGTCAGGGCCTGATCGGCGCCAACCCCGGAGCGCTCCAGTACCTCGGCGACCGCCGCGGTGCGCGGGGTGCGCAGGGTGACCAGCCGGCACCGGGACCGGATCGTGGTCGGCAGGTCGTCGGGCGACGGGGCGCAGAGCAGCCATACGGTGCGCGGCGCGGGCTCCTCGATGGCCTTGAGCAGCGCGTTCGCGGCCTGCTCGGTCGCCCGGTCGGCGTCCTCGAAGAGCACGACCCGGTAGCGCCCGTAGACCGGGGCCGCCGCCGCGCGCAGCACCAGCTCCCTGGTCTGACGCACGCCGTAGGACAGCCCGTCGGGCCGGATCAGCAGCAGGTCGGCGTGGGTGCCCGCGGCCACCTGGCGGCACGACGCGCACTGCCCGCAGCCCTGGTCGGCGCACAGCAGCGCGGCGGCGAAGGCCCGCGCGGCCACCGAACGGCCGGAACCGGGCGGACCGGTGAACAGCCAGGCGTGCGTCATCCCGAGCGCGGCTCCCCGGCCAGCGCGCGCGGCGGCCGCGGACGCGACAGCCGTGCGCAACTGCTCGACCACGGCTTCCTGGCCGACCAGCTCGCCGAAGACGGCCCCGCCCGCCGCCGGAGTCACTCCCGCCCCTTCGGTCACTGCGACGTCACTCCCGAATGGCCGGGAAGCTGCCGGTGTTCTCCTCGGCCGCCGTCGGCACCGGGTCGGGCAGCAGCGACCGGATCCGGTTCTGGATCTCGCGGCTGAGCTCGGCGGGCGGCCGGGTGGCGTCCAGCACCAGGTAACGCTCCGGCTCGGCGTCGGCCAGGGCCAGGAACCCGGCCCGCACCCGCTGGTGGAACTCGGTCGGCTCGGCCTCGAGCCGGTCCGCCGACCGCACCCGCCGGCCCAGGCCGGCCGCGGGCGACAGGTCGAGCAGGATCGTGAGGTCGGGCATCAGCCCGCCGGTCGCCCACTTGTTCAAGTTGGCCACCTCGGTGACCTTCAGCCGGCGCCCGGCGCCCTGGTAGGCCAGGGACGAGTCCACGTAGCGGTCGGTAACCACGATCGCGCCCCGGTCCAGCGCGGGGAGGATCACCGAGGCCACGTGCTCGGCCCGGTCCGCCGCGTACATGAGGGTCTCCGCCCGCGGCGACAACCCGGCGTGCGTGTTGTCCAGCAGTAGTGCGCGCAGCCGCATCCCGACCTTGGTCGCGCCCGGCTCGTGGGTCGCCACCACGTCGTAGCCCTGATCGCGCAGCCAGATGGCCAGCAGCCGGGCCTGCGTGGACTTGCCCGCGCCCTCGCCGCCTTCGAGCGCCAGCAGCAGGCCGCGGGGCGGCAGTATCTCCTCGGGCTCGTGACCGTTGGTGTGCGAGGGCACCGGGTGGAACTCCTCGCCGCGGAACACCGAGCTCAGGTCGGCCAGCAGCGGCACCCCGGCCCGGTCGTCCATCTGCCGGTAGGAGACCCAGCCGAGCCCGATGGCGACGACCGCGGCCAGCAGCAGCACGATGTTGTCGCCGATCCCGCCGTAGGAGATGTTGCCGATGTGCACCGTGGTGGACCCGCTCATGCCGCGTACGAGCGCGGTGAAGCCCGCGGCCACGAACGGGGCCACGGCGATCACCGTGAACAGGATGACCCGCATGGCCGAGTACAGGAACGCGAACGTCCGGCCCCGGGTGTCGTCGCCCACCTCGCTGCCGACGATCGTGTAGCCGGTGACGTAGGCCACGCCCGAGCACGCGCCGAGCACCAGCACCAGGAATGTCACCACGGCCAGGTTCGGGATCAGCGCGATCAGCGCCAGCGGGATCGTCGCGAACGCGATCGAGAGGCCGAACAGCCGGCGCCGGCTGAACCCGCGCAGGATGCGCAGGCCGAGGAACATGCCCGCGGCCAGGCCGACGAAGATCGCGGCGAAGACCACGCCCCAGCCGGCCTTGCCTCCGCCGAGGGTGTCGGTGACGTAGACCTGGCCGAGGCCGATCACCACCCCGGCCGCGGCGAACGCCCCGATCATCCCGATCACGATCCCGCGGACCACCCTGGTCTGGCCGATGAACCGCCAGCCCTCGACGATGGTCTTGGCCACCGATGGCGCGGAGATCTCCCCGCTGGACCGCCGCCGCGGGATCTCCTTGAGGGCGTACACGGTCAGCGCCGACACCAGGAACGTCGCCACGTTGAAGTACAGCGCCAGGTCGACCTGGGTGTTGGTGAAGTAGTTCGAGACCGAGCCCAGCGCCCGCCCGACCAGCGCGAGCAGGCTGAACAGCAGTCCGGCGATGGGCGCGGTCCCGTAGGTGCTGAGCAGGCTGAGCTGGTTGGCCTGCTCGAGCTTGTCTCCCGGCACCAGGTTGGGGACCGTGGCGTCCTTGGCCGGCGTCCAGAACAGCGACGCGCACGAGGCCAGGAACTGCACGATGTACATCCAGGCCAGCTTGTCGACCACGCCGACGGCCAGGTTGATCGGGATCGTCAGGTACAGCACGGCACGGAACACGTCGCCGACGATCATGTTCATCCGCCGGTCGAACCGGTCGGCGACGGCCCCGGCCACCGGGCCGAGTACGAGCGCGGGGAACAGCGAGGTCAGCCAGACGCCGCCCACGGCCGCGCCCTGGGCCGCTGCGCCGTGCTTCCCGGTCAGGATGAAGGCCAGCGTGGTCAGCGCCAGGATGCTGAGCCAGTCCCCCAGGCTAGACAGCGACAGGGCTATCCACAGCCTCCGGAAGGGCCTGATGGATAGCGCGCCGCTCCGGCCAGTGCGGCCGCTGCGCAAAGGGGATGTAAAGTTCACGGCGCTAGGGTATCGGCAGATCTAGGTCCCGTTCTGCCAGACTACCGGGCCGATCAGTCCTTCTTCGCATCAGCTCCGCTGGATTTCCGTCCCTTACGCGCCGTCGCTCCCGATCTGGACCCCCCAGCCGAGCTGCCGGAGCGGGCTTTGGCGCCCCCGGCCGACCTGCGCGGAGACGGCGCGGCGGCACGGCGCTCGGCAAGCAGCTCGATCGCTCGCTGGAGCGTGATCGACTCGGCGGCGTCACCCTTGCGCAACGAGGCATTTGTCTCGCCGTCGGTGACATATGGCCCGAACCGGCCGTCGCGCAGCACGATCGGCTTGCCGCTCGCGGTGTCGTCGCCGAGCTCGCGCAGCGGCGGCGCGGCGGCCGCGCGGGCGGCCCGGCCCCGCGGCTTGGGCTGCGCGAACAGCTCCTTGGCCTGGTCCAGCGTGACCGTGAACATCTGCTCCTCGGTCTCGAGCGACCGGCTGTCGCCGCCCTTCTTGACATAGGGCCCGTAACGCCCGTTCTGGACGGTGACCGGCTCGCCGTCGATCTCGCCCAGAGTCCGCGGCAGGGTCAGCAGCCGCAGCGCATCGTCGAGCGTGACGCTGTCCAGGTCCATGGACTTCAGCAGGGACGCGGTGCGCGGCTTGGCCGAGGACGGGGCATCCTCGGGGAGCTGCTCGGTCACGTACGGGCCGAACCGGCCCGCCTTGGCCACGAGGGTGTGCCCGGTCGCCGGGTCGGTGCCGAGAATCTTGTCGCCGCTCGGCCTTGAGAGCAGCTCTCGTGCGTACTCCGGGGTCAGCTCGTCCGGCGCGGTGCCCTCCGGGACGTTGGCCCGCTGACCGTCCTGCTCCAGGTACGGGCCGTACCGGCCGACCCTCACCACGATGTCGGTGCCTTCCAGCGGGAACGAGCTGACCGCCCGGGCGTCGATGTCGCTCAGGTCGCTGACCAGCTCCTTGAGCCCTTCCTCGCCGTCGGCGCCGAAGTAGAACCTTCGCAGCCACGGCACGCGGTGCGCCTCGCCCCGGGCGATCTCGTCCAGCGCCTCTTCCATCTGCGCGGTGAAGTCGTAGTCGACCAGGTGCTCGAAGTGCTGCTCGAGCAGCGTGATCACGGCGAACGCGACGAACGACGGGACCAGCGCGGTCCCCTTCTTGAACACGTAGCCGCGGTCCAGGATGGTGCCGATGATCGAGGCGTAGGTAGACGGCCGGCCGATGGCCCGGTCCTCCAGCTCCTTGATCAGCGTGGCCTCGGTGTAGCGGGCCGGCGGCCGGGTGGCGTGCTCGGCCGCGGCCAGGCTCTCGGCGGTCAGCGGCTCCTGCTCGGCCAGCGGCGGCAGCCGCCGCTCCCGGTCGTCCAGCTCGGCGTCCGGGTCGTCGGAACCCTCGACGTAGGCCTTGAGGAAGCCGTAGAAGCTGATCACCTTGCCGGACGCGCCGAACTCGGCGTTCTCGCCCGCGCTGGACCGGCCGGCCACTCTTACGGAGACGGACTCGCCGGTGGCGTCCTTCATCTGCGAGGCCACGGTGCGCTTCCACACCAGCTCGTAGAGGCGCAGTTCGTCGCCGTTCAGGCCGGTCTGGTTCGGGGTCTTGAACTTGTCCCCGGCCGGGCGGATCGCCTCGTGCGCCTCCTGGGCGCTCTTCACCTTGCTGGTGTAGACGCGCGGGGACTCCGGCACGTAGTCCGAGCCGTACAGCTCGCGGGCCTGGGCCCTTGCGGCGGTGATCGCGGTCTGCGACAGCGTGATCGAGTCGGTCCGCATATAGGTGATGTGACCGTTTTCGTACAGGCGCTGCGCCACGGACATCGTGTACTTGGAGGAGAAGCCGAGCTTGCGCGACGCCTCCTGCTGCAGCGTGGTGGTCCGGAACGGCGCGTACGGCGAGCGGCGGTAGGGCTTGCGCTCGACGGACGACACCGCGAACGAGGAGTCACCCAGCCGGTCGGCCAGCGCCGCCGCCGCCTCGCCGTCCAGGTGCAGGACGTCGGCGGACTTGAGCTGGCCGGCCGAGCTGAAGTCACGGCCCTGGGCCACCCGGCGGCCGTCGACGGACACCAGTGCGGCCGGGAACGACGACACGTCGGCCTGCGCATTGCCGCTGGCCGCGGCGTTCTGCGCGATCTTGGCGAAGACGGCCTCCAGGTCCCAGTACCTGGCCGGCCGGAACGCGATCCGCTCCCGCTCGCGGTCCACCACTAGGCGGACCGCCACCGACTGCACCCGGCCGGCGGACAGCTGCGGCATGACCTTCTTCCACAGCACCGGCGAGACCTCGTAGCCGTAGAGCCGGTCCAGCACCCGCCGGGTCTGGTACGCCTCGACCAGGCCGTCGTCCACATCCCGCGGGTGGGCCACGGCCTGCGCGATCGCCTCCGGGGTGATCTCGTGGAAGACCATCCGCCGGACGGGGACCTTCGGCTTCAGCTCCTCGAGCAGGTGCCAGGCGATCGCCTCGCCCTCGCGGTCCTCATCCGTCGCCAGCAGGAGTTCGTCGGCGCCCTTGAGCAGGTTCTTGAGCTTGGAGACCTGCTGCTTCTTGTCGGGGTTGACGACGTAGAGGGGCTCGAAGTCGTGGTCCACGTCCACGCCCAGGCGCGCCCAGGGCTCGCCCCGGTACTTGGCCGGGATCTCGGCAGCCTTGTCCGGCATGTCGCGGATGTGGCCGATGCTGGACTCGACCACATAGTCCTTGCCCAGGTAGCCCGCGATCGTGCGCGCCTTGGCAGGCGACTCGACAATGACGAGCCGTCGGCCGGGCGACCCGCCGTTGGATCCAGCGCCATTCTTGCCCGGGCCGTTCTTGCCCGCGCTGGTTTTCGCGCTGGCGGTCGTGCCTGTTCGTGCTGCCACTCTCTCACCCTCACATCCCGCGGGACCGGCGAGGCTACCGCGGACGCCAGGAGGCTACCGCAGCCGGCCCGCAGACGGCCGACGCTACGGCCACTCCGCGTCCCCGTCCCAATGCTCCAACCTGCCGCCCCGAGTCATGTGTTCCCGCGCCGCGGTGATGCGTTTGCGCAACCTGATTGAACCACCGCGCCGATCGTTCACAATGAAGGTGATGGCGGAGTACTCCTACCTGGTCCTCTACTTGCCGCGCGGAATGCCAAGGGATGCTGCGCGGCGACTGCTCACGGACCACGCGGAATACGGCCACTGGGAGCTTGCCCGGATGAGGCTGAACCCCGACGGCAGTCGTAAGGCTACCCTGCGGCGGCAGATTATCCGCCAGGTGCGTACCACTCCGCTGCCGCCCGTCCGCCGGTAACACGCACCGGCCCCGCACCCACCACCCGCCCCGTGCCCCCCGCCAGCCGCGCAGCCACCATCCGCCCCGCGGCCACCACCGGACGTGCTTTCTGCCGGCCCCAAGCCGCGCACCCGGGACCGGCAGAAAGCGCTCGTGTGCCGCTTCGGCACGTTGGCGCGCCGCTTCGGCACGCCGATCAGCCGTGGGCGCCGCCGATCAGCGCCCGGGTGGCGTTCAGGCTGGCCATCACGGAACTCATCCCGGCGCTGAGCCTGCTGCTCAGGCCGGTGGCCGGTGCGGCGTGCCGCGGGAGGCGGCGGACCTCGGTGCGTCTCGAGGTCCCGAACGTGTCATCAGGGAAGGCCAGCACCGGCAGCCGCTGTGCGCCGCCCAGCGACGAATCGTCCAGCGACGAATCGTCCAGCGAAGCACCCTCCAGCGAAGCACCCTCCAGCGAAGCGTGGTCCGGCGACGCTCCGCCGTGAAACGCGCTGTCCGGGAACGCGGCATGCCGGGATGTCCCGGCCGAGAACAGATCGTCAGGGCAGGCGGCCTCCCGCGGCGCGCCCGCGCCGCCGAAGGCTCCACGGCCGGGTGACGCGCTGCCGGGCACCGGGTCGCCGAGCCGCCGACGCCGGCTGCGATGGCTCCCGGCCGCCCGGCGGCCGTGACCCTCCTCGCCCGCCGGGAACGTCCAGCCTCGGCCCTTCTCTTCCTCGTCCGCCGGGAACGTCCAGCCCGGGCCCTTCTCTTCCTCGTCCGCCGGGCCGAGCCTTTCTTCCTGGCCCGCTGGGCCGGCCCCGCCATCGTGGCTCGCCACACCGCCCCCGTCTTCCACGTCCCAAAGCTGGCGGTCTCGTAGGTCTGGTAGGTCCGGTAGATCCGGTAGGTCCGGCTCCGCCAGGCGCTCGGCGTAGGCCGGGAACGCCTCGGCCGCCATCACGTGCTCGCAGAGCCATCCCTCGCCCGGCTCGCGCCCGAGCGAGACGCCGTCGCTCAGCGCGATGACGCGACGCTTTCGCCCGCGCCTCGAGGCGGTGATGGCCAGGAAGCATGCCCCGGATGCCAGGGCGCCGATCGCGAACCCATCGAGGGAGCCGGCTCCGATCAGGGGAGCTATGCCGACCCATGCACTCATCGATCGCTCCTCGCTCACTACTTAATGCCATGTTTCTCTTACTTACGGTGACGACCAGCCGCCGCAAGCGGCCCAGTCGTCCGGGGACGCGGGGTGCTGCCCGGCGGGCAGCGGAGTTCGATCAGATCAGAGCTGCAGGCGCGGGCGGGCGGCCACGGCCGGGACGCGCACCTCACGGGCGACGCCTCCGGCCGTGACCGCCGGAGCGGGATGTGACCCGCGGCCGGCGGCGAGGATCAAGCAACCCAGGTGCCAGGCCCGAGCGCCGACGCTGGCGCCGTGCCTCCCGGTCTGGGCACAGCCGTCAGCCAGCCACTTCGGGGACTGACCCTGTTCCGGCGACACAGGCGACCCTCCTCGTCGGTACCGGCGATGCGCTTGACCGCTATCCGGGGCGCTGGGTGGAAGGGGCGCGCCCCGGGGAAGCGGCCTCGCACATTCCGTAACCATAGCACTACTGAGCGTGCGCAAAGGGTAATTGGCGAAACGGGGCCCGCGTCCGGACACCTCGTGTGCCCGCGCTATCGCTCTGACCTGGGATAAGAGCTAACAAAGATCAAGGAACTTATCCAGGACACGCACGCCGAACCGCAGCGCGTCGACCGGCACCCGCTCGTCCACTCCGTGGAACATTCCCGCGAAGTCAAGATCGGCGGGCAGCCGTAGCGGGGTAAACCCGAAGCACCGCATTCCGAGGCGGCTGAACGACTTCGCGTCGGTGCCACCGGAGAGGCAGTAAGGAACGACCCGCCCGTCCGGATCCTGATCGAGGAGCGCTGCCCTCATCGCGGCGGCCAGGTCGCCGTCGAGCGTGGTCTCCACCGCGATGTCGTGGTGCACGAACTCGCGCCGTATCCCCGGTCCGAGCAGGCCGTCGATCTCGGCGAAGAACTCGTCCTCGTACCCGGGCAGGAACCGGCCGTCGATGTTGGCCGAGGCCACCTGCGGGACCACGTTCACCTTGTATCCCGCGTCCAGCATGGTGGGATTGGCGGTGTTGGTCAGCGTCGCCCCGACCATGCGCGCGATCGGCCCCACCTTGGCGATCACCTCGCGCGGGTCGGTCTGCTCCGGATCGATGCCGAGCACGGCGGCGGCTTCCTCGAGGAACCCCTGCATCGCCGCGGTGAGCCGGACCGGCCATTCGTGCCGCCCGATCCTGGCCACGGCCTCGGCTATATCGGTGACCGCGTTGTCCGGCTGCAGCATCGACCCGTGACCGGCGGTTCCGCGGGCGGTAAGCCGCATCCAGGCCATGCCCTTCTCCGCGGCCTGGAGAAGGTAGAGGCGCCGCCCGCCGATTGTCGCGCTGAACCCGCCGACCTCGCCGATTGCCTCGGTGACCCCCTCGAACAGCTCGGAGTGGTTGTCCACCAGCCAGCGGGCTCCCCAGGACCCGCCCGCCTCTTCGTCCGCGACGAAGGCGAGCACCACGTCGCGCGGCGGCCGACGCCCTTCACGCAGGCGCTCACGGAGCACCGCGAGCATCATCGCGTCCATGTCCTTCATGTCCACCGCGCCGCGGCCCCAGACGCAATCGCCGACGATCTCGCCGGAGAACGGCGGCACCTGCCAGTCGCTCGCGTCGGCCGGCACCACGTCCAGATGGCCATGGATAAGAAGGCCTGGCCTGGTCCGGTCCTCACCCTCGATCCTGGCCACAACGCTGGTGCGTTTCGGATGCGACTCGAGCACCGTCGGCTCCAGCCCAACCTCGGCCAGCAAGGCGGCAACGTGCTCCGCCGCAGCGCGCTCGCCGGGCCCGGAGTGATCGCCGGGATTCGTAGTGTCGATCTTGAGCAGGTCGCTGGCGATGCCGACGACCTCGTCCTGCGCGGTAGGTCGGCTGGCCTGGCTGGTCGGTGGGTTTTGCGTCATGCCGACATCGTCGCACCCTGTGGGCTGCTGCGGTTGACCGCGCTGGCTCCGCGGGACGCCGATGCCTCTTGGCGTCGCGCTGGCCCGGGGCTCGGCCAGGCGGCGGCCGTGCCCGGCTCCGCATGCGTACTTCGGTCAATCTGGTCAAGGGGCATCCCGGACAATCCGCCGCAGCTTGGCATCTGGGCAGCCCCTCGGCCGGCCCGTCTCGCCCGGCCTGCCGCCACGTCTCGCCGGTCCGGCGCGCGTCGCCCCAGGCGCCCGGATTTGCTATCGTGATGCGGCTAGCCACGGCATCAGCCGGGGCGTGCACTCGTCCGGGTGGCGGAATAGGCAGACGCGCTAGCTTGAGGTGCTAGTGCCCCAAAAGGGCATGGGGGTTCAAGTCCCCCCTCGGACACCCAAACCGGGGAGATTTCCCCTAAACCAGACAGCGCTCGAACACGCAGACGGGACGCGCTCGCGAGCCCGCCACCTGCAGGCAGCCGGGCCACCCTGGCCTGCCCTCGCGGGGAGGCGGCCATGACCGCCCCGCCCATCGCTCCCATCATCCCGCCGTCCGCCGGACTTGGCGCCCGCGACTACGGCAGGACGGGCACGGCCCGCCGCCTGCCTGTCGCTGCGGTGCCTGTGATCCCGGCAGCGCCGGCTGACGTCATCTACGGGTTCGGCCGGATCGACGCCTCGGGCCGGGTCGCCGACCGGGCCATCATCGGCGCGCTGGGCTGGCGGCCTGGTGACC